>Ga0307416_100000102_pt1 | contig 52585 bp, 65 predicted proteins | sample DK1Cmetagenome_2_FD_203821 | JGI IMG/M metagenome (GOLD analysis project Ga0307416, IMG submission 203821) | Maize rhizosphere microbial communities from greenhouse at UC Davis, California, United States - DK15-C-3 | ecosystem: Host-associated > Plants > Roots > Rhizosphere > Soil | place...
ACGGAACAGGGCGAGGAGTGGGTTGATGTGCGCCGCGCCACGCAAGGCCGCGGCCCGACGGGACTGGTCAATGTAGACGGCTGCGATGAGTACGATGCCGACGGCGACCCCCTGCCAGAAGGGTTCCACGCCGATGATCACGAATCCGGCCTGAAGTACGGCGGGGATGAACAACCCCACGACAGTGCCGAAGATGGAACCCTCGCCTCCGAAGATTGACGTGCCGCCAATGACAACCGCTGCGATCACGTTGAGATTCGTCAGTGACTGCCCGGCGATCGTGGTTGTGCCGAACTGAGCCAGGGCGAGAACGGCGCCTAGTCCGGCCAGCATTCCCATCAGGGCATAAACCATGATCAGGTGGCGCGAGACATGGACACCGACCCGGCGAGCGGCTTCCTCGTTGGATCCCACGGCGTAGGTGTAGCGGCCGAACTTGGTCTTATGCAGCACGATTCCGCCGATGATCACCACCACGAGTGCGACGAACGGCAGCGTTGGAATGCCGAGGATCTTGACATAGGTGTTGAAGTCGGTCATTACCTCCGGCACCGACCGTATGTCAATGCCCCCGGTGATCACCTGGGCTAACCCCAGCGCTATCGAAAGTGTTCCCAGGGTGACGATGAGGGGCGGGATCTTCGCCTTGGCCACCAAGACCCCGTTCAGCAATCCCCAGAGGACCCCAGTCACGAGCGAGGCGAGGATGCCGATGGCCGCCGTCCCCCAGCCGTCGCCACCGATGCTCTGCATCACTTGGGCAGCGACAACTGAGGAGAAGACGAGCACCGATCCGATCGACAAGTCGATACCCGAGGTAATGATGATGAATGTCATGCCGACCCCGAGCACGGCCCAGACGGCAACATTCTGCGAGATGAGTGAGAAGTTGCTGCTCGAGAAGAACCTTTCGCCTGCGATGACGCTGAAGAAGGCGACGATTACCACAAGGACGCCGAGGATCCACACCGATTGCAGGCTCGTGATCCGCTTGATCAGCGATGGGTGACCTTCAGTTGTATCGACGACGGCCTCTTCCTCGGGGGGAGTGACGACGCTCATGCGAGCTCCTCCTTGCTGAAATCCAAGGCGCCGGTCATGGCGCCCACCAGTTGTTCGACCGTAGTGCCCTCAGAGGGGAGGGTCGCCACTCGCGTGCCGAGCCGCATAACCTGGATCCGGTCAGCTACATCGAGCACTTCGGGCATCGAGTGGGAGATCAAGACCACCGCAATGCCCTTGTCGCGTACGCGCTTGATGGTCTCGAGAACGTTTTTGGTCTGCACCACGCCGAGGGCAGCGGTGGGCTCATCGAGGAACACGAGTCTGTTGGCCCAACTAATGGCGCGCACAATGGCGATTTGCTGACGTTGTCCTCCCGACATCGAACCGACGGGAGCGGTAAATGACCGGACCGTTCCTCCCAGTTCGTCGAAGCCCGCTATCGCCTTTGCCCGCATGGCCTTTTCGTCCATGAATCCCAATGGGCCGAGGATTCCCTTCCGAGGGATCTCCCGGCCCAGAAACATGTTTTGGACGGGGTTGAGGTGTGGGGCAAGCGCGAGGTCCTGATATACGACTTCCATACCCATCGCGGATGCCTGCTCGGGGCTTGTGATCGTCACGGGCTTGCCCTCGAAGAACAGCTCGCCCGAATCCAGTTCGAGGTTGCCCGTCAACGCCTTGACCATCGTTGACTTACCGGCACCGTTATCGCCGATGAGCGCGACAACCTCGCCTGGGTAGATGTCGAAGTCGGCGTTGTTCAAGGCACGCACGTGGCCGAAGCTTCGACTCAGGCCGCGGGCTTCCAGGATGGGTGTTCCTGTTTTCGACGGTGCCTGGGATAGGGGTGTACTAGCTGTCGTCATCTTCTGGGACCACCTCGATAGCTGATGACAAAAGTCGGTGAACAGGGGTTTCACTGGAGCACTGCAGACGAGTGGAAGTGATGGCGTGCAATCGTCTGCGTCTTGGGTTCATGTTGTCGCTCCCTCCGGTCGTTCTGTCAAGGGACGACGCCGATCTGGTACGCAGACGATGCCTCAACGGCCACCTGCGGCAGGTAGCGGTTCACGCGACAACATAGGGCCGTTATCTCGTGGCGTCGGTCCATGGGCGGGCGCGATCGTTGGCCACCGTCACAAGGTCGTGAAGGCGAGGACGGGCGACGCCGTCCAAGAAGCGTTGACGTTCCATGCCGTTAAGCGGAAGAGCCTCCCGCCAGATTGATCTGCCGGCGATGAACCCAGAGGCTCCACCTTCGTCGAATGCGATCTTGAGGACGTCACTGAACTGATCGAAGGGGACTCCGGCCGACAGCACAGCCCAGGGGCGATGCAAGGCGTTCGCCAGCTGCCGACAGGCCTCCGGCGAGCCGGGATACTCCAGTTTCAGGAGATCAATGTCGAGCTCGTCGAGTGCGACGGCAGCGGCGATGATCGCGTCCTCGCGCGCCTTGCCGGAGAGTTGCTCGCCGGGCAGCTCGTAAACAAGGTTCTCGATAACGGAGGGCAAACCTTCGGAATTGCAATCGATGATGATCTCGCGGCAGACATCCAGCACCTCACGCACCAGATCGGGCTCCCCGGTCGTCGGTGTCGACCGGTCCGCCCGCAGCTGTACCAGAAACTTGACGGCATCCCCGCCCTGCGCCGCGACCCAGCTCGCGTTGAGTTCCGGATCGCGATGGGTGCGGGGTTCGCCGTTGTAGCTGTTCCGGATGGACGGTTCAGCAGCGACGAGCAAACCACAGCCGGGTGCCAGCGCATCGGCTTCAGTTACCGCGGGAACGCCAAACGTCGGGTCGAGCAGGATAGCGCTTGCCGTGGGCGTGAGCGCGCGTGCGACGTCAGCCTTGGCTGCACGTAGATCTTGTTCACTGGCGTCGATGTCGACGACTTTGAACATGCGCTTGAGCGTGTTCCGCTGATCCATGGCGATGATCGCGAACACGCCGTTGTCCAAGGCGATATCGGCAAGCGTCTTTCGGTTCTTCGTCTTCATGATCATGCGATATCCCTCTCCTGCGCCCTAGGCCGTCGATGGCAGTGCGAAGTCGGCTTTTAGCTGGTTGATGATCGAGCGCACAATCTGATCGACTGAACCGACAGCGTGGATCGGAATATGCGGGCCGACAGGCGGTCCGAAGTCGAGTTGATCGATAAATCGTTGCTCCTCGCGGAGCTTGCTCGCATCACGATCCGCGCCTCGGGCGCGCATCCGCTGAATCAACTCCTCGCGGCTGAGATAGAGCCAAACCATCGTCACGGCTCCGTCAGCTGCTCGCTGAAGTCGATGAATCAGATCTTCCCAGGCGCGCAGGTTCGTCCGTTCTTCGGTGAAAGGTGCGACAACCACCACAGTGTTTCCCACTCGAAGGTTTTCCTCTGCCAGGCAAGTGATGGTTTCGTACCGATCAGCTCGAGTCAGCGTCGCTAGCCGTGGATCGTTGATGTCCTCGATGTTGATCAGGGACCCGATCACGCTCAGCAAAGGCCCGGTTGCAACGTCTTGGTCGATCAGGGTTGCACCAAGTGTCCGTGCAAGTAATGCCGCCACGGTGCTCTTGCCAGACGCTGGCGGGCCAGCGATCAGAAGTGCTGCCGGCGGGGCGTCCCCTTTACCCATAAGAGAATGCTGTAGCCATAACGAGAATGTTGCCATTGGTGGCAATCGCTATCCCTCTGGACGGTTTCCGCCGGTTTGGTGGGAAAGGTACGGCGGGGAGCCGGTTCAGCTGATCCTTTCCGCCGGTTTGGTGGGAAACGTATGCCTGGGGGACTTCACGCCGGAGGCTTGTCTCAACACCTCGCATACCCACGTAAGTTCTGAACGTGGCACTTCTTGTGGGTCTCGACCTGGGGACCACCTCGGCGAAAGCGGTCGTTTTTACCGATCAAGGTGAGGTCGTCGGCGAGGGACGGGCTCGCACTCCGTGGATCACCACCACCTTCGGTGTCGAACTCGCCGCCGAGGAGTTGGTTAACGCTGCGATTGAAGCGCTTTGGTCGGCAGTCGACGCTGCTCCAGGCACGACCAACGTCACGGCCGTTGGCATCACCAGCATGGGTGAATCTGGCGTCCTTGTCGATCAAGAAGGGAATTCCGTTGCGCCGGTTATTGCGTGGCACGATAGCCGCGATCATGAGGAGGTCGAGGCCCTGCGGCGCGACATCACCGCAGACACGTTCGCGGCAACAACCGGCAAGCCATTGCGCGGACAGTGGGCGATCACCAAGCATCGTTGGCTGCTGGAACACGTACCGTCAGCGGCGAATGCGGTTCGCCGGTTCAACATCGCCGAATGGGTGGTACGCGGTCTGGGCGGTGATGAGGTAACCGAGCTGGCTCTCGCCTGCCGCACCGGCTGGCTCGACCTGTCTCGTCGTGGCTGGTGGCGCGAGGGCCTGGCCTGGTCCGGAGCTACGCCGGAGCTGATGCCGCCCCTGGTGGAGGCCGGCACGCCAGTCGGCCAGATCACCCGCTCTAGCACCCACCCACGGCTGCGCGGCGCGGTGCTCACAGTCGTCGGTCATGACCACCAGGCCGCCGCGGTGGGCGTCGGCGCCACCGAAGAAGGCGACGAAGTGGATTCCTGCGGCACGGCTGAGGCGATCGTCCGGACCATTCCCGCTTACCTGAAGCACGAACAAGTCCGTGATCTTGCCAATGCTGGAATAACCACTGATTGGAGCATCCAGCCTGGGCGCTGGTCACTGCTCGCCGGCACGGAGGGCGGACTCGCCATGCACCGCGTGCTCAATGCAATCGGTGTAGATCAGGACGGTCTCACCGCACTGGATGCGGGCGCCCTGCAGGCGCCTCAAGGGCGGGTCCATATCGAGGGGATTGGCACTGCTGCGGTTCATCTGGGGAACCTCGTCGACGGTGTCACGCCGGGTGAAATATGGCGGGCCGTCGTCGATGCGGCCACTGACGAGGTTACCAAGCTGCACAACTCAATGTCCGGCATTGTGGGCAAGCATCGAGACATCATCGTCACGGGCGGCTGGTCGCGTAGCGCGGCCCTCATGGCTGCCAAACGTCGCATGCTCGGCACCCTGCGACTATCACCCACCCAAGAGGCAGGAGCCCGGGGTGCCGCCATATACGCCGGCCGGGCTGCGGGCGTTCTCACATCAGACGGGGTCTTTCCCGATCCAATGGTGCCGGCATGATCGTGACGCTCACGCCCAATCCGAGCCTGGACCGCACGCTGTTTCTCAACACGTTTACTCGTGGTGCTGTCAATCGGTGCACGGCGACGCTTGTCGAGCCGAGTGGCAAAGGCATCAATGTTGCCCTGGCGCTGCACAGCCATGGTGTTCCGGTACGTGCCGTGCTTCCGACAGGTGGGCCAGCTGGCGAGCAGCTTCTCCAACTACTCGACGCAGTGGGCATGCCGTACCGCACGGTGATCATCTCGGGAATGGTCCGTACCAACATCTCGATGATCGAGGCTGATGGTACGACCAGCAAGCTCAATGAACCGGGCCCAACCCTCACCTCAGACGAGGTTGCGGAACTGGTGCGAACCACGCTCGACTTATGCAGTGCTGCCGATTGGCTTGCGATCTGTGGGACGCTGCCGAACGGATTCTCCGAACCCCACTTAGTCGAAGCGGTGCAGGCGGCGCGTACAGCCGGCGCGCGGGTAGCGGTGGACACGTCCGGGTCGACGCTTGGCGCGGCGCTCAGCGCCACCCCACAGCTCGTGAAACCGAACGCGCATGAGTTGGCTGAGGTAACCGGTCGACCGATACGCACAATCGGTGACGTGATGGCCGCTGCCGAGCAGCTCCGGGCGAGAGGACTGGGCATCGCCTTAGTCAGCCTCGGTCGGGACGGCGCAGTCCTGGTCGATAGCAACGGCGCATTGCACGGACGCACCGCAGCAGTCACTGCCGTCAACACAGTGGGTGCCGGTGATGCATTTCTGGCGGGCTACCTCGCAGCGGATGCGAACGCGTCACCAGATCGGCTTGCCTCGGCCTTGCGGTGGGGCGCGACGGCAGTCCAACAACAAGGCACGCTGTTGTCTGGGATCGACGACAGCATTCCCGTGCACGTCACTGCGGCAGAGCCCAACGTCGCACTTAGCGAGCCCGCGACGCCGTGACAAGGATCTCGAGCTGCTCGCTAGAGATTTAGCGGCTGGTGTAACCGCCATCTATGGGCAGCGATACGCCGGTGATCATCGAGGCGGCATCGCTGAGTAGGAACACAATCGGAGCCGCGATCTCGGCCTCAGTCGCCCAACGTCCCAGCGGCATTTGCTCGAGGAACGGCCCTCCGATGTCATCCCGACCCCAGTACCACGCCGACATTGGCGTCATGACCACGGTGGGATTGACCGCGTTCACGCGGATGTTGTATTTGCCCAATTCCAAGGCAGACACCCGGGTGATGCTGTCCAGGGCCGCCTTGGAGGCGCCGTACGAGATGTGGCCCGGCAGCGCGACGAGGCTGGCTTGACTTGAGACATTGACGATCGACCCACCCCAACCGAGACGAATCATCGACCGGACGGCGTACTTGGTGACGATTAGGGCGCCTCGGGTATTGATGGCAATGACCTTGTCGAAGATCGCGATGTTGGTGTCCATTGGAGTGGCGATCTCGCCGCCGAAACCAGCGCAGTTGACGACGCCGTAAAGATCGAGTCCCTCCAGTGCGTCGCGGACGCTCTCTTCCGATGTCACGTCGAATGCCAGCGTTCGGACGCCAGCTTCATTTGCGAAGGCGCCCAAGGCCTCCTCGGACTGTCCGCTTGCGATCACATCTGCTCCGGCAGCAATGAGCTGTCGAACGGTCTCGCCGCCAATGCCGCCTGTGGCACCAGTCACCAGCACGGGTCTGTGGTTGAAGTCGATCACTGGTCCACCCTCTCATTCAGACGGTGGCTGCCGAGCCCGATCAGGGTCGTAGGACGGCCTGATGCGGTCGAGGTGGACGACACAACAAGAGCTCAGCATGGCCGCGGAACATGAGGGGTCCAAATCCATTCGGCACAACTGCGGTATTGCCAGCTGCTAGATGCGTATGCCGCGCACCGACAAGTTCCCCTTCGCCACCAAGAACGACCAGCACGGCGAAGCCAGCGTCGAGCGCCGCCTCTCCATCTAGCGCGATCCGCTCCAGCCGGAAGTACTGGTCTGCTGCTTCCGGCAGCACGGAGGACCCGAACCCGGCCGGACGTACCAGCTGACGGATCTCATCAGTGCTCCGCCCCCGACACTCGACGGCCTGCAGTGCAAGATCGAATCCCAGCCCTAGATGCCCGTCACGCTCGCCGTCCAATTCAAAGTTCTGCCATTCCAACAAGATCGAAAGGTCCTCAGGCTCCTGCAGTTCGACCAGGAAGATCCCTTCGCCCGGGGCGTGCAAAACACCAGGCGGCACATAGATAACGTCGCCGGGATGCGCCTCGATTCGGTGGAGCAGGCCACGCATCGAGTCGACGTCTTGGCTCATCACCAGCGACTTGAGCTCATCCAAGATCACATCTTGCTTCAGACCGAGACAAACCTCACCGCCATCGACGATGAACCAGGCCTCTGCCTTACCGTGGGCCCGGCCTAGATGCTGAGCCGCGAACAAGACGTCCGGATGAGCATGGATGGGCAGACGCTGGCCCGCATCCAACAACTTGACGAGCAGGCGCGTGTCTGCGCCAAAGCGTTCGATGTGCTCAGCTCCCAGCCACTCTTCGGGTTGGCTTTCGATCGCGGCTTTCAAAGATTGGCCGTCCGGAAGGGTGGTCAGGCCGAGGGACTCCTCACCCGCCAGCGTCGTGGTCGATGCCACCCAGTCCTCGGGCTCGCGGTCACCAGCGGGTGGCTCGCCCCGGAATTCGATGATCTTCCGACCACCGCGGTAGAACCGGTCCGGAGGACGGTTGGAGGGAAGCAGGATTACGTCCACGAAGCTGTTCTCCTTCGTACGAGAGCGGCGAGGAAATCCGCCAGCTGCATCATGATCGGCGAGGACGTCTGACTGGATGCATGAGAAATCATGGTGCCAGTCCAAGGCTGCCGCGGCCAGCTCGGCAGCCCAGCGGCCAGCCTCCTCCGCCGACGGCCGCCTCCCCTCGATGGTGACCGCAGCGAACCGTGCAGCGAGCTGAGTTGCCCACTAATGCCGTTCCTTGTGCAAGGCCATAGAGGAGTCCGGCGCTGGCCGCATGGCCAGCTCCGGTCGTGATCACAACGATCCTCGGTTCAGCCGCCGGTACCCACTCTGCTGTCAAACTCCACGTAGACCGGAGCGCGGAGAGAGATTACATGCCCGAGATCACTACCGCTCCTGCGGTCGACAAAGAAGCGATCATTAAGGAGGTCGCGGACGCCCTTCGGGCCCACTTCCCCGGACAGACAGTCCAAGAAGACATCCTCGGGGAGATCATCGCCGGCGTCGAGGAGAGCCTGTCCGGAACGGGGATCCGAATCGTCCGGAATGAGAGCCTCGCTCAACAGCTCATCGCGGACCTGGACAAGGCGGCGCGGGCTGCAGAATCGAAGTAGGCATGCGAAGAGCCCGGGACCGTTCCCTAAGATCGCGGGCTCTTCCTTCCTGGCGTGCTAAGGCGATCCGCGATGTCTCCGCTCGTATATGTGACCAGAGCAGGAGTCGTCATTGCCGCTCTCCGGCGGTCCCCACCATGGGTGACGGTCGAGGCAGATCTCCTCGCCATTGATCATGTACGCGACGCCGATGACGCCGACGAGCGGCACCGCAAGAGCGACGAAGATGGAGATTAGCCAGATGCGGAGCTTCTTGGTCACGGAGGCACCATACGTCGCAGTCATCGGTGTGTCAGCGAGTCTGTGAACTATCGCCATGATCATTGCGGAGATCATGGAATGGACGGACAGGCCCGAGTAGCCCAATGGATAGCGCCCGTGACTACGGATCACAAGATCAGTGTTCGACTCCGTCCTGGCGCGCTATGTCGCTCCGAGTACCACGAGCTGATAAAAGACCCAGACGAAGTAACCCAACGCGAAGACGGCGATGACGACCCCGAGCACGATTAGCCCGGCGAGACCTCGCCGAAGGTCATCATCCACAGATTCGACTCTTTCCTTGCGCGCTATCTCGGCAGATTCCACGGATACTCCCCGGGCTGCTTCTCCACCCACGACATTCCGAGTTCGGATCGGTCGGCGGTCCCCACCACGGGATACGGTCGAGACACCAATACTCATCCGAGAACCTCTGTAAGGCGAACAAGAAGCCGATGAGCATCAATACGGCGAACGTGATTGCTAGCGCGATTACCAAGCGGCTGATCAGCGTGGTCACGGAGGCACCATACGTCGCGGTCACTGGTGTGTCAGGGAGTCTGTGAAACTCTCGCCTTCTGCGTGCGAAAATCGCTGTTGGATTGGGGACCTTCTAGGGCAAGCATGTCGTCGATGCGTTCTGTCTTGGACTTCATTGCGAAGTTGTCCAATTATGCGCTAATTGCCTTGACCATGACATATAGAGAATTTACAGCGCTTATTCTGTCTCGTCTTCGTCGTCAAAGTCATCGTCTTCATCCGCAGTACCTCTTTGATCGGACGCCCGCCCAACTGACTCGACCAGTGCCGAACGGCAGCCAAAAGAATCATGAGGATTACAGTGATTCAAAAGAACACCCATCCTTGCATGGGCCAACGTGAGTGAAGTTAGGTACCACCTTGGGTGTGTCACGAATATGAAGAAATAGACCTGCACTCCGATGAATGCGAGGAACGCGAGCCCTCCAGCAATCCTTCCGAGTCTATGCCGGCGGCGACGCAAATCAGCCGCTTGGTCCGACTGTCCCGCAAAACGCACGTCAATCTTCGCCTTCTTCAGTTCACCAGCGGTGACAAATTTCATGTCCAGCCACTCGCCGCTATTCAACAATTCAGGCCTTAGCAGCACTACCGATGGCGGCTCAGTCGGGTCTTCAATGCATTGTGCCGCGATTCCAGGATTCGAGCAGCGAACACCCTGGACCGTCAACACGTTCGCTCCGCGGAAGTCCAATCGAATTGGTTCTGGAAAATCAGTTCCAAGGATCTCGCGCTTGGTTATGGCTCATTACCTCCCATCTGAGGCGCTTGGGCTTCTCGGCCCGGCTAAAGAAGAACCAGTTGACTAAGGCACCGATGAGAGCACCGATGATAAGCGTTATCACCGCTTCATCGTGGGCGATCCACCACGCAGCCCAATCCACGGCGTCTGATCCTAGCGACTCGGAGCCTCATTCCAAGCAGGTTCAGAACTTGACTTCTGCTGCAAGGTAGTCGTGTCGGTGTGTTCGCCCCGGTCATCTGTCCAGGTCACAATGCACTTGACTATTCCCGCCGTATTCAAGGCATCCGCGATCGGGAACAATATAACGTCATGCTTTCCGCCTAGCCGTTCAACATCTGGTGTCAGTATTAGATCTTCATCTCTCCCTGTTAATATCTTCCAAGCTTCTCCCTCTGTAAGGGGCTGGGTCTTGATGCGGATATCGCGTGCCTCGTCTTGTCCGCGATTGGTGAGGACCAAATACCAGCCAGCTCGGCAGCCCAGCGGCCAGCCTCCTCCGCCAACGGCCGCCTCCACCAGACATCGGGCACATTCCTCGACGAGGTCATCGTCCCGCGGTCCCGCGATTGCAGCGTCGACATTAGGTCGTCGATGCTCGGTGTGGCGATGTCGACGTAGGGCATAATCCGGGCGGAGACTCGACGCCAGTCCACCTGGGCGACGCTGGACCGCCGATCCACCCACGGCCAGGTCGAGCGATGTGGTGATCTGTCGACGCCCGCATCCTTCAGCATCAGCAAATCGAGCAGAGCGGCGCCATCGGCCAGCAGCGAGGCGGAGGAGCGGGCCTTCATCCACGGCTGGAACGATCGCTGCCACCCCTTCGTCTGGACCAACACCGCCGACCTGACGAAAGCCAACCGTAAAAACAACTTAAGTTGCGGTTCCACCAGCTCTTGCTCGCCAGTTGGTCAGGAGCTGTGAATCAATGTGTCTGAATCGGTTTGGAGCATTCGGCGAATGATCTTGTCGAGCTCACGATCGTCGAAGACTTTCTTCCAATCCTCCTTGATGATGGTTTCGCGCCCGTAATCCATGGCGATCAGGCACGCCGCGGAGAAGGGATTGTCGCCACGCAGAGCGTTGGCAAGTGCAATCTGTGTGTGTCCAAACAACATCGCCTTAGCGGCTTTCTCTGGAATACCGTTCTTGACGGCCTCCTTCAAAGCATCGTTAAGAAACGCCCCCAACATGCAGGCGATGGTTTCGACTAGCGTCGGTTCGAGGACAGCTAACTGCTTGACGGTCACCCAGTGGACATTAATGATCGGGGCATAGATGATCCGAATAACACTTTCGTCTTTCGTACGTCATCACCGCCAGCTTCCAAAGCCGCTACGGCGTCTTGCGGCGCGGCTATACCACCGAATGTATCGGCCCATTCCTCCTTGGAGGTCCGCTCAAGGAACACCGAAGGGTGACAGGGGTGCGCGCACGCAAAGAAAACGTCCTCGCGCTTGGCCAGGAGGCCGGCGTACGCGGCTGCCGGGTCGAGCGTGAGCAGAATGGCACCCGTCTTCATCTGGGGAACAACAGAGTTAGAGACGTCACCCAAAACGACGTCGGGCACCGCCAGGATTACGACGTCGCTTTGTCGGACTGCGTCTTCGGTGTCGGTGATCTGCCGGCCCTCGCCGCGCACGCGTTCTTGTCCGGCTGGAGATGTCTCGCTGTACAGCACCTCATGTTGGCTGCGGTCTAAATTGGCGGCGACCCGCATGCCCATCTTTCCGCCGGCACCGATAACGGCCACTGTTAGTTGCTCACTACCCATGCTTGCTCCTTAATGTATCGATGTTGTGCTGTGTCCATTGCTGTTCAAGCTGGCAGGTCTCCTTGCTTGTCCCCTGCCATGGGAGCCAATGCTCGATGACCTGGTTTACATTGGCCTTTGGTTGTACTAGCGCGATCATGCGTTCGTAGTCGAGGAAACCTTCGCCGAGCGGACAACCGATCAGCGAGAATCCAACCCAGCCAGCCTGGCGAGTGAAGGTGAAGTCCTTGATATGCATGTTGACCACGAACGGCGCGGTCCGATCAATGACGTCAACGGGCAATTCGAGCCGAGCAACGCTGTTCGCAGGGTCCAAACATATGCCTAAGAAAGGGCTGGCGACTCCTTCCACGACACGGATCAGGTCATTGGTCGAAACCTGCTCATACGTCTCAAGACCGATGGTCATGCCACGCTGAACGAATGCGGGTAGTACCTCGTTCAACAACGAGATGGCCTCGGGAACGCTCGGCTTGTGATCGGGCGTGTGAAGCATGGTGCGTAAGAAAGTTACGCCAAGCTTCGATCCGATATCCAGGTACTTCATTAGATGTGATTTCTGAATGCTGCGAGTGCCTAACTCTAGTTGGATGCCCGATGCTTCGGCGACATCTTTCACCTCGGCAAGCTCAGCATCCGACATGGTCTGAATTGGTGCATAATCACAGATCTGGAAAACCGAGAGGCCTAGTTGGTGTGTCTTCTTCACCATGTCAGTCAGCGTCAACGGCCGCTCCGCCTTTTCGGAAATCTGCCAGAAAAACGCGTAAGTACTCAATCCGATGGCCATGCGGCTCCTTCCGGCCTCGTCGGATGGGGAAATTGGAGACACTATTCATGTGCTTAGGCTGCGATTCTCGAATGCAGCCACTTCGTCGAGAATTGCTTCAAAAGCGTTCGGATCATGAACGAATCGGCCAAGGAAAAGACCATCCACAGAATGTGCTAAACGGCTCAGTAATCCGTGACCCGCACTTCCGCCATAAATGACGCGGCTACGAGGCAATCCCGGTGCGCGTGAGGCCAACCACCGGCGCAGCTCCTGGCAGACGTAGCTAATGTGCTCTGGCGGGGCAGGTGCGGGCGCGCCGATCGCCCATTGTGGCTCGTAAGCGACGACTATTGGTCCAAGCGCAGTTTCAGCTGTGGCGCCGTGCAGCGCGGCGGCCAGCTCTCTAATGCAAGAGGCACTTGCTTGCTCCACGTCACTGCGCTCCGCCTCACCCACGCAGATCACCGGCACCAACGAATTGCGCAAAGCGGCCGCCACCTTGATCGCGACGATCTCGTTGCTCTCGCCGAAGAGACGACGACGTTCGGCGTGGCCCACTTCAACATATCGGCACCCAAGCTCATGCAGCATCACTCCACTGACCTCGCCGGTAAAGGCACCTTCGTCTTCCCAGAAGAGGTTCTGCGCGCCCACGGAGACTCCTGTTCCGGTGAAGAGGTCGATTACCTGCGGGATAACTGGCAGGGAGGGCAGAACGAAAATGTCAGCTGTACCGTTGACAACCGCCTCATGCCGCTTCGCGATCTCCACGACCTGGCGACACCACATGAGTGTCTCCTCGGCGCCGAAATACATCTTGAGGCTGACGCCGAATGTGAGGGCGCCGGCAGTGGACATCTAAGTACCTTCGGCTTGGTGCTCTTCAATGACAGTGGTCAACTGGTCGTCGTCACCCTCGTCGACACCACATCAAGCACGTCGGCGACCCGATCGTTGCCTTGTACGTCCTTCTGCAAGATCTCCTTTGTACATCAAACCTGTTGTACATCAGACCTGCCTCATCCGATCCGACGACGACCCGGAACTTCTTGGTCAACTCGAGTCCGCTCTCTGAAAATCGAATGGGGCTAAGTTAGTGCTCAGACATGAGCGCGGCCCAACCCGGGGGTGTGGATCAACCGACCGTGGCAGGATCATGATCAGCCTCATCGAGTCAGGAGCTTTGTCATGTACCTCATGCGCATCGGGCCTGCCGGGTCGGAGCGACCAGTCGTCCGGATCGACGACACCCACTGCGTCGACGTCGCCGATGTGGTCACCGACTTCGATGAAGCATTCTTCGGCAGCGATGGCCTGACCAGCCTGCGCGACATCGTCAGCGAACGGCTCGCGGCTGGGCAGGTGCAAAAATTCGTCGGCGAGCGGATCGGCGCGCCGATCGCCCGGCCGCATCAGATCCTGTGCATCGGCTTGAACTACAGCGACCATGCCGCCGAAACCGGACAACCGGTACCGAGCGAACCGATCCTGTTCACGAAGTCGCCGAACACGCTTGTGGGCCCGAACGACGATGTCAAAATCCCGCGTGGTTCGACCAAGCTCGACTGGGAGGTCGAACTTGGCATCGTCATCGGCAGGCGAAGCAGCTATCTCCAGTCAGTAGAAGATGCCCGCCGCGCCATAGCCGGTTTTGTTGTCGTCAACGATGTCAGCGAACGCGCCTTCCAGATCGAGCGCGGTGGACAGTGGTCGAAGGGCAAGTCCGCCGAGACCTTCAATCCGGCCGGACCATGGCTCGTTACGTCGGACGAAATCGACGACGTGCTCGCCCTGCGCATGTGGCTCGACGTAAACGGCGTACGCCGCCAGGATGGGTCGACCTCGACGATGATCTTCGACCCCTACTTCATCGTCCACTATCTCAGTCAGTTCCTGGTTCTCGAGCCGGGCGACCTGATCGACACGGGCACACCGCCCGGGGTGGGCATGGGTTTCCAGCCGCCGGTGTGGCTGCGGGCCGGTGATGTTGTGGAGCTTGGCATCGAGGGCCTGGGCCAGCAACGCCAGACTGTGGTCTCCACCCGATGAGCCAAAGGAGTTAGATGTCCGCACCCGTTGTAGTCACCGCGTATTTCCGTCCCGCCGCTGGGCAGCATGACCGGGTGATCGAGGCCCTCCGGCCGTCGATCGCCGCTGTCCACTCCGAGCCGGGGTGTGAGCTCTACGCGATCCACGACGCGCCCGACGGCACGATCGTGATGATCGAGAAGTGGAGCTCGGTGGAGGAGCTGGACAAGCACGGCAGCGGTGAGGCGGTACGTGCCCAGACAGCAGCCCTGGACGGGCTGCTGACATCACCGGTCGAGGTGACGCGGCTCCTGCCCCTGCCAACCGGAACCGAGAAGCAAGGCCAGCTTTGACGTGACCTAGCGAGCCACTGGCCGGACCAATTCGACATCGGGGTTGAGCTCGACACCGAAACCAGGCGTGTCGGGCACCTTCAGGCGGCCGTTGACCGGAATCGGCTCGCCAACCAGCAGCGGCGAGAACATCGGCACGACCTCGTCGGCCTCGGACGCCATCATCAAAAACTCGGCGAATGGGCTGTTCGTTCGAGTGATCACGAAGTGATAGGAGTACACACTCGACCCGTGCGGGACCACCAGGGCACCATAGGCATCGGCGAGCGCAGAGATCTTGATCAACTCCGTGATTCCGCCGCACCAGCCGACATCTGGCTGCAGGATGTCGGCGCACCCCATCTCTAGCAGCATTCGGAATCCGTACCGAGTGGACTCGTGCTCGCCGGTCGAGACCAACATCCCACGTGGCACCTTCTGGCGGAGTTCGCGGTAGCCCCAGTAATCGTCCGGGATCAAGGCCTCCTCAAGCCACTTCAGCCCGTACTCGTGTGCCGCGGTGGCCAGCCGGACCGCGTAGTCCAGGTCGAGCGACATCCAGCAGTCCCACATCAGCCAAAAGTCATCGCCCACCTTCTGCCGCATTGCCGCGAGCTCATCGAGATTCGCCCGGAGACCCGCCAGCCCTTCATGCGGGCCATGATGCAGGGGTAGCTTGCCGCCGACGAAGCCCATCTGCTGCGCAAGGTCGGGCCGTGCACCGGTGGCGTAAAAGATCAACTCGTCGCGGACGGCACCGCCGAACAGATGGTAGACCGGCTCCTGCCGCAGTCGACCTAGCAGGTCATAGAGAGCAAGATCAACTGCGCTGATCACGTTGAGCACCAGCCCTTTGCGACCGTAGAACAGCGTCGACCGGAACATCTGGTCCCAGATCTTCTCGATGTCGGTAACAGGTGCGCCCTCGACGAATCGAGCCAGGTGCCGCTCCACGATCCAGGCCCCAGGCTCGCCCGCCGTGGTTACACCGAACCCGATGGTTCCGTCGTCGGCCTCGACCTGGACGACTAGCGTGCCCAGGACGTTGAGACCGAAGCTGCGCCGACTCTCCTCATAGCCCGGATAACGCGACATCGGGGTCGCGATGTGATCGTCGATCCAGTGATAGCCCTGCTGGTCGTGGTAGTCGGCTCCACCGCCGGCACCGACGGTGAATGCTCGTACGTGGGCAATCCTTGGGGTAGTCATACGGGAGCTCTCTGTGGTGGGCCCTGAGGAAACACCAGGATCTTGCTCGCGGTGCTGCGGCCTCGGGCAAGATCATCAAAGCTCCGTGGGGCCTGCTCCCAACCAACGCGACCGTCGATCAGAGCGTGGATCCCCTCCGGAACCGTGCCGACCCATTCCGCGGTATCGGCGAATTCAGCCGCGCTGTAGGTGAATGACCCGATCAGCATTCGCTCCTCGGTGCTCAGCGCGTACGCGGAAAGCTCCAGCCGCGGCGAACCCATCCCAACCAACACGATCCTGCTCCCCAGGCCGCAGGCCGCCAGTGCGTCCGCGACGGTCGCACTGACCCCAACCGCGTCGACTACTAGGGTCGCCGGCCCACCGAGCCGATCTGCTGTGGCCTCCGGCAGGTCGCCGTCCGACGGGTCGATAACCTCCGCTCCAAGATGAGCACATAGATCCCGGCGTGACGGGCTGATGTCGGACAAGGCAAGCGCGTGGACTCCGAGCCGCCGGGCGGCGAGGAGACACGCTTGCCCGATCGGTCCGCCGCCGATGACGAGCACCCGATCGTCGGGGACGGGCTGAGCGCGACGGACGGCGTGGTAGCCAACGGCCATCGGCTCCACTAATGCGCCGAGTTCCTCCGGCATGTCTTCCGGCAGCGGCACGATGCTTGCTGCCGGGACCACTACCCGGTCGGCGAAGGCAGCCGGGATCTGTGGCGCGACGCCGAGGACAACCCGCCGACTGCACCACTGTTCCTGACCGGACAGGCAGGCCGGGCAGGCCCCGCAAGACATCACCGGGTTGACGGTCACCAGCTGGCCGACTGTAAGTTCCGCCACGTCTGGTCCGATCTCTCGGATCCGGCCGACGGTCTCGTGTCCCATGATCTGGCCTGGGAAGCGGCGACCGTTCTCGCCGGAGTAACCGTGGAAATCCGAGCCGCAGATGCCGGTGGCGATCACCTCGACCACCACTTGCCCTGCCTCTGCCACGGGATTGGGTCGTTCCTCAACCGCGATGTCGTAGAAATCGCGTAGTACGAGCGCTCTCATGGCACATACCTATGAGAGGGGTGAGGCCCCCGCGCCGCCTCATACTCGGCGTCTCCGATCTGGTCCAGGTTGTCACCGACATTGAGAACGAGCGGCCGGTCGGCGAGCAAACGCTCAAGCGGAACGGCGCCAGCAGCGGCCAGGGACAACCTTGTAGGGCTACCAGTGCTCATGAGCAGGCCTCTCCGTCGTGGCTGATGGTTTTCGAGACACTACCCAGATCTGTTTGTTGCACACGTGGGCAGCAGAAACCTCACTCCATTGCCGCTGCGGTGGTTGGTTACGACGTGGGCGGGGTAGTAGGCGCCTAATACGGACTTCAACTCCCATTGTGGACTCGTCCTGACTATGTAAGCAGCGCTCGGGGGGAAGGTCCATGTAGACGTGACCGTACAGATCGAGCACATCGCCGTAATCGGTGCCGGATATATGGGCGGCGGCATCGCGCAGGTGTTCGCGATGGCCGGCTTCGACGTCGCCATCTGCGACGCTGATCCCGAGTTGACCGGCCGCCACCTTGATCGGCTGCGCAGGGAGGCCGACGACTTCGAGCAGCGGGGCTTATTCCAGCCAGGCTCGGCGGACCTGGTGCAGAAGAATCTTCGAGCCGCCGAAAGCATGGCCGAGGCCGTCACTGGTGCGGACCTGGTGGAGGAGGCGGTGCTGGAACGGCCAGACGTCAAGGGTCCAGTGCTGCGCAGCATCGAAGAGGCGGCCCGCCCGGACGCTGTGATCGGCAGCAACACCTCGACGCTGCCGATTGGTGATCTTGCCAAAGGCCTCGCGCACCCCGAGCGCTTCCTCGGTGTGCACTTCTCCAATCCAGCACCGTTCATTCCGGGGGTAGAGCTCATCGCACATGCAGGAACGGACGAGGCCGTCGTCCAGGCCGTGGAAGCACTGGTGCCTCGAACCGGCAAGCTGACGGCACGGGTCAACGACAAAGCCGGCTTCGTGCTCAACCGCTTGCAGTACGTGCTGCTCAGGGAAGCTGCCAATCTGGTTGAGGAGGGGGTGGCAACCCCCGAAGACGTTGACATCATTGTGCGCACCACCTTCGGCTACCGGCTGCCGTTTTTTGGCCCCTTCGCGATCGCCGACATGGCCGGCCTCGACGTCTATCGGGACGGCTTCCGTACACTCCAGGCCCATTACGGCGACCGCTTGGCAGTGCCGGCTCTGCTGACCGAGCTCGTGGAGAGCGGTCGGTACGGAGTCAAGCAGGGCGGCGGCTTCGTCACGCCGGCTGGCGATCAAGCCCCGCTGGTGGCCTATCGCAACACCGCCTACGCCCGACTGGGGCAGCTGTTGCAGGAGCTTGGCCCCGCTCCCCTCGGATCACCCTCCCAAGACGCTCAGCTCATCGAGGAGAAAGGCAACCGATGACAACTGCCCCATACACCGCAGAAACCTGGCCGATCGCGGCCGCCATGCTGCCGTTTGGGAGCAAGGATTCCCATGGTGGCCACATCCACGACGCCGAACCCGAGGAATGGGCGAAGCACCTGCGGCTGGTACGGCGAATCGGCTTCACCGAAGTCGACCCCACCGACACCTGGGTCCGGGTCGCTGATCTCAGTCCAGAGCGACTCGCCGACTTCAAGAGCGTGCTGAGCGACATCGGCTTGACCATTCCCGCCATCTCAACCTCCCGCCGCAGTGTGATGGATCCTGAACACGGCGAGGAGTATCTGGCATACAGTCATCGGCTGCTCGACAAAGCGGCGGAGCTGGGCGTGCCGATGGTCAGCTTTGGCTTCTTTCAGGCGTTCACCGAAGAACAGGAGCGCGCGTTGTGGTTTTGGCTGGCAGATGGTTGGCATGACGATGAGTCGCCGGAGGCGCGGGGCCGCGCTGTGTCGTTGATCCGCGAGTTGGCCGAGCACGCCGCCAGCAACGGTCAGCAGATCACCCTCGAGATGTATGAGGACACCTACGTCGGGACCTGCGACGACGCGGTTCAATTCCTCAAGGAAGTCGGGCACGACGCCTGCGGCCTGAACCCTGACATCGGCAACTTCATTCGCCTACACCGCCCGATCGAGCCGGTGCAGGACATGCTCGACAAGGTGCTGCCGTACACCAACTATTGGCACGTCAAGAATTATCTACGCGACGAAGACCCCGCGACGGGCCAGGTGATGACCTTCCCGGTGCCGATGGAGTTCGGCTTGATCAACTACCGGGCCGCGATCAGCCAGGCCCTCAATCTTGGCTTCCGCGGTGCCTTTCTGTGCGAGCACTACGGCAGCGACGCGATCACCGTGATCGGCAAGAACTGTGCCTACATCCGCGACATTCTCGCGACCTTGATCGACTGAACGACGGACGCAGAAAAGGAGCACCAATGACCTCCGCACCAGCCCCTGCAACCTCCACCGCCTCATCCCGGTTGCCCGAGCTTCGTACGGCCGTCGTCACGGGGGCCGGCGGTCCGGCGGGCATCGGCCGAGTCACCGCCCAGCTTCTGGCCGAGAACGGTTGGCAAATAGCGCTGGTCGACATCAACGCCGATGGCCTGTCGGGCGTGGAGAAAGAGCTCCGTACGGCAGGCCATGAGAACCTGCTCGCGGTGCCGACCGATATCGCCTCGGAGTCGTCGGTGGCCGAGGCGTACGAACAGATCGACTCCGAGCTCCCTCCGGTGGTCGGCCTGGTCAACCTGGCTGGCATCGCCTGTCCCGTGCCCCTCCATGAGTGCAGCCTGGCCGAGTTCGAGCGGGTGATGGCGGTGAACGTCACCGGTTCCTTCCTCATGCTTAAGGCGGCCGCGGCGCGCATGATCCCCCAGGGCGTCGGGCGGATTGTCAACACGTCATCGATCACCGCCTTCGACGGAGGCGGCACGTTCTCCAAGGGCGTCTATGCCACCGCAAAGGCGGCGGTGATTGGCATGTGCAAAGGCGGTGCGCGCGAGCTTGGCCCGTACGGGATCACGGTGAATGTGATCGCGCCGGGGCCGATCGACACCGAGATCATGGGTGGCCGACTCACCGAGGAGCGCAAAGCCTCGATGTCAGCCGGCATCCCGCTTGGCCGGGTTGGGCAGCCGGGGGAGATCGCCGCCACGGTTGCGTTCCTGCTCTCGGAAGGTGGCGGCTACATCAATGGCGCGACCATTCAGGTCGACGGCGGCAAGCACATGCACTGAACACCTGTGCCTGGGCTTGTCGAAGGGCATCAATCTGCGACAAGCTCAGCAACATACCCCTCAAGCAAGGAGATATCGATGGCTGACACCGTCGCGTTATCCCCGGAGCGTCGCTTCGAGTTGAGCGAGCATGCGAACCGGAAGGTCTTCAAACGACTGATTCCATTCCTGCTGCTGATGTATGTGATTGCGTTCCTTGACCGAAGCAATGTCTCGTTCGCCCAGCAAGAATTTGAGGCCGACTTCGGCATCAGCACGGCCTCATACGCTTTCGGCGCTGGGCTCTTCTTTGTCGGCTACGCGATCTTCGAAGTCCCGAGCAATCTCTTGTTGCATCGCGTCGGGGCGCGGTGGTGGCTGTCCCGGATCATGGTGAGCTGGGGCATTGTTGCCGCCGCCTTCATGTTCGTCCAGGGGCCGATCAGCTTCTACATCCTGCGTTTCCTGCTCGGTGTCATGGAAGCCGGTTTCTTCCCCGGCGTCATCTTGTTCCTCACCTACTGGGTTCCAGCACGGCACCTGAGCCGGGCCCGGGGTTACTTCTATATGGGCATCGCGCTGGCGGGCATTCTCGGTAATCCGCTTTCTGGCAGTTTGCTGGAGCTCAACGGCGTCTTCGGGCTGCGCGGCATCCAGTGGATGTTCATGGTCGAGGGCCTGCTGGCAGTCGCGGTCGGCATCTGGGCCTTCTTCTATCTGACAGACAGGCCTGAGCAAGCGACGTGGTTGCCCGACGACGAGCGGGAGGCGTTGGTGGAGACGATCGACGCCGAGGACACCGCCAAGGAGGAAGGCCACGGGCCAAAGAAGGTGCTGGCTGCCCTCGGCAACTGGCGGGTGTGGTACTTCGCGCTGATCTATTTCTGCCTCCAGATCGCGGTCTACGGTGTCACGTTCTTCCTGCCCACCCAGGTGACCGCCATCACCGGCCAGAAGCTCGGCTTCCAGGCTTCGCTGGTGACCGCCATCCCTTGGGTCTTCGCACTGGTGGGTCTGTTGATCTTCCCAGGCCTGGCCGACCGCACCCGCAGGCACCGGTTGATCGGCACGCTGCTCCTGCTGGGCACCGCATTTGGCATCGTCATCTCCGGTGCACTCAGCAGTAACCCCGTGCTCGCGATCGCCGGTCTTTGCCTGGCCGCGATGGGGTTCATCGCCATGTCCCCAATCTTCTGGACGCTGCCCACGGAGTACATGACCGGATACGCCGCCGCCGCCGGCATCGGGCTGATCAACTCGCTGGGCAACCTGGGTGGTTTTCTGGCGCCCATCCAGCGCGACTACTTCAAAGAAACGATGGGCGGAAATGCGGGCCTGTACTCCCTATCCATCGGGGCCGTCCTTGCCGCCGTGCTGTTTGCTGTGAGCGCGTTCTTCAAGAAGGCCAACGAGGTCGAGGCTGGCCACCTGGACGATGTCGACGCCATGTATGTACCGCATGAGAAGGCTGAGGCGGCACGGGGGGCTCACCCATCTCATAAGTAGGACGATGAAAGCGCTGGTACTGCGCGATTAGCACGACATCAGCGGCGGCTGTAGACCTCCCGATCTGCCGAGGAGAAGCGAGTGACGATGACTGACATCAGCGCGCAGCTGCCACCACCGCGGATCGAACCAGACGCCCGGCAAAGGATACGCCGGGCCCACGCGGCGGCCAACCGACGAATCGCCGTACTCGACGATGACCCCACCGGCTCGCAGACCGTTCATGACGTCGCCGTAGTCACGGTCTTCGAACCGGACGAGATCGCGGCGGGCCTTGACGCGCCCGGCTCCACCTGCTTCGTCTTGACCAACACCCGCAGTCTGCCGGAGGTTGACGCCGTCGCGCTGAACAGGCGCCTCGGCCGCATCCTGTTTGAACTGGCGGACCGCCTCGACGCACCCATTGACGTGGTCAGCCGGAGCGACTCGACGCTGCGTGGCCACGTCATCGCCGAGGTCGCCGCGCTGGACGAGGTGCGCCGCGAGATGACCGGGCGCGGCTACGACGGGGTACTACTCGTGCCGGCGTTCTTCGAAGCGGGGCGGTTCACCGCCGGCGATGTGCACTGGGCGATGGTCGGCGGTGAGCCGCTGCCGGTGGGCGAGACCGAGTTCGCCCGGGACGCGAGCTTCGGGTTCGCTGCCTCCAACCTCCGCGACTTCATCGCGGAGAAGAGCGGCGGGAAGATCCAGCCGGCCGAGGTTGTCAGCATCACCCTCGACGACATCCGGCACGGCGGGCCACAGCGGGTGGCCGAGATCCTCGCGGACGTCAACGGAGGCGCGTTCGTCGTCGTCAACGCCGTCGAGTACGCCGACCTCGACGTGGTCGTGCTGGGTCTGCTCGACGCGGAGGCGGCCGGAAAGTCGTTCCTGTACCGGGTTGGGCCGTCGTTCCCGCAGCCGCTCGCCGGGCTCGACCCGCAACCGCCCCTGCAAGCGTCGGACATCTGGCCGGACGGCCATCCGGGTGGTCATGGTCTGGTTGCCGTGGGGTCCCATGTCGGCCTCACCAGCCGCCAGGTGGCGGCAGCACGCGAACGCGGCGGCCTCGTCGAGGTCGAGCTCGAGGTTCCCGCTATCACCGACCCCGCGCAGCGCGACCGGCACGTCGCCGACGCCACAGCACGCGTTGTCTCCGCCCTCGAACACTCCGACGTGCTGCTATACACCAGTCGAACGCTGCTTCGCGACGACGACCCGGCGACAAGCCTGGCGATCGCAGGGCAGGTGTCCACGGCCTTGATCGAGGTCGTCCGCGGCGCGGTGCCCAGCAAACCGGCCTGGGTCGTGGCCAAGGGCGGTATCACCTCGCACGACGTGGCGGTACGCGGCCTCGGAATCCGTCGCGCGACCGTGCTCGGCCAGGTCCTGCCCGGAATCATCTCGGTATTCCAGCCCATCGAGGCCGCTCCGGAGATGGTCGGGACGCCATATGTCGTATTCGCGGGCAACGTCGGTGACGAGCAAACCCTCGCCTACGTCGTCGACCTCTTCCGCAGCCGGTCATAATGCTCGCCCGTGGACCGGCACTCGTTCTCGCGGCACGAGCCGCGGGCCGGGCGGTGCCCGCATTCACCATCTATACCTTGGAGTCCATCCGGGCGGTATGTGACGCGGCGGAACGGACTGGTCTACCGGTGATTCTGCAAGCCGGTTCCAGCTCCTACCGTGAGACGTCGCGTTCGATGCTTGCGGCGGCGGCGCTGGCCGCCGCTCGTGACGCGTCGGTGCCGGTTGGGGTCCATCTGGACCACTCGACCGACCTGGAGGAGATTCGCGACTGCCTGGCGCTGGGATATACCTCGGTGATGGTCGACGGTTCGCACCTGCCGTTCGCGGAAAATGTGGCATTCACCCGTGCAGTCGTCGCCCAAGCACAGGACGCCGGGGTGTGGGTTGAAGCGGAGCTTGGCGCGCTCGCCGGCGACGAAGATGCGTCGACCGGCGTAGCGTCGGGGGAGCTCACCGATCCGGCGCAGGCAGCGGAGTTCGTGGACCGCACCGGCGTGGATGTCCTCGCCGCGGCGGTGGGCACCGTCCATGGCTTCACGACGTCGCCGGTCCATGTCGACCTGGAGCGGCTCGAGATGATCGCGAAACTGACCGGCGTTCCTCAAGCACTGCATGGCGCATCGGGTCTGTCCAACGCCGATCTCACAGCCGCCGTGAACGCCGGCATCGCAAAAGTCAATATCAACGCGGAGCTGCGCCGTGCGTATCTGTCCACGCTCGCTGCCGAGTTGCCGAGTGTCGGCGACGACGTCCGTGTGCTGCAGCGGAAAGTGATCACCGCGATGGCCGAGGTCGCGGCGGAGAAGCTCACGGTCTTGGGAGGGCACGCTGCTAAGAGAAGGGATGATCGATGAGCCGAGTAGGTTGGATCGGCCTTGGCGCGATGGGCTTTCCGATGGCCGGCAACGTAGCGCGCTCAGGGCACGACGTCACCGCTTATGACATAGATCCGGGGCGAGCGGCATCTCTTGCCGACGACGGCGTGAAGCCCGGGACCTCGATCTCGCAGGCAGCTGCCGGCGCCGAGGTGCTTGTGCTCATGGTCGCTACGCCTGCACAGGTCGATAATGTCTTGTTCGGTGAGGATCCGGCAGCGTTGTCGCTGGACCCGGGCGCGGTCGTGATGATCATGGCTACCGTCGGACCCGCCGCCGTCCAGCGCTGGGCGGAGCGGTTGGGACAACAACACGTAGAGGTCGTCGACGCACCAGTGTCAGGCGGTGTCCGGCGCGCGGCGGAGGGTGACCTTCTTGTCATGGTCGGCGGTCCGGACTCCGCGGTGCGACGGGTACAACCGATCCTCGACGCGATGGCAGGTCAGGCGCCCGTCGTGGGACCGGCACCGGGCGACGGTCAGAAGGTGAAGCTCGTCAACCAACTGCTATGCGGAGTACACATTGCGGCAGCCGCTGAGGCCCTCGCCTACGCCGAGGCCATGGGCCTTGACGCGGCCGCAACGTGGCAAGTCATCCGCGGGGGCGCCGCCGCGTCATTCATGCTCGATGACCGCGGTGCGCGTATGGTCCAACCGTCGGACGAGGTAAAGAGCGCGCTCGACATCTTCGTCAAAGACATGGGGCTCGTCCTCGATGCCGCGCGCACCACCAATTTCCCAACACCGCTCGCATCCGCCGCCGAACAGCTATACCTCGCCGGGCGCCGCGCAGGGCTCGGCCGCCGCGACGACTCCTCGGTGATTGAAGTCCTGCGCGGCAACCTGGCGCGATCGTAGTCCGAGGTGCGCAGTAAGGCTGCCGACTATCGCTCGGTCGGGCAACCTTGAGACGATTCGGCGATCACGCGTGGAGTGCGTCCTTCTACCACTTCTGCATTAACCGGACCAAAAGCCCGTTGCTGAGTTCTTGATAATGGCGCGAGGCCGACGAGGTGGTGCGTATGTTTCAGCCGCTGCTGCCTGGCGAGCCGGCACCGGTGAAGGGGCGGATGCGGTTGCCGGACATACCGGGTTTTGGGTGTCGAGCTCAATCCCGACGTCCCGTTGGTGCGCCCGATCGCACGCTGACTTCTCAGCTGTCTCGCGCTGCCGCGGCAAGATCGGCGGCGAGGCTGACGAGTTCGGGCTGGATGCCGGGGACGGCCGCCATGGCTCCGCTCGACTCCAGAGTCAGCGGGGCGCCGGCGTAGTCGGTGCAGATCGCTCCCGCCGCGCTGGCGATCGCATGCCCCGCGACGACGTCGTACGGGTTGTTGTGGGCCAGCAGCATGCCCTGGATCTGGCCGTCTACGAGCCATGCCCACAGCACCGACGCGGCGCCGACACACCGGAAGCGCAGCGCGCGGCGGTGCATGGTCATGGTCAGTTCGAGGTAGGCATCCATGCGCGCGCCACCTCGGTGGAAGGCGTCGCCCATGCCGATGATTCCCTCCTCCAACGCGTCGACGTCGGCCACATCGCCCGAGTCCACCCGTACGCCGAGGAACGGCAAATCGATTACACCCAGCGTCGGCACGCCGTCCTCCAGCAGGCCGAGCATTACCCCGCACAGCGGCGACCCGGTCGCGTAGTTGATCGTTCCGTCGAGCGGATCCGCGACCCAGACTCGGCCCGACTCAAGAGCCGCCCCGCCACCCTCTTCGCCGTAGAAGCCGATGTTCGGAGTCGAGTCAGCGAGAGAGCGCTGCATCGCCGACTCGCTGGCCAGGTCGACGTCGGTGAGGAAGTCCTTGGCCGCCTTGCCGATCCGCTTATGTGGCCGGGTACGCCCGTGCCGCAGGATCTTGACAGCTTCATCCACCGCGGCATGCGCCGCCGCCAGCTCTGGCCTCACCCGGGCATCGTAATTCCGAACTCGTTCCGGCCGGCCGACAGCCGCCTCTCGAGAGTCAGAACAGCAGCCGACTGAGCGAGGAGTGTCGATGCGGACCGGCAACCTATCCGGGCATTTGACCCTGTTCACCGGCCGCGATGCAGTCGGCTTGACGGTAGCCCTCGGGCGGTCAGTTCGGCTCCTACCCTCAGGCGATCATGACGTCTGCGCAACCGGCGGGCCCTTTCCCGCATTGGAGGTTCCCAGCCCTTGGCAGCCGAGGTCCGGATGCAACGGCGCTCGGAATAGCTCGAAACTCAGCCCGGCCGACGGGCTCCGGCATAGGGCATGTAGGACATCTTGATGTACTCCACCGATTTCCCGGGCCGAGGTGCGTGGATGACTTGCCCATTGCCGGCGTAGAGGCCCACGTGTGAGATGTCGCTGTAGAAGAACACCAGATCACCCGACCGCAGATCCGACTTTGCTACGGAGTGGCCGCGGCTGAACTGTTGTCGGGATGAATGCGGCAGGCTGACGCCGACCGATCCCCAGGCCATCATGGTTAGTCCCGAGCAGTCCCAGGAGCTCGGCCCGGCACCACTGCGCGCATAGGGCTCACCGAGCTGAGCCTTTGCGTAGGCCAAGGCCTTGGCTCCCTTGCTACTGCCGGTGGCTGAGCTGCGTGTCGAGGGCGGGGCCTTCGTCGCCGTTCGGCTCTCCGCATTGGGCTTTGCTGGCGCCTTCGTCGCAGCCCGGCGCCGCGCATTGGTCTTTGCTGGCGCTTTCGTTGCGGCGCGGGCCTCGGCGTTGGCCTTTGCTGTCGCCTTCTTTTCGGCCTCGGCGAGCTGCTTTTGCTGAGCCGCGGTGAGCTTGGCCAACACCTTTTTGGCCTCGTCAAGCTTCTGGTCTGAGGCTGCGGTGAGGGCTTTGAGCTGCTTCTCCTTCTCGCCAAGCGCTGCAAGGTCGATCTCTGCGGAATGCTCCAGCCCGCTAAGGTTCGCCTGTGCCTGCTGGTACTCCTGCAATGTCGAGTTCTGATTCTCGCTGACCTTATGCACCGTAGAAATCTGACTCAGAAATCCCTCGATATCCGGGGTCACGAAGAGGCGGGCAGCAGTATCGAGGTTCCGGTTCTGGAATTGGGCGAGAGCGATCTGGCCGGCCCGCAGCTTCAGCCGCCTGATCTTTGCGGTCTGGGCCTGTACGTCAGTCTGCTTTAACCTCAGTTGCGCCCGGCCCTCCTTGATCTGCTCCTGGACATCGGTGTACTGCTGGTCGATGCCGGCAGCATCCGTCTGGAGCTGCTTGATCAAGTCCCTCGCCTGTGCCACCGTCATGGGCGGTTCGCCAGCAGCCGGCAGGCTAGCTGGAAAGGCGCCCAACAGGCTCAATGCCACTGAGGCGAGCCCGAGCACAGCCATGTGTAGGCTGCGACGGATCGATGGGGCGCCGCCGACCTCGAATGCGCGTGAGGTCACGCGCGCAGTGAAATTCACAGTTCCCCGACTCCTGTGTGCCCCGAGTCCTGCGCGCAGCTCTCGTAAGTGCTGACTCAGACCGCCTCAGATCTGAGCACAGCAGAGAACTGGCGACGGACCTACATAGTGAGCGGTGTATGACGGTGAGATCACCTGCATTCACCGGACAATCAATGCCACATTAGGTCACGATTTGATAACTGGCAATGATCGCCGACATCTGGACAACAAGGCCACCTCGGCTGCGTTGGCATCGCCCAAGACGTAGGAGGGCCAGCGATCGGCAGCCCCGAGGGATCGGTGGGGCTGGGTCGTGCTGATCATGATCAGTGGGCTGCGCGCGACATATTTCGCGTAGGTTTTGGCACTGACGATCGGCCAATGGACGGCCGCCACAGTTGCTCGGTCGCGCAGGTCCACGGAAGCCGCAAGTCAGGCGGCATACTGTGCCCGTGTTTCAGTGCCAAGTCCTCCGCTGCCAGGAGCGGGCAACCCGAAACTTCGTCGTTGATCAAGGTGAGGGGGGCCTCTACGAGACAATGGTCTGCGAGGCGCACACCGCCGCGCTGAAATCCGGCGCGCGATACATCTATAACAGCGTTGAGAATGTGATCTATATGGGACAGGACGTCCCGCCTCAGAACAAGTGTTGAGGGACTGCCCAATCGCCTGTCCCAATGGTTCAGTGGTTGGCCAACACGGACCGACATAATCACCCGGGCTATTGCTTGCCGCAGTGCTAAACGTGGCGTCGCGCTCGCTGAACAGCCATGATGCGTGAGTTGTCTCGGCCGCGATCATGTGGATGCTGTTCGACGAGAGAGCGGCGAGCTCATTTTGCATCAGCCGCCAATCGCACGGTTGATCATCGGCGGTGATCACCGCGAGCCGGTGAGCAGGCTGTGCAGTTGAGTTGAAATCTGCCTGGCGTCGCGCGATCCCGGCGCAGCCTCGCTCCAGCCCATGCCAGCCCGGTCGTAGCTGCACACGCGAGTCACTCGAGCAACGTCGTGTTGGACCCGCACCCAATGAGAGGACATGCCAAGGTTGCCGGCTTACCGCTGGGCAGACCACGCCGATAAGGCCAAGGAGCAGCACCCGCAGCGATCACCGCGAGGAGGCCGTGCAGGATCCGCGTTCGGGTCATCCCGAAATCTGGTAGCTCGCCCTAGGGCGTCCACCAGGGTCGCAGCGGCAGACCACGGTCGCCTCCGCGCGAGTCGAGCTTGACCGCCAAGACTTGGTGAAGCTGAACGATATTTGTCTCGAAACCCAGCCGGGACCCGGCCATGTAAAGGCCCCACACCTTGGCGGTCGGCAGCCCGACCTCTTCGACTGCTTCGTCCCAGTGGTCGACGAGGTTGCCGCACCAGTTCCGCAGGGTAAGCGCGTAGTGGTGGCGCAAGTTCTCTTCGTGCACCACCTCTAAACCGACGTCCTGCGCCGCGGTGATGATACGGCCAGAGCCGGTCAGCTCGCCGTCGGGGAAGACGTAGCGGTCGATGAATCCATCCGCCGACGGCCGGGTCCGGTTGTTCGGGCGGGTGATGCAGTGGTTGAGCAGCAGCGCGCCGGTGCGCAACTTGGACTTCAGGAACCGGAAGTAGGCGAGGTAGTTGGCGACCCCGATGTGTTCAGTTAGCCCGATCGAGGACACCGCGTCGAAACCGGAGTCAGGCACGTCGCGGTAGTCGCCGTGGCGGACCTCGGCCAGGTCGGCCAGGCCTTCGTTGACGATCTTGTTCTGTCCCCACGCCGCCTGCTCCTTCGAGAGCGTGACGCCGATAGCTTTCACCCCGTGCCGGGCGGCGTAGCGAACCATGCCGCCCCAGCCGCAACCTACGTCGAGCAACCGGTCGCCCGGCTTTAGGCGTAGCTTCTCGAACACCAGCCGGTGCTTGTTCTCCTGCGCCTCCTCCAGCGTCGCGTCGGGGTGCGGGTAGCAGGCGCAGGTGTAGGTCATCGACGGGCCAAGAACCCACTCGTAGAACGTGTTGGACACGTCGTAGTGGTGGTGGATGGCCTCGGCGTCACGGCTTCGGCTGTGGCGCAAGCCTTCTGCAATGCGGCGCCAGCGGGGCAGCGCCTCCTGCGGCGGCGGTGCGATGGGTTTGAGGTGCTCGAATCCGATCGACCGGACGATGTTGGCGAGCACGCGCGCCGGCGGCCGCCTGAAGTCCATATTCTCGGCCAGCCCCTTGAGCAACTCGTAGGGATCCCCCGGGTGCACACCTCGCAGTTCGAGGTCGCCGGAGACGTAGGCACGGGCCAGCCCCAGATCTCCAGGTGCGGTCGCCAGATACGTGGTGCCGCGTGGCGTCAGCAAGTCCAGCCCGAACTCGGCATCGTCGGGGCCTGCCGTACTGCCGTCGTAGGCCGAGAATTTGAGCGGCAGTTGGCCGGCGCCGAAGATCTGAACGATCTCGGCCAGGGTGAGCTTCCTGGCCGGCGCCGTCTGTGCAGTGTTTTCCCTGGATGTGGTCATCGTCGTTGCACCGCCTTGGCATACAGGTCCAGCAGACGTGAGTCGGGATCATAGGTTTTCTTCACCGTCTTGTATGCTTCGCCGCCGTAGAGCTCATCAAACTCCTCGGGGGAGTAAAACGCCTCGGAATACAGCGACTTGTGTCCGTCGAGCTCGCGGACCGCGCGCTCGATCAGCTTGTTGGTGTGACCTTCCTCGGATGGCCAGTCTGGACCGACCGGCACCGACGACCAGAAGCCGACATTGACGTAGGTGCGGTGCGGGCGGAGGGGATACAGCGGCCACTCGTCGTCGTCGCGCAGCCGCAGGGGGCAGAGCCAGAGCGGCTTGATGGGCACGTTATCCATGAACCAGTCCAGGAACTCAGCCGTGCGTTCGATCGGCAGCTCGACGTCTTGGATCACGCGCTCTCGGGGTGGACGGCCGTTGCGCTTTTCAATGCGGTCGGCGATGTTGAACCGCTGGTCGTAGCTCATGAGCTTCCAATAGAAGCTGCTGCGCCGGTAACGCCGCGGCCAGAGCCGGCGGATCCGGGGGTTTTGCGCGCCGAACGCCCGCGAACACCAGAACCAGTCGGTGTCCCACCGCCAGAGGTAATCATGAACGATGAGCCGGTCATGCTTCTCGCCGTCATCGTGCTGGATGGAGCGGTAGTAGATCTGCTGGCCGGTGTAGTCGCTGACCGGTCCGGGGTTCGACGTCTGAACGCCGACGCACAGATAGCTTTCATCGGCGCTGAACACCACGCCGTCGAGGTAGTCGATAGGTGCGCCGTCCAAGCCGCCGGTCTCCATGATGCGGTCAATCGTGGCGACCATGTTGTGCAGCGATCCGAAACGCAGATGCCTGAGCGCGACGAACGGTTTCACAGGTTCCAGCTCGATCTTGAGACGAACCGAATAGCCGAGCGTCCCGTAGGAATTCGGGAACGCACGGAAGAGGTCGCCGTGTTGGTCGGGCGACGCTGTTAGCACGTCGCCGGTGCCGGTCAGGACGTCCATCTCGAGCACCGACTCGTGCGGAAGGCCGTTGCGAAACGACGTGGACTCGATGCCGAGCCCGGTGACGGCCCCGCCGAGCGTGATCGTCTTCAGCTGCGGCACGACCAGCGGCGCCAGGTCGTAGGGCAGCGTGGCAGCGACGAGGTCCTCGTACGTGCACATCCCGGACACATCGGCGGTCCGGGCGTCGGGATTGACCGCGATGACGCCCGTCAACCCCGATGTGTCCAGGCCCTTGACAGCGTTCTTGGCCCGCGGCCGGAACAGATTCGACGTGGGTCTGGCCAGCCGAACCGTGGCATTTTCAGGGATAGACCGATAGCTCGCCAGAAGCCGCTGCACGCCCGCGGCGTAAGCGGCCCATGCGTCGGTCGCGGCAACACACACAGATAAGACGCTAGTCCCCGGCTGCAGCGCATGCGACCGCACCAACCCATTACAGCCATTTCGTCCTTGGACACGGGCGGCCCTTGCCGTTGTCGGGCTAATTCTCGAAGGCCGCTAAGGGAGAGCAAAGGGGCGATCGATCCACCCCTTTGCTCATCGGATGGTGATAAGGAACGGTCGGATTGCCGGAGAGGGCGACGCCTGGTTAGGCCACCGCCAGCTTCTGGTTGAACTTGTCCATGTCGGGCCAGCGGACATCCCAGGCCCAGCCCAGCTTCTCGAAGATCCAGATCAGGCGGGCGGTGATGTCGATCTGGCCCTTCATAACGCCATGACGCGCGCAGCTCGGGTCGGCGTGGTGAGAGTTGTGCCACGATTCGCCGAAGCTGAGAATGGCCAGCGGCCAGAAGTTGGCGGCCTTGTCTCCGGACTCGAACGGCCGGTCGCCGATCATGTGGCAGATCGAGTTGACCGAGAACGTGACATGGTGCAACAGCGCCACGCGTACCAGCCCCGCCCAGAAGAAGGCGGTGAGGGCACCGTGCCAACTCCAAGTGATCAGCCCACCCAGGATGGCCGGAGCAACAACGCTGGACGCCACGAGATAGACGTAGTGCTTGTCCAGCCATTGCATAGCCGGGTCGTTGACCATGTCCTTGGCGAAACGATCCGGGTTGGTGCGTTCGCGCTTGAACAGCCAGCCCATGTGTGAATGGAGGAACCCCTTCGCCAGAGCTCGCTTGGTCGTCCCGAACCGCCACGGCGAGTGGGGGTCGAGCGTCTCGTTGTGCTCGTCGATCTGGTCGCTGAACAAGTGGTGGCGGCGATGCTCGGCAACCCACCCGATGGGCGACATCTCGAGCGAGAGACACGCGGCCGTAGCCAGGGTGATCTCGAGCCAGCGCTTGGCCTTGTAAGACCGGTGCGTGAAGAGACGGTGGAAGCCGCCTGTCACGCCGAGTCCGGCCAGGGTGTAGAACACCGCACCGATGGCGATATCGAGCCAAGTTAGGCCCCAGCCCCAAGCGAACGGTACAGCGCCGGCCACCGCGAGCATGGGTCCTACGATGAAGAACCACAGCAAGGCGATTTCGGCATTGCCCTTTCCCTGTTCAGCCAGAAACGGCTTCTGTCCGGAGCCGGGCCGGTAGTGCTGGCGAAGACCTTGCTGGCGGCTTCTTTGGCTGCCTTGACCGGCTCCTTGGCACCGGTCGCCTGCTGGTGTATCGCCGCCGCGGCCTCGATGCTGACCTTGCGATTCCAGGGGCGAGCGCGCATGGGCGAGTGTAGATAGCGCACTTTGGGGCGCGTTTATATCGGCGTTTCCCGATGGTCGACTCACCGAACTCCTCAAGCTTGACTGTGGCGGGTACAGCGTCTCCCGGAAATAATCTCAGTGGTACCCATACGGCACCATGGGCCAAACCCCAAGCTGAGATACCAGTTACCGGTAATGGTGTCTTTTGACGGCGGTTCAATCTTTTAGGCAGGACCTAGGAGAGCCAAGATCGCGCCAGCCTGGGCCGCGAGTCGATGGAACTCCCGCGGCATCGCCGTGTCGTAGCTGCGGCCGGCGATGTCGATCGGGAACATACTCCTGCCGTCGCCAATACCGAGCGCCTTCTGGCCGCACAGCTGCCAGAGTTAGAAAGTCCCAGCTGCCGAGTCACGCTGCGTCGAACCCGACACTGTTATGGATGGAAGGGCTCGTGCCCGGGCTGGAGCAACGCCTGAACGCCGCCTGGACGGCTCGGGACTGTTGCCGTCAAGCCTGGCTGGCTCACCAAGCAGTCCGTTCGCTGCTACTTACAGCTCAACCGACTGGCCGTGCCGGAGAAGGTGGACGCTGGTGGTTGGTGCCACTCGCGCGACGTGTTCGGCGAACATCTCCGCCGGCAGATCAATCAGATCGGGGCGTTGAGGAAGGCCGATGGGCCACCAGGTACCCCAGTGCACGGGGACGGCACCATCTGGCTGAATATCGCGGATCACGTAGGCAGCTTGTTCGGCGTCGAGATGACCATGATCAAGTGTGGGTCCCCAGCCTCCGACTGGCATCAAGGCGATGTCGATGTTCGTGACCTCGTCAAAGGCAAGGTTCGGACCGGTGTCTCCCGGATACCAGCACCGGCGGGAGCCCTCGGCGAGATAGCCGAGAGCGGGTCCCCGATGGGGACTCCCCGGGTGTCGCCGGCCGTCGTGATCGGCGGCCAGGACGCTTACCTGCAGGCTGCCAAACTCCACGAGGTCGCCCGGCTCAACCTCCCGGAGCTTCACACCGCGGGCGGTGATTGGCCTGAGCAGGCGACGCGAACCTGTTGGGGCGATGAGAACCGCGGAGGGCGAGATTAGTCGAAGCGAAGGCAGGTGAGTGTGGTCGGCGTGGAGATGGGAAACCAGGACAAGGTCCGCTTGCGCAGCGTGCGGGGGCGGAAGCGGACCGCGGACCCGGCGGAGATGGCCCAGCCGGGCGGTCAGGACGGGGTCGAATAGGACGGTCGTAGCGCCGTCCCGCCACGTGCTCGTACTGTGCCCCCACCAGGTGAGTGTGCCCGTCATGGCGCTGCTTGCTCGCTTCTCTGGTCGTTCAGGTTCTGGCATCGGTTTAGATCACATCATCGGCGTCGCTGCACCGCGGTGGTGACAACAACGTCACCAGAGGCGGGGTGCCGGATCTGGCCGGTGTAATTTGGCAAGTCAGGGCGTCCGCTGGTACTTGATCAAAACTGAGCGTGACTGCCCGTGCATTGCGGAGGCGGGTGGAGGTGGCCCGCGGTCTCGGGCGCGACGCTGGTCAGGGGGCATGTGTGATTGGGGCGTCCGAACGACGGCAAGCTCAGTCTCGGGCCCGTCTGCGTCTGGCTGACATCGGCCGGCTGGTCGCGGTGTGGCTGGTCGCGTCCGCCGCGTTAGCGCTCGCCGCTGCCCTGTTGCCAAACCTGAAGGCCGAGGCAACGTGGGCCTACTTCGCCGCCACAGCAGCAGCTGGCCTACTTGGGCTGATGTTCCGGCCCCTGCTCGTCTTGCTGGCCGCCCGCATCGGCTGGCTAGCGGTCGTTCTTGTCGGTCTGGTCGGACAGGCACTGCTGGTCTACGCCGCGATCTGGATCGTGCCAGATATCAACGCCACTTTCTGGTCGGCCTTCTGGGCATCGTGGATCGTCGCAGTGATCGCCACCGCCGCCGCGTGGCTGGGAAGTGCGGGCACTGATGACTCGTTCACGGCATCGCTCCTCCGGCGCCGAGTGGCCGGCAAGCCCGTCGCCGACCCGGAGGTGGATGGTGTTGTATTCGTCCAGCTGGATGGCGTTGCTTTCCCGGTCTTACGGTGGGCTATCCAGGCGGGCAGGGTGCAAACCCTACGGCGCTGGGTGACTTCGGGTGACTATGTGCTCCGAGAGTGGACGGCACAGTTGCCCTGCACCACGCCCGCCAGTCAGCTGGGGATCCTGCACGGCACGGTGGCCGGGGTCCCCGCCTTTCGCTGGTACGACCGCGAGCTGGGTCGAGTCTTGATTGCGAACCGGCCAGCCGATGCCGCAGTCATCGAGCAGCGCGCGACAACTGGGGCCGGATTGCTTGCCGATGACGGACTTGCTATTGGCAATCTCTTCACTGGCGACGCGCCCCGCGCCATGCTCACCATGAGCAGACTCGGCGGTGGCCGAGGGTCCGCAGCCACCCGGCAGACCTTCGCCTGGTTCCTCACCAATCCAAACGGGTTCGCCCGAGGTTTGGTACTGACGGTTGCGGAAATCATGAAGGAGCGGTGGCAGGCCGCCCGACAGGCACGTCTCAATGTCTTACCGCGCATCCACCGCGGATGGACTTTCGCAATCCTTCGAGCCGCCACCAACGTGCTGCAGCGCGATCTCAACACCGCGGTTATCGCGGAGGAGATGCGGAAAGGGACGAAGAGCATCTACGTCGACTATGTCGATTACGACGAGATCGCCCACCATGCCGGTATGTTCCGTCCCGAGTCGCTCGCGGCCCTTGACGGCTTGGACCGGGTCCTGGGAACTCTGGAGCGGTTGGCGGCGCATGCTGCGCGGCGCTACCACATCGTGGTGCTTTCTGATCATGGCCAGTCCCAGGGCCAGTCGTTCCAAGACCGCTTCGGTGCGGATCTGGGGAATGTGTGCACGAAACTTATGGACGAGGAAGTGGTCTCCCTCGACGCTCCGGTCGAAGAGTGGGGGCGAGTAGAGTCCCTTGCCGAGGATCTTTCAGGCTCCGGCATTAGTGGCCGCGCCGCCAGCCGCGCAGCTTCCGTGAGCAGGCGACACATCGACCAGAGCGCCGATGCCGCGACCAGCGCCGACCTCACTGTGCTCGGCTCGGGGAACCTGGGCATGTTGTACGTCCATTCCCCTGTTCGGTTCACCCTTGAGGATCTGCAGGAGCGCTGGCCCAAGCTCATTGCCGGTCTCTGTGCGCACGACGGCGTCGGCTTCATTGCTGGCGTTGACTCTTCCGGTAGGCCATGGGCGATCGGTGCGAACGGCCGTGTCCGGCTCGATACCGGCGAGGTGGCCGGAGCAGACCCTCTCCTGCCCTACCGCAACCATGCAGCTCGGGTGCTCCGTCGCGCGGTCATGATGCCCGAGGCTCCCGACCTTTACGTCAATAGCCGTGTCGATGGCGTCACGCTCGACATCGCCGCCTTCGAACCTCTCGTCGGTGCCCATGGAGGTCTGGGCGGCTGGCAGGATCGTGCGGTTCTGCTGGTCCCTCGAACGCTCGCCGACGTCCTGCCTAGAGAGCCCATCGAAGGGGCCGACCGTCTCCACACTGTGCTTGTCGCAATGCTTCGTGCGGTCGGACAGCGCCGAACGATACCGGGCCGAGATGATCAACAAAGCGGTCCAGACCCTGACTCGTCAGCGGGGTCCTAATCCTGCGCTACGCGGGTACGTCGATACTCGGCGACCGCGTTTCCCACGTGGACTGTGTCGGCGCCGTCGGCATCGCTTCCGATCCCAGGCCCAGAAAGGGTGTCGTCGAAGTCGTCTGGTCGGCTCGGCCATGATGTGCTCATGGATGCCGTGGCGGGTCTGCGCCAGATGCTGGCGAATGAGTATCGCCGTGTGGCACGGCCGCCATGCAACGACCGCCGAACACTCCTCAATTCGACGCTTTGGGGGCGCCGGCAGCGGCGCGAAAGTCATGTGCAGCTTGCGCAAGGGTACGGTTCCGCGGCCTGAGCAGCCATCGCCCGGGAGCAGACGGATGATGCGCAATGAGTGAGTTCGCCGGATCGGACGGGCGACCCGGGCTGCGGAGAACCAACGGCCAAGCCGCGTCGAGCTCTGACACACTGATGTAGCAAGCTGACCACGGGTAACGCTCCCTTGTTAGGTGAGCGAACCATGAGCCAAGGGAGGTATCGCCATAGCCAGGAGTCCTCGAGATATCGAACGGATCTACTCCACTCAGGAGGTGGTGGCCAAGCTTCGCCGCCTCGCAGACGCTTTAGAGAAGGACGAGCCGTTCAGGATCCAGATCGCAGGCGTGCGGATTCGAGTTCCGGAGCGCGCCCAGTTCTCCATCGAGCATGAGCTCGACGATGATGAGGAGGAGATCGAGTTTCAGCTCAAGTGGCCGGTAGAGCCCCACTCAGAAATCGAGTCTGAGGGAGAATCCCTCGTTTGACCGGCGGCTGGTGACCGTTGCCAGCGGTCAGTCGAAGCTCGATGATGGGTCCTCCGGCTTGGATCCGACGGGGGAATTCGAATCGCGCAGGTCGCTCTAATCCCTGCTCGACGAGATCGCTGCCATTGACCCCCATACGCTCAACAGGTCCGGATCAGCCCCTCCAGCTTGGGCGCCAGGCGCTTCGTCGTATCGATCTGACCGCCAGCCCTATGTGCGTCCTCACCCCAGAGGATCGTGCCAGGTCTCACCTTTAGGGAGAAGCGCATCCGCCTCCTTCGGTCCCCAGGTGCCAGGATGATACGGGTACACAGGTCCCACATCACCCAAAACCTCGTCCACGACCTTCCAGGCGGCCTCAACGGCGTCCTGGCGGGCGAAGAGAATCGGATTGCCGTCGAGTGCGGCTGCAATGAGCCGGTCGTAGGGCCGCTGGTCCATGCCCGGCTGCCGCGAGAAAGCGAGTTCTTGTAGCTGTGGTCGCCGGCCCGCTCCGGGCTCCTTGCCTGCGAGGCGAAGGCCGGTTTCGGCATGCGGCCAGATCCTGAACCGCAGCTGATTCGTGGATTCGATGTCGAGACCGAAGACGTTGTATGGGGCGCGACGGAACCGGACGACCACCTCAGTGGCGGTCACGGGCAGCACTTTGCCCGCGCGGATAATGATCGGCACATCGGCCCATCGCCAAGAGTTCAGCATGGTTCGGGCAGCCACGTACGTCTCAGTCGTCGAGTCGGTCTCGACATCCTCCACCTCGCGATAGCCGGCATACTGGCCTTTCACGACGTGGTCCGTGGTCAGCGGCTGCAGGGCATCGATCACCCGCGCCTTGTTGCTCAGCCAGGAGTACAGCCCGGACCCGTCTGGCGGCTCAGCCAGCACGCTCGCGAGGACCTGCAGCAGATGGTTCTGCAGCACGTCACGGATCGCGCCGGTGCGGTCGTAAAAGCGGCCGCGATCGGCGACATCAAAGGCCTCCGCCATCGTGATCTGGATGCTTTGCACGTGGTCGCGGTTGAGTAACGGCTCAATCACTGCGTTGGCGAACCGGACGACGAGCATGTTGTTCAAAGGCTCCAGGCCGAGCCAGTGATCGACCCGGAAGATGGCGTCCTCGGCGAATATTTGATGCAACGTTGCGTCGAGTGCACGCGCGCTGGCGAGATCGGTCCCGAAGGGCTTCTCTACCATCACCCGTGCACCCCGTTCACGGCCGACGCCCGCGATGCCCTCGGCGATACGTCCAAACAGCGGTGGTGGCACCTCTAGGTAAAAAAGTGCGCGCGACCCATCACCCATCTCGCGCGACATTGCTGTGTAGGTTGCCTCCTCGTTAAGGTCTCCATCGACATAGCGCAGCAACTTCAACATCTTCGACGCGGCCGGACTATCCGGATCCATGCCGTTCAGTCGTAGCGACGCCGCAGCGTAATCGCGGAAGTTGTCCAGCCCCCAGCCGCTCCTCCCGACGCCGACCATCGGCACGTCGAGCACGCCGCGATCCACGAGGCTCACCAGGGCGGGAAACGTCTCAAGCTTCGCGAGGTCACCCGTCGCGCCGAAGATCACCAGGGAATCCACGCCATCCATCACCATCCACCTCCGTTCATCTGAAGGTCTACATCGGCGGGCGCAGCACTTGCGCGCTGATAGTGATCAGCACGTGCTGGGTGCTGGTCGGCACGGATTCAGTAGATCAACACCTGTGAAGCAACCGCTACCCGTGTCTCGGCGGATCTTATGAAGTAAGCCCTCTAGTAGCACCCGCGCGCCTGGCCGGGCCATCAGCGTCGTCGCGCTGCTTATTCGTGTCGAGTCAGAGGCTCGCGATGCTATTGCCGATCATGACAACTCCAATCATGAGCAGCAGGAGAACCATGATCGTTACATTGTTCTCCACCAGCCACTCCCGTAGTCTCTCGAATGGGCCGTGCATTCGCGCCGGCGCCACGAGGTGGGCGACAACCGGTACCGCCACGGTCGATGTGGCGATCACGGTGAACACAACGATGACGACTGACGCCTCGCCGACGCTGAGCCCGGCCTCGCTGACGATGACACCGGCCGAAAGAGCAAGCAACAGGTTCTTCGGAACCACCGCCGATAACAGCAGGCCGAGCACTAGCGCCTTGCTCGGCGTCATCGAGTCAACTTCCGCCATCCATTTCGGCAACTCAGCCCGGTCGCCTCTCGCCTGCCGCCCTCGCCACTGTTGCAGCGCCAACACTACGAGGAGCACACCAACCCCCATGTTGATCACGGCGGCCACCGGTGACGACCCGCCGGAATCTTGCGTCGGCAGCAGCCCAGCTAGCCATGCGAAGAGTGCAACTGCACCACCGACCCCGACCAGGCACCCCACGAGTAGACCCGCGGTCTTACTCTTCGCCTTCGGCGACAACAACATGAGTATCGTTGTGATGATCGTGGTGATGCTGATTGCGATCGCGACTGCGAGAGGAAGCAGCTCACCGCTTGCGCTAGCCATGCGCATCAGGTGCTCTCGGATGATCGCGGAAGCCAGCCCCCGCCACTGAGCATTTCCCCCTTGGCCCGTAGAGGCCATTGCTCATGATCACCTTTTCCCTGAACGAACCGGCCGCCGCGTTCATCTACGAGAGCATCTCAGGCTTCAGAGCCCGTCCTCTGCGTAGACGCGAGCGATGCGACCTTCCGCGGACGCGCACAGGTCTCAGAGAGGTGAATACCTAACCCTAGCCAATCTCGCCCGTACGCCGCTCGCTGGCCGGTCCCGCCATGACTAATGGATCCCGATCCGTGCCGATATCGGTAAGCGCGCGGTTGGCGACGTCCATGCACGCGCTTGGATCGGCCTCTTTGACCATTGCTTACGCGACTGCTTCCGCGGGCCGACCCCGAGCATCTTCTCGGTGGGCGGAACCGTAATGGTCCCAGTACTGGCCCAAGCCCCGGGTTTGCGTTTCCGAGCAGCAATGGACCGAGCAATGTAGAAATGTGTGTGATAAGGACGTTTGTCATCGAAGCCTGGAAAGAAAAGGAAACTCATATGGCCAGCTTGAAATACCAAGTGCCGAGTCGCCGCAGTGTTTACTCCTGAGGCTAATGTGCGGCTGACTAGGCACTTTGCTCTGGAGCGGGTGACGAGAATCGAACTCACACCACCAGCTTGGAAGGATCCCGCGCGCCCACCCGAGCCGACTTGGATGCGCCCGCCGGTTTGACCTGCTTGCACCGCGAGGCACCGTGATTGGCTCTGGCTTAGGGCCCGCAAAGGGCCCGGCGTGCGGCTGCTGTTCCATTGGCTGCTTGCCGGAAACCAGCCAAAGCAACATCAGCGGACCTGATTCCTGTTGCACGACGGAGGCAACAGGAGGTGCAAGGGTCACCGTCGACTACGCTCTCCCGTCATGATCGCGGCGCTGAGAGACCGCGTCCTGTCGATCGGGGCGGATTCCGCCGACTCGTCGGAGCTGCGCTTCCGCAAACGGCTGCTTGTCGGGATCGCGCTCTTCATCCTGCCCATTGGGTTCCTCTGGGGCTGCCTGTATTGGGTCGTCGGCGAGGAGGCGGTCGCGCTCACGCCGTGGGCATATGTCGCCGGATCGATTATCAGCCTCGCCGTCTTCACTTGGAATCGAAATTTCGCGTTCCTGCGGACGGCGCAGTTCCTTCTGATCCTGGTCGCGCCCGCGCTCGGGATGATCATGCTCGGCGGCCTCGAGGACTCGAGCTTCGTGATCATGTGGTCGCTTCTTGCGCCGCTCGGCGCGGTCGCCTTCGACCGACCCGCGCGCGCCTGGCCGTGGTTCGCGGCCTTCGTCGCCGTCGTGTTGCTAGCGGTCGTTCTCTCCGAAGTCGTGCGGCCCGACGGCGCCAACCTGCCCGATGCTTTCATCCGGACCTTCGACGTCCTCAACATCGTCGCGGTGTCGCTTGTGGCGATGTTGTTGCTCATAACCTTCGCGCGAGGTCGGGACACCGCACAGGCGCGCGTCGAGGCACTCCTGCTAAACATCCTTCCCGAGGAGGTTGCCCAGCGCCTGCAGGCCGAGCCCCACGCGATCGCGGACCACTTCGACAACGCCAGCATCCTCTTCGCCGACGTCGTCGACTTCACTCCGCTTGCGAGCCGACTCGACGCGCGCGAGGTGGTCGGGATGCTCGATCGACTGTTCACGACTTTTGACGAACTCGTCGACCGCTACGAGGTCGAGAAGATCAAGACGATCGGCGACTGCTACATGGCTGCGGCGGGGGTTCCCCGGCCTCGGTCTGACCACGCGCACGCGCTTGCGGACCTCGCGCTAGAGATGAAGGACTGCGCCCGCACATGCCTGCCGGAGAGCGACCTCCGGCTCCGGATCGGGATCAGCTCCGGCCCGGTCGTGGCGGGCGTAATCGGACGCCGCCGCTTCCTCTACGACCTGTGGGGCGACACGGTGAACATGGCGAGCCGCATGGAGTCGCACGGGACATCAAACGAGATCCAGATCACCCGTCCGACCTGGGAGCTCTTGCGCGATGACTTCATCACCGAGCCGATGGGGCTCGTCGAAGTGAAAGGCAAGGGCGAGGTGGAGACCTGGCGGCTGGTAAGCAGGAACGGTCGTTAGGGATGGAGCGAGGGCGATGAGCACACGTCGACCCCATTCGACCGGGCCGCGCCTCGCCGAATTCGAGTTTCCAGCGCTGAAGGATTGACCCGCGGTTCCCGCGACCGGAATCGCTTGCGCTTACGGCCCCACTACCTGCTAATTAGGGCACTACGCCAGCCTGCTGCCACAGCACTGCGCCTGGTCAGCAACACCAATATGCATGGGCCGCGCGCGTACAGTCATGCCAAGAGGAGGTCTGTCATGAGGTTCAAGGAGTGGGGGGACTACTTCATCGGTGGCGTCTGGACCACCACCAACGCCCGGGGAAAAAGGGAGGAAATCCGCTGCGAGTGGATCCTCGACAAGTCCTTCATCCGGCTGACCTGGAAGACCGGCGCGGAGTCCCGGGAAGAGTTTCACGGCATCGACCCCGCGACCGGTCAATGGACCATCTGGGGCTTCGACAGCAAGGGCCGGGTCTATAAGGGCGTCGGCGTGAGCGCGAGGGCGGGCGAGTGGAGTTACCGGGCTTCGGGCCAGAGCAAGCACGGGCCGATGTCCATCAAGCACAAGGACGTGAAGCTCGCGCCGGACGAAGATCGGTATGAGATCCAGGAGTTCATCCTGGACGGGAAAAGGCAGCCTCCTGAGGTACAACTGTGGAAGCGGACGAAGTAGGGCGGTCAAGTCGCGGCAGCACCTGCGGCGGCCGCGATCCTAGGACCATGGCCGCCTCGATCCCGCTGAACTGGTCAGCAACACCAGTACGCACGCGGCGCGCACGCGCACGGGGACGTGAAGCTCGGGCCGTGAACTGTTCACTAACACCTTGCGCCGCCGGTGCCCAGAATTTTCTGGACCTGGTTAGCAACACAAGCGAGCTGCAGCGTCAAGTGCTTGACGCGCCTTGGCGCTTTCACCCGCAGTGGGTGAGTCTGACCGGCGCGAGCGCTTCCACAATGTCTTTGTGGACAGGCTCACACCGTGGGCCGGAGAGAAAGGTCGGCGGATGGGATGTCTGCTCGCACTGCTTGCCGGGTTCGCGCCAAGAGTCGCTCTCGCGCTGGTCTGGATTTTCACGAACTTGGTGGACCGGGCATTCAACGGCTTCCTCATCCCGCTCGTCGGGCTGATCGTCTTTCCCTATGCGACGCTGTTCTACGTCCTCGCCTACAGCCCGGTTAGTGGCGGAGTGGGCAGTTGGGGGTGGATCTTTGTGGTCCTCGGCTTTGTCTTCGACATCGGGCACTGGGTCGGCGGAGGTGTGACTGGTCGGCAGCGTTATGCGAGCGCGTAGCGCCGCGATCTGAGTACATCGGCACCCCCACATTTCTGGAAGCTGCTCAGATCTCAACGCGGCCCGGATCGTGGCGGCGGTGGCGGTGACATTCCGCGCCCGCCGGCACGTCGCAGCAAGGTTTCGATCCGACTCTAGGACAGCCGGCGGTCCAAGTCGGGGCTGGGTGCCACGGTGAGCACCGCCAGCGCATCCCGACCCGGCAAGGTCGGATACCGAATGCGGCCAGTGCGGCCGGGTAGTACTCCGCTGCAGCGACCGCAGCATATTCACCTGCCGCACCCGTCGTCGTCATGGCCCAAATCCGCAGCGGAAGCTTCCGATCGGGTTTCAAGCCGTCCTCACGAGGGAAGCCCATCGCAAGCCAGCTCCGGTGGGGCCGGCCACAAGCGGCACGTGTCCCCATTTTGGCGGCACTTTCTGGAGATGCTCGATGGCCTCAATTGATGAAGATCGACTCCAGCAACACCCCGATCGAAGCGGGTGGCAGGTCGTTGCTATCGAGTGGGCACTATGGACGATGCCTTTGTCCGCCAAGCGACCACAACAAGCCAAATGATCCACGCGAGGATGAGGACATAGCCGCCCAGGATTGCGAATTCGTCGGTTCCGGAAAAGCCCTCGGAACCGAGCACCCAGCCCTGCACGATGTAGCCAAGACCGGACAGCCCCATCAGGTAGCCAACGGCTCTCGGCAGCCTCGCCGACAACGCCACTGCACTGCCCAGCAGGATCAAGGTGAGACCCAACATGAAGCACTGATAGCTCCGCGCGCCCCACTCCAACCATCGAATCGTCTCAGCGCTGGCAAAGCGGGCCCCTTTCTCCGCCCCGGGCGCAATCGCCCAAGCATTAACAGCCTGTTTGAGTGCGACCCCGTCCACGGCCTGCAGAAAGCCGTAGAGCCCAAGCGCTACCGCCGCACAGACGGCTCCCAGCCGCGCAAGCCAGGCCGCGCCCCCACCGCGGAGGTCGAGAGCGAAATAGAGGACAAGAAGTCCGGCGATGATCACCGCCATGCCAACAAATTGGCCGAGATGCACAGCTGTCCAGCTGGCGCTACTGGCGTATATGGCAAACACCACTGGATGGTTGTTGGCCGGCCCGCCGGCATGCAGCAGGCCCATCACCACATAAAAGACGAAACCTGCTGCAAGCAGCACTGCCGAGAGGCGAAGCGTCTTGCGGTCGATCATGAACCCCCTCGCTCGGCGATCTTGGAGTCTTCGTGCCCAGGGAGTGTACCGCCGTAGCTGCAGGGATGCAGATCATCGGCTCGACGGGGAAGTTCAGGGACAGATCGATGTTCTCGTCGGTGCCCACGCTGATCGGCAGTGGGTTTGGCGTTCGGTAAATGGGTACCCGCCACTGGCCGCCACCCGATCAATAGTGTGGATGTGCGGCGACCTGTGAAGATCAACATGATCAAGATCAATTTGAGAGCAGCCACGGCGCTCATCATGCGGTGTCAGCCTCGCTGATCATCCGAAAAGGTTGGCGGCTTCAGCTGGCCGTTTATAAGTCGTGTTCGCAATGGCTCGAAGGGCCACGCCGACCGCTCGACAGTGCACCATGGCCACCCCTAACGTCAGGCCGACCAGGAATGCTGACATAAGAAGGAGCCGGGTAGTCGGATATGGCTTCCAGCACATGATCCAACCTTCCATCAGGAGCTACGTCGCGATCTGAGCCGTGAAGAGGGGACCAGAACAGGTTCACATCCTCCGGAATGGGGGGGTGAGTCCCTGTGAAGGCCATCGTCCAGGACCCCTACGGCGGACCTGAGGTGCTGGAACTGAGGGACATTGATCATCCGTTACTCCTCGTTAGGGCGCTCTGAAGATCAAGAACTAACGCGATGATCATGGTCTGCCAAGGACCAGTACACTGCCTGATGCCTGCTGGGAGCCGGAATAAGGCAGTGGTAGGCGGTTCATTGACTCCCGTGCCGCATCCGCTAGCACTGGGGCGTGCGTTTCGAGGCCGAGCCGGCGATATACCGGACCAAAGAGGTAGACTCCAGTCCCGGATTTAGGCGACAGATGGTTCGAGATTCGACGTCGTCGAGCGCCAGTATTTGCACGGCTGAGTCAGCTGCCGTGAGAACGGTCGCATACCGCGGGTCGGCCGCGAGGACGTAGCCGACAATGGCTGGCTGGTTCCTTAAAACGATCGTTTCGGCCGGGAGCCACATATTCGCCGCGCGGAAGAGAACCGGCGCCAAAACAAGCACCAGAAAGCAGCACCAATAATGACCCCTGGCCAATCCGATTTCGCTCGGGCATGCGAAAGAAGTACACGGCGAACACACAGAAGAGCAGGTTGAATAGGTCGTTGACCGGAGCTAAGGCAAACAAGACGACCGCCACTATCGTGGTGCACACCGCCAGCCATAAGAGCGCGGTTGATTGTCTGCCGCTGAGTGGCCGAGCTGCTGATCGCAGCTGGAGCCATCGAATCGAACAAATCGCCGCCGCGACACCAATGCGGTGGGCAGCAACCAGGCAACGTACCGAGGAGCACTGCTTTCACATCGAGCGTGCTGAGCAGCGTCACCAGCGTGGGCCGATCCCCATTCGCCACGGCGAAAATGCGCAGGGCGCTCAACAGAATGGGAATGAGGGTCAAAATCAGTGCACCTGCAATCTGCGCTTGCTCGTGCGGGGCTAATTTCTGAACCGTGACGTACGAGGTGGCATGCGGTGCGAGTCTCGTTTGGTGGTGCGGTGCGTGCTCAGGTCGCGGCCCTTGGGCAGCAGTGACACTGTCCCGGCCGCCGACTTCAGCGCCGATAGTTTTGGATGCCCATCGTCACACCAGCAAGAAGCCGGGTGTCAGCAAGTCCGGACAGCTCCCGCCAGACCCGACACAACCGGGCCCGGCCAGTCAGTCCCGCTGCCAACCCGACCAAGCGAAACGCACCTCCCGCCAGTAATCAACGCCGACGCCTATTCCGATCCCTCCTGCAACGAACTACTCGAACTTCCAATTGATCTTCGAGGAGCAGTTCACCAAGGACTGCGCAGAGGGGTCAGGCCCTTTTGGTCTACGGCGATCGTTCCAGATGAAGGTCACGGTTTACCGCGACAAGCACGATGAATGGCGCTGGACTTTACGTGCCGAGAACGGCGAGCCGATCGTCGATTCAGGCGAGGGCTACAAGCTCAAGGGCTACGCGAAGTGCAAAGCAGGGAAGCTGTTCCCTGATGCAGAGGTAGTGGTCTAAGACGAGACCGAGGGTTGACGCCCAACCACCCTCGGCGCGTAGATGGAGTGCCGGGGGCCGTAGGGGATACATCAGTCTGGGCGCAGGGTCGGGGTTGCGCCTAGACAGGTGTATCGAAGGGGTGCACAGCGTTGTGCGCTTCCACGGACACGCGAAGCCGTCGGTTCTAACCGTCTCGGATTTTTACTCTTGTCCCCTGCGTTGAGCATGGGAGAGAGCAACACCGCCCATCCCAACTTCTGTCCCCACCGAGGAGCGTGAGGAGCCATGTCGTTGATCCCGACCTCAGGCGGTGAGCAACCGGAAGTCGACGACGCGACGCTTTCCGAAGTCGTCCGTCGACCGACCAGAACAGCAGGCGATCTGTCCGAGGTCGCCGATGCCTCACCTGGGATCACGACGGAGGACCTTGCTCGCGATCTCGAAGCGGTCGCCTCCAAGCGGGGAGTTGCCACCGAGAGCGAGTTGCTCGCGGACCTGCTCCGGCGGGTGGACCGCATCGAGGAGCATCTCGGAATTCGCGAGTCCTGACCACTGGGGCAGGAGCGTGGGGCAGGAGCGTTCGAGGCTGGGACTCACGTGATCACTAACGCTGTTGATCATGGCCTACGACCGATGGTGCTTGTTCAATGTGCCGAGCTGACCTCGAACCACACGCCCCGGAGGCCGTGGTCCACCTTCTCCGTGACATAGCCCAGGCGGTCGCTGATCAGGAGAACGCCGATCTAGCGCGGATCCGCATCGGGATGGATGACGTCGGATCACCCGACAAGTCCGAGGTCACCGCAGGAGCAAGGCCATCTCTGTTCAGTGCATGGCAATCTCGAAACAGTCAGGGCAACAGTGCAAACGCAAGGCAATCCCCGGTGGGACCGGTGTGTCGATATCGCGGGGGAGGCGCTCAGCAGTCAAAGCCAAGGCGGCCGTTCGAGCGGAGCTCTTCGGCTGGGTCTCGGAGATGCAACGGTCGACCCGGGCGAGGTCCTGCTTCGCCTCATCACCCAGAGCGCTGCTCGAGCAGAGCGGTACGCCTTGCTGCTCGAAGAGGCGTATGAAGCTGCAGAACGTTTGAAGCAAGCCCACGATGCCGGCGCACAAATTGAGGCTTCCGGCGACGAGCTCGCTGACACTGCCGAGACCGCCCGTCGTGATCTTGATCGCATCCTCAACACCGGCGGAGTTGCTGCCCTCGTCGGCAATACCTATGGAGCCGCAAAGGACGTTGGGGTCTATGTGACCGGCGAAGCGATCAGAGAGCTTGCTGATCTTGAAGCCAAGGAACATGAACGGTTTGCGAACCTCGCATCGAAAGTTGTTACCGCGGCCTCGCCGAGCGCACCGTACGGATTGCCGAGCGACAAGGCCAGCTGATGGTGGAGATGGTGCAAGCCGCACTGCGTGAAGTTGATCTCTCACCGGAACAGGCGTCAACGTTCAAAGCTACGCTGGCTAGGCAAGCACGGCAGTTGACGACTTCACCTGAGATTTGAGCGGCTCAGCGGGCATCTTTCCGAGCCCGCCGAACCTGTGGCGAGGCGTGGGGTACCCGCCACGCCAGGTCATGTCGACTGATTACCCTTAACGATGCTGAGTGATCACTAAATCTGTAAAAGGTTTGACCGGCGCGGCTAGCGGGTCAGTCGACTGGATAGCGTACCGGTCCGCACTAGCTCTGCTGCCACGTCGTGAAGCTTCGTGTTGGTTCGTTGGAAGGCGTGCGTGAGCATGCTGAACGCCTCGTCCTTGGTGATCTTGTGCCGCTCCATCAAGATGCCTTTCGCCTGCTCGATACACGCGCGAGACATCATGACGGCGCGCAGGTGCATGAGATCATCGCTGGTCCGGGGGTGCTGCTTCCGCACGCCGATCGCAACCGCGACCCAGGCAGCAACCTCTTTGGCCAACTCAAGATCATTGTCGTCGAAACGTCTGGCTTGCCAGCGTAGGTGTTCAGCGCTCCGATGGTCGATCCTTGGAACGGCAGCGGCACCGATAACGAGCTGAGCACGCCGTGGGCGACCACGTGCTGGGCATAATCCGCTCGGCTGGTGACGACAAGGTTGTCGGTTTGCACGGCGTGACCGTCATGCAGCAAACACTCCCGCTCGGACTGGTCGATGAGATCCGCGATGCACGTGATCCCGGTCCTGCTGGGCGGCGGCACGCCACTGTTTGGCAGGCTCGACTCGGCGATCACCCTCGAACGCACCCAAGTGCTGGCTACCCCTGCCGCGACGCACCTGGGATTTCGGGTGGTCTGGAAAGCCGCAGCCGGAGGCGACCAGGCCCGCAGGATTCAAGGCAGGGCAGACGGTGCGCCAGCGGACCAGCTCAACACCTATCTTCCGCGCCGCGCGGACGATCCCTTTTACACCTTCGGCGGCACCTTCGCTGGAGCAGCGGGCCGATCGAGAATTAGCGGAGTCATAGCCCCGCACCGGCGCTGACCTCACAACCACCCGCAAGCCGATCGACCACCGCTGTCGACGTCGGCGAATGCGGACGGCCGGCCGCCTCGGGAGACACGCCCTAGTCGGCTCGACCATCCGCGTCGAGTTTTACCCTCGGCTCAAGCCCGAGGTACTCGCCATACCGCGCGGCGGCATCTCGAATGGCCTCGAGTTCGTGCGCGTGCAGCGCGCGATGCGGCCGGACCCAGAAGGTGACCGCCTTCGAATTGACCGTGCGCCTCATCGCAGCGACGAGCTGGGCATCCACGAGTGCCATCCCGATCGCCGACTCCCGCGCTCGCGGCACCACACCCTCCGCGTCGATCATCCAACGTGAGTCCTGATACCCCCGGTACATCTCGTCGAGCACCTGCAGCAGGTGGCCGGTGGGCAATGCGGATGCCGGGGCGTCACCGAGCGCGTGCCAGAAAGTGCGTCCGTCGTGCTCGAACGATGCGAGCTTATCGGCGGCGCCGTCGATCCCGCGGCGGATGTCGGTCACGGTGAGGGTGGCCCAGTACGCGAGGTCGCGCCCGGTGGCCGGACCGTGTGAGGTGAAGTAGCGCAGGGCGAGTTCGGTGAGGGCCTCGTCACGGTCGAGGCGCCTCGGCGCCGGCACGCGATCGGCGAAGAGCGCGTAGGTGTGCTCGCCGGCGCGCGGCACGCCGCTGCACAGCACACCGTGCAGCTCGAGATGCGCGAGCAGCAGCATGAGCTGCTGGCCGGTGAGCTCGACGCCGCGGTCGGCCAGGGCGCCGGAGAGATCAGCTCGGGTCCGATCGGATGCCTCGGCGAGAATCACCTCGACGGTGTCGGTGAGCGCGGTCATGCGGTCGGCCAGCGGCCGCAGCTGTTGGTCGACGGTCGGCAGCACTCGCGGTGCGGTGAGCTCGAGCAACCACTGCACATCGTCGGCGTGCACATAGTGCCAGGTCGGACGCAGCACGTGGGTCCGCAGCACGCGACCGTCGGCGATCGCGTCGGCCAGGTCGCCCTGGCGCGGCGACATGGTGCGGGTCGCGACCGCCCACGCCGACTGCGATAGGTTCTCGGCCTGCACGGCCAGCAACGACCGCACTACCTCTTCGGCTCCGTCGCCCGGCGCGGCGAGCAGCTGCGAGTGCAGCCGCCAACGGGCGATGTCGCGGTCGGTAATCACCGCCGCTTAGCCTCGTGCATCCTCCAGGTGCGGCGCCCCGGGGCATCCGAGCGCGTGGTGGCGGGGTCGTGCGCGACGCTCTCGCCCATCGGAGCAGCCGCGGGCGTCGACCCGCCCGGCGTCGAATCAGTCGTCAACTCAACCATGTCGGCTCCTCCAGATCGCCTTCCCATTCTCTCGCGTCGAACGCCGCCGCGCGGCGATCAGCCGGATCGCAGCGTCCAGCAGTCGCGGCTGTCGTCAACTACGGGGGTGCCGCGGCCGTCGACACGGTGTTCGTCGACGGCAGGGTGAAGAAGTGGGCGGCGAGCTCGTCGGGGTCGATTACGCCCAGCTCGCTCGCGAGGGTGAGGCGTCGCGCACGTACCTGCTCGCGCGATTCGGCGTCACGACGGACGAGATGCTCGCGGGCCTCTAACGCGTTCGGGGATCAGGACGGTTCCTCGGCGGATACCGCCACACCGCCCTCGACCGCGACGATGCGATGGTCCTCGGCGTGTGTGAGTTCGGTACGGAGGAATAGGTCGTCCGTCGGCAGGTGCAGGTCGAAGCGAGCGAAGGCCGCCACGTGGAGCTCGCCGGACTCCGCGACGAGGTCGAGCACGTGTCCGCCGATGCTGCGATCCTCGCTCAGGAAGTGGAGGTGAAGGCCCGCGACCGCGATGCCCTGGTAGATCGCCGGCGTCCAGAATCCGACCACCGTGCCGCGGATGTCGCGCGCCACCGTCTCGACCTGGTGACGCGTCACCTCGGCGAGCTGCGGGAACGGATGATGCTGACGAGGCGTGACCCGCACGTGGACCTCCGACAGCACGCCGTCGAAACGCACGGCGTGGAACAGGTTCCGGCTCGTCAGCGCACCCTCGACGGATGCCGCGAAGCCCGCGAAGTCCTGCTCGCCCAAGCCGACTCGCGGGACGTCAGGAAATCGGCACACGATCGCGAACGGGAGGATGTCGTCGTCGTCCATCGCCACCGGCGGACCATCGAGCGTGCACTCGATCGCCTCGCCGTCCACGATGACGACCTCGCCGCCGAGGTGGTCGACACAGCCGAGCCCGAAGTCCCCGATCGAGCGGGCTTCGGCGACGCGCAGGCCCGACTCATAGGCGCCGGCGAGCAGCGCGTCGAGCACGGCGAACTGCGTCACGGCGGCGCCGGGCACGGGAGACGAAGTCATCACGGTTGGAGAGTACCGACGCTCGGCGGTCACGACGAGAGTCTGGAACTCCAACCGAGGAGCGCCGCGCGCGTCTGCTGCGGGTCCGAACCTTCGGCGACGGCCACGAGCGTCCCCCGCCAGGCCGCCGTGAGAATCCGGCTGACGGGGACGCGGGCCGTGCTCGCACTCAACGGGTCGGCGAGGCGGTCATGTTCGGTTCACCGAGTGTGACGATTTCAATGGCTTTGCCACAGGGCTCATTGGCACCATGGTGCTTGGCAATAAGCGGATCACACGATCACAGCACCGCCGCTGATGTCGAGAACCACGCCGGTGATCCAGCTTGCCTCATCTGAGGCGAGGTACACAGCGGCCCGCGCGACGTCCTGCGGGGTGCCGAGCCGCCGCAGCGGGTGGGATTGGATCAGTTCCTGCTGCTGCTGTTCGGGGATCCAGGCCTTGTTCTTCTCAGTCAGGATCGTCTCCGGGGCGATGCAATTGGCCCGAATGCCATGGGGACCGACCTGGGCCGCGAGGTCCTGGGTGAGCAGCTGTACACCTGCCTTCGCCGCCCCGTACGCGACGAGGGTGTGGGCACTGGCCCGGCGGCCGGCCGCCGATGACATGGTGATGATGCTCCCAGTTCCGCGCCTCTTCATGCCGGGCAGAAAGCTCTTGATCGTCAGGAATGTGGCAGTCAGGTTCGCGTCGAGATCAGCCCTCCAACTCTCCTCGCCGATATCCTCGATCGGACCGGGGCGGCTGCCGCTGCCGCCGGCGCAGACAACCAACACGTCGGCCACACCGTACGCCTGCTCCACGCGTGCCCGAATGGCCTCGATGTCGGCGAACTTTGTGACATCGCCGGTGACAAACATGGCCTGGCCTCCGCCGTTAGTGATGTCGGCTTGGACCTTTGCCAAGGCTTCGATATCACGGCCGTGCAGGACGACTTTCGCGCCCTGTCCGGCGAACGCCACTGCGATTTCTGCCCCGATGCCGCGCGAGCTTCCGGTCACGAGCACCACTTTGCCGTTCAGGTCGGTCATCTTTCCTCCTTATTCAATACGGCGGCGGCCTGGGTCGCCACCTATAGACGCTAAAGATCATCTCGGGTTGCCGCGTGTGATCACAGACGATCCCGTCACTCGCTCACAAGCGGCCGGTGGAACTCGGCGCGCCAGCGGCGTTCGCCGGGATCGAAGCTTGATGCTTGGCGAGTCGAGCAGCACCGTTGTCACGTTTGTGTCCGATCATTCGGCCTGAGCGCCTGCCGGGTAATCACGTTGCGACCCGCCATGAATGTTGCCGATTCCTACCGAGCGCCTAATCCAGAGGCGGCCGTGGAGATCATTGCCGCCAACCCGTGGGCGGTGCTGGTAAGTTGCACCGACGAGGCCCCACTGGCAGTCACACAATCCCGTGATGCTCGACCGAGAAGGCGAGCCAGCCGCGACGCTGCTCGGACATCTCGCGCGAGCTAATCCACATTCGAGGCTGCTGAGCCAGAGGCCGATTTTCGAAACCGAAGCTATCGACTATTGGACCGAATGGGCC
>Ga0307416_100000103_pt1 | contig 52372 bp, 56 predicted proteins | sample DK1Cmetagenome_2_FD_203821 | JGI IMG/M metagenome (GOLD analysis project Ga0307416, IMG submission 203821) | Maize rhizosphere microbial communities from greenhouse at UC Davis, California, United States - DK15-C-3 | ecosystem: Host-associated > Plants > Roots > Rhizosphere > Soil | place...
ATTGATCCGCTGGCCGGGCGAATACTGAGGAGATCAGCATGAGCGATCCGCATCTGCAAGAGGTTGCGCACTGGCATCCCATCGACGGCACCCCAGAGAAGAAGCGAGTGGCGATCGGCTGCTCAGGTGGGGCAGTGATCGAGACCTATGACTTCATCGGCTTCGGCACGGCAGCCGCGTTGTACTTCGGCACTGTCTTCTTCCCGAAGTCCGACCCGCTGTCCGCCACATTGTTGTCGTTCGCGACACTGGGCATCGGGTTCGCGGTGCGGCCGCTGGGCGGCGTCGTGGGCGGCTACCTCGGAGACAAGATCGGCCGCAAGCCTGTGCTGGTCGGCTCGCTGTTGCTGATGGGCGTCGCCACCGTGCTGATCGGGTGCCTCCCCACCTACCAGGCGGTCGGCATCTGGGCGCCGATCCTGCTGGTCACCGTGCGAGTGGTGCAGGGCCTGGCGTTCGGCGCCGAGTGGGGCGGCGCGATCCTGATGGTCTTCGAACACGCCCCTTGGCGCAAACGTGGCCTCTATACCGGCATCACCCAGGCCGGTTTCCCGGTCGGGTTGTTGCTGGCCAACCTGGCCTTCTTGGCCAGCGTGCCACTGGGGGGATCATGGGCGTGGCGGGTGCCGTTCCTGCTCAGCGCGGTGCTGATCGTCGTCGGCATCATGATCCGGCTCAAGATCGATGAGTCACCCGAGTTCGAGGAACTCAAGGACGAAGGCGAACTCTCCAAGAACCCGCTGCTGGAGGTGGTACGCGATGATTGGCGCAACCTGCTGCGCGCGTTCTGCCTGCGTATCGCCGAGACCGCCGGCTACGCGGTGGCGGTCACCTTCATGCTGTCGTACCTAAGCCTCAATAAGATCGCCGGCAGGCCGGTGACCCTCACCGCGCTTCTCATCGCGGCCGCTCTGGGAATCTTCGCCACCGTGGCTTGGGGTGCGCTGACCGACCGGGTCGGCCGGCGCCCGGTCTACCTGTTTGGATGCGCGGTAATGGTGATCTGGGGAATTCCGCTGTTCCTCACGGTCAATACCCGCGTGGCCGTCCTGATCGTCTTGGCCTTCATCGTCAGCTACGCCATCTGCCAGAACTCGCTCGCCGGGGTGCAGGGGGCCTGGTTCTCTGAGCTGTTCGACGCCAAGACCCGCACCAGCGGTGCATCGTTGTCCTACCAGTTCTCAGCGGTCGTCTCCGGCTTCACCCCGCTGCTGGCCACCGCCCTCTATGGCCGTTTCGGCTGGATCGGCCCGGCCCTGCTTTTCAGCTTCTACGGACTGCTCGGCCTGGTCGCGGCCTTGGTAACCAAGGACACCTGGGGGCCGGCGGAGCGAGACGAGGTGGCGCGGCTGGAGCGCGCGGTTGAGCGGGAGCGAGCCGAAGGCCGCCAGATCATCCCCGAGCATGCTTCCTGGGCGCACCGGCCCGAGCTGACCAGTTAGGAAAGCCACCATGACATCCACCACCGACCAGCAGACTGACCGCCTCGCCGCGCTTAGACACTCGGCGTACCGGATCCGGCGCAACGCCTTGGAGATGGGCGAGGTCCAGGGCCAGGGATACGTTGGCCAGGCCCTGGGGGTCGCCGACGTCCTCGCCGTGGCGTACATGGATCAGCTGCGATACCGCCCCGATGACCCGCACTGGGAAGGCCGGGACCGGTTCCTGCTCTCCATCGGGCACTACGCCATCGCCCTGTACGCGGCGCTAGCCGAGGCGGGGATCATTCCGGTCGCCGAGTTGCAAACCTACGGCTCGGACGGCAGCCGGCTACCCATGTCGGGAATGGCGTCCTACACCCCAGGCATGGAAATCTCTGGCGGATCCCTCGGTCACGGGCTCACGGTTGCCACCGGAATGGCGCTCGGGCTGCGCTATCAGGGCAACAACGGCCGCGTATATAACCTGCTCTCCGACGGCGAACTGAACGAAGGCTCCACTTGGGAGGCCGCTCAGGTCGCCGCGCATTACGGCCTGGACAACCTGACCGCAATCGTCGACGTCAACGCTTTGCAGGCCGACGGGCCCACCGCAGACGTGCTGCGCACCGAGCCCATCACCGACAAGTGGCAGGCATTCGGCTGGTACGCCGTACGCGTTGATGGCAACGACATTGAGGCATTGGTGGCGGGTTTCGACGAGCTTAAGGCAAATCAGGGCTCACCGTCGGTGCTGATCTGCGACACCCGCATCGGCCGCGGCGTACCGCTCTTGGAAACCCGTGAGAAGGCGCACTTCATGCGCGTCGACGCCGACGAATGGCAAATCGCTCGTGACCAGCTCGAGGAAGGGTTCCGCGGATGAACACCCAGACCACCGCTCCCAAGCTCACCACATCGGCGATGATCGCTTCATTTGCCGACCCCGGTCAGAAGACGACCAGCGCCCCGTTCGGCCATGCCCTCGCTCGGCTGGCTGACGAACGCCCCGAGATCGTCGGACTCTCCGCCGATCTGGCCAAGTACACCGACATGCACATCTTCCGTGACGCGCACCCGGATCGGTTTTTCCAGATCGGCATGGCGGAGCAGGCGCTACTCGGCGCGGCCGCCGGCATGGCCGAGGTGGGGCTTGTGCCGTTCGCGTCCACGTACTCGGTCTTCGCGACCCGACGCGCGTACGACTTCCTATGCCTCGATATCGCCGAGCCGGCCCTCAACGTCAATGTCGTTGGTGGACTGCCCGGGCTGACCACCGGATACGGACCGAGTCACCAGGCAACTGAGGACATCGCCATTCTGCGCGGCATGCCGAACCTGACCATCGTGGACCCGTGTGACTCGGTGGACATCGAGCAGGCGGTGCCAGTGCTAGCTGCGCATCCCGGACCCACGTACATGCGGCTCCTGCGCGGCAAGGTGCCTACCGTGCTCGACGAGTACGACTACCACTTCGAACTCGGTAGGGCCGCCGAGCTGCGCACCGGCCGCGACGTCGTCCTCATCTCCACTGGGCTGATGACCATGCGCGCGCTGGCGGCCGCGGAGCGACTCGAAGCCGACCACGTCGACGTAGCGGTGCTGCATGTCCCGACCATCAAGCCCCTCGACACCCAGGCCATCCTGCGGGCCGCCGAGGGTGACCGGCTCATCGTCACCCTGGAAAACCACACCATCGTGGGCGGGTTGGCCGAATCCGTTGCCGCGACACTCGCCTTTGCCGGGAAGGGTCAGCGCATTGCGCCCATTGGCCTGCCTGATGAGTTCCTCGCTGCCGGCGCCTTACCCACGCTGCATGACCGGTACGGACTGTCGACCGATGAGGTCGTCGCTCGAATAAAGATCGAGTTGGGCGCGACTGCCCACGGTCACGGCCCGTGGGCTGCCGAAGATGAGCCGCCGACCGCGTGAGGACATGACCACACAAAATCCGGCAAGAGAATCCGAGTCGTCGATCGATTCCCGGCTCGGCTGTTCTACCATCTCGTTTCGACGTTGGCCGCTGCCGGGGGCATTGGCGGAGATCAAGGCGCAGGGCTTCGGCGAGACTGACCTTGGTTCGCTACCTGGAGTCTGCGACCACGTACCGATTCCGCTGCCTGCCGACCAAATTGAGGCACTTGCGGAACAGATTCTCGACAGCGGCGTGACAGTCCGGCTGATCAACGCGGATGTCGCCGACATGGATGACCCTGAGCTGGATGCAGCCGAGATGCAGCGCCGGCTGCGGACTCTGGTTGAGCTGGCCCAAGCCGTCGGTACATCCACGATCATGCTGCCCTGCGGCCGGCAGGGCACCGAGCCGCGTACCGAGTTGTCCCGCGACATTGCCACGGTGGCGCGAAATCTCGCCGCGGCGGCCGATTTCGTCAGTGCTGCGGGTCTGAACCTGCTCGTGGAGGCGCCACACTCGCGCCGGCTGTGCGCCACGGTCGAGCGGTCGGAGATGCTGTACGTAGCGCTCGGCGAGTCGCCGGTCGGCGCTGTGTTGGACTTCAGCCACGTCGTGGCCAGCGGGGGCGACGAGGTCGATGCGGTTCGCCGCATTGACGGCCGAATTGGGCACGTGCATCTCCGTGATGCCGTCCTCGGCGACATCAATCTGAGCATTGGGCGCGGCATCGTGAACTTCCCGGCTGCAATCGAGGCGCTCGCATCGAGCGGATATCAAGGCCACTACAGCCTGGAGCTGGAAACCCACGACATCGAAGACGACGACCGTCCGACCGAAGCTGGTCGCGCCGGACGCTACATCACCTCGCTACTACAACATTGACCAGACACCCTGGAGGAAACCATGACCGTGTCCGACAGGACCGCCATCGTTACCGGAGCCGGATCGAAGCGCGGTATTGGGCGCGCCACCTCGCATGCCCTAGCAGCGGCTGGCTGGAACGTCGCCATCCTCGACCTTGACGAGCCCAGCGCGAAGGAGGCTGCGGACGAGGTTGCCGAGCGACAGCAGGTGCAAACAGCCGGTGTTGGCTGCGACGTGAGCGATGAGGCATCGGTGGAGGCCGCGCTCGGCGCTCTCGACGGATCGATGCCTCCGGTTGGGGCATTGGTCAACAACGCCGGCATCACCTCGCCAACCCGCTTCCTGGATGTCACGGGCGAGGAGTGGGACCGCATCTTCGCTGTGAATGTCCGCGGCTCCTACAACATCACCCGGCGGGTCGTGCCGGGCATGGTGGAACGCGGTTTCGGTCGCATCGTGTTCTTGTCGTCGGTTTCGGCCGAGCGCGGCGGCGGCGTATTCGGTGCGGTCGCGTATTCGGCGGCAAAAGCTGCCGAACTCGGTTTCGCCCGGGCGCTGGCGCGGGAGTTGGGGCCAAACGGTATAACGGCCAACTCCGTCGCGCCCGGTTTCATCGAAACCGACATCAGCGGCGGGGCTCTTACGGGCGAGCGCAAGGAACAGCTCGTCGCACAGATTCCAGTCGGCCGCGGCGGCAACGTCAACGATGTCGCCGACCTCATCACTTTCCTATGCCGCGAGGAGTCGAGCTACATCACCGGAGTCACGTACGACGTCAACGGCGGCTCCCACATCCATTGACTCCTGGCAAGGAACGTCGTGGGCGCACAGCAACCGAATGCGCCCGAGATCCCCGAGGCGGCGCTCCGCGGGTGGTCGGCGTACCGTATGTGGTCTTCGCGGACAACCTCGGCGGTGACGACACCCTCGCGCACGTTATTGACGTCCTTCGGGGGACGGATGGGAACCAATCGCCCCACCTTCGGCCTTGAGCCCCTGCACATAGGCCTCCAGATCGGCAACACGTACCCGGGCGGCGCCCTCCACATGCACTAGCGGGAGTCGGCCGGCAGAGATCAGGCGCTCGATAGTGCGGAGCGAAACACCGAGCAGTTCGGCGGCGTCGCTCTTGGTTATGAGCAATCGTTTGTGCATTGCCCTGTGGCCGTACGCGGCAGGCCACGAGTCAGGCACAGTCACGTCCTGAAGCGCCCTTGCGGGATCGGTGAGGAAAATAGTGAGCGCTTCCACCTCGGCCGGTACTCGTCGACCGTCCGCACGCAGCTGGCGGAGATATTTCGATAGCGCCACGACTAAATGAGCTATGAGCTCGGCCGGTAGCTGACCTCCTCCGTTACTGCGTGGCGCTGGCACATTGCCCCGGATAGCCGTGCGCAACGTCTCGGACTGGTTAGCCGGCGGCCCGGCGTCGCAGGTATTCGGTTGGTTTCCTCCTACTGGACTGCTCACGCATTCTCCTTGGCTGGGTAGTTGACTGTTAACAGTTGCCTGTCGGTAGAGTTTATGGACAGCCCGGTCATTTGTCAACAGTTACCTGTTGACGCCGCTAAGATTGCCTCTGGCGACGAATGGGAGGAGCTGACAATGGCCGCACAGCCGCTCACCAGCCTGGACCGCAGCACCTTGCGTGAGCGCTCGCTCGAGGCACTCCGTACCGCGATCACCTCAGGCGAGTACCGCCCAGGGGATCACCTCGGTGAGGAGGAACTTGCTGGGCGCCTCGGGGTAAGTCGCGGCACGGTCCGCGAAGCGCTCCGCCACCTGCAGCAGGAAGGGTTGGTCACTGCCGGAGCGCGCGGCATGCTGCGGGTAAACAGCCTAACCCCCGCTGAGATCCGGGATCTCTTTCAGGTACGCGGAGCGCTGGAAGGGCTCGCAGTCACCTTGATCATCGCCTCGCGGAGACGAGACGCCGCGGTAGCCAGGCTGCGTAAGGCGTTATCTGATCTTGATGACCCCCACCAAGACTTCAGCGCTCACATCGATGCGGACCTTAGGTTCCATCTGTTGCTTTGCCAGTTGTCGGAGAACTCGGTACTCGTCGACGCCTGGCGCAACCTGGAGGGTCTGGTACGCATCACGATCCTCAGCGATGGCGACGAGCACCACCCAAATCTCATGTCGGGCAGCCACCATGAACCGATCGTCGATGCCGTCGAGGCCGGTGACAGTGCCCAGGCGGTCAAAGTCCTGAAGGACCACATGCTGCTTGCCGCAGAGCGGATAGCCGGTCCCGCCGCGAGCCGCTGAAGCTGGGATGGACGCGGCTACCCGGTAATGGAGTCCTCGTAGTCGCTGATCTCAGCCACCTTTGGTCCGGAGGGACTAGTCGGGTCGAAGACGTAATCGAGCCATTCCTTGGCCAGTCGGCGCGCGAGCTGGAGGCCGATAACACGCTGGCCGAGCGTAAGAATTTGGCAGTTGTTGGATAGGACTGACCGCTCAACGCTGAAAGAGTCGTGGGCTACCGTCGCCCGAATCCCGGGCACCTTGTTGGCGGCAATCGCCACCCCAATGCCGGTACCACAAACCAAAATCGCTCGGTCCGCTTCACCCGCTCGGATCTTCTCTCCGGCTGCGATGGCCACCGACGGATATGACGCGTTGTCGAGATCACCTTCATAAACTCCAAGATCGACAACCTCGACCCGGTCATCGGCATGCATATCAGCCAGGATGTGGTCCTTGTAATCAAAACCCGCGCTGTCGCTACCCAGCAACAGTCGAATGCGCTCGCTCATGCGTTCTGTCCTTCCTTGTCCGTGGACTCTGCCGATGCGGAAGCATCTGCCTCCGCGTCCCCGAGCACTTCACCGATCGCGGTAACAATCAGGGCCAGCGATATCGCCCCTGGATCTGGTGTGCCGACGCTGCGCGCAGCGAGCGGTCGCGCCCGCCCGATCTTCGGAACCAGCGAGGCCGTTGCCTCAGCTGCGGTCCGGCACGCATCGGCGGCCGACCGCCACGCCTCGGAAATCGAAGCTCCAGAGTCGACCTGCCCGACCAGCGCTTCGACGAACGGGAACAAGGCGTCCAGCATGGTCTTGTCGCCGAGCTGGGCCTTACTGAAACCCTGCAAATGCGTTGCTGAGCTTTGCACCGCATCAGCCAGACGCTTCGACGTCACAGCCTCAGTGTTGCCGAGACCCTTGCCGACGCCTTCAAGGAGCAGTCCCCAGAGGATGCCGCTGGTGCCACCGGCCTTGTCGCCGAAGGCATGGCCCGCAGCACTTAGCACCGTCTCGACGCCGCCTTCGGTCTCGTTCGCCGCCTCGGAGGCTGCTTTGGAGCCACGCGACATGCCGATTCCGTGATCACCGTCGCCTGCTACCGAGTCAATCCGGCCCAAATACTCCTTGTTCTCCTCGATCGTCGTGTAGATCGCATCAACTGCCTTACGCGCCACAGTGGCAGCCGCGATCGATTCCTCGCTTGCCTCTGCGGTCACCGTCTCCGCCACGTGACCGGCGCCCGTACGGCGAGTAGTGAATTTCTCATTGACCACAGCAGTGCCACGCCTGAATGCTGCGGTCTCCGCCGGGGCAACCCAGTAGCCCTCGAGTTCGTCATCGAGCCAGGTGATCGAAAGTGAGCAACCTGCCATATCGAGGGAGGTGACCAGCTCCCCCACCTCTGGGGCCACCTGTTCGACTCCGGCAGCTTCCAAGAGATCGTTGACGTGGCCGTACAACGCGAAGAGCTCCTCGTACTTGGTGGCGCCGAGCCCGTTGACAAGCACCGCCGCTCGGCCGCTCGCATTGTCAGGACGTTCAGCGAGAACGGTCTTCACAAGCGTTCCGGCGAGGTCCTTGGCCGACATCCAGGGAGCAGAAGTAATTCCGGGCTCGCCATGAATGCCCAGCCCGAAGTCCATGTGGCCCTCATCCACGGTAAACAGCGGCTGGTCGGCGCCGGGCAGTGTGCAGCCGTGAAAGGCGACGCCAAAGGAGTACGTTGCGGCGTTGGCTGCGCGCATGACGCGTTCGACCTCGTCAAGGTTTGCGCCGTTCTCCGCAGCCGCCGCTGCCATTTTGTAGACGGTGAAGGTGCCCGCGATACCTCGACGCTTTTCTTGCTCGTCCCGGCTGGCCGAGGCGACGTCGTCGGTCACCCACACGATCCGGGTGTCGATACCTTCGTTGATCAGTCGCTCGGCAGCAACCCCGAAATTCAGCCGGTCCCCGGCGTAGTTGCCGAACCCCAGCACCACCCCGGCGCCCCCATCAGCTGATCTGGCCACCCGATAGACCTGCTCCGCGGACGGGGACGCGAACAGACCGCCGAGCACCGCTCCGTCGGCGAAGCCGGTACCTAGGACGCCGTTATAGGAGGGGTAGTGGCCGGAACCGCCGCCAATGACCAGGCTGACCTTGCCCTCCAGGGGTCCACCGGCGCGTACGAACCCGGAGGCACCTTCGACGCGTTGTACGTATTGCGGGTACGCCGCGGCGAAGCCCTTGATCACGTCGCTGGGGAATTCGGCGGGGTCGTTGTATACATGGGTCATCGGAGCCTCCAGTGATGTCATCGACTAGCTAGCCGAATTTCGATCTGCCTAAACCCAAACTGACGTTTCTGAGCCTGTCGATCCGGACCGAAGGGCGTGGCCGATCAGGGGATCAGCGAAACCTTGATCGAGTCCTTCCCACTCGCAACGAGGTCGAGGCCCTTCTGAAACTCGGCCAACGGCAGCTGGTGAGTGCAGATCTTGTCGACCGGCAGCCGGCCGGACTCGAGCATCCGGATAGCGGCAGGCCAGCAGTCCGGGCCTAGATGGGCGCCGCGTACGTCGAGCTCTTTGTCGTCGCTGATGATGGACCAGTCGACACTGACGTCGCTGCCGAAGACGCTGTACTCGACATATGTGCCCAGCTTCCGCAGTAAGTTGAGGCCCTGGGCGACGGCGGATGGGTGACCGGATCCCTCCAGGTAGACGTCGGCTCCATATCCGTCGGTCATGTCCTTGATCTTCGCCACCGGGTCCCCGGCCCCGATGTTGATGATCACATCGGCGCCGCATGCCTTGGCGATTTCCAACTTGTCCTGAGCCATGTCCAGAGCGACAACTGATTTAGGGTTCTTGGACTTCGCCCCCGCGATCATGCCAAGGCCGATCGGCCCGCAGCCCGCGACGACAACAACGTCATCGAACTTGATCTCGCCCCGTTCCACGCCGTGCAACGCGCATGAAAGTGGCTCGGTGAATGCGGCGTGCGCTGCCGGCAGGTCTGGCGAGATCTTATAGACGAGCGCGTCTTTGTTGTAGATCATGTACTCCGCCATGCCGCCCGGCGTACGGCGTTTGAAGCCGAAAATGTCATGCGGGGCGCACATCCAGTAGTGACCATCAAGGCAGTAACGACACTTCCAACACGGCACGATCTGCTCAGCGACGACGCGATCCCCAACGGCGATGCCCCAGCGGTTCGCGGCCATGTCATCAAGTTGCACGACCTTTCCGACGAACTCATGGCCGGGGATCACTTCGGTTTCCGCGTACGCGGGACGGTTCGCGTCACCCCAGAATTTCGTAGCACCGTGATAACACTTCAGATCACTAGCGCAGATCCCGGTCGCCTCGACCTTGATCAACGCTTCACCCGGTCCCGGCCTCGGGACGGCGACCTCCTCAAGCTGGTAATTCTCAGGTCCGTGGCAAATCACGGCTTGCATGGTGTCGGGAATGTGGTTGGTCTGGTCGGCAGAATCTGACATACAAGCCTCCGTACTCGGGTGCGACGCAGATATCCGCCACACTAGTGCCGACTATTCGCGAGGGACCTGGCGGCTGCAGCCACGCCTCGCCCGAGAAGGCGTCCGCGTAGAAACCGCGCCGCTCAAAAGTGCCGGCACGCAGTCTCTCCATGTTGCTCATCGCGATGCGTAGCCGCAGCCAACGGAAGCGGTTCCAGTGCTGGTCGTCGATGAAACGAGTACGCAGCCGCACCCAGGCCAGAGCGCCGCGCAGCGCGAGGGAGGCGATGATCTCGCGGGGCATGAAGATGTTGGTGCCTCCTTCCCCGGCACTCGTTCGGACCTGGGCGATCCGGTTGCGGTAGCCAGGGAGTGCGGACTGCATGCTGTCCCGCCACGACATCGCGGTGTTGAAGATCGCCTTGCCGAAGCCCAGTCCGGAGGCGCCCAGACTCTTGACCGGAATGTTCAAATCGTCCCAGTCCTGCGGCAGCCAGACATCTTGGTGGGGTGCATCGTGGGGATGAACGCCGAGGTTGAGCGAGACGGTCGGCCAGCGTGGTAGCGGGTTGTCGAGTCTTCGTCGGATTCTTGATCACCAGGACGTGTTTGGGTGAGCCAGCTCATGATGTCGGCGAGGCCCGCAAAGCCGGTGCGGATGCTGAGGCCGTTCCTCTGGCTCGAGGCTTCGGGCCGCTTCGTTTCGTGTCGACTCAGGCCGCTCGACGCCAAGACTAGGCTGCTGCGGCCCAGCTCCGCGGCGGCTGTGAGGGCTGCCGCGATGGCGCCAGCCGACGCGCCACCGACGTTGCGGAAATCCAGACCACTATTCTCACTGGATGAAGATCGTTGTCACCGGGGGCCGTGGCCCGCTCGGTGCAGACGTGGTACGCAGGCTTGAGGGTCGCGGCGCGACGGTGATCTCAGCCAGCCGGCGTACCGGCGTTGATCTTGCTACCGGCGAGGGACTGGAAGCGGCGCTGAAAGGCGCCAACTGCGTGGTGCATGCCGCCACTAATCGCCTGCGGCACCGTACGGTCGATCTCGTCGGCACCCGACGGATGATCACGATCTTGGCAAATCAGCCGACACCGGCACATGTGGTCTATGTGTCGATCGTTGGTTGCGATCGTGTCCCGCAGCGCTACTACCGGACGAAGTATGAGTGCGAGCTGGATCTCGCGGGCAGCGGGCTGCCGGTCACGGTGATGCGAGCTACGCAGTTTCACACGCTCATCATTGAGATTGCTCAGGTGGCAATGTGGGGTCGGCTAGGAGTTGTCGCCAAAGGTATGAGATTCCAACCGTGCGACCATCACTGGGTTGCGGCCGAGCTTGCCGACGCCGCGATGGGTCCGACACCGCCTGCGTATCGCCGCGTACCCGATCTGGCTGGACCGGAGCAAATCAGCCTCGCCGAAGCGCTCACACTGCTCCGGGCCAAGAAGGGCAAGGCGGCTCCGCGACTGATCACATTGCCTGCGATTGGCGACACCCTCCGGGCGTACGCGGCTGGAGCCAATCTCCCCGATCCTGATACCAAGATCGGCGGCTTCTCTTTTCGCGAATTCCTCGAGCGCTGGTCGCGCTCTACCAGTTAGACAGTGAGCGCCTTGAGCTCGGCAAGCAGCTTGCTCATAGTGTCCTTGGCGTCGCCGAAGAGCAGCGTGGTGGTCGGCTGGTAGAGCAGCTCGTTTTCAATGCCGGCAAAGCCGGGCCGCATCGACCGCTTCATGAACACGACCTGGCGCGCCTGATTCGCGTGCAGGATCGGCATACCGTAGATCGGCGCGCCAGGCGTGGTCTCGGCCGCCGGGTTGACCACATCGTTGGCGCCCACGACTAGCGCGACATCGGCCTGCTTGAACTCCGGATCGATCTCGTCCATCTCCTTGAGCTGCTCGTACGGCACCTGGGCCTCGGCCAGCAACACGTTCATGTGTCCTGGCATCCGGCCGGCTACCGGATGGATCGCGTAGTCCACCTGTACGCCACGCTCCTGCAGCAGATCGACCAGCTGGCGCAGGGCATGCTGCGCCTGTGCGACCGCGAGGCCGTAGCCGGGCACGATGATCACTCGTTGCGCGTACCCGAGCAAGATCGCCACATCGGCGGGAGTTGCAGACTTTACGGGGCGATCACTAGCGGTCGTGGCGCCGAGCGTCGATCCACCCTTCAGCGTGCCAAACAGGATGTTGATCACGGAGCGACCCATGGCGTTGGCCATGAGTCGGGTCAGCAGGGTGCCTGCGGAGCCGACCAGCGTGCCGGCAACCAGCAGCAGGATGTTCTCCAGCAGATAGCCGCTGGCGGCGACCGTGAGTCCAGTGAATGCGTTGAGTAAAGAGATCACGATCGGTACGTCCGCGCCACCGATCGGCAGGACAAGTAGCACCCCGAGGGCAGCGCCAACAGCGGCCAGGAGTACGGCAAATGTCATGCCTGGCATCAGCACTAGGCCGACACTGAACCCAAGCGCGGCCAACAATGCCAGCCCGTACAGGATGGGATATCCCCCGAACACCACGGGCCGGGTCGTCATAAGTTCTTGGAGCTTGAGGAAAGTGACGACAGAGCCGGCGAAGCTGACTGATCCGATGAGGATCGTGAACGCGGTCGCGATCAGGTCAAATAATGGCGTCGTGGCGGCGCGCAGCTCGGTCAGTTCGATGATCGCCACAATGGCTGCCGCGCCGCCTCCGACGCCGTTGAACAATGCAACCATTTGCGGCATTTGCGTCATCTGGACGCGATAGGCGCCAAGGACGCCGATTGCCGTACCAGCCGCGATCGCCGCCAAGATCGGCAGCAGATGCTGGATGTCGGAGGCGAAGAAAACGATCATGCAGGCCAACACCGCCCCGGCCGCGCCGATCAGGTTGCCGCGCCGGGCGTGCTTGGGTGAGGACAGGCCCTTGAGGGCGACGATAAAGCACACCGCGGCCCCTAGATAGCCGAGCTGGGCCCAAGCTGGGGTCACTTCTCGAGCTCTCGACGCGCGGACTTCTCGACGGCTCGCTTAGGGCGAGAAAACATGATCAACATCCGGTCAGTGACGACGAATCCGCCGACCATGTTGATCGAAGCCAAGACCACGGCGACCAGGCCCAACACCAGAATTGGCGTGGACTGCGCACTACCGGCCACCAGGATGGCCCCGATCAAGATCACGCCGTGGATGGCGTTCGCGCCAGACATCAGCGGAGTGTGCAGTGTAGAGGAGACCTTCGAGATCACCTCGATGCCAACGAAGATCGCCAGCACGAAGATCGTCAGCCAGATGATCGGGTCAGTGTTCACGAAGGACCTTTCCCGCATGAGTAACACACATTGTCGCCGTGATCTCATCGTCAAAATCGGGCACAAAACGGCCATCGCGAGTCATCAGCATGATCACGTTGAGCACATTCTGGGCGTAGAGCCGGCTGGCCGGCTCCGGCATCTGGCTGGCTACATTCTCGCCGCCCCACAGCTGCACCGCGCCCACTCGCATTACTTTGCCGGCGACCACGCCTTCGACGTTACCGCCGGCCTCTGCAGCCAGGTCGACGACAACCGAACCGGGCGCCATCTGGAGGACCATCTCGGTCGTCACCAGGAGTGGCGCTCGTCGCCCCGGAACCGCTGCTGTGGTGATCAAGGCGTCTGCGGCGGCGACGTAGCTGGCCAGCAGCTCGCGTTGCTGCTGGGCGCGATCTTCAGTCATCTCCCGGGCGTAGCCACCAGTACCCTCCAGCGTCGGCAACGGCAGCTCAATCGCCTGGGCGCCCATCGATCGGATCTCCTCGGCTGCGGCAGCGCGTACGTCGTAACCCTTGACCACCGCACCCAGGCGCCGGCACGTCGCAATGGCCTGAAGCCCAGCGACCCCGGCGCCCAAGACAACGACCTGGGCCGGTGGGACCGTACCGGCGGCGGTCATGCTCAACGGAAAGAACTGGCCGAGCATGCTGGCGGCGACGACTGCTCCGCGATAACCGGCTACCAAGGCCTGAGAGCTCAAGGCGTCCATCGACTGGGCTCGGGAGATGCGTGGGACGTACTCCATACCAAAAGTGGTGAGCTTCCGATCACGGCGAAGCGCGACATCGCCGGGGCGCTCGGCGGCCGGAAAGAACGAGATGGTTGCAGCTCCAGATGCTAGCGGGGCCAAGCACTTGCCATCGAGCGGTTGCACGCTCAGCACTACGTCGGCTTCATCGAATGGGTGCTCGGTGACCAGGGCGCCGGCAGCCTCGTACACGGCATCTGATAGCAGCGCGCCGGTGCCGGCTCCCGCCTGCACGGCCACCTCGTAACCGGCAGCCCGCAGCTTGCCCACCAGTTCGGGAACCATCGCAACACGGGCCTCACCGGGAGCCAGCTCCCGGGCTACCGCGATGCGCACATCACGAACCTAATGCACGGATTAGCGGACTTTGACCTGGATTGAGTGGTATCCCGTTGCTCCGTTAGGCATCGGGGACGCCTCCTCAGCCGTCTGAAGCATTCCGTTGGCGTCGGTGGCGCGAACCGTGAGTTTGTGGGTGCCGGGGGTTGCAGCCCACTCGTACTTCCACTGCCGCCAGGTGTCGGGACCGACGGTCTCGGCGAGCTGGGCGGGTTGCCAGGCGTTCTGGTCGACCTGCACCTCGACTGCCGAGATGCCGGCGTGCTGGGCCCAGGCGACTCCAGCGACGACGACCGTCCCGGCATCGACCGTCGACTTATGCGGTACATCGATCCGCGATGCGAGCTTGATGGGAGCCTTGGCGGACCAGCCGAGTGGCGTCCAGTAGGCCTGCTCTTGGGCGTACGTAGTGACCTTCAGCGAGGTAACCCACTTCGTCGCAGACACGTAGCCGTAGAGGCCTGGGACGACCATGCGGACGGGGAAGCCGTGCTCAATGGGTAGCGGCTCGCCGTTCATGCCGATCGCCAACAACGCCTCCCGGCTGGGGTCGGTGAGGGCCGATAGCGGCGTGCTGGCAGTCCAGCCGTCTTGACTCTTCGAGAGCACCATGTCGGCGCCGGCGAGAGGCCTCGCCTCGGCCAGCAGTTCGCGTATGGGGTAGCCCAGCCACAACGCGTTGCCCGCCAGGTCGCCGCCGACCGGATTGGAGACGCAGGTCAACGTGGTCATGTGTTCGACGAGCGGCTTGGCGGTCAGCTCGGCGTAGTTGATCTGGATGGGGTTTTGTACCATCCCGGTGATCCGCAGGGTCCAGGTTTCCGGATCGACCGTGGGCACTTGGAGTGCGGTGTCGATCCGGTAGAAGTCATCGTTCGGAGTGACGTACGGGCTAAGGCCCTGAATATGTAACTCCGCACCTGGTGGCGGGCCGGGCGGAGATTTCGTGGGAGCTGGCAGTTTCAGCTTCTCGCGTGCGCTGTCCACGGCCGACGCCGCACTGGCAAGCAGCTGTCCGCCAACGGCGGCGACGGTTGCGGCGGCTCCAACCACAATCGTCCAGGCCAGGAAGTTGCGTCGTGCGGCGGACTGGGCTTCACCGTCCTGGGCAGTTGTGACCGCGGATCGCCAGCGTTGCAGTCTTCCGATCAACGTGCTCAAGATCATGTATCCCAGCAGGAGGCCAACGGCCGTTGGTACGTATGCGGCGACTGTCGCGTCCGGTTGAGCGCTGATGCCAATGATTCCGAGCACCGCAACCATGGCGAAGACCGCCGCCCCCGCGAAGCGGCGCTGCAACTCCAGCTGGCCAGCCAAGGCGCAAAGGAGGAGGACGGCAACCACGATGATCGCGAGCAGCACAGGTTTGTCTGCGGTACCTAGAGCGTCCTTGCCGAAGTTCACCAACGGTGCAGGCAGCAGATCGATGATCAGCTCGCCCACGGCAGGCACCGGAGAACCGTCTGGGGCCACAAGCCATGCACCTAGAGCTGCGATACCAAGACCGACCAGGCCTGCGACGGCGCCCGCGAGTCTTGCCCACCACCGGGTGGCGCGTGCCGCGTCCCGCTCGTCACGCCTATGCACCTCCCCATCTTGCGCCGCCCTCGGTCGCTGGACAACGAGCATCTGGTTACACATCACTCACAGGGGAGGCGTCTGGACAGCGCTAATTTGGGGCGCGTGCAACCGCGCTGCGTCGACTACTACCCCGGGTGGGTCGAGGATGCCGACCAGTTATTTGCGCGGTTCCGATCCGAAATTGCCTGGGAACAGCACACCATCAGGCTCTACGGTCGCAGCCTTCGAACACCGCGATTGACTGCCTGGATGGGCGACGCACCGTATCGCTACTCGGGGATCGTGAACGAGCCAACGCCGTGGCCGCAAGCCGTGGCAGACCTGCGAGAGCGGCTCCGCGACGAGCTTGATGTTGACTTCAATTCCTGCTTGGCCAACCTCTATCGGGATGGCACCGACTCAATGGGCTATCACAGTGACGACGAGCCGGAGCTGGGTCCGCGGCCGACTATCGCCTCAATCAGCCTCGGAGATCGGCGGCCGTTCGTGCTGCGACACCGGAGTACCGGCGAGCGCTGGAGCTGCCACCTCGGGCACGGCGACCTGCTGGTCATGCGGGATGAGTCGCAAAGCGACTATGCGCATGCGGTTCCGAAGACCTCGCGCCCGGTTGGGCCGCGAATGAACCTCACGTTTCGGCACTTCCGGCCGTCCGCGCCGAAAACGTCACACTAGATGTGGCGAGCCGACCGGGCTTGAGCCTAAATCTTCGATCCAGGCTTTCGCTGGAGCGAACTTTTCAGCGAACTTCGCCGCGCCGTTAACATCGGGCCCCTTTTTGAGGCCTTCACTAAGTGTGAGGGCTTTGCAATCTGACATTCAGGACATCCTCGCGACCGAAGGTGTCATTGCCCGCAGGGATCACCCGATCCTGAGCGGCACAATTGATCGGCTAATCCGCAATGGTGCCCTCTGCGCCGTCCTGCCAGGCGTCTATGCCCGTACCGAGCTGTGCGACACGACGCCAGCCCGAGTGCGCGCGCTGATGCACTGGGATCCCGATGCGATCTTGGTCGCCGAGGCTGCGGCTTGGGTCTCCTTTTGGCCGGAGATTCGCGTATCCCGGATCGCTTGCACTCTGAAGCGGCAGCGCCGACCGCAGAGGGGCTACGAGTTCAAACGGCGGCACATTCCACCAGAGCTTGTGATCACTCGGTCAGGCCTCCGCTATACCTCGCCGGCGCTGACCGCATTGGATCTCTGCGCGACAGTCGGCGGCGATGGGATCGATCAGGCACTGCGCACCCGGGCCACGACTCTTGCGCAGCTCCACCGCGCTCTCGAGCTCACGCCAACTCGGCCTGGAAATCGACTGAAGCGTCAATTGCTACTCGACTCCCGGTCAGAGCCCTGGTCCGCGGCGGAACGCTCACTCCATCGCTTGCTGCGCGAGGCCGGCATTACCGGATGGGAGGCGAATAGGCCGCTCGTCCTTCGCGACTTGACCTTCTTTGTCGACGTGATCTTTCGCAAGCTGAAGCTGGTCATTGAGATCGACGGCCGCTTGTATCACACCGGCGCGGAAGTCTTCGAGAGCGATCGGTGGCGGCAGAATCTCCTCATTCTCGACGGTTGGCTGGTGCTGCGATTCACCTGGACCATGATCGAGGAGCGTCCCCAAGAGGTCATCGCGATGATTCGTGAGGCCATCGAGATGTTGACGGGGATGAGGTCCTGATCAGAGCGGCCTCCGCCCGCCGCCGGGCCCGGCCCCAACGGGGACGCCGGGTCGGAGCTCTTCCAGCTCTTCCCTGCCTGCCGCGAACTGGGAGTTGTAGAGGTCGAAATAGTGGCCACGGGCGTCGAGCAGCTCGTGATGGGTGCCTTGTTCAACAATCCGGCCGTCCTCCATCACCAAGATCACATCGGCGTCCCGGATAGTGGAGAGCCGGTGCGCGATAACGAAGCTAGTCCGATCCGAGCGCAGCGCCGCCATGGCGCGCTGCACCAAGACCTCCGTGCGAGTGTCGACAGAGCTGGTCGCCTCGTCCAAGATCAGCAGAGCCGGATCGGCGAGGAATGCACGAGCGATCGTGATGAGCTGTTTTTCGCCGGCGCTGAGGTTGCTCGCTTCCTCGTCAAGCACCGTGTCATAGCCGTGCGGCAGTGCGTGCACGAACCGATCAACATAGGTGGCCTCGGCCGCCGCGTGAATCTCCTCCTCAGTCGCGGTCGGCCGACCGTAGGCGATGTTTTCTCGGATGGTGCCGTGGAACAGCCAGGTGTCCTGCAGCACCATGCCGATCTGGGACCGCAACACGGCCCGGGGGACGGTGGCAATGTCCACGCCATCAAGGGTGATGCGGCCGCGATCGAGCTCATAGAACCTCATGATCAGGTTGACCAGCGTGGTTTTGCCGGCCCCGGTCGGACCAACGATGGCCACGGTGCTACCGGGCTCCGCGACTAGGGACAGGTCGGTGATCAGCGGCTGCTGCCGATCGTAGGAAAACCAGATGTGCTCGAATGCCACTCGCCCGCAGCTTGGATTGAGCGAGCTGGCCTCCTCAGGCACCTGCTCTTCTTCATCAAGGACCTCAAACACCCGCTCGGCCGACGCAACCCCAGACTGCAGCAGATTGGCCATTGAGGCCAGCTGGGTGAGCGGCTGGGTAAACATTCGGGTGTATTGGATGAACGCCTGTACGTCGCCCAGGTTCATCGTGCCGCTCGCCACCCGAAGCCCGCCGACGACGGCGATCGCGACGTAATTCAGGTTCCCGATAAAGAACATCGTCGGCATGATCAAACCGGAGATGAACTGAGCGCCGAAGCTTGCGGCATACATCGTGCGATTACGTTCGTCGAACACCGCCTCAACCTCACGGCGCCGGCCGAACACCTTGACCAGCGACTGTCCGGTGAAGGCCTCCTCGACGTGACCGTTCAGCTCACCAGTGGACTTCCATTGTTGAATGAAGAGCTTTTGCGAACGCTTGCCGATCAAGGTGGTTACCAAGATCGAAACTGGGATCGTCACTAACGCGATCAGCGCCAGTACGGGTGAGATGATGAACATCATGATCGTGACGCCGACAACGGTCAGCAACGAGGTAAGTAATTGGCTCAGCGTTTGCTGCAGCGCTTGGGAGATGTTGTCGATGTCATTGGTGACCCGGCTCAACAGCTCGCCGCGGGTCTGCTTATCAAAGTAGCTGAGCGGCAGGCGGTTGATCTTGTCCTCAACGCGGCTACGCAGCGTGTAGATGGAACGCTGTACCGCCCCGTTCAGCAGATATCCCTGGAACCACAGGAACAGCGACGCCAGCAGGTACAGCACCAGCGCCAGCAGTAGTAGCTCACCCAGCAGCGTGAAGTCGATGCCCTGCCCGGGGACGATGTCCAACCGCTCAACCATGTCGGCGAACTTGCCGTTGCCCTGGGCGCGTAGCCCGGCGACGACCTGCTCTTTCGTGGCTCCGCTCGGCAGGGTCTTTCCTAAAACACCATTGAAGATCACATCGGTGGCCATGCCGAGGATCTTCGGTCCGAGTACATTCATCCCGATTCCGGCGACGGCGAGTAGCACGGCGAAAGTCAAGATCATCCGCTCTGGTGCCAGGTGTCCGAGCAGCCGTTTGAGCGACGGGAAGAAGTGCAGCGACTTTTCCACCGGGCGGGCTTGGCCCCATCTGGGGCCGCCACCGCTGGCCGGCGGGCCGTACTTGGGTCGCTCGGGAGCTTTGGCGGGCCGATTCCCATTGCCGCTCACCGGAGCTGTCTGGCCGTTGCCACTCATGTTCACAGCTCGCCGCTGGGGCTGGTGGTCGCTTCGCTCCCGCCCTTTTGTCATGCGGCCGCCTCCTCCGCGCTGAGCTGAGAATCGACGATTTCCGCGTATGTCGGGCAGTTCGCGAGCAGTTCCTCGTGGGTCCCGGTGCCCACGATCTCTCCGCCTCAGCGATGGTCGCAACCCGCTGGCCAACGATGATCACCGCAGCGTCGGCGGTCTCGCGCTCGAGCGCCGCCCGCAGCCGGGCATCGGTAGCTACATCCAAGGCGGAGAAGGAATCGTCGAAGACATAGATCTCTGGTCGTTTCACCAGCGCTCTGGCAATTGATAACCGCTGTCGCTGACCACCTGAGACATTCATCCCGCCCTGCGAGATCGGCGCTTCCAGTTGCCCGGGCATCTCGCGTACGAAGTCCTCCGCCTGCGCTACTCGCAGCGCATGCCACAGCTCTTCGTCGCTGGCGTCCGGTTTGCCATATCGCAGATTGCTGGCAACGGTGCCTGAGAAGAGAAAGGCCTTCTGTGGCACCAGTCCGATTCGGCTCCACAGCAGTTCGGGATCGCAATCGCGTACCTCTATCCCGTCCACAGTCACCGACCCTGCCGTGGCGTCGAACAATCGTGGAATCAGCGAGATCAGCGTCGTCTTGCCCGCGCCCGTCGAGCCGATGATCGCTGTCGTCTGCCCCGGCTCGGCCGTAAAACTGATCTTCCGCAGCACCGGCGATTCAGCCCCCGGGTAGGTGAACTCGGTATCGGTAAAGACCACGCGGCCCGCCGTCGGCATCTCGCTCACGGGGCGAGTCGGAGGCAGCACGGAGGATTCCATGTGGAGCACCTCCTGGATCCGCTCTGCGCATACCGCTGCCCGCGGCGCGATCATCAACAAGAAGGTCGCCATCATGACCGACATCAAGATCTGGATCAGGTACGTCAGAAAAGCTGTCAACGCTCCGATCTGCATGTCGCCCGCGTCGATACGCTGCGCGCCGAACCACAGCACCGCGACGCTGGAAGCGTTCATGACGAACATCACGATGGGGAAGATCGACGCCATATAGCGGCCGGCTGAGATAGCGGTATTCGTGAGCTCGGTGTTGGCACCTGCGAACCGTGCCGTCTCGTACGGTTCCCGTACGAACGCGCGAACGACCCGAATGCCGGTGATCTGCTCTCGCAGCACCCTGTTGACACCGTCGATTCGGGTCTGCATCAGTCGGAACAAGGGACTCATCTTGCGGATCACGAGGAAGATCGCGAACGCCAGCACCGGCATCGCTACGGCGACCAGCCAGGTGAGGCCAACGTCGGTGCGGAGCGCCATGATGATGCCGCCGATCATGGTGATCGGCGCCGCGACGAACATCGTGCAACTCATCAACACGAGCATTTGCACTTGCTGCACATCGTTGGTGTTGCGAGTGATCAGAGATGGCGCGCCGAAGTGGTTGAGCTCTCTGGCGGAGAAAGAAAGTACGCGCTCAAAGAGCGCCGCACGGACATCGCGCCCGAAGCTCATTGCCGTCTTGGCACCGAGATATGTCGCCCAGATCGAGCAGCCGACCTGAACCAGCGTGACGGCGAGCATCATGCCGCCGGTACGCCAGATGAATCCGGTATCACCCTTGGCAACGCCCTCGTCGATGATCGCGGCGTTCAGGCTAGGTAGCAGCAGCGCCGCCATGGTGCCCGCAAGCGACAAGATCAGCAGGCCGGTAATCGGGCGCCGGTAACGAGCGAGGTAGCTCCGGAGCAAACGGATCAGCATGATGTCCGTTCCCTGGGTAGTGAGCGCTGCCGGCAAATGCCGTACAGGATCAGATCAACAATCTGGTGCGGCTCGGCGAGCCGCTGATCGCCGAGGATATGGTGACTCATCGAAAAAGTTACCGCCCGAAGCACGCTGGCCGCCTCCAGTGCATCCAGCCGGAGTCGATCTTGCTCCGGTCTGATCAAGGTGGCAATGGCGCGGTTCACCAACTCATTGTCGGCCTGCTGCTTGGCCCGGAAACTGTCGCGATCATGCGCCTCCTTCCGTAACTGCAGCAACCCAAACAACGCAAAGACTCTCCGCAATCGCGCCTGCAGAATGGTGACCGCCGCGCACAGCCGCTCTTCGAGGCTCATTGCAAGATCGACTTTGGCAAGTTCGTCGCAGGTGTGCTGGACGTTGTAGGCGTCTTCGATGACGGCATCGATGAGAGCCTCCTTGGTGGCGAAAGCCCGGAAGATCGTACCCTCGGCAATGCCTGCCGCCTCCGCGATCTGCCGGGTGCTGACGTCGCGGCCGAACCGCTCCAGCAGTGGCTCCGTTGCCGCAATGAGTGCGGCGCGGCGCTCATCGAGCGGCAGCGGGGCGGCGCGAGTCATTGAGCCATTCTAGTGAGTGAGCACTCACTCAGCAATGGACTATCCCGGCGGGTCATCGCGTTAGTCACACTAATGCGCAAATCAAGCGAGAAGGAGCGAGCGGTGGGTTTAGGCCAGCTGGCCGATGAAGTTTTCGATGCTGTCATCTTCGACTTGGATGGAACGCTCATCGACTCCACTCCCGCGGTTAATCGTGCCTGGGCGACCTGGGCCGGCGAATACGGGTTGACTCCGGCGGAACTGGGCAGGCACGACGGTATTCCGTCCGCTTCGGTGGTCCGCGCTGTAATGCCTGACCATCGGTATGAGGAAGGCGTACGCCGCATCACCGAACTAGAGCTGTCAGACGTGCACGACATTGCGGTGCTGCCCGGTGCAGCCGAGGCCCTGGCGTCGCTGGCCGGCGCGAAGAATGCGATCGCCACCTCGTGTACGGTGCCGCTGGCCAAAGCGCGTATTGCGGCCGCGCGACTCGAGCCGCCCACGGTAATTGTGACCGCCGATGACGTCGTGAATGGCAAGCCACATCCGGAGCCGTTTCTTCAGGCGGCACGGCTGCTTGATGTCGATCCCCGCCGTTGCCTGGTGGTCGAGGACGCTCCGAAGGGGCTTGAGGCGGCTGAAGCTGCCGGATGCTTCACGCTGGCCGTTGTTACGACGACACCACGCGAGGCGCTCCACGCCGATGCGATTGTGACTGATCTTTCAGAGGTTCGGTTTGAAGTCGATCCGGAGGGCATCCGCCTGAGCTTGGTGGCTCAGCCAGCGAGCGTGCTTCGACAGGCTCAGGGCGCCTAGCCCGTCTTACGCCGGAAGGTCCGCTTGTTCTCAACAGGGCCCTGGGAGTGCACGTGTTGGGGACCGTTATCTATGTGGTCCTCGCCCTTGCGACCATGTTTAGCCGCCAGAGCCTCACGGAATTTGGCTTTGGTCTCGTCCTCGGGTGTCTGTTTTTGGCCGGGTTTGTCACTAGCGCTCATGAGGCCAATTCTTACCGCTGATCCTCCGGACTAGAAGACTGCTGCTGGGTCTCACTCGACGTCCAGTCAGGGGGCCAATTACGCATAGCCTCATCGCCGCCCGGTCGATCACCGCTCGGCTGGTCGACTGCGGCCTGGTCCTCCGATGCCGCATCGCCATCATCACCTGCCGCTACCAGCCTTACCGCGGTGCCGTAGGCGGCAACTTCGCTGAGCGATTGGGTGATCTCACTGCAGTCGAATCTGAGACCGACGATCGCATCTGCGCCCGCCGCTACAGCCATCTCGACCATTCGAGCCACCGCATCCTGACGCGAATCGGTCAGCATCACGACATAACCGTCCAGCGGGTTTCCGCCACGCAGATCGGGCCGCAGCTCCCGCGTACGGGCGACGACTCCAACCACGTCTCCAACCACCTCAGCGATTTCGCGGCCCGGCACGTACTCCATGGTGACCACCGGCAGCGCGCGAGGCACCAGGGCCGGCTGCTTCAAGCCCGGGGGCTGCGGCGTCCATTGCGTCGGCTGCTGCCAACCCTGCGGTGGATACTGCCCCGGCTGCTGAGCGTACGGTCCCTGCTGGCCGGGATAGGGCTGCTGGGCTGCGCGCCCAGCTGAGGGTTGCCCGTACGGCTGCTGCGGTTGGCCGTACGGTCCGGGCTGCTGCTGCCCGTACGGCCCTGCTCCTGGATAACCGCCAGGGTTCTGCCCGTGAGGCGGCTGCTGGCCGTAGTTGCTCATGCCGACAAGATATCGGCCGTTGCTGGTGGGGGGTCCTAGCCCAGTTCGGTCATCTCGACGGTGACGAACATTTCTGAGCGACCGCCGGAGTAGGTGCCCCGGAGCGGAGCCACATCGCCATAGTCGCGGCCATGGCCGACTCGGACGTAGCCGTCAGTGAGCCGACGGCACATCGTTGGGTCGTACGCGACCCAGCTGCCACACCACCACTCGATCCAGGAGTGGCTTTCGCCATCCACGGTCTTGTTCGCCTCACCACTGCCTGGATGCAGGTAGCCCGACACATACCGGGCCGGCACGCCGATCGACCGCAGGGCTCCGAGTGCGAGGTGGCTGTAGTCCTGGCACACCCCACGACCGAGTTCCCAGACCTCGCGAGCCGTGCTGGCGACCTTGCTTGAGCCACGCTCGTACGTCAGATGATCATGTATCAGCGAGCACACGTCGAGCGCCGCCAACCGGGGCGGTCCTGAGGTGGTGTCAGCGGCCCGGACCGCCAGCTCCTCCGGCGGCTCGGTACGCTCGTTGACCGTCAGGAACTCGGCCATTCTGTCCACCACGGCACGATCCCGCAGCGCTGGCCAACCAAGATCATTGGGTGCCACCCGGCGATCGAGATCCCAAGCAAGATCATCTCCGTGTGTCTCAACGACGCCTTGGGCATGTACGGTGAGGCGCTCGTGCGGCTCGTGCACTTCGAACGTCGTTACCGCGGTGCCCCAGTAATCGGTGTAACTGAAGCTCCAGGCCGCGGGATCGATCGTGACACGGCTGCTCCAGACCGTTTGATGATCAGTAATGGCCGGAGTCATCCGTGCCTCGTTGTAGGAGGATTTGACTCGTGACGCGTACCGGAAGCCGGTTCGATGATCAATACTGAGCCGCATCTCAACGCGGCCCTTCGGTAGTCCAGGCGGGCGACTCGGCAGCGGCAAAGTAGCTCGTGGAGACTGCGAGCGCGACCTGTGCACAGACGTCTTGTACCACCGACATCTCGTGATTGAGGTTGCCGAGCAGATCGTCAAGATCGGCATACTCCAGCCGGGCCCGCAGCTGGCCAAGCGAGCGCAGTGCAGGTGCGGCATGAACGGCCGTCAGCGGGTTGTTCTGCGCCACCCGTTGCAGGCTATCCGCAGCGGCGACCAGGCCGTGCATGATCGATCGCGGGAACCGTGCGTCCACGATCAAGAACTCAGCCGCCTCTCGATCGGTGTACAGGCCGCGATAGGTGCGCAGGAAGGCATCGTGTCCGCCGCAGCCGCGCAGCACAGCGGGCCATTGGGTGCTGCCATGGGTTAGTGAGGCCGACGCCACCAGCCGCGAGGTCATGTCAGCTTGTTCCAAAGACCGCCCCATCGACATGAACTGCCAGCCGTCGTCGCGCACCATGATGCCTCGAGAGATACCGGCAAACATGGCGCTGCGTTCCCGTGCCCAGTTCAAAAACACATGGGCACCGCTAGGCCCGAACGGCGTGGTGGGCAGCTGATGCCAGGTGGTATTGATACATTCCCAAAGATCAAGAGGGATCACTTCGCGGGCTCGGCGGGCGTTATCGCGCGCCGAGGCGTAGCTGAAGTAGATCGAGGTTGGCTCGGCAGGGTCATAGCCCAGGACTCGCAAGACATCGGTCAACGTTGGATCCTCGACATGATCAACGTTCATCAGTGCTAGGAGGTTGCGACAGGCATCCACCTCATGCGCCGCAGTCTCCTCGATGATCAGTCGCAAGTGAGTCTGCAACAGACGTGCTGTGTCTTCGGCCCGTTCCACGTACCGGCCGATCCAGAACATCGACTCCGCGATGCGGCTTAGCATCCGCAGCTCCACGGCCTGGTCTGCTGCTGTTGATCTTGCTGCTGCCGTTGAGTTTCGACAATCTTGGGCGTCACTGCGATCGGAATCTTGGCGACCGTCAGTGGCACGTCGGTCTGTGGTTTGGGTTGATCATCGGCTTCATCGCTGGGTTCGATCGAGTGCCGATGATTGGATAATCGGTGCACTGGCGGGCTGAGCACCCAGGTGTCCTTACTGCCACCACCTTGGCTGCTATTGACGACCAGCTCACCCGCAGGTAACGCGACCCGGGTCAGGCCACCGGGCAGCACCCAGACGTCATCGCCACTATTGACGGCAAACGGGCGAAGATCGACATGGCGCGGCTCCAGGCAGTCCTCGATCAACGTCGGCACCGTGGAGAGCTGGACGACCGGCTGCGCGATCCAGCCGCGCGGATCCTCGGTAACCCGATGCCGCAATGTATCCAGCTCGGTTTTGGTGGCGCGCGGACCGATCACGATGCCCTTGCCACCAGAGCCATCTACTGGCTTGACGACCAGTTCCGCCAGACGGTCCAGCACCTCCTCGCGAGCTTGATCATCTTCCAAGCGCCAGGTATCGACATTGGGCAGAATCGCATCTTCGCGCAAGTAATACTTGATCAAGTCGGGCACGTAGGTATAGATCAACTTGTCGTCGGCCACCCCATTGCCGATGGCGTTGGCTAGAGTGACGCCGCCGGTGCGCACCGCGTTGACTAGACCGGGTACGCCGAGCATTGAGTCACTGCGGAAATGCACGGGATCAAGGAATTCATCGTCCACTCGGCGGTAGATCACATCGACCCGCTGCAATCCCGCGGTCGTGCGCATAAAGACCTTGCCGCGACGGCACTCAAGATCACGACCCTCCACCAGTTCGACGCCCATGGTGCGTGCGAGCAGCGTGTGTTCAAAGTAGGCGGAGTTGTAGACGCCCGGAGTGAGGACAACCACCGTGGGCTCCTCGACGCCGGACGGCGCAGCCTTGCGGAGCGCGGTAAGCAGCCGGGTTGGATAGCCCGCAACTGGACGAATCCGCTGGTTGGCGAATGCTTCCGGCATGGCCATAACCATGGCGTTGCGGTTGGTCATCACGTAGGAGACGCCGCTCGGCACCCGGACGTTGTCCTCCAGTACGCGTACGTCGCCGTCCGGATTCCGGATTAGATCGACTCCAGCAACGTGGATGCGTACGCCGTTGCTGGGCTGGATACCCCAGACCGCACGATGGAAGTGTGTCGAGGAGGTGACCAGCTGGCTCGGGATGACCCCGTCGGAGATCACCCGAGCGTCGGAGTAGATGTCGGAGAGAAACGCTTCGAGTGCTCGTACGCGTTGGGCGACGCCCGCCTCGATGATCTCCCACTCCGGCGAGGCGATCACTCGCGGCACCAGATCCAGCGGGAATGGCCGCTCGACACCGCCGACGTCGAACGTCACGCCGGCTTGGGTGTAGTTGTTGGCGAGGGATTCCGCAATCATGCGGAGATCGTCCGAACTGGACCTGGACAAGGCGGAGTAAACGGCCTGGTACGAGGGCCGGACGCTGCCCTCGGCATCGATCATCTCGTCGAACGCCTCGCCTGTCCGGTAACCACAAAGCACGTCCGCCATAAGGCGGAGCCTACTCACACCTTCGTTACCCGAGTGTGACAATCCATGGTCAGCGCCTGGACTGTGATTCGGGAGAAAAGACCACCGATGGGATGCGGCTGGATTCCCTCATTTTCTGCCGCCAGTTTCGGGTGCGGAGGCGTGTCGAGCCCTGGTCGACAAACCAGTGGCAGTTTTTCAGAGCAAGTCCATACCATCCGCCGGTTCAGTGCGGCAGTAGCAGGCAGGAGTCGCCGAACTCGTGCCACAGATAGCGCTCGGCAACGGCCGCGTCGTAAGCGCGCTGGGTTAGCCCGGCTCCCGCGACGGACTCCACCAGCAGCAGATGTGAGGCGTAGGGGTTGTGCCATCCCGTGATCAGCCCATCGACCACGCGTACCGGTCGCTCCGGAGAAATCACGAGTCCCGTCCATCCGGAGGCAGCCGTGACAGTGCCGTCTGGCCGCGCTGCTGACTCGATAGCTCGGGTTGCCGTGGTGCCTACCGCAATTACCCGACTGCCGTGAGCCCGCCTGGAGTTGACCAGATCGGCTGTCGTCTCGCTCACTTCGAACCACTCAGGCTGCGGCGCCTCGCCGGCATCCTGCGACGAAAGGCCGGTATGCAAGGTAACGGGGGCAAAGATCACGCCTTGCGCCACCAGCCGGGTCACCAGCTCGGCACTGAAGGGCCGGGCGGCGCTTGGCATCTCGGCGCTTCCTGGATGGAGAGCGAAGATTGTCTGGTACGCCGAGATCGGGAACGATTCGTTGAGGTAGCCATAGCTGATCGGCCGAGCGCGCTCCCGGAGATAGTCCGGGAGGCTTTTGGGTCCATTGACGCGGGCACGCCACAGTCGATTTCCTAGCCCAGTCGGCGAGGAATCCGGTTGCGGGTAGGGGGCAAGGAGCTTGACCAAGCCTCCAGCGGGCAGACTGATTCGCTCTCCAATTCGGCCGTCGAGGACGGGAGCTGCCCCTCGCGGAGCACTGCGGAGCTCGACCACACGACTGCCGTCGGGAAGCCGGTTGGCCACATGCACGATGACAGGTGAGCCGTTACGGTCGCCATCCAGCTGGCCAGGCACGGTGGCCGAGGTGTTGACCACCAGCACATCGCCTCGTCTCAGGTGCTCAGTGAGGCGATAGAAGTTCGAGTGCTCGATGCCGGCCGAGGTCGCGACCATGAGCCGTACACCATCGCGTCGCAGACCGCGCACCTCCGCCGGCTCCGTCGCCGTACGGTCATCCGGCGAAGAAAAGTGCGTGTCCGGCCGGGCGGCCAGCATGGTGCTCATTCGGCCCGCGCCTTCTCCGAGAGCGCTGCTGTCAGGTCGGCGGTGCGATACCGACCGCTTGGCAGTCCAGAGCTGATCAGCGCTGCAACAATTGGGGCCACCGTCTCCGGCTCGGGCCGATCACTGATGTCTTCGCCCGGGAACGCCGCTTGGTGCATCGCGGTCCGCATGTCGCCCGGGTCGAGGCTGTACCAGGTGAAGTCCGGCTCCTCCACCGCCCAGGTGCGCGTCTGGTGATCAAGAGCCGCCTTGCTGGAGCCGTAGCCGCCCCAGGCTTCATAGTGATCGACGCCGGCGTCGGAAGAGACGTTGATGATCACAGCATTCGGGCTCAGGTGATTGAGCGCCGCGCGGATCAATTGCTGCGGGGCGACAACATTGGTCCGGAGCAGCTGCTCGTACGCGGTCGGGGAAAGATCACGAAGCCTTGGCAGCGGCGATCCGCCGAGATCACTCGCATTATTGATCACTAGATCCAGCTTCCCAAGCGTGGCCGCGGCCGCTAATAGCTGCTTGCGATGTTCTGGGTCGCCGATGTCGCCAGGAATGGCTCGAACTGTCGTGAACTCCGACAGAGCCTGCGCCGTACTCGCCAGCGGCTCGGTGTGCCGGGCATCGATGGTGAGGTTCCAGCCGCGACGAGCCAGCTCGAAGGCCAGGGCGCGTCCCAGCCCGAGGGAGGCACCGGTGATCAGTGCATGAGGCATGCCTTCAGTATTCAACTTAAAGTGAACTTGAATTCAAGGGCCTTGTGTGCGCGCTAGACGTCTTGAGAGGCTGGCGGATGCGCCGGAGCCGGTTTCGACCTGCGTTAGTCGTCTCGAAACGGATAACGTGTGATGCGTTACACGGCGTGGCGGCCGGGAGAACTAGGCCGTCCCGGATCGGTGTCCTCCGGGTCATGCAGGTGGGTGAAGTCGCCGAAATCATCGTCAGCACGACGGCGAGACCAGCGGCGCTTCCCCTGAGTCTCCGGCATCGCCGGTTCGGCCGCAGGTGTTACAGCTGGCTGCGGCCGGCGGCTCGCCCCAGCCAGCTCAGCAGCCACCGGCTCGGAAGCTTGCAGCGTCTTCACTTGGGGCCGTGACGGCTCCTTCACACTCGCGGAATCCTTCCCCGCATCCGGTCGCTGACTGCCGCCAGTATGGCCAGCCCGGGCGGCGCCCGAGGTACGAAGCGGACGCTGACCAGTGCCGCTGGCGCGTACCACGGCAACACCGATCGCAGTGGTGAGCGGTACGGCTAAGACCAGCCCGATGGAGCCGACCAGAATGCCCAGCACTTCAGCCGCAAACTGCTCCGTCATCAGCACGTCCAGCAGCGGCCGATTATTGATCTTGATCAACAAGAACACCCCGAGCGATGTACCGGCGATCGCAAAGGCGATCGTATAGACGGTGGAGGCAATGTGATCACGACCGATCCGCATGGCACGCGAGAACAGATGCTTCCGGCTTCCACCTTGATCGGCCAGCTCCCAGACCGCTGACGCCTGGGTGATCGTCACATCGTTGAGAACGCCGAGCCCCGCGACGATGATGCCGCAGATCACCACTGAGGTGAGCCGGAGATCTGGCGCCGCCGCTGCCAACACGTAGTCATCCTCCGCTGCGACTCCTGTGATGTGTGCCCACTTGGTCGCGAGATAACCGAGCACTGCGATCAAGATCAATCCGAAGAGGGTCCCTACCAAGGCGGTAGTCGTTCGAGCGCTAAATCCATGTGCCGCGTACAACGCCACGAACATGATCGCCGACGAGCCGACTAGTCCGACCATGATCGCGTTGGTTCCGGCGATCAGCGCCGGGAACATGAACATGACCAGGACGAGGCCCGCAAATCCGAGCCCGATCAGCGCCGCGAAGCCCCGCCAGCGGGCAACGACCACCACAACAATGGCGAAGAGCAAGCCAACAACCAACAGTGGCGTACGCCGCTCAAAGTCAGAGAACTGGTATTGGGCCGGCTGGTCCGCCCCCGGTGGAATGCGTATCAGCTTAATGATCTGGCCGGCTTTGACCCCTGAGGAATAGATGGCCGCGGTTACCGGCACCGTAACGGCGCTGCCCTTGTCGTCGCCTTCAAGCAGCTGAGATGTCACGTTAGCGCAGCGCGCGCTGCTCACTCCCGGCGTCGACCCGGACAAGCCCTCGCAGGAGATCTCACTGATCTCGGTGATCCGAGCGGTCGGATAGGTGACCCCCGGGACGCTGTAGCCGGCTACATCTGCGTTTACATGGCGCGAGGTGTCGCCCGGCCAAAAGACGATCAAGCCCACCACGGTCCAGATTGCCAATGGGATGAGCACCACGATCAAGAGGCGCAAGGCGCGCTGGTGACGCCGCAGTTCGTCAGGATTCACCAACGGCTGCGGGCCAGTATCTGAAAGACGTTCCCTGATGGAGTGCGAGTGAGCCACGTTGCCGCCTAGTCTTAGTCCCCGTGAGTCAGCTTCCTGGGGCGAGTCGCGACGGCATCCGGCCGCATCGCGCAGTGGCTCGCCAGGCATCCAGGAGCGACCTGAGCACACAATCTAACTCACGTCATGCCCGGCGTCTTCGGCCCGACCCGTCTGGTGACCCCTCAACGCGCGGTAGTGCTCGAGTAAGGCCGCAACGCCCCAACGCCAGGTCCCAGCGCAGCGCAATCGGACTGATCGCCGGGATCATCGGGCTGGGCCTCATCGGCCTCTGTCTACGCGCGGTGCCGACTGTTCTCACCGAGACCGACCTGGTCGCTGGAATTGCCGGTCCACTGACCGGGATCCCCGCCGATCCAGCGCCGACTTCTGCACCGGTTGCGGCGCCAGCGCCGTCGATGAGCATCGAGCCAACCAGCGAGGTCAATCCGAGCGTCAAACCGGCGAAAATGCAGGCAAAGCGCAAGGCCAAGAGCCTGCAGAAGGTCGAAGTGCCGGCAAACGGGCCTGGAACGTATCAGACGGCCGGCAAGTCGGTTCGATCGACGACCTCAGCCGGAGCTTTGATTCGTTATGACGTACGCGTTGAGGACGGCTTGTCCATCGATCCCGATAAGGCTGCGGTTATCATTCAGGGCATTCTCGACGACCAACGCAGCTGGCGCGGCACCGGTCGCTGGCGCTTCGAGCTCGTGCCGGTCGGACAATCAGCAACGTTGCACGCCTACATCGTCACGCCGGACACCACGGATCGGCTGTGCGCGCCCTACCTGACCCGCGGCGAAGTGTCCTGCCAGAACGGCAACCGGGTCGTACTCAATGCCAAGCGGTGGCTGCTTGGCGTCGACTCGTACGGATCCGACCTGACCAACTATCGGCGCTATTTGGTCAATCACGAGTTCGGGCATGCACTCGGCAAGCATCACGTCGACTGCCCCGGTCCGGGAAGGCTTGCTCCGGTCATGATGCAGCAAACCAAGGGGCTCGGGGCTTGCCGGAAGAATCCATGGCCGCAGGCCGCCGAAGACTGACCACGGCATTCGACCTGCGGCTCGTGCCGGTGCCGTTGGACGTGGCGCGGCGAATGCTCAGCAGCGGATTGCGCCCTGCACCCATCGAATCGCGCAATCTTGTGTGGCATCCGGAATATCCGTTGCCGGACAGCATCGATGCCGTTGCAATGGTGTTGGATGCGCACGAGGCGATGAGCGACGCAATCGATGACCCACCTGCCTGGTGGATTTATCACATCGTGGTCGATGGCATGGTGGTCGGTGACATTGGATTCCATGGTCCCCTGGGATCTGACGGTGTTGTCGAGATCGGCTACAGCGTGGTACCAGCGTGGCGGAGGCACGGCGTGGCGACGCGCGCTTGCGACTTGATCTTGCAACAGGCTTGGCGGGATGGTGCTGGGATTGTCATTGCCGAAGCTGACCATGACAACGTGGCATCCCAGGCAGTGTTGGTGCGTAATGGCTTCCGTCGGCGAGCCGATGGAAGCTTTATGATCAAGCGCCCGGAGGCCGCATGAATGGCCTAACTCGCTACATCGGGCTACCGCAGCCGATCATGGTGGGCCCGATCTTCTGGCAGTTACGACGTGGTCCGGGCGATCCGACTCATCGCCAGGTTGGCGACATCTATCTTCGGGCAACGCGTACGCCGGAGGGACCGGCCTTGATCAAGATGATCCCCAGTGGTGTGGAGATGGCTGCTCGCGCTTGGGGCGAGGGAGCGGAATGGAGTCTTGATCAACTGCCGCGGTTGCTCGGTGCCGCCGACGATCCGCGGGCTTTTCGACCGTTGCCCGAGCATGAGACTTTGGTAAAGGCATGGCAGCGCTATGGCCACTACCGAGTGGGTCGAACTGAGGCGGTCTTCGAGGCGTTGGCACCGGCGTGTATCGAGCAGGTGGTGACGGGCAAGGAGGCGTTCCGAGCATGGCGGCTGCTGGTACGTGAGTTTGGCGAGCCGGCGCCGGGTCCGGCGCGGCAGCCTGACACAGCGGCGTACGGGATGTATTTGCCGCCGACGCCTGAGACCTGGTTGCGAGTGCCGAGCTGGCGATTTCTGGCCGCCGGAGTCGAGCAGCGGCGCAGTGGCACGCTGGTTCGGACAGCAGCGCGGGCTGCCGCTTTGGAGCGGACCTTGAGCTGGCCGTCCGACCAGGTTGATCGGGTGCTACGCAGCTTTCCCGGCGTTGGGCCGTGGACCTCAGCAGAAGTACGCCAGCGGGCGCATGGCGATCCCGATGCCTGGAGCATCGGCGACTATCACGTTGGAAGGGACATCACGTACGCGTTGACCGGGGAGCAACTCGATGACGACGCCTGCTTGGAGATTTTGGAGCCGTATCGGGGACATCGCTTTCGGGTACAGATGCTGCTATCCATGGTGGGCCGCCGTGGGCCACGGCGCGGGCCTCGGATGGCACTGCCCACCCATACGCCGTACGCGACGCGGGGCAGGTCCTAGAATCCTTTCGCCCAGGAGGTGGCCGTGTCCGAGGAAGAAGAGAAGATTCTCGTCGACCGGCTCGGCCGGCTCGCCTGGCGCTGGGGTCGGCGTTTCGGCGGACTGTCGAATGGGAGCGGTGGACGGCTGGGCGCGCGGCTTGCCGCCCGGCTGCTGCCCGAAAACGTCCACGAGATTGAGCTCAGTCTCCCGTTGCCGCCGAATGATGCCCTGCCCTTCGCTGCCCGGGTCCTCGCTTCGCTGGGCGAACCGCTCGATGAGACCCGGATCGCCGAAGACATGTATGAGCTGCGGCCGTGCTCGGTTCTGGAGTACTGAACCTCAACCCCGCTGTCGTCACGTTGCAGCTCGTCGCCACAACGCCGTCCTCGACCACCGTCCGGGTGAGAGGCGTGGCTAAGGAGGGCCTGATTCCTCAGCGGGCGGGACGCAAGGCCGCGGAGCGCGTCGCCGCAGCCCTGCATGCATCCGCCGAGCCGCGCGCCGATCAGTCGTGAGTTGGACACCGAAGACTTGGCCGGAGGGCCTGCGTGCCTCCATGCCGCTCGCGCTGCCCATCGCGGCGGTCGGGATGAGCTTCGGCATCTTGGCCTCTCCGCTGCTCGGTGCAGTCGCGCCGATCTTGATGTCGGCCGTCGTCTGGTCCGGAACTGCTCAGTTCGCCGCACTCAGCATCCTGATTCCCGGAGGCGGAATTGCGCTGGCAGCAAGCGCTGGACTGCTGGCCAACACCCGCTTTCTGCCGATGGGATTCGCCATCGCCCCATCCATGACCGGCGGACTGTTGCGACGGTTCTTTACGGGGACTGTGCTGGCCGACGCCTCCTTCGTCATCGGACATCGCGGCGGCGGCCGGTTCGATATCGGCGCCCTCGCATGGGCCTTTCCCGTGCAATGGCTGTCGTGGGTCGGGGGGACAGTCGCTGGAGTAGCGGGAGCTGCGGCAATCGGGGATCCCCGGCGCTGGGGTCTGGATGTCTTCTTTCCGGTGTTCTATCTCAGTTTGCTGTTGCCCGAGCTGTTCCCTGCCCGGGCGCCGCGGAACAAACGATCAATCACTGTCGCCGGCATGGCAGCGGCCATCACCCTGCTCTTGACACCTGTCACCGCGCCGGGCGTACCGGTTCTCGTCGCGGCAGCTGCGGCGCTTATCGGGCTCCGCCCACCGCGCCAGCCTAATGCGCAAGCTCGCACAGGAGATGAAGCATGAAAACCTGGATCCTGATCATCGCGTTGGCGCTCGGCACCGTGCTAATGAAGACCATTGGTCCGGTGTTGGCCGGTGGCCGTCAACCGCCTGCGCCACTTACCAGAGTCATCGCCTTGGTTGCCCCGGCGCTGATCAGCGCTCTCATTGTCACGGGCACGTTCACCGACGGCCGCCAGCTGGTGATCGACGCTCGGGCCGCCGGGGTTGCTGTCGGCGCGGTGGCCCTATGGTTTCGCGTACCGGCCGTCCTGGCGATGATCATGGGTGGCACTGTTTGCGCGTTGCTCCGCTTGGCAATCTGACAGCCAAGCGAAAACGTTCCCGCGGGAACGTTTCTGCTAAGTCACCGCCCTCGTAACTGCTCGATAGTCGCTCTGAGCCGCGGGTAGGTCCGCCAGGCCTGAGTCGCCTCATTGAGATAGCCGATCTCGTCAGACGTCAAAGTGAAGGACAAGGCGCCGGCATTGTGTGTGACCTGGTCGGCATTCTTGGCTCCCGGAATGGGCACGACGTACTCCTGTTCGAGCAGCCATCGCAGCGCGACCTGCCCTGGCGTCTTCCCGTAATGATCACCGATCGACTTCAGCAGCGTCACCACCGGCCGCAAGGCATGGAACTGTGCGCCCCGGAAGGGTTCACGAAAGCGACGGATCCCGACCGGCTGGCTGTCGAGGTACTTCCCAGTCAGCGCACCGCTGGCGAGCGGTTGATAGGCGATCAGAGTGATGCCCAATTCGCGGCAGGTTTCCAGTACGCCATTGGTCTCCGGTTGCCGGTGCAGTAAGGAATATTGCACTTGATTCGACGCCAGTGGGATGCCGCGTTCAGCGAGTGTCTGGTAGGCGGTACGCATCTGAGTTGCGGAGTAGTTGCTGACACCGACTGCTTTGATCTTGCCCGCCGCAACGGCATCGGCCATCAGGCCCATGAGCTCGGTGATGTCCACCCGACGACTTGGGAAATGATGTTGGTAAAGCTCAACTGAGCTGCGGCGCAGATTTCTCAGACTGGTGTCGAGTGCGTCTGGCAGATCGTGCGTACGTCCAAGGGGGCTAGGTGGGAATTTCGTCGCAATGACGACATCCTTGCCTGCTGCCAGTTCGCCGAGGCGACGCTCGGAGCCGCCGGCGCTGTACATAGCCGCCGTGTCGAAGAAGTTGATCTCTGCGGCAAGGCTTGCATCAAAGGCGGCCTGTTCGTCGGTCGGATTCGTTCCTCCGTACGAACGTTTGGCTGGCATGAAGCGCTGCGCACCGCTCGCTTCGCCCCAGATCATGACGCCCAACCCGAGCCGGGGTACCCGAACCTCGGAACGGCCCAGCGCAACGGTCTCCGCCATCTGAACACTCTAAGGTTAGGAATAGCTGCGGCAGTCTTCCGGTTCTCCACAGCAAGCTCAAACGAGGATGGATCTATGGGCATCACACGCTTGAACCACGCCGTGCTTTTCGTACGCGATCTTCAACGCAGCGTCGCCTTCTATACCGATGTGCTGGGTTTCCGAAGGATCGACATGACGCCGGAGGGATTCGCTGGAGCTGCGTTCTTGCAAGCGCCCGACTCGACTAACGATCATGACCTAGGTCTGTTTGAGATCGGAGCCGACGCAGGACCGTCCGGCGCAGGGGATACCACGGTGGGGCTTTACCACCTCGCCTGGGAGATCGCCACGCTAGCCGAGATGAAACAGCTGTCGAGTTCCCTTGCCGAGAACGGTGCGCTCGTTGGTTCCTCCGATCATGGCACGACGAAGAGCCTGTACGGGAAGGACCCTGATGGCCTCGAGTTCGAGATCGCCTGGATTGTCCCGGCTCATCGGCTTGACGAGGCCGCCCGAGAAGCCCGGAAGCGCATCGGTCGGCTCGACCTCGATCGGGAAATCGCCCGGTATGGCGCCGACACACGGAGTGGAATCGGCATCTCAGTTCCGATCGGCTGACTAAAGGCGGCTCAGTGCGCAACTGCGATGGTGTCGAGCATCTCTTCAATATCGGTGACGCGTAACGGCTCCCCGACCAATTCAGCAATGCGATCAAGATTGTGCGCTTTGTCCCCCGGTGCCTTCGGGGCAAGGTAGGAGTTGATCGCCATCTCCCAGAAGTGACCGAACTGAGCGATCACCATGGTGAATGCGCCGTAGCCGGCGACTCGTGCCGAACCGCCTGATTCCAGGTATGCCTGATAAAGCTTCGCGATCCGCTGCTGATCATGAAACGCAAAGTCGATCAAGACCATCGGCAGCTCCTGAGCTGGATCGGCCAGTCCGCAATTCTCCCAATCGATCACACAAAGTCCGCCGGTAGGTGTCTGCAGGATATTGTCCGCCCACAAGTCACGGTGACAGCTCCGTAGGTTCCGAGGCGGCTCGAGCAGAGCCTCCAATGCCAGCAGCTCCGGAAGCTCCGCGGCGAGCGCCTCGGCGAATGGAGCAGCCGCTGCCTGGGAATCTTCCAGCAACTGCCGCCACCGTGGTTCTCCGACCGGCTCGGTGTACCAACCGATGAGTGGCCGAGCCGGCGCATGGTGTATCCGATGAATGGCAGCCACCATGGCACCGATGATCGCCGGATCCAGGGTCCGATCGATAGCCAGGAGGTCGACCCATTCGTACGTCCGAACCTGATGCCCAGCAAGATCAACGAGGACCTTGCCCGCCACTGTGCGGATCGGCCTGGGCATGGGCACTTCTCCTGTCGCCAGCACGACTTCTTGATAGGCGACATCTGCCGCCGCATCGACCTCCGCCTGACGGATAATCAGCTCCTTGATCGCATACGGCCCAGTGTCGGTGTCCAGCCGCCAGATCCGACCCTGCTCGCCACGGGCAGCCATGATCATCCCGGGTACCGGCTTGCCGAGACCGTACGCCGAAGCGATCGTCGCCGCGTGTTCGGACAAGATCGAGGAGGTCAGCATGAACAACCAATCAGCTACTCGTCGACGGCCGCCAGGCGGAACCCCAAGCCGCCTCGCAGGACACGCCCGATTATTGGATCAGCGAAGTGAGCACCGATGAGCAACGCGCCTGATTCGGCGCACCGCTCCAGGAGCGCTGACCTGGAGGCCTGAGCTTGATCCGGATCGAAGTCCGATGCCGAAGCCCAGTCTGGATATGCGATCTGACACGGGTGATGCATGGCGTCACCGGAAAATACCGCAGACTGGCAGACGACCAGTCTCACCGACGAAAGCTGGAATCAGCCATCCAGCGCGCGCCACATCGGCAAGATCAAATTTCGGGATCAGGCCCTGCAGCGCCGCTGTAGCGTCCAACTCCCCAATGCGGAAAACCGTCGCATCGCCGATGCGCCAGCGGAGAGTTTTCATCTCGTCACTGTCGCATGTCGGCGGCAAAGGGGTCGAGTTCATGGCCAGGCCAGAGTTAGCCTGATAGATCGTGAGAGCCACTTTCGGTGCTCAAGAGGTACCCCGGCTCAAGGGTTCAGCCGTTTTGGGATCGATGCGCGACCTCCGTCACGACTATCTCGAGACGATCTCACGGGCGGCTCGCGAAATCGGCCCGCTCGCTCGCATTAGCGCTGGCCCGCCAAGGTGGCGCGTCATCGTCTACAGCGTGTCGTCACCAGAGCTGGCCGCGGAGATCCTCAGTCAGCCGGACCGCTTTCGCAAAAATGGGCCCGGATATCGCGAATTGCGCCAGACGCTAGGCGACAACATGCTCACCAGCGAGGACGAAAGCTGGCACCGACAACGGCGATTCCTCGCGCCAATCTTCACACGGCGCCGCATCGCCGGCGATTACATCTACATCATGATCGAAGAGGCAAAACGCCTCGTGGAACGCTGGCAGGTCGTGGCCACAGAGGGCCGCTGCGTCGATCTTTACCCGGAGATGGTCGATGTCACCTCGCGGGTGATCGGGCGCATCCTGTTTGGAACCGACGTGGCTCGCGCCATCCCCCAGCTCACCCGTTTCAGCATCGTCAACGACGAGCTGTTGCGACGCGCCGTGAGTCCGCATCCAACGCCACAGTGGTTTCCGAGCCCGCACAACAGGCGGCTCACCCACGAGCTGGGCGAGGTCCGCCGGATCGTTGACGAGATCATCGCCGAGCGGCGATCCGAGCGCCAGAAGCGAGCTGCTCCCGACATGCTGGAGTTACTGCTCGCGGCACGTGACGCCGAGAACGCCTCGGACCGGCTCAGCGAGACCGAGGTCAGCAACCAGGTGCTGCTGTTCCTCATTGCGGGCCGGGAGACCACGGCCATGACGCTTGCCTGCACTCTCGCCCAGCTGGCGCTGACACCACAATGGCAGACGACCGTGCGTGAAGAGATCATCGAACGGCTGGACGGACGAGCGCCATCGCCTTCCGAAATCCCGCAACTGCAGTGGACCGACCGGTTCCTCCGCGAATCGATGCGGCTCTTTCCAGGTGCCCATGGCATGAATCGAAGCACCCGCGATCACGAGATCATTCAGGGCTATTTCATCCCGGCCGGGTCTTGGATCGAGGTCTCGATTTGGGGCATCCATCATTCGGCTGCGGTGTGGCCGGATCCTGAGGTCTTCGACCCGGGCCGCTTTGATGTTCCGGCCGGGCAGTTTCCGGGTGGGCATCGGTTTGCGTGGATGCCCTTCGGCACAGGGCCGCGGTCATGTGTCGGCATGCAGATCGCGTTGCTCGAGATTCCTATCGTGATCGCCGCCGTCCTCCAGGCGTTCAGGCTGGAAACGGCGCTCACGTCGATCTCTGTGCATGCCGCGATCACCCTGCAACCCACTGGTGATCTGGCCCTCCACCTGCAACCGGTCTAATCAAAGGGTGATTCCGAGATCTTGGGTACTCGCCCACAGCCCGCTGACCGGCCCGGCAGCTTGGGGTCGGCTGCCGGCACTGTTGCGTGAGCAGGCATACGCCGTCGTCGTGATCGACGTCGAGGATGATGATGAAGCGCCCTACGCCGAGCGATATGCCACGCGCGCCGCGACCCAAATCGCTGCCGCGGAGCCACCGACTCCGACGATCTTCGTTGCTCATAGCGGTGCCGGTCCGTTACTCCCAGCCATCACGGCGTCGCTTACCAGCAGTGGCGGCTATATCTTTCTGGATGCCGGGCTGCCTCGACCAGGTCGGCCGTCTCGACGTGATCTGCTCCGCGAGGAGGACGAGGGGTTTGCTGCCGAGTTTGTCGACTCGCTGCGCCGCGGTAACCGCTTTCCAGCCTGGACCGCTGATGATCTTGCTGATCTCGTGCCCGATGTCGACGATCGGATCGCCTTGATGAAATCCCTGCGGCCGCGCGGGCTGGAGTTCTTCAGCGAGCCGCTGCCAGCGCTGGAAAAGTGGCCCGACGCGCCCTGTGGATATCTGCGCACGTCCGCGGCGTACGACCTCTGGCTTCACATTGCTGAGCAACGGGGCTGGCCGGCAATGAGTCGTGATTTCGGACACTTCCCGGCACTCGCCAGTCCCGAGGGCACGCTGCAGGCTCTGCTTGAGTTGGCCGCCCGCCTGTAAGCAAGGCCGTCGCCCCGCCTGTAAGCAACGCCAGCCGTCTCGAGAGCGCAAACGAGTGTCCGAAATCGATTTTGGACACCGTCTATCCGTCTTGAGACGGCTGGCGTTGTAGGCATTGGCGGCAGGCTGACCACTCGCTCTCAGCCGACTCGCGGGAGAGGCACTGGCTCTGGAAATTCTCGAAATCGCCCCCGAGCGACGGACCCGCGGATGGATTCGCGCTCAGCCAGAAATCTCCAGACTCAGCTCGGGGGCGATTTCGAGAAAGAAGATTCCCCGAGCTCCGTTCTGTCCGCGCACCTCGATTCCCTAGCCATACTGATTGGGTGTTCGAGCACGAACCGCGGTGGCACCCATTGCTTTACGCAGGAAGTGCGCGCTACTACGCGATCGGTCGGGTCAGCTATCCGACTGCACTGGGCGACGCGCTAGCGACGAAGCTCGCACTCGATGGGTCGGGTCGACTGCTCGACATCGGCTGCGGTCCTGGCAACTTCACGCTGCTGATGGCGCCGTTGTTTTGAGGAGGCAACCGGTGTCGACGCAGATCGGGAGATGCTTTCTGAGGCCGAGCGGCGGGCCCACGAGGCCGGGATTGGCAATGTGGAGTGGCGGCATTTGCGAGCGGAGGTACTGCCGGCCGGATTGGGCAAGTTCAAGATCATCAGTTTCGCGCAATCGTTCCATTGGATGGATCAGCCGCGCGTGGCTCGCTCGGCGCTCACGATGCTGGACGGCGGCGGCGCATGTGTCCACATACAGGCCACAACACACCAGGGAGTAGACAGCGATGCTGATCTTCCCCATCCAAGTCCCCCACGAGCAGCGATCAACGAGCTAGTGGATCGTTATCTCGGGCCCATCCGTCGCACCATTCAGAAGCACGCTGCCGAACAGGGCGGCCGCGAGGAAGAGGTGTGGCGGGCAGCCGGTTGCTACGGCCCACAACGGGTCGAGGCTCCAGGCCAGATCGTGGAGCGCACCAGTGAGCAGATCGTGGCGGGCATCTTCTCACTATCCAGCTCGACACCACACTTGTTTGGCGAACGCCGGGAAGCATTCGAAGCTGATCTTCGACGGCTGCTACACGATGCGAATCCGAGCGGGATCTTCAGCGAGCAGATGCGTGAGATCGCGGCCGACATCTGGCGACCGAAGACGGATTGAGCGCTCAGTCGCTGCGATCTGACTGCCCGTGATATAGAGAACGTTGTGTATCTTCAGACATCGCTGTACGCTCTTAGAGAACGGAGCGTATCTAGGAGACTGTCAGGTGCAGCAGCCGTATTCGATCGCTCGAGTCCTCCCCGGGCTCGTGATGGCAATGCTGATGGGCGCCCTGGACCAAACAATCATGACGCCGGCTCTGCCGGCTATTGCCAAGGATCTCGGCAGGCTTGATCAAATGCCAGGCGTCGTCACGGCGTACTTGGCTGCGGCGACTGTCGTGATGCCCCTCTACGGAAAGCTGGGCGACAGATTCGGCAGGAAACCGATGCTGCTGATCGCGATTGTGATCTTCGTGACCGGGGCTGTGCTGTGCAGTGTGGCGACCTCGATGACACAGCTGATGCTGTTCCGGGCGACGCAGGGACTCGGTGGCGGCGGCCTGATGGTCGGCCCACAAGCCATCATTGGCGAGATCGTGAGCCCGCGAGAGCGCGGCCGCTACCTCGGGGTGATCGGAGGCGCATACGTGTTTGCCGCCGTTGGCGGCCCGGTGGTCGGCGGGCTCATCGTCCAGGGCTTGGGATGGCGCTGGATATTCGCGATCTATCCGCCGCTGGCGGCTGCGGCCTTCTTCCTCCTCCTCGCCTCGCTGCGACTGCCCACGCCAGTCAAGCGGCCAACGATTGACTATGCAGGCGCAGTGACGCTGGCCGCAGCCGTCGTCGGTGTTGTGCTCCTTGGGCAGACGCGCCAGCTGACCTGGGTGATCTTGGTCGTGGGAGCGGGCACAGCGTGGCTGATCACCACCCGATTTGCTGCGGACCCGATTCTGCCGTTGCGATTGTTCAAAGATCTCGGCTTCGCGATCCCTGTCTCGATCAGCTTCCTGATCGGCTTCGCATTGTTCGGCACGCTCACCTACCTTCCCGCCTATCTGCAGGTGGCGCTCGAGCTCCCGGCAAGCCAGGCAGGTCTCGTTGTCACCGCACTGATGGGCGGCGTCTTGATCACCACGGTGCTCTCTGGCCGGCTCATCACTAAGACCGGACGCTACAAGGCCTACCCGATCACCGGGACCGCGATCGCGGCTGTAGGCCTAGCACTGCTAGCGGTAACGGCAGCCGATAGCGGAGCGCGCGCAATTGCCGCGGTGATAGCACTGGTCGGCTTGGGTGTCGGTCTCGTCATGCAGGTCATGGTGCTGGCCGCACAGAATGCCGTTGCATACGACGACCTCGGCACCGCCACGTCTGCAGTCACGTTTCTGCGCCAGATCGGCGCCTCGGCAGGTGTAGCTGTGGCGGGAGCGGTGATCACCACAAGGCTCAACCAGCAGGTCCCAGCCGCGGTCGCATTCAGCGAGGCAGTGCCAGTGGTCTTCGGCCTCATGGCGCCGCTGCTAGCCGTGGCATTCGCGCTCGCCGTCGCACTGCCAAACCGTCCCCTCCGCACCACTGCCTACGTCAAGGAAATGGAGACCGCATGAAACTCGTCGCACCGCTGCGGGATTTTGGCCGAGATGATCTCGCCGCTAGCGGGGGAAAGGGCGCGAACCTTGGAGAGTTGCTGCGGATGGGCCTGGCAGTACCGGACGGCTTCGTCATCACTACGAGCGCCTATGCCGCCATCATTGGCCAGCTAGATCTTCAGATCGACCAGCGCTTCGCCGCTGGTGACAGTAGGTCGATCCGCGCAGACATCGAGACCGCGCCGATGCCGCCGGAGCTGCGCGCTGAGATCATGAAGTCCTACTCCGCCTTGGGTGCTGGGCCGGTCGCTGTGCGCTCGAGCGCCACCGCCGAGGATCTACCAGGTGCCGCCTTTGCCGGCCAACAAGACACCTACCTCGATGTGGTCGGCGAGGAGGCGGTGATCGATGCGGTGCGGCGCTGCTGGGCTTCGCTGTGGACCGAGAGAGCCATCGCCTACCGCAGCCGGATCAAGATCGACTCCGCAGCCATCAGCATCGCAGTCATCGTGCAGCGCATGATCAACGCCGAAGTCGCCGGCGTGATGTTCACCGCCGACCCGATCACCGGCAACCGCGAGACGATCACTGTCGACGCATCGAGTGGGCTTGGCGAGGCGGTCGTGTCGGGCCTTGTGATACCAGATCATTACGTACTTGATAATCAAGGTCGAATCCGCGATTTCCAGCCGGCCAATGCCGGACCTACCACCCAACGCGTACCCGATGCTGCTCTCGCCGAACTAGCGCGGCTGGGTCACCAGGTCGCCGAGCACTTCGAACGTCCGCAAGACATTGAGTGGGCGTACGCCGATGATCAGGTCTGGCTACTGCAGGCTCGCCCCATGACCGCTCTCCCGCCGCCACCACTCACACTGAATGCGACACAACGCCGGCTGGGCACGATCCTCCTCGACTACATTCCGGTGCGCCCGTACCCGATCGACATGAGCACCTGGCTGCCGTACGGTCCGGCGGGCCTGATGGCTAAGGTGACGGCGCGGTTCGGGATCCGAGACCCGTTCGACAAATTCCTGGTCGAGGATGAGTACGGCGTAGTCGATCGGCTGGTGCCTCGTTCCCCGCGGCCGACACCGGCCGTGTTGCTCGCTCCGTGGCGCATTGTGACGCTGGCCCACCGCCACGATCCTGAGCGCTGGACCGACGACCCGCGCTTCGCTGACTTCCTTGCCAGAGTTCAAAATCTTGCAGCGCAGGATTTGCAGGCCATGCCCTGGTCATGGCTCAAGACCATGCCGCGGCAGGCGCTCGATGCCATCAATCCGATCGGTGAGCTACGGATTGACTACCTGCCGCGCGCCGGGCTGGCGCTGCTGCGGCTCTTCATTGCGTTGCGGCTCCTCGGGCGTTCCGCGCTGCTCGCTGACTTGATCATCGGCCACACCCGTACCACTGACGCCAACCGCGCTCTCGAGGCGCTGGCCACTCGGGCTCGCGAGAATCCAAGGCTCCGTGACGCCGTCAGCGCTCTCGACCCGAAGGCACTTACGGCCTTTCCAGACTTTGAGGCAGAATTCGCGGCGTACCTTGCAGAGTTCGGCCATCGCGAAACCGTCACGCCAATCCTTGTGACCCCGCCGACTCAAGGCGAGGCGCCCGGGACGGTGCTCGCGTTGATCAAGGTACTCATCGCTGAACCACCACCATTGCCGCAGGGCAACGATCGCGCGATCGAAGAACTGCTCAAGCATCCACTGTTACGTGGTCGTCGCCGCCAGGCGCTGATCAAGCGCTGGGTTGAGGCGGCACGTGCCGGAATGGTCTTCCGGGAGGACAGTCATTTCTACTTCCTAATGCCGCTGCCGATCTTGCGCAGGTCGTTGTTGGAGATGGGTCACCGGCTGTGCGATGTCGGCGTACTCGATGAGCCGGAGCAGGTGTTCCATCTCCGGCTAGATGAGCTTGAGGCCGTCGAGGATCCGGCAGCGCTCGCTGAGCCCGAAAAGTTACGCGCCACCATGCTGCGCCGCGCGGCCCGGCGTGAGGAGCTGGCCGCTGTTCGACTGATCGATCCCACGGCGGTTTTTCCACAGACCAAAAGCGGCGACGCGCTCATCACGGGCACGCCCGCAAGTAGTGGCACAGCCACGGGCCCGGTCAAGATCATCCATGGACCAGAAGAGTTCGACCGGCTGGAAGCTGGGGACATCCTGGTCTGCCCGTACACCAATCCCGCGTGGACGACCCTGTTCCAGCGCGCTGCTGCTGTGGTCGTAGATTCCGGCGGGCCGGGCTCGCACGCCGCAATTGTGGCCCGCGAGTATGGCATCCCGGCTGTCATGGGAACTGGGGTCGGAACGAGCGTACTTACCGACGGCCAATTCATCACTGTGGACGGCAGCGCTGGACGAGTCCTCGCGGCTGTCACGGAGCTGTCCCGGCAATGACCGACCACCGTACGCGACCCCGGCGCCGTGGCGAGGTACTCAACAGTGCGATCTTTGAGGCGACGCTCGATGAGCTCACCGAAGTCGGGTACGCGAAGCTGACCATGGAGCGGGTCGCGGCACGGGCCGGTGCCAGCAAGGCGTCGGTGTACCGACGGTGGCCGAGTCGCATGGAGCTTGCCCTGGACGCGGTCCGCCAGCTCGCACCCGACCCGACTTCCATACCCGACACGGGCAGCCTGCGGGGCGACGCTCTGGCCTTCCTCCGGAGCGTCGCTACTCTGCTAACCGGACCTGCTGGGGAGGCTCTACGCGGCGTACTTGGCGATGCGCTTGCCGACCAGTCCCGCACCCTGGAGCTGCGCAGCTACTCGCGGGGCACGGGGCAGCAAGTCATGCAGGAGATCCTCCGCCGGGCCGTCGCGCGGGGCGAGATCAATCCCGGCGCGATTACACCACGGCGCCTCGATGTTGCCCAGGCGATGCTCCGTGACCAATTCCTTTTCCACGGATCCCCTATTCCAGATGCCCCGATAGTCGAGATCATCGATGAGGTCGTTCTACCGCTGTTCCAAACACCGAGCTAGGTAGTCTCCACACCATGACATCCAATCCGGTCGAGAAGACGTACGTGATGTTGATGGTCGCCGACATGGCCCGCGCTATGCGCTTCTACACCGAAGCGTTCGAGGTGACTGTTGTGATCAACTCGCCGCACTGGAGCGAATTCACCGTGGCCGGGAGCACCATCGCCCTGCATCCTGGTGGCAGCGGCGATCAGACCAAAACCGGACTGGGCTTTGAGGTAAAAGATCTTGACGCGGCGCTGCAGCGGGCGACCGACCTAGGTGGGCGGATCACCAGCCCACCGCGGCAACGAGCCCAGGAGCGAATCCGAGTCGCCGAACTTGCCGACACCGAGGGCAACGTGATCACGATCGCCGAATTGATCAGCTAGCCGAGTATCCGATGGTCACCGCTCGCAAGCCTGTTTAGGCCATTGAGGGGCCGACAACGGCCCGGACAGCGTCTCTGGCGGCAGCTGGCGAGTCGGTCTCACACGCCGCTCGCGCCGCCGCTTGGCAGATCTCCAGCGTGACCGCAGCAAGGCTCCGGCCAACCTCGGCCAGCGCGGCCGGGGTCATCGAGAGGCTTGAAATGCCAAGACCTGCCAGGACCAGCGCGAGCATGGGATCGGCCGCTGCTTCACCGCACACTCCCACTGGCTTCCCGCCGTCAGCGGCAGCAGTGACTACCATCTCGATCATGCGCAGCAGCGCCGGCTGCCAGGGATCGTTAAACGAGGCAAGATCGGCTGAGTGCCGGTCGGCCGCAAAGACGTACTGGGCAAGATCGTTGGTCCCAATACTGACGAAGGCAACCTCGGGCAGAATTTGATCAGCCTGCAGGGCAGCGGCCGGAGTTTCGATCATGACACCGACGGTCGGCAATCCGATCCCATGCGCCGTCTCGGCAAAGCTCCGTACTTCAGCAATGGTGGTGATCATGGGAGCCATTACCCAAACCTCGGCCGATTCTGCACCCGCTGCTTCCTTGATCGCCTGTAGTTGATCATGAAGTACGCGAGGGTAGCTCGAGGCGGTACGGATGCCGCGTACGCCCAGCGCGGGATTCGGCTCATCAGCGTGACCCAGAAAGGGCAGCGCTTTGTCGGAGCCGGCGTCCAGGGTGCGCACTACCACCCGGCGGCCTTGGAAGTGCGCCAATACGTTCCGGTAGGCGCTCACCTGCTCGGCGATACCCGGCGGATCGGCTCTATCGAGAAAACAGAGCTCGGTGCGGTAGAGACCGACTCCTTCGGCGCCGCATTCCACAGCGGCGGCCACGTCGTCGTTGGACGTGATGTTGGCGAAGAGCGCCATGCGGTGCCCGTCGGCCGTACGCCCCGGACTCGCGAGCCGCTCTCGATGTGGCTTGTGACTCGTCCGCACACTGGCCTGTTGATCAATTGTTGGTTCCTTGATCAACTCGCCGGTGCTGCCATCGACGAGCAGCAACGTGCCGTCTGCGATGGCAGTCGCGCCGCGGGCGGCAACGACCGCTGGGATCCCTCGGGATCGAGCGATGATCGCGGTATGGGAGGTGGGTCCGCCTTCCTCGGTGACGATCGCCAAACAGCGATCCGCATCCAGTTCGGCCGCGTCGGCTGGTGCAAGATCAACTGCTAGCAGAATGAACGGATGTCCGGGGTCGGGTACGCGGGCAGCGGACCGGCCGGTGAGTAGCGCCACGATGCGGCTGCGGACGTCGTAGAGATCGGAAACTCGTAGCGCCTGGCGAGGTCCGGCCGCGCGCATAGAATCTGCCGCGACTTCTATCGCCTCCCAAACCGCGCGCTCAGCGGTAAGGCCGCGGTCTCGTACGCGAGTTGCCGCGTCGGCCAGAAGTTCCGGGTCCGTGGCAATTGCCGCCGTCGCCTCAAGCAGCTCTCCCACGGTGCCTGCGGCCGCCCTCCGCATACGAAGCTGCTCAGCTACCTCAGCCGCCGCGTTGCTGAGGCCGAGGACAGCGGCAGGTCGTTCAGACTCGGGAATACGACGTGTCGGATCAGGCTCGGCAAGCGGATCAGGCATCTTCAATGTGGGGCCCACGATCCGCCCTGGGCTGACGCCAATGGGATGCGCGGCGGGGGCGGCATAAGCGCTGGTCTTGGCGGAACGCACAAGTTCTCCGAACCCGTCACGTACCAAGGCAAGGATCTGATCAACCGCCGCCGCGGCGCCAGGGCCATCGGCTTCGATCCGCAGCACATCGCCCACCCGAGTGCCAAGTGCCATCAAGGCGGTCGGGCTGCGGGCCGACACCGGGGCCGAGTGCTCGCTGCCGATCATGACCTGTGCCTCCGAGGAAGCAAGAGCATCGACGATCATCGCCGCGGGTCGGGCATGGATGCCATCGGCGTTAACAATCGTGGCCTCGGCGACAATCGCCGGACGAGTGATGGCCGGCGGCGCAACCTCGGTCTGAGCTTGCGGCTGAGCAAGCTGACCTTTATCAAGCTGTACAGCCTTGGCATGGAGCGCTGCCTCGGCATCCCGAGCGACAACATCAAGCTCGGCACCAGCGGCGGCGGAAACGACCGCGGCAAAGATGCCTTCGACGAAGGCAGCCGGCACGAGTCTGATCTTGGTCACGACATGGGGTACCAGCTCAAGCGCCAGCTCCGAGCTGAGCACCGCCGAGCCGAGATCCATGATCACCACGACACCATCGCCATCGTCAGCTGCCGCCATGGCCTCAGCTACACGTACTGCGTCAGTGCCGAAACGATCATCCGCGGTGCCGGCGGCGACCTGAATCGGCGGAGGCCGGCCTGGCACCATCTGCAGAGCCAGGTTCACGGCGGCATTGGCGAGATTAGGGCTATGAGAAACAACGACGATTCCGACCATCGCCGTCTCAGCCTGCCAATTCGGTGGCCAAGGCATCGACGAGCAGCGTCATGGAAGCCGCGCCAGGATCCATGTGTCCGGCGCTCCGCTCGCCCAGATAGCTCGCCCTGCCCTTTCGCGCGACCATCGGTACCGTGGCATCTCGGCCGGCGACCGCGGCATCGCGCGCGGCAGTCACTGCCGCTATGAGATCGCCGCCGTTTTTGATCACCGACTCCATGGCATCGAGCGCTGGTGACAACGCGTCGACCATGGTTTTCTCACCGACCTGTGCCTTGCCGCGTTCCACGATTCCACTGAGGCCGGCACGCAATGCCATATGCAAACCCTCTGCGTCGAGCTCGATCGCCGGTCCGGCCGCGCTGGCGAAGCGAAGGAAGAACGTTCCGTACAACGGACCGCTCGCACCGCCGACCGACGTCACGAGGGTCATAGCGACGGTCCTGAACAGGTCATTGGCATGTGTCGCATTTTGCCCTTCAAGTTTCTCGATCACTGCAGTCATGCCACGAGCCATGTTGATGCCATGATCAGCATCGCCGATCGCTGAATCCAGCTGGGTGAGTTCTGTCTGATTTTTGATCACCATTTGACGGAAGTGCCGCAGCCAGCCCGAGAGCTGCTCGATGGTGATCACCGGATTCGACACGATTCCTAGATCCCCCACCTCAGCCCGGCCGTATTCACTGGAGCATCCCACAACCTGACCAATTCCTGGTCAGCTCGCAGCAGGGTAACCGAGCAGCCTGCCATCTCCAGCGAAGTGATGTAGTTACCGACGAGATTGCGTGCCACGGTAATGCCAGCCTTCTTAATGATCTTGGTCACTTCGCCATACATCAGATACAGCTCGATCAGTGGCGTACCGCCCATACCGTTCAGCATGACGATTACCGGGCTCGAGGAGAAGTCAAGATCAGTAAGAATCGGTTCCAGCAATTGCTCGGCGATCTCTCGGGCGCTCGTCAAGGCGACTCGCCGTCGGCCCGGCTCACCATGGATGCCGATGCCGAGTTCCATCTCGGCCTCCCCCAGCTCAAAGGTCGGCTTTCCCGCGGCCGGCACGGTGCAACTGGTGAGAGCCATACCCATCGAACGACCGGAGTCATTGATCGCTCGGGCCAATGTCACCAAATCGGGAAGCGGTCGTCCTTCCTCGGCGGCCGCGCCGACGAGCTTTTCCAGCAGCACAGTGATCCCAACGCCGCGTCGACCCGCCGTGTACAGCGAGTCCTGGACGGCGACGTCGTCATTGATCACGACGGTCTCGACAGTGATCCCGGTCTCTGCAGCTGCGAACTCGGCCGCCATTTCGAAGTTCATCACATCGCCGGTGTAGTTCTTCACAATGTGCAACACCCCGGCTCCGGAGTTCACACCTTTGGTGGCCTCAAGCATCTGATCAGGTGTCGGCGAGGTGAAGATCTGTCCGGCACAGGCCGCATCGAGCATGCCCAGTCCGACGAATCCGCCATGCAGCGGCTCGTGGCCGGAGCCTCCGCCTGAGACCAGTCCGACCTTGTCGGCTTTCGGCACATCGCGGCGGTAAATGATGCGGTTGGCGTGATCAACGCGAACCTCCGGACGAGCGGCCTCGATGCCAAGCAATGCCTCCGCGACAACATCCTGAGGGTCATTGATGAGCTTCTTCATAGCCGCGACCTTAAATCAACGTTGGCTCGGCCGCTTCCTTCAGTCGTACAACTTCTTTGCAGCTAGTTGAGTGCGGGAGTGTCCGGCATGTCCCAAAGATCGAACGCAGCCCGAACCGCCTCACTCAGCAAGGGTTCCTGCTGGCTCCAGAGAAACCCGATCTGTCGGCCGATGGCAGACGTCGGAACGTCACGATGTTGTCGCAGTTGATCACTGAGTCCTGGTCCAGACCGTTCGATGGTCCGACTAGCACCTCGATGGTCAGGCCTCGAATTTTGGAAGTGATGAATGCGACGGTGACCCGCGTGAGATGAGGCCGGACGATCTCCCGTGTCAGGATCAGCGCCGGCCGTGTCTTATCAAGCCGCACCAAGTGAACCGCAAGCTTGAGCACCGGATCGGGGCCGCAGTGACGTCGTGATCATGTCGGTATTCCCGCGGACCATTTCTCTTCGATACGCGCGTATTTCCAGACCATGCCGGCGACCACCCATGCCAGCACGAACAGCGCCACGATCGCGTAGCCAACGAAATCAAGATCGACGTTTGCGATGGCGGCCAGCGGTCCGGATGTGATGCCGGTTTTCTCGGTGAGGATGGAGATCAACTCAATTGTCCCGATGATCAAGGCAACGGCGACGGAGAGCCCAGTGATCGTGATGTTGTAGTAGATCTTGCGAACCGGCTTTGAAAATGCCCAGCCGTACGCGAAGTTCATGAAGCAGCCATCGATAGTGTCCAGCAAGCTCATTCCAGCGGCGAACAAGATCGGAAGCGTCATAATCGCATACCACGGCAGCGCGAACGCCGCAGCTCCGCCAGCCAGCACGAGCAGCCCCACCTCTGTGGCAGTGTCGAATCCGAGACCGAAGAGCACCCCGATCGGATACATCTCCCAAGGCTTGGACACTGCCCTGGTGGCGCCGGAAAGGATCCGGTTCATCAAACCACGGTTGTTCAGCTGTTCCTCGAGGGCCTTTTCGTCGTAGGCGCCTCGGCGCATGTTACGAAACATCTTGATAATGCCAACCAAGATCACCAGGTTGATGATGCCGATGATGTAAAGGAAGGTTCCCGAGACCGCAGTGCCGAGCACTCCAGTGATCTGTTGCAGCAGCGAAGACTCGTCTTCGACCTGGCCAGCCAGGGCCCGTACGCCAAACGCGAGCAAGGCGACCAATCCGAAGACGATCGTCGAATGCCCGAGCGAAAACCAAAAGCCGACCGATACCGGCCGCTTACCCTCGGCCATCAGCTTGCGGGTGGTGTTGTCGATCGCCGCGATGTGGTCGACGTCGAACGCATGTCGCATGCCGAGGGTGTACGCCGTCAGTCCGAGACCAATGCCCAGCACCTGCCCCGATGCCAGCTGGTAGTGCGCGGGCGTGACGATCCCGATGAGCACTCCCCAACCCAAGATGTGCAGGCAGAGAATGACCCCGGACATGCCAACGATGGAGCGCCATTCCTGGCCGCTCAACCTCTCCAGTAACCGTGTCGATGTAACTCGATCGGACGTCACTGCTCGTGCTGACAAGACAGACCTCCCAGATGCGACACTATCGCATATACGCTGAGAGGAGAATCGTGATGTGCAAGGCGGCAAGGTGACTCGTGAACCATCAAGAACCCCACGAGTTCAGGTCGCGTTGAGGTTGCTTCGAGAGAAGCACGAACGCATCACCCGGGCTCGTCAAGCGGTGATCGAAGTCATCGACAGCACCGACCAGCACCTGGCCGCGGACGAGATCGTGGCGCGCGCCGAAGTATCAGCTCCGGGAGTCCATCGCGCGACTGTCTATCGCGCCCTTGCCACGCTTGGCGATCTTGGGCTGGTCACTCACACTCACGTCGGGGGCTCGGCGACGGTCTATCACTTGGCCGTCCCGACGCCCCCCTCGAAAGCCACGAGTGCACACGCCCACCTGCAGTGCACCAACTGCCAAGCGGTGATCGACATTCCGGCAAACGCTCTGGATTCCTTGATCGCCAGGGCCGACCGCGAAGTCGGCTTCCTTGTCGAGCCGCATCACGCTGCGTTACTTGGCCTGTGCGCCGACTGCCGCCGGTCATCCCCTGGCGAAAGTGGTCAGGAACGACAGGGTAACCCGACTTGAGCTCAGGGGGTCATGGCAACACCTGACCCTGAAAGGTTGCCATGGGGGCTCATGTTAGGCGTGATCAGCAGCGTGTGTTTTGGCGGTTGATACGGCAGGGATGCGGTTCTATGGAGGCGGCTCGGCGTGTCGGA
>Ga0307416_100000104_pt1 | contig 52068 bp, 51 predicted proteins | sample DK1Cmetagenome_2_FD_203821 | JGI IMG/M metagenome (GOLD analysis project Ga0307416, IMG submission 203821) | Maize rhizosphere microbial communities from greenhouse at UC Davis, California, United States - DK15-C-3 | ecosystem: Host-associated > Plants > Roots > Rhizosphere > Soil | place...
GCTGTCATGATCGGGATGCGCGTCGACGTGGTGCGGTGCGAACTTCTGCAGATGCCCGCAGACGTGTAATGGCGTGTCCGGGCTGAGGGTGCCGGAGAACACTCGGACCAACGAGAGCCGCCCGATGAACGGATCGCTGGTGGTACGCACCACTTCGGCGACCAGCGGACCGTCCGGGTCGGCGGTCACCGGTCCGAACGGCTCCCCGCTCGGCTTGTAGACCGTCGGCAGCGGCGATGAGGCGGGCGAAGGGAATCCCTGCTCGAACAGCTCGAATAACCCTTCGATCCCCATCCCAGTCGGGGCATGCGCCGGAATGATCGGGAAGAAACGCGCTGTTGCGACAGCCGCCCGCAGATCGGGCAACACAATGTCAAGATCGATCGGCTCACCACTGAGATGTCGATCAAGCAGTGTCTCGTCCTCAGACTCTTCGATGATCGACTCGATCAGCGGATCCCAATTGTCGTCGATGATCGCGGCTTCCATCTCGTCGGCCTCCCGCGAGGTGGCTTCGCCGCCGCGATAGTCGGTGACGCTCCGACGTAGCAAGTTGATCGCGCCGACTACATGCCCATCCTCGATCAGCGGCACACCAACCGGCTGCACACCACCAAAGATCCGCCGGCAACGGGCGATGGTCTCGTCGAAGTCGGCTCGAGACTGCTCGAGCTTGGTCACCGCGATCGCGCGCGGGACGTTGATAGCTTCGCATTCCCGCCACAGCAGCCGGGTCGCGTCGTCGATCTCGTCGGCAGCCGAGACGACGAACAAGACCGCGTCCGCGGCCCGCAGCCCCGCCCGCACCTCGCCAACGAAATCCGGGTTGCCGGGAGTGTCGAGCAGATTAATCTGAAGATCGCCGCTCGCAATCGATGCGGCGCCGAGCGATTGCGACGGCGCGGGCTCGCCGCGTACGTGTCGTCCCGGCGTACGCGCGGTTATCAGTGCCTCAAAAAGCGTGCTCTTGCCGGCACCCGCAGGTCCCACGAGCACCACGTTGCGGATGTGTTCTGGCGACTGCGGACCGTGTTGGCGGCCCGAATCGGCTCCATTGCCCATGCCTCACCCTTTCCCATTACGCCGCTGCGCAAGTCGCGCGCTGTTGCAAGCCAATACGCTTCCCCTAACTCACCACGCGCGCGTCCCAGCCACCCTACGATGCATCCGTGAGTGAAATCGACCCGATGGACCTTGCGACCCCGGCGCAGGACCAGCGGAAGTCGGTTGGCCGGCTCACCCGTCTCATGGCGAGAAGCTGGGCCATGGTCTGGCAGTCCGCGCGAAAGCCGTTTCTCACTCTGATCGGGCTGCAGGTTCTGAACGCCGTGGCGCTGATCATCCAGGTCATTGCGATCCAGCTCGCACTGACGGCCGTTCTCGATATCTCTGATAGCGGTGCCATTCTGTGGACTCTGGTCCAGCCCGTGCTGCTGCTGGCCGGGGTAACGGCACTGACAGCGGTCATCGCCTCCGTTCAGGTCGGGCTTGGCCGCTACGCCGGCGAGCTAGTCGCAGCCGCCATGTGGCAGTGGGTGTTGCGGGTGGCCACTCGTGTCGATCTGCGCAAGTTTGAATCGGCACGGTTTTACGATCGGCTGCAGCGTGTCCAGGCCAATGCGCTGACCCGTCCGTACGAGATCACCTCCGGCTTGGTGTCGACGATCGGCGCTGCACTGGCAAGCGCCGGTCTCGTGGTGGCGATCATGCTGATGCACCCGGGGTTACTGCCGCTGCTGCTGGTCGGCGCCGTACCGCTGTTGATCACGAGCCGACGGCAGAGTCAGCTGGAGTTCGACTTCCTCGCCGGGCAGGCGCAGGCGATGCGACTGCGGACATATCTGACCTGGGTTCAGACGGGCCGGGGTGAGGCCAAGGAGGTACGCGCCTTCGGATTGGCGCGCAACTTCGGCAACCGCCTGAACACCTTGTACACGGACTATCTTCGTGATCTTGCTCAACACCTGAAGCACCGCACCCGGCTCGGCGCCATCGGCAGCCTGGGCTCGGCTTTACTGCTAATGCTGACGTTGATCATGCTGGTATTGCTGATTGCCACGGCCCGCCTCAGTATCGCCGAGGCAGCAGCCGCGCTGGTCGCGATCCGGCTGCTGGCCGGCCAGGTTCAGCACGGTTTTAACGGCGCACAAGCGATTTTTGAGTCCGGATTGTTCATCGATGATCTTGATGGCTTCCTGACCCTTGCTCCTGCGGCGGAGGGCGGGTCGCGGGCGATTGCGCCACCCGCAGAATTCAGTCGCATTCGCGCCGATGCCGTCACCTTTTCCTATCCGGGCCGCAGTCAGCTTGCCCTGCAGGCGGCCGATATCGAGATCAATCGTGGCGAGGTCGTAGCACTGGTTGGTGAGAACGGCTCTGGCAAGACCACATTGGCGAAGGTGATCGCCGGCTTGTACGAGCCGGGCAGCGGCGCGGTGCGATGGGATGGCGTGGACGTACGCACCTTCCGGCCAGAGCTGTTCCGGGAGCGGGTAGCGATCATCTTCCAGGACTTTGTGCGCTACGCGATGTCGGCAGAGGAGAACATCGCCATCGGCCGACCCAATGACGAGATCGATCATGCGGCCGTCTGCGAGGCGGCCAAGATCGCTGATGCCGATTCCTTCCTCGCTGAGCTGCCGGCCGGCTACCAGACTCCGCTGTCTCGCCGTTTCTCCGGCGGACACGAGCTCTCTGGCGGTCAGTGGCAGAAGGTCGCGATTGCGCGGGCGTTCTATCGCGCGGCCCCACTGGTGATCATCGACGAGCCGACGGCCTCACTCGACGCCAGAGCGGAGTATGAGCTGTTCTCCTCCCTACGCGAGGTGCTTCGCGGCCGGGCGGCGTTGATCATTTCGCATCGCTTCTCAACGGTACGGACCGCCGACCGGATCTACGTTCTTGATCATGGGCGAGTGGTGGAGCGTGGCAGCCACGATGAGCTGATGGCTCTTGGTGGTCGGTACGCCGAGCTTTTCGGTCTGCAGGCGTCGGCGTACTCGGTCGACAGCGTCATGGATTGAGGTGCTCGCCCCAGATGCGTTGAATGACTCTGGCCGAAGCGAAGCCATCGTCGAACGGGCAATAAGTCTCAACGAAGGCGGCGTAGGCGTCCGCGTACTGGTCCCGGACTTCAGATCCGGCGCGCAGGGCATCGATGACCTGCTCGGAGGTCCGCAACACCGGGCCCGGCGCCTGAGCTTCGAGGTCGAAATAGAGCCCACGGACCTCATCGCGGTAGCGCTCCAGGTCATAGGCGAAGAACAGCATCGGCTTGCCGGTTACGGCGAAGTCGAACATCACCGAGGAGTAGTCGGTGACCAGGACGTCGGCGGCAAGGTAGAGATCGGCGATATCGGGATAGTCCGACACATCAACGACGAAGCCATCGCCACCTCGCCAGGCGCGATCCGTCGCCATGAAATGGTGTGCCCGCAGCAACAGCACGTGATCATCACCAAGTGCAGCCCGCGCCCGCTTGATATTCAGTGCCAGCTGGTACGCGCGCCGAGGTCCGTCGCCAACGATCAGGTCATCCCGCCAGGTCGGCGCGTAGAGCACGACGCGCTTATCTGGCGCGATCCCGAGGCCGGCCCGGACGGTTGCGCCGCGTTCTGCAGCATCCGGAGCCTTCAGGAGATCATTGCGCGGGTAGCCGCTCTCCAGTATTTCGCCGTTGTAGCGATAGGCCTGGCTCATGATCCGGGTCGTGTACGGGTTCGGCGAGATCAAGATGTCCCACTGGGCGACGTCAATTGTGATCTCTTCCCAGCCGCGGCCGCGATGCTCGGTGAGGGTTGTGAGATCGAAGGCCAGGGTCTTCAGCGGCGTGCCATGCCAGGTCTGAAGGTAGATCTGCCCGTCACGCTTGCAGTACCAGGGGGGCATCCGGCTATTCGCTACCACCACCCGTGAACGAGCCAGCGCCTCGTAGTACTCGCGCGAGCCCTTGAGCAGAGTCCGGGCGCCACTCGGGGGTGGAAACTGCCCGTCGGCAGAGGTCCAGACGAATTCCAGCTCCGGCTCGCGGCGTCGCAGCTCTTCGAAGATCGCGCGCGGGTTGCACGAGTAGCGCTTGCCGCCCATTGAGTCGAAGATCACCATGTCCTGGACGGGTGCTGCGCGATGCTGCTGATAACAGCCGTTCCGGAGATCCGCCTGGGCTGTCGCGCCCTGCTCGTCTGCAGAAAAGTTCCGGCTGACGCTCAGCGTGAGCCGGTTCTCACGGTTTTTGCGAAGCCTGAACACGTGGAGGCCGTCGGCGTGCGCATCCGGCAGATCTTCACCGGTCCAACGGCAGCCGCGCAGCAACCAACCGCCGCTACGCAGCGGAAGCGTCGCGCCGAATGATGGAAGCGCCGTGACGGGAAGCGTGACCTTGAAACCATTGCCAGCGACGTCGAGCGGGAAGACATGTTCGCGGCCGTTGGTGAGGTGGCGGAGCACCACACGGCTCCGGGACCCAATCAGCCGACCGGACAGCACCAAGCAGCCATCACGCCAGACCGCCTCGGCTACCTCGAGCCGACTTAGGGGTCGCGGCGGGGATTGTGCCTTCTTAGGGGCGGCCGTACGGAACAGCCTTCGCATAAGGATGAGGGACACGGCTATCTGAGGTTGTCAGTTCAGGATCGTCTGGACTGTTGAACCTAACAGGACGGCGTGGCCTGATTGTGCATTTTGGACAAAGCCGAGCGGCTCTACAAGTGCGGAGTCAGCGAGGTGGACGCCGGTAAAATTCTTACGCCATCCTTGCTCGAGGAGTCGATGATGTCCGATCGAGAATTTGTCGCTGGACAGGGCGGGGCACCGGGGGCGATCTGTCAGGCCATATTGAGCGGTTTCGCAGTCAAGTCGCGGCCTATTTGGTTCGTGCCAGGGCGCGGCAACGCCGCTTGATCAACCTGGCAATAATCGCGGGCGCAGTGGCGACCGTCCTGACAGCTTCGCCTGCTTTGGGTGGAGTGGCCTTCTCCGACTGGCTGAACGAAACCTTCGGTCTTAGCTCGCCCGCATGGCAGGTGCTCTGCGCCGGCGCCGCGGTTTGCTCCCTGTCTGCTGCCATCGCGACGCAGCTGCTGAAATCACACAACATTGAAGAGCATGTGGCCCGCGCCGAGGCCGTACGCGCCAAGCTCGAAGCCCTCGATCTCGGCCGGATCACAGGTCGCCTGACACCCGAGCAGGTGGCGACCGAATACAGCGCGGTCGTCGAGCAAGCCTCATTCCTTTGATCATCTGGGCGTCTTTTCCGGTAAGTGGTCGGTAACGACACAGAATCTGCGACAAGGCGTGTCGTTGCTGACCACTTTCCGCCCTCCGCAAGGCGGCTGCCGCGCTCGACAACGTGGAGACTCCAAAGCCCGTCACAGCCTGATCTACGGTGGAACCCATGGCTGCCTTTCCCGGCCGACGGCCGCAGACCCTGCTCGAACTCGATCTGACTGAGCCTCTCGTTGCCCCCGAGTTAGACGACCCGATTGCGCGCCTGCGCGCCCGCGGGCGCCGGCTGCTGCGTCCGACGCTGCGAGCGTTACATGAAGCGGCAGAGGACCGACACGTCGTCGGACTGATCGCCAAGGTCGGCGGCAGGTGGCCCTGGGCAACGATGCAGGAAGTGCGGCGCGGCGTACAGGCTTTCGCCAAAAGTGGCAAGCCGACGCTGGCGTGGACCGAGACCTTCGGTGAACTCGGGTCTCACGGCATGGCGGCCTACGTGTTGGCGACGGCGTTTGGCGAGTTATGGCTGCAGCCCGGCGGTGAAGTTGGCCCACTGGGTGTCGGCATTGAAACGCCCTTTGTCCGAGGCACGCTGGACCGGCTGGGAATCGAGCCGCAATTTGAGCAGCGGCATGAATACAAGAACGCGGCGGACTTCTGGGTACGTAAGCAGTTCACGGAGGCGCATCGTGAGGCGTTGGAGCGGCTCGCCGAGTCGGTTTTCAGCGACGCGGTCGACACCATTGCTGACGCGCGGGGTCTGGGTCGTGATCAGGTACGCGAACTGATCGACACCGGGCCGCGTACCGCCTCCGAGGCCCAAGCTGCCGGCCTGGTCGACAAGCTCGGATTCCGTGACCAGGCGTACCAGGCGATGCGAGCTCGTACCAGCGACAAGTTTGAGCTGTTGTTCGCCGATAGATGGCATCCCCGGCGGAAGATCGCGCCGCCGCCACATCGCCGCGGTCATGTTGCTCTTGTTGAGGTACGTGGCGGGATCGTTAGCGGTCGCACCCGCCGCGGGCCGATGAGCCGGCTGGTCGGGAGCGACACCGTGTCGGCACAACTCCGTGCGGCGCACGACAACGATCGGGCACAGGCCGTGGTGCTGCGCGTCGAGTCGCCCGGCGGCTCGGCCGTGGCATCTGAGGTCATCTGGCGGGAGGTCTGTCGGGTACGTGAAACCGGTAAGCCGGTCGTGGTATCGATGGGCGATGTCGCGGCTTCAGGCGGCTACTACATCGCGTGTCCCGCGGACGTGATCCTTGCGCTGCCGTCGACTCTGACCGGCTCAATCGGGGTTGTCGCCGGCAAATTCGTGGTCGACCACCTGCTGGAACGTCTCGGAGTCACCACCGGCACCGTGCAGCAGGGCGCGCACGCCTTGATGTATTCGTCTCGTAAGGGGTTTAGCGAAGACGAGCGCGCACGTTTCGCGGCCACCATCGACGCCTTTTACAACGACTTCGTCGCGAAAGTGGCCGAGGGGAGGGGGCGCCCCGTTGCCGCCATCGAAGCTGTCGCACGGGGTCGGGTGTGGACCGGTCGGGATGCGCTCGATGCTGGACTGGTCGATGAACTTGGTGGTCTGCGCGATGCGGTTCGCATTGCACGGGAACGAGCGAACCTGCCCGAGGACGCACCAGTGCTGGGCGCAATCCGGATCCCGCCGCTGGCGCGGCTCAGCCGGCCTAAGAACAGCGACGACCCCCGTACCTGGGCTAGCACCGGGTCGCTTGGGGCGATGACCGGCACGCTCCAGGCCTTGTCCGATGTCGCCGCCGCCCTTGGCTTGCCGGCCGACGCGACGCTCCGGATGCCAGACATTCCTCTGCTATGAAGATTGTGCTGAAAACGCATCGCCAGTGACTTGAAAGGATCTCGATGAGCTTCCTTTTGGCTTACTGGTGATGCAAATCAGCGGGACTCCGGACGCATCGAAGCCTGCGCGGCACGCTGATAGCGCTCGGCAAGACGGATGAAGGCCGCAGCGAGTTCCGGTGGCTCCAGAATGTCGAAGTCGATGTCAAGTAACCCGATATAGAGCGCGAGCTGATGCGGCGTATCGGAACCTGCATCGACGATGCAGTGGTCGGGACCGTCAGCCGAGACCTCCACCGCCACGGGGATCAGCGCCCGTACCTGATCAACCGGCGCATGAATGCGAATGCGGGCGCAATAGCGCCAGGTGGCAGTGCCGGCTGAGCGTTGTACGAATCTGGATGCTTCGTCGTCGGTCAACGCACGTGGCCTGAATCGGGGTCCCGGCATCTTAGGCTCTATCCGGTCGACCCGGAACGTACGCCAGCCTGCCTTGTCGACGTCCCATGCCAGCAGATACCAGCGGCGACCCCATACCACGAGCCGCTGCGGTTCTGTGATCCGCATGGTCTGCCGGCCATCGTGGTCGACATAGTCGAAGCGAAGTCGCTCGCTAGCCCGGATTGCGCCCGCGATGCCGCCGAGCGCTTCAAGATCAACAGTTGGTCCGGCGCCTGGAACGGTCACCGTTGCGGTCCGCATGGCATCGACGCGATGCCGCAGCCGGTGAGGAAGCATCTGCTCTAGCTTGACCAGCGCTCGTAACGATGCCTCCTCGATGCCGGTGATGCCCGCACCAGCTGCGGTACGCAGCGCGACAGCGACGGCCACAACTTCCTCGTCATCGAGGAGCAACGGCGGCATGGTGGTTCCATGGCTGAGGCGATAACCACCGCCGACGCCGGGGCTGGCGATTACCGGGTAACCCAGGTCGCGGAGCCGCTCGACATCGGTTCGGATGGTACGGGTGCTGACCTCGAGCCGGGATGCCAGCTCGTTCCCGGACCAGTCGCGACGCGCCTGCAGCATTGCCAGCAGCTGGAGTAGTCGGGTCGATGTCTGCCACACGCGCCAACTCCTTCCGACCTGTCAAAGTCTCAGCTAGCTATAGCCGGCTGAAATCTGAAACTCGCACAAGTTTGGCAGACATTCCGGAACAAATTCTTCCGCGATTGTCTCTAGCGTTATAGGCATGACGACACTTACCGCTACCCAACCGTTCCAGATCAGGATCACTGACAGCGAGCTGGAAGATCTTCATTGGCGACTCGACAATGCACGTTGGCCAGATCCTGCGCCAGACGGCCGTACCGATTTCAGCCGTGGCGTGCCGCTGCGCTATCTCCGGGAATTGACCGACTACTGGCGGCATGGCTTCGACTGGCGAGCTCAGGAAGTCGGACTCAATGAGATTCCACAGTTCACCGTCGAGATCGATGGTCAGCCGATCCATTACCTCCATGTGCGCTCGCCCGAGCCGGATGCGCTGCCGTTGTTGATCATCCACGGCTACCCATCCTCGGTGGTCGAGTTCTTGGATCTGATCAGACCGTTGAGCGACCCCCGATCCCACGGCGGCGATCCGCAGGACGCATTTGATCTTGTCATTCCATCGCTGCCGGGCTTTGGCTTCTCTACACCGGTTCGGCAGGCCGGCTGGGAGGTCGGGCGGACGACTGCCGCCTTCGCCCACCTCATGGCAGGACTCGGCTACTCCCGTTACGGCGCTCATGGGGGCGATATCGGAGCGGGCGTCGCCGGTCGGCTTGGTGCCACCGACGCCGAACATGTCGTCGGAACGCTCGTCGTTAGCGACCCGGGCGCGCTCGGCCTCGCGGGAGAGCAGTTCCCGATTCCAGACCATCTCAGTGACGAAGAGCGAGCCCGGGTGGAGCACGAGCGTACGACCTGGCGCGCGGAGCGCGGCTACCTCGACCTACAAAGTCACCGGCCGGAGACCATCGGCGCAGCCCTCACCGATTCGGCCGTCGGCCAGCTGGCCTGGATTGTCGAAAAGTTTCAGACTTGGACCAACCCGGCATCGAAGACCCCGGACGAGGCAGTCGATCGGGATCAACTACTGACTAATGTCAGCCTCTATTGGTTTACCCGGAGCGGCGCCACGGCGGCCCGCTTCTTGTGGGAGGCGGCGCACTCGAACCTGGACTGGATTGCGCCCGCAGGCGTGCCGAGCGGTTGGGTGGTGTTCAGCACTGACCCGATCATGCGACGTTTTATGGATCCACACCATGAAATGGCCTACTGGAATGAGCATCCCGAGGGCGGGCACTTCGCAGCTATGGAGGAGCCCGCGCTGCTTGTTAATGATCTTCGGGCGTTCTTCCGAGAGCTGCGGTGATGCGGCGGGCTTGATCGTCAGTCCCTAGTGTCGTGTCTCCCAAGTTCCTTTGCGCTTGGCGTCGTTCAGGTGCGTGCATCGCAAGGCCGACGGAGGGATACCGGGTCGTATGTCGACCGAGGAGAACGCCGCGAGGTGCGTGCCTGGGCGGCGCGAAGCGTAAAGAGACTTGGGAGACACGACACTAGAACAGGCTGGGCTCGGTAAGCGCCAGATGGGGCGGGATGGCCTTAGTCCGGGTGTCGGGCATGCGCAGCATGCTGTCCTTGCGATCAAGACCGTGCTTGCGCAGCAGCGCCGATGATCGACGAGCCAAGTCGGTTGCATAGCTGCGGGCAACGTAGGAGCCGTTGCGATAGAGGTCCGCGTATGCCTCGACCAGTTGTGGGTGGTGGATGTTCAGGTAGCGCATGAACCACTCTCGGGCACCAGGTCGCAGGTGCAAGGCGAAAACCGTTGCGCCGGTCGCCCCAGTTGCAGCGATCTCGCCAAGAGCGTGATCAAGTTGCTCATCGCTGTCAGTGATCATGGGCAAGATTGGCGCGACCAGCACCTGGCAGGGCAGACCCTCCTCCACGATGGCTCGCACCAGCTCCAGCCGCGCTCTGGGCGTGGGAGTGCCGGGCTCAAGGGCAGCATGGATCGTCTCATCAGTGAGCGCGATCGACACGCCCATACTGACCGAGACGGTCTTGCTCGCCACGGCCAGCAGCGGCAGATCCCGCCGCGCCGTCGTACCTTTGGTCAAGATCGAGAACGGCGTACCCGAACCGGTGAGGGCGGCAATGATGCCGGGCATCAGGCGATAGCGACCTTCGGCACGTTGGTACGGGTCCGTGTTGGTGCCAAGCGCCACCGGCTCATGCATCCAGCTCGATCGCCTCAACTCCCGCGCCAGCACTTCAGCGATGTTGATCTTGACAACGATCTGACGATCGAAGTCGTCGCCCGGGTCCAGATCGAGATATGTATGTGTGTTGCGGGCAAAGCAATAGACACAAGCATGACTACAGCCGCGATAGGGATTGACCGTCCAGTTGAAAGGAAGCCCGGCCGCCTTCGGCACATGGTTGAGCGCCGATTTGGCCAGCACCTCATGAAATGTGATGCCGGCAAACTCCGGCGTACGCACCGAACGAACCAGGTTCTGTAGCTGGTTCAGTCCTGGCAGCGCGGCCGGATCGCCGGGCGCGCCGTTCGAGATTTCCTGACCAGCCCATCGCATTGCCATCTATTCAAACATGAGTTCGATTGCATGTCCAGCAGCACACTAGAGCCGGTGACGGCCGGTGTAACGTCAGCGCCATCCATCCGCTTGTCGAGCTAGGCGATCCATGAGAAATCTGCTCTGCGTAATCGGCCGCCACGAATGGCGAATGAAGTACGACAACGACGGGCGGCCGTTTGAGATCTGCGGACGACCGAGTTGTTATCACACTCGAGGTCACTCTCGGTCGGACCGGCCATACACCGGAACCGGTCCAGAACCGCCCTCACCTTCACCAGACCAGGGCGCGCTTGGCGGATCTGGGGGGTGGTAGGTCGCTGCCGGCATCAGATCGCCAGAGCGCGTCCATCGGCAGCGCAGCCAGCCTGGGCCCAAACATTCGCCTTGGCGTGAGCTGCCGATCCCCCTAAGTCTTATTGCAGATTTGTCTAGCTGGACCTACGCATCCGTCCACCTAGAACCACATGCCAAAGTGCATGAGATCACGGCGTAGCGGGAGAAATCGCTTGAGCCGATGCCCGCAGGCGGTAGTCTCCTCGATTGGCCGTCTTCAATATCAACCAGACAAGTCAGGATCGAAGCACATGCCACGCGTCTACAACTTCAGCGCCGGCCCGGGCGTACTTCCTGAGGAAGTGTTGCTCCAGGCGGCCGATGAGATGCTCGATTGGCGCGGCTCCGGCCAGTCGGTGATGGAGATGAGCCACCGCGGCAAGAACTTCGTTTCCATTGCCGAGCAAGCCGAGGCGGATCTTCGTACGCTGCTCGCGGTGCCGGACGGCTACCACGTGCTCTTTCTGCAGGGTGGAGCATCGCTGCAGTTCGAGATGATCCCGATGAACCTGATCCAGGGTCGCAACGTCGCTGACTATGTCAACACCGGCCAGTGGGCGAAGAAGGCTATCAACGCCGCAACCAGCTTGGCCGATGTGAATGTGGTCGCGAGTGCGGAGGATCGTTCCTTTACCTATGTGCCACCGCGGTCCGAGTGGCGGCTGAGCGAGAACGCGGCGTACCTGCACTACACGTCTAACGAGACCATCGGTGGAGTGGAATTCGGCTGGATTCCAGATGTCGGCGATGTGCCGCTGGTCAGCGACATGTCCTCCAACCTGCTGTCAAGGCCGCTCGATGTCAGCCGATTTGGACTGATCTACGCCGGCGCCCAGAAGAACATCGGTCCTGCGGGGCTGGCGCTGGTGATCGTACGCGAGGACCTCGTTGGAATCGGCGAGCCGGCGCCGCCGGCCATGCTCGACTACGCAACCCACGCCAAGGCCCGCTCCATGTACAACACGCCTCCGACGTTCTCGGTCTATGTCGCAGGTCTGGTCTTTCAGTGGCTACTGGAGAACGGCGGGCTCGCGACGGCCGAGGAACGCAATAGCGCAAAGGCGAAGTTGCTGTACGACTTCATCGATGGCTCCGATTTCTACCTCAATCCCGTCGAGAAGGCCGACCGGTCGCGCATGAATGTTCCGTTCCGGCTCGCCGACTCCGCACTGGAGGCCGATTTCCTCGCCAGTGCGGCAAAGAATGATCTTGTTGAGTTGAAGGGGCACCGCTCGGTTGGCGGCATGCGGGCCTCGCTGTACAACGCGATGCCGATTGAAGGCGTCCAGGCGCTGGTGGACTACATGGCCGACTTTGCGGCAAAGAAGGGCTGAGAACCAGGCAGTGACTGACAAGTATCGAGTACGCGTCGTCAACCACATCTCTGCTGGCGGGCTCAAGAGGCTGCCCTGGGATCGGTTTGCGGTGTCGGCGGAAGTGGACGATCCGCACGCGATTCTGGTTCGCTCCGCCGATCTGCACGACCTGGGCATTTCAGAGTCCCTGCTGGCTGTCGGGCGTGCGGGATCGGGCACCAACAACATCCCCGTTGCGGCAATGTCGGCGCGCGGCGTGCCGGTGTTCAACGCGCCGGGCGCCAACGCAAACGCCGTGAAGGAGCTTGTGGTGGCAGGCATGTTGCTGGCGGCACGCAACATCGATGATGCGCTGAAATACGTCGCTGCACTCGGTCCCGACGACCCAGAGCTCGAGACCAAGATCGAGGCTGGCAAGAAGGCGTTCGCTGGTTTCGAGCTGGCAAATCACACGCTCGGTGTGGTGGGTCTGGGCAAGATCGGCTGCCTGGTAGCGGATGCGGCGATCAAGCTCGGTATGCATGTGATCGGGTTCGACCCGGAGATCACGGTGGATTCGGCGTGGAGCCTGCCGGCCACCGTCAAGAAGGCGCACAGCTTGAGCGAGGTACTCAAGCACAGCACCTTCCTGACGCTGCATGTGCCTCTCGTCGATGCGACTCGCGGCATGATCGATGCTGGCGGCATCGCGCAGATGAAGCACGGGTCGGTCATGCTCAACTTCTCCCGTGGTGGCGTGGTTGATGAAACCGCGATCTTGGAGGCGCTGGCGTCTGGTCAGCTGTCCAGGTATGTGTGTGACTTTCCTAATCCGCAGCTTGCCCAGCAGCCAAAGGTGATCTTGTTGCCGCATCTCGGCGCCTCAACCCGAGAGGCCGAGGAGAACTGCGCGATCATGGTGGCCGAGCAGGTACGCGACTACCTGATCGATGGCACCATCCAGAATTCGGTGAACTTCCCTGATGTGATCTTGCCCAGAGAATCCCGTTTTCGCGTGGCGATCGCCAATGCCAATGTGCCGAACATGGTCGGCGGCATATCCCATGAGATGGCGATGGCAGGTCTCAATATCGCGACGATGACCAACAAGTCGCGGAAGGATTTGGCGTACACACTCGTAGACGTGGACAGCGAAGTCCCCGATTCGGTGATCAAGGCGATTTCAGCCATCGATGGCGTGCTGATGGTGCGCTACCTGCCGCTGGAGAACTGACTTACTCCATCTCCCTTAGCAAATTTCCGACCAATGGCGGCCTTTTTCGACACAGCTGCGCCTTGCCAGGTGTCGAAAACTCCGCATTGGTCGGAAACTTGTCTCCGTCCTGGACGCCCGTCAAGTCTTTTAGCCTGACACCTTCAGATCCAGAAGGAGGTTCGCCACCATGCCGAAGGAAACGACACCAGGCGACGCGCCCAATCCTCAGCACGGGAGAGAGGCAGTCTCAGCGGCCGTCCGGGCACAGATCCTTGCTACCGAGCACTGGAGTCTTCTCGGTACGCGCGGCACGACCTGGACCGAGGTGATGAGCCGAATCAGCATCCACCTCACGGTCGCCTCGGCCGGACTTGTGGTTCTGGCGCTGGTCGCACAATTCACCGGATTCGGAACGTCCTTCAACATCCTCGCAATCGGGCTGGCCTCGACGATTCTCCTACTCGGAACCCTTACCGGTGTGCGCGTATCCAACGCGAGCGTCGACGACCACGCACTCATCGCCGGAATGAATCGGATCCGCGCCGCATACTTGGCCATCGACCCCGGACTGACCCCCTACTTCGTCGCCACATCGCATGATGATCCGGCGGGAGTCATGGAGACCTACACACTGAGCGCCAGACGGCACGTCGTCAGCCACGTTGTGGGCAGCACCAACATGTTCATGAGTATTGTGAACTCGATTGTTGCCGGCGTGCTGGGTGCGCTCGTCGCCCACGCCGCGAACACCGCTCCCACCTGGATCGCCGTAATCGGGTCACTCAGCGCTCTGGCTTACTTCGGGATGGCCCTTGGAATCAGTGTCCGAACATTCGCCCGACCGCCAATCGACGCCCACTTCCCGACGACACCCGAATAACCAACCTAGGTGTGGCCATTGCCTTCCGCGGGTACTCGTTCGGCATGGCGGAACGCATCGGCGATGACATTTGGGGCGAGCGCAAGCCCTACTCGCTAGGCGAGACCTGGCCCGTACGTGTAGATGTGCATTTGATCAATGGGCTTACCGCCGATGACGTGGACCGTTGGGTACCGTCGGCGTGCTTGCTCTGCAGCAATGGCTGCGGCCTCGACATTGCGGTCAAGAATGGCCAGATGGTGGGTGTACGCGGTCGAGCCGAGGATCGGATCAACCATGGCCGCCTCGGACCCAAGGGCTTATATGGCTGGCAAGGCCAGCTCCATGATCGAATCACCCGACCCATGATCAGAAACGGCGGCGGATTCGTCGAGGCCACCTGGGAGGAGGCCATGGCTCTGATTGCCAGCATCTCCAAGGAGCTGCTGCAAAGTAAGGGTCCGCTGTCGCACGCTTTCTACACCTCCGGGCAGCTCATGCTGGAGGAGTACTACACACTCTCAGTGATCGGGAAGGCCGGCATCGGCACCCCGCATATGGACGGCAATACCCGGCTCTGCACAGCGACGGCTGCTGCATCGCTAAAAGAAACCTTCGGCGCCGACGGGCAGCCTGGCTCGTACGCAGACATCGACGTCTGCGACACCCTGTTTTGCTTTGGACACAATGTGGCAGCCACTCAGACTGTGCTGTGGGCTCGCATGCTGGATCGGCTCGCGGGCACCTCACCGCCGCATCTGGTTGCGGTTGACCCCCGGCTGACCGAGGTCGCCAAGGCAGCCGAAATCCACCTGGCACCGAAGCCCGGGACCAACCTCGCATTAGTCAACGGACTACTCCAGCAGTTGATCAGCAACGACTGGATCGATCATGACTTCATCGATCAGCACACCAAGGGCTTCGAGGAGCTGGCGTCGCTGGTCGCTAACTATCCGCCGGCTCGAGTCGCAGAGATCTGTGGGATCGACGGCCGTGATGTCGAAGCGGCCGCCGAGATCTTCGGTACCTCGGCTACCGCCGTATCAACCGTCCTGCAGGGCTTCTATCAATCACACCAGGCAACGGCCGCCTCAGTCGCGGTGAACAACATGCATCTGTTATGTGGCATGCTTGGCCGCCCCGGCGCCGGAATTCTGCAGATGAATGGTCAGCCCACCGCCCAGAACAACCGGGAGACTGGCGCGGATGGTGATCTTCCTGGCTTCCGCAACTGGGAGAACGAACAACACGTCGCCCGACTCGCGGAGCTATGGGATGTCGATCCCATCGTCATTCCGCACTGGGCCGAACCGACCCATGCCATGCAGATCTTCCGATACGCCGAGCAAGGTTCGATCAAGTTCTTGTGGATCGCCGGCACAAATCCCGCCGTGTCATTACCTGAGCTGGCCCGGATCCGCCGGATTCTGCAGCAGGAATCGCTGTTCGTCGTGGTCAGCGATGGCTATCTGACCGAAACGACCGCGTTCGCCGACGTGGTGCTGCCAGCGGCGCTGTGGGGTGAGAAGACCGGCACCTATACCAACACCGACCGTACGGTCCACCTTTCGGAGCAGGCCGTTGCTCCGCCGGGAGAGGCGCGCAGTGATCTTGAGATTTGGCTGGATTACGCCCGGCGGATGGGTTTCACCGACCGCAGCGGCCGGCCGCTGCCGCCCTGGGATACCCCGGCGCAGGCGTTCGACGCCTGGCGAGACTGCTCTCGCGGGCGGCCGTGCGACTACTCGGGACTGACCTATGACAAGCTCCGCGGTGGTCCCGGGGTCCAGTGGCCGTGCACCGACGAGGCGCCGGATGGCACGGAACGCCTCTATATCGATCACGACTTCCCGACCTACCACGAGCAGTGCGAGAACTACGGGCACAACCTGGCAACCGGTGCCGCCGTAACGGCCATCGACCACGCCGCCGAGCGCTTCGATGGCCGGGCTCGGCTCAAGGCCGCTGATTGGATTCCGCCAACGGAGGCGCCGGACGAGGCGTACCCAATCTCTTTGCTGACCGGCCGGACGGTGTACCACTTCCACACCCGGACCAAGACCGGCCGGGCACCTGAACTGAATGCTGCGGCGCCGGAGCCGTGGGTGGAGCTGGCGACATCGGATGCTGCCGATCTTGAGATCAACGATGGCGATCTGGTACGCGTAGAGTCACGGCGCGGCGCAGTTGAAGTGGCCGCCCGGTGCAACGGCAACCGGCCGGGTACGGCGTTCCTCCCCTTCCATTACGGCGATCCAGAGACAGCGGCTAATGATCTAACTCCAACGAGTTGGGATCCGGTCTCCAAACAACCGCACTTCAAGTCTGGGGCCGTGCGGGTGGAACGGGTTGCCGAAAGCGGAGATTGATCATGCATCTGTCCTCGTATCTAGGTCTGCTGGAGACTGGCTGTGCAACCCTCGCGAAGTCGTACCGCCAGGTCGCAAAAGGCCATGCGGAGGAGGCCGATGTCAAGGTGCTGTGCGAGCAGTTCGCCCGTCAGTGTGATCATCAGGAGGGGCTATTGCGGCCGTTCACGGAGCGGTATGGTTCCCATCCGTCGGGCGAGCCAGAACGCCTACGCCGACGGGCTTTCCAAGACGCGTAGCGGTGGACTGGGGCTGCTGCGCGACCTTCATGACCTTTATCTGCTGGCCAGCTATCTGGACATGGCCTGGACATTGGTCGGTCAGGCCGCCAAGGGAGCGCGGGACCGGGAGCTCATCGAGACGGTGGACGAGTGCGCCAAGCAAACTCAGGCGCAACAGAAGTGGCTGACGACGCGCCTGAAAGCGGCTGCGCCGCAGGCGCTGCTGGTCGCTGACTGATCCGGGGCCGACTTGGCGGTTTCGATCCCATAGAGATGGCTATGAGAAGGAAACCGCGCCCATTGCTGCGCGAGCGCCGCACGAGAAGGAGGAGATGTGCCCACGGCAGATGTTGTCGAGCTGATCAAGAATGACCATCGCGAAGTCGAGAGGCTATTTGATCTGCTGCAGAGGAAGCCGGCAACAAGGGGCCTGAACTTTCCTGTGCTATGCGCCCTGCTCATCGCCCACTCGCGCGCGGAGGAGTCCGAGGTCTATCCGATCGCAAAGGATGAGGCTGGCGAGACCGAGGAGGTTGCGCACAGCCAGGGCGAGCACGCCGAGGCCGAGCACATGCTCGAGGAAATGACCGCCATGGATTTCGAGTCGGCTGAATTCGAGACAGCCCTCGATGAGTTGATCAAGGCCGTCAACCACCATGTCGAGGAAGAGGAAAGCCGGGTATTGCCCGGTATGCAGCAGCGACTAAGTACCGAACGACGTGCCGAGCTGGCGGAAGCATTCGTCTCCGCTCGGACCGAGCACCTCGGTGACCGCCCGGGCCAGGCGTCTCGTGACGATCTTGAACAGGCAGCACGCAACGCCGGCCTCAGCGGCACCAGCGGCAGCTCGAAGAAAAAGCTCAAAGAGGAGCTTCTCGAGCATGCTCAGCAAAGCGGTGAATGAACGATCACCCAGGAGTTGATCATGAGTGAAATGTCTCAAGCGCAACAGCCAGCAAGCGGCGGTATGGAGGTCAACCCGACCGACGACATGGTGCCTCCCGGGGCGCCTCGAGATCCCGACTCGCCACGGACTCGTTCTGAGTTCGATGGCTCAGAGGATGTTCCTCCTCAAGATCATGGCGCTGAGGACGTAGCGCCGCAGGACAAGGCCGACATCCACGAGCCGGCCCATCCTGCGGGTGTGCCGATGCCGCGGACCGGCGAGGAGGGTGCGCCGCCGGCGCCGTCGTCATCAGACCCTATGCCAGATATCGCCGGAGAGAGCTGAGCCCCTTCCAGGACGCCCATGAGCGGGTCGGGAGCCCGCCGCATATGATCACCTCTGCTAGCGATCCCTTATTGTGCAAGCACAACAGCGGAGGAGAATCATGGCGGATCTGGAAACAAATAAGCAAAACGTGGTTGCCTACTACACGCTCGCCTTCAACGACAAGCAGCCGGAAGAGGCAGTAGCGAGATACCTCGGCGACAGATATATCCAGCACAATCCGCAGGCTCCGGACGGCGGCGAGGCGTTCATCCAGTTCGTTAGGAGCTTTGTACAGCAGTTCCCAGACTTGAGCATCGACATCAAACGGGTCGTCGCCGAAGGCGATTTGGTTGTGACTCACGGCGTGATCAAGACCGGACCTGACGACCGCGGCATGGCCGCCGCCGACATCTTCCGGCTGGAGGACGGCAAGATCGTCGAGCACTGGGACGTGCTACAGGCCGTGCCCGAGACCTCGGCCAACGACAACACGATGTTCTAAGAGCCATGCCCAAGATCACCGCTGCCCCGGTCTTTGTTGTGATGGGCGTGGCAGGTACGGGCAAGTCGACTGTTGCCGGCCTGCTTGCCGATCATCTCCATTGGGAGTTGCAAGAAGGAGATGATCTTCATCCGCCGGCGAATGTGGCGAAGATGTCGGCCGGCATTCCCCTAACCGATGAAGACCGCTGGCCCTCGCTTGACGCGATCGCGGGCTGGATCGATGAGAAGGCTGAGCGCGGAGAGCCGGGAATCGTTACCTGCTCCGCTCTGAAACGTAGCTATCGTGACCGACTGCGAAGGCCGAATGTGATCTTCGTGTTCCTCAACGGGCCGCGCGAAGTGATCGAGGCTCGGATGGCGGCCCGGAAGGACCACTACATGCCGCTCTCGCTACTCAACTCGCAACTAGCGACTTTGGAGCCGCCGACCGCGGATGAAAACGTGGTGGAGATCAACCTTGGGGCCACACCGGCGGAGGAAGTGGCGGAAGTGCTGCGTGTCCTCGAGGGCAAGATCAAGCCGAGTGCAAATCCGAGGTCGGAGAGTCAACAAGACTCTGCATAGGTTGCATCACGGGGACAAAGAGCGTTCGCGCTCGGCTGCGACCTGGGCGCGTACGGCAGGCACGACTTCCTCGGCAAAGCGGGGAAGTTGATCATCTCCTTCGCCCCAGAACATGAACGTGTCGACGCCGTAGCCGACGGCAAGATCTGTCAGTTCGTCGATCCATTGGTCCACCGGACCGCGCAGTAGGCCGAGACGGGCACCGTCGGTGATCTGGCCATTGACATTGACTATGCGGCGGATCTCCGAGGGGTCCCGACCCCCATCGCTCGCGGCATCATCAATACGCGCCGCACCCTCTCCGAGGAACTTGGGGTCGCCTTGTAACGAGGGCACCCATCCGTCCGCGACCCGGCCGGCAAGCCGGAGCGCCCGTGGACCGTACACACCGAGCCAGATACCGATCGGATGAGCCGGCACCGGCCCCGAATGCGCACCAGCAAGGTGATAGTGCTCGCCGGTGAAGCGCAGATTGCGCTCACCGCTCCAGACCAGCCGGATCACCTGAATCGCCTCCTCTAGCGCGGCGAGGGCGTCGCGCGGCGTACGGCGCGGTCCGCCGTACGCCACAACGGCATCCCAGAAGCTGCCGGCGCCAAGCCCAAGCTCGAAACGGCCACGACTCAGCACGTCCAGGCTTGCTGCCGCCTTAGCCATTACTGCCGGCGGACGCAGCGGAAGATTGGCCACGTCAGGGAAGAAGCCCACCCGAGTGGTGACGGCTGCGATCGCGCCCAGCAGAGTCCAGGTATCCACGAAGCGCCGCTGGTATGGATGATCTTGGATCCCGATCCAATCGAGGCCACGGGCCTCGATCTCGCGGGCCATGTCGAGCAGCGGATCGGCCGCGTTGGGAATCAGGAAGTAGCCAAACGTCACATCACGGCCGTAGTCGGGCACCGTCACACGCTATCCCGCGAGGCCGGACGTACCGCGGTTAACCCCACGCAGCAGACTGTTAGCTTGATGAGTAAGCGGTCCAAGATAGGAGACGCGCTCATGGGACTGCTGGAGACTGTGCGTTTTGCCTTCCAGCGCATGCGTGGCAAGGCAGTGACGCAGTGCACGCATCTTGATCAAATTCACGACGTTGAACCGTTGTCGACTGGCTGCCAGGAGTGTCTCGAGCTTGGTGACACCTGGGTTCACCTGCGTATGTGCATGACCGATGGCCAGGTGCGATGCTGCGATTCCTCGAAGAACAAGCATGCGAGCCGGCACGCGCGCGAGCATGCACCAGAGCATCAAATCGTGCGCTCGATAGAGCCGGGCGAGGATTGGCTGTGGTGCTACACCGATGAGACGCTTGTGACGGCGCCGCCCCCGAAGGCCTAGCAGCCAGCAGGTCACCGCTACCTGGCACGCTCCTGAGATCTACGAGCCAGCGCCAAGATCCAACCACTGCCGGCGATCGCAACTGCCGCTGCCGAGCCAAAGGCGAACGGGATACCGCCGGCCTGCGCTGCCAAGCCAAGCAGCATTGGGCCGCCGCCCATAGCAAGATCAAGAAACACACTTGCGGTGCCAGACGCGGCACCACGTTCACCTGGTTCTGCAGTCGCGAAGATCGCGGAGAAAAAGGCCGGCGTGCTGAGCGTAACGCCGAGTGCCAATACCGCCGCCCCAAGGACGATGCCGAGTGATCTGTCCCAGCAGGTCATGATCAGCAAGCCGCCAGCGATGATCACGAGGGCGACAGCGCCTAACAGCAACGCCGGGAATCGATCAAGAAACCGGGCAAGTGACAACCTGCCGACGACGACGACCAGGCCGTAGACGAACAGCGGTGTGCTCGCCGGCGTAAGTCCCACTGCGTTGGCCTGCAGAGCGCCGAAGGTGAAGAACGCTCCCATGGCGACCACGGACGCGAAGAAGCCGAGCGCTGCTGGCACCGCTTTCCAGTGGATCAGCGGCGTCCGTCCGGTTGTTGTCGACGCGCCCCTTCGGAGGTCCTTGATGCCAGCAGCGACAACGGCTGCGAGCAGCGAGAGCGCCGCGGCGCCATACCAGGCGGCGTTGAAGCCGGCCGTTCTGACCAGCAGCTCGCCAAGGGGCGGTCCAAACGCGAGACCGAGGTAGAGGCCGAGCGAGTTGTAACTCGTCGCCTCGCCCATCCGGCTCGGAGGTGCAAGATCAGCAAGTGCTGCGATGGAGGCCACGAAGAAGGCTGCTTCGGCCACTCCGAGCAGCAGACGGAGCAGAACGACGAGCACCAGGTTGTCCGCGTACGCGGTGCCGAGCATTCCCAACGCACTCAGCAGCGCTCCCGCTACAAGCAATGGCCGCTTGCCGCGGGTGTCAGCCAGGCGGCCGGCGAGGGGTCGCAAGATCAAAGCAGCGACGTAGAAGACTCCGAACGCGAGTCCGGCGCCCGACTTATCTGAACCGACCGGCCCGGTGACCCACAGCGAGAGCGTGTAGATCGCAACGCCGGTTGAGGTGAAGTAGGCGACATCAGCCAGGGTCAGCCGCACGAAGGCGGCGGTGAGCAGCCGTTCGGGACTACTTGCTCGGACGTCAGCTGCCGCGATTGTCATAGCAGCAGTCTGCGAGTGCAGCTACTCGTTGAACATGGGCAGAACTACCCAGTTTTCAGCCGAGGATCAGTCGTCCTCCCAGCATCCGCTCTGCACGCCCCATCGGAAGATATAGCTCAGCAATACCTCGTCCCAGTCGGGAAGGTCGACCACTTCCTGGCCCAGCTCATCAAGTTTGGCGCAGTCTTTGGCCGCACCCGCTGCATCGATCTCTTCTTTAAGGTTTGGGCGGTACTTCTCCCAGTCGATCGTTGCTGCTGCTATCGCATCTCCATTGGACCAGGTGCCTGAACTGGTTCGGTTGCCGCCGTAGTGGCCTCGAAAGACGATCGTTCCGCCGCAAGGCGGACCGTCGTCGATCACCGCTCCTAGCTCGACATAACCACGGTCGTCGGTCGGCCAGCTGTCCAAGAACCGGTTGTCCCAAGCGCTGTCTGGGCCGTCGGTCAGCCGGTACTCCATGCGGACGGTGCGACCGGCATAACCCAGGTACCGCTTGGAGGTCCACGATGCCCGCAGCAGCGAGGCTGCGCCCTCGACCGCGTCACCGCAGATATAGGGCTCGTCGCCGAAGTTCATAAAATCGGTAACACTCTTGTACTTGAACAGCGTGCGACGCAGCAGTACGAGCGAGCCGGCATTCGAATCGTGCACGTCCCATTCGCCCGGGATTCCGGCTGTGGAGTCATTCACCTTGAGCTTGACCGGAATCTCATCGCCAGCCACTGCGTTAGAGGTCGGTACCTTTATCGAGACCCGGTCAGTGTCCTTACCGGCCGCCGCTTCCTCAGCGGTGAAGGTGCCTGCAGCGCTGAAGTAGCCGTTGTACACGCGCCAGGTGTCCCCTACGTCAACAGTGCAACCGGTAGGAGCCTCGATGATGACGGTGCGGGTCGCCTCGGACAGGCCAACTACAGCTTCGTGGGGACCCGCCTGATAGCGGGCCGGGTTGGCGATGGACCAGCTCCACGCTCCGTCGTTGCAAGATGCGCCGGTGAGCGCCTGTGCTGGGACGGCTGCGATTGCGATGCTGCCAAGCGTCAGGACTAGGCTGGCCGCTCCGGCGAGCAATCGTTTAGCCATGTGAACCCCCGAGCTTGACCGTCTGGTCTGAGCAGCGAATGAATGGAATAGCGCTCAGCAGCGTAGCCCTTCGACGCGTTGAAGATCAGGAATTAGATAGAACTGGTGGCGGCGCTCTGGCTACGAGGAACGTCGGGATGTCTCGGCCTACCCAGATTGATCAAGCAGCCCATGCTGCATTGCGAACATAGCGGCTCCAGCCCGAGTGGCGACGCCGATCTTGATATAGGCGTCTTGCACGTGGTGTTCAACGGTCCGCCTCGAGAGCACTAGCCGGTCTGCTATCTCGGCGTTGGACAGACCGCGCGCAACCAGTCGCAATACCTCAACCTGGCGATCTGTGAGGTCAGCGGGACGGCTTCGCCGAACCCCGCGACGCAAACCGGCAGCGTCGATAACGGCACCCGCAGCATCGGCGTCTAAGCGGCCGGCATGAGCCTCTGCCTCGAGGCGATCGGCGGCCCTGGCTGCGGCGATCCCTTTGCGATGGGCGCGATCCTCGATCATGGTCCGGTACGCGTCGGCGCAGGCCAATACCCGGGATGGTATCGATAGCTGAGCTGCGGTGAGGCCGCGGTGATATCCGCTGCCGTCGGAGCGTTCATGGTGTTGACCGACCAGCGTGGCGAGACTCATCAAACGAGGAATTCGGGCCAAAATCCGTTCGCTGTGGTACGCGTGCAGCCGCGCTTGGTCTCGCTCGGCGGCGCTCAGTGCGCCAGGCTTGTCCCAGATCGCGCTCGACACACCGACTCTTCCAAGATCATGTAAGTAACCCGCGATGCGTAACGTGTCGAGATCATCACTACGACACAAGGTGCCGGCAGCGGCCGCTGCAAGATCACCAACTGCTGCGGAATGACCACGCAGCCAAGGACTTTTCAGGTCGACGAGGTTGCCGAAGGTACGCGCCACGCCGGCGAGCTCGGCCTGCCCCACCCGGCGTACCGGTGCTGGCTCAGCGTTGAGCACAGCCTGGTATGCGTCAATGTGATCAAGGTCGCCAAAGAGCTCATCGGCTCGCTGGATGAGCAGCTCGGCGAGGCCAGGATCTAACTGCATTCCCGCCCGCCGCCGGACCTCCGCGACGGCCACATCAATGTTCGCGTGAAGGGCGAACATCACCGCGGTAAAAGCGACCTGCATGACCCGGGCTGTCATAGGAATCGCCTCGCCAGCGGTGCTCGGAAGGCCCTTGCCGTTCCACATCGCAAACATGTGTGATAGGCCGTCCTGGACCGGCTGGGGCAGACCCAGCCCTTGTGAGGCGCCGCGAGCCACCTCGCAGGTGGCTTGGGTACCCTCGGCGTCCATTCGTTTCGCGGTTACGACGGTCGTTGCCAGCACTCGGGCCTTCGACCGGCCCGTCGCCTGCGCCATGCCTGGTATCCAGACCCGCCACATATCTGCGATCTCACCTGTGCTGCTCAGGAAGTTGACCCGGGTCGTGATGACATCGTCGCCCCATACGCGGGCAACCTCGTGCGCGTACGCCGTGCAACCGAGGTGTTGCAGCAGCGCGGTGTACAGCACGTCGCTGACCTCGTCATCAGCACAGCCGATGATCTTGGCGAGCCGGCCTGCGACAAGGCAACGCCTCAGCGACTCCTCCAGCGGTGAACCGGTGCCGATGTCGGTAACCAGCGACAGGCCGCCCAGCAGTTCCAGCATGCGGAACACGCGATCAGCCTTTCATAGGCGCGCTGGACAGGCGGATTATTTCGCCGCCGCCTCACGCAGGATATCGCCGCTGGCAGGGGCGGGGCTCAGGCGGCCGTATGCCCTTGCTGCTTGAGGCGTTCCGCGATCCACACCTTGATGACTGCCTGACGGCTTACTCCGAGCCGCTTCGCCTCCCGATCCAGTGAGTCAATCATCCATACCGGAAAATCCACATTGACCCGTCGTTGCTCACGAGCCATCTCGGCTCGTCGACGGTGCGAGCCGGAATTTCCACCCGCTGGAACGTCTAAGGCCATCGAACCCTCATGTCACCATGCTTTGGTGGTCTGCACTCTGATCACCGGAATGTCGGCTGTCGACAGGCCGAGCGCCATCAACGGCAAGGACCCTGCCTGGCTGCAACGTGAGCTCATGCTACGCACGTCTATCGAGCCCCTGCTGCGGCGTTCCGTTTGCTTAGAGATCGACACGTTTGCCTACCCGATGCCTGATGTCACTACCATGATCATGAACCACGTACAGCGCGGACAATTGAGTCGGGATCGAACGAGAGACAATGCACCACGTGGCGAATGATCGCTGGACCGCGTACTGGACCATGGCTCCCAGGCACGGCGTGCTGCGTACCGAACCGGCCCGCGCTCCACGCGAGAACGAGGCCTTAGTACGCAGTATCTGTTCCGGCATCAGCCACGGCACCGAAATGCTGGTGCATGCCGGCAATGTCCCGCCCGAGGTGGCTGACTCCATGCGCGCTCCGTTCCAGGCGGGAAACTGGCCCGGCCCGGTCAAGTACGGATACCTCTCAGTGGGTCTGGTCGAAGAGGGGCCGGCTCATCTCAAGGGCCGGAGGGTGTTCTGCCTGCATCCCCATCAAGATCGTTACGTGGTGCCTGCCAGCGCCTTGACACCAGTGCCCGATGAAGTGCCGAGCGATCGCGCCGTGCTCGCCGGAACCGTGGAAACCGGGATTAATGCTCTCTGGGATGCAGCGCCCAGGATCGGGGACCGCGTCGCCGTTGTCGGCGCCGGCATGGTCGGCGGCATCATCGCCGCGCTGCTACGGACCTTCCCGCTCGAGCGGTTGCAGCTGGTCGACGTCAACCCAGCTAGATCAGTCCTCGCCGACGCAATCAATGTCAAGCTGGTGCACCCCAATGACGCCGCTGCAGAAAATGATCTTGTTTTTCACTGCTCGGCCAGCGAATCCGGCCTTGCCCGCAGCCTCCAGCTACTCGGAAACGAGGCCGAGCTGATCGAACTCTCCTGGTACGGAATGAATCAGCCGCGGGTCCCACTCGGCGCGACATTCCACTCGCGGCGTCTGACGATCAAGGCCAGCCAGGTCGGCGCTGTCGCGGCTTCCCGACGCGCCAGGCGCACCCCCGGCGACCGGCTGGCTCTGGCGATGCGCCTGCTCGAGGATCCGATCTTCGATACCTTCATCACCGGTCACGCGCCATTCGGCGCGCTGCCTCAAATTATGGAGTCGATTTTCAATGGCGACGCGGAGACACTGTGCCAAGTGATCGACTATCCAGGCCCGGAGGAGACTTAGGCGTGTTCCACCTAACAGTGCGTGATCACGTGATGATCGCCCACAGCTTGCCGCACCCGTCGTTCGGTCCGGCGCAGAATCTGCATGGCGCTACCTACGTAGTGGAGCTGACACTGTGGCGCAACGCGTTGACTCCGGAGTCGATCGTCATCGACATCGGTGAGGCGACTGAGGTTCTGAAGAGCGCCTTAAGTGATCTAGACTATCGCAACCTCGATGATCATCCCGATCTCGTTGGCACACTCACCACGACCGAGGCGGTTGCACAGTTGATCGCGGAACGGGTCGCGGACTCGCTGGCAGATCGTGGACTCAGCAGCTTAGACGTCACATTGCGGGAGCATCCTGACGCCTGGGCGGGATACACCAAGACTCTTGAGTGATCAGCTCGGTTTTGCGACCTGGGACAGCGCAGTCCCCACCGGTGGCAATGTCTACAACCAGAACCTCGTCGCCGAGCTGCGAGCGCTGGGCACCAATGTGCAGTTGCACACGCTGCACGGCCCCTGGCCGGAGGGCGACGCATCCAGCCACGCCCAGCTCGCCCGAGTCCTCCACGTAACACCAGCCTCCCTGGTCGATGGGATCGTGGCCTGCGGGGCGCCCGATGTGATCGCCGCAGCGGTCGAGGACGGGCGGGTGATCATCATCGTGCTTCACCTACCCATCAGCGACGAACTCGGACTTGAGCCGAGCCAACGGGAGCGGTACGCCGCGCTTGAGGCACGCGCCCTACAAGCGGCCTCTGGTGTGGTGTGTTCGAGCCGCTGGTCCGCGGCGCAGATAACGCGACGGTTCGGGCGTCGGGATGTGGGCGTGGCAATTCCCGGCGTCAGGCCGGCGGCGGCAGCCCACGGGAGCCAGCACACCGGAGCTCCGCGTTTCGTCACCGTCGCAGCCCTGACCCCGACCAAAGATCAACTCACCCTCATAGAAGCGCTAACCCAACTCGCCGATCTGCCATGGACGGCCGCTCTAATCGGTTCGGACAAGGCAGCGCCCTACTATGCCGCTCGAATACGCGCCGACATTGCGGCAGCGGGCCTAGGGGAGCGCATCGTCGTACCCGGAATGTTGGCTGGCGATGCACTCGACCGGGAATGGGACGCGGCCGACCTGCTGATACTGCCGTCCCGGCGCGAGACGTACGGGCTGGTGATCGGAGAGGCGTTGGCTCGCGGCATTCCAGTGGTTGTCCCGGCCGGCACCGGCGCAGTCGAAGCCCTCGAACAAGGCGCAGCCGGGCACGACGATCCGACGCCTGGCGCGGCCGTTTCCCCCGGCGACCCCGCCGCGCTGGCTGCAGTGCTGCACAGCTGGCTGACCGAACCGGCGCTGCGCCACGCGTGGCGCCGGGCAGCCCTCGTTCGGCGAGATACGCTGCCCGGATGGCAGCAGACGGCAGCAGCGGTGTTGGCCTATCTGGAACGACCACAGCACCAACCGCCGACCCCTGCTGGCTCGCCGCCCGAGTCGCCGCCGACACCGCCGCTCGCGCCGCCACTGTAACGACTCTGCTCCCAAAGTTGATCAACTACTTGGTCACCGCCGACGGCGATCTTGATGACGACATGGAGATCATTGATCTTGGCGCCGGGATGGGCGCCAATCAGCGGTGGCTGGCGCCACGACTGCCCTTTCGACAGCGTTGGATCCATCTTGATCATGATCCAGCGATCAGCCGATCACTGCCGCTGCCCGATGACACGATGATCATCGACGACAGCGTCGAAGCACTCGGGCGACTACTCGCCGGCCGCGACTGTGCTCGCCGCCTCGTCTCTTGCTCCGCCGTGCTCGACGTGCTCACAAAGGCCGAGGTGCTTGCCGTATGCCATGCAGTGATCGAGGCCCACGTGCCCGCTCTGTTCAGCCTGACTGTAACGGGAACGCTTATCCTGAACCCGGCGCATCCAGATGATCAACAATTGCTGCAGGCCTTCAATGATCATCAACGGCGTGCCGGTCGCGCCGGTCCAGAGGCCACACCGTTAGCCATCTGCGCCTTAGAGGCCGCCGGTTTCAGGGTGTTCTGCCAGGAGACTCCATGGCAGTTAGCCGCCGCCACTGGTCAGGCATTCGTCGAGCAAGTGCTGCAGGAGCGACTGGATGCCGCGGTTTCTCAAGACCCCGCACTGGGCTCCGTGGCGGCGGCCTGGCTGGAGCTACGACGCGTCCAACTCGCCCTCGGCATCCTGCACCTCGATCTCGGGCATTGCGACATCTTGGCCCTGCCGGGCAGAGCGCAGTATGGGCCGAGAGGCGGCGAAATTAAACACGGTGCAGATGTCACGGCCCAGGCTGAACCGGTGTACCGAAGCGGTCAGGGCATCCCCGATCAGGTCCGCGCCCGCAAACCGTAGGCCCGGAACCCCGTCCCCGACCAAGATCGGCGCGCTTGTCAGATAGAGCCGATCGAGTATGCCAGCAGCCAGAAAATCCGACACGGTACGTCCGCCGCCCTCGACGAGCACCCGACCCAACCCGCGCTTCCGCAGCATGTTCAGCACTGTCTGCGGCTCGAACCATCCATCCTCGTTGGGCAATGGCACCACTTCAACGTGCGGCGCTAGACGCGGTGCAGGACTGATCCCATTCGCCACGCACCACAGTGTCTTGGCGCTGCCGTCGGTCAACACTCGCGCATCGGCTGGAACCCTGCCGGTCGGGTCGATGATCACCCGTACCGGAGACGGCCCTCGCACTGCCCGAGTCGTCAGCTGAGGATTGTCGGCAGTGACAGTCTGCGCACCGACGATCACCGCATCCACCAGCGCACGCAGCCTATGCAGGTGCTCTCGATCCTCTGCGCCGGAGACATAGTTCGCATCACCGGTGCGGGAGGCGATAAAGCCGTCGACACTTTGCGCCAGCTGCGCGATGGTGATCATCGGTCCGGCAGAGACCAACGTTCCGTAACGGTCGAGCAGCTCTGATTCCGGTCCAGCCGCAGCACGGTTGGGCACTCGTCGCATTAGCAGTTCGCTCCATACATCTGGCAGGTCGCGCGTGTCGTCGTGACCCATCCGACTGCGTTTCGTGGCGAGATAGAAGGCGTTCTCAGCGTGCTCCGGAATCACCAGCGGCAACCGCGCCGTCACCTCGATGCCAAGATCATTGAGCCGCGCGCTCTTCCTGGGATTTGCCGAAAGCAGCCGGATCCGCTGCAAACCAAGATCATGAAGTATCGTGGCAGCGACGTCGTAGTCACGGGCATCGACCGGTAGCCCGAGTCGCAGGTTCGCATCGACGGTGTCAAGACCGGCGTCCTGCAGAGCGTACGCGTGCAACTTGGCGTGCAGCCCGATGCCGCGCCCCTCATGACCGCGAAGGTAGATGACGACGCCGAGGCCCTCCCGCGCAATCTCCTGCATCGACGCATCCAGCTGCTCGCCGCAGTCGCAGCGCCACGATCCCAATGCGTCGCCGGTGAGGCACTCTGAGTGCACCCGAACCAGCGGAGGGTGGCCGTTCCTGGAGCCGCTGTCCAGATCACCCAGCACCAATGCGATGTGTTCGCGGCCAGGCTCTGCAGCGTACCCATGGAGTCGAAACGTGCCATGCGCTGTCGGCAGCACGGTCGACACCACCTTGCGGACCCGCTTTGGTTCGCTCATCCAGCAACCTTTACATAGGAAGCAAATTCTGCTTGCCTGCGAGGGCCGGTTTCGCAACCTGACACCCACCTTGGGAAGCTCCCGCGTTCAGCCTGGAATGCCGAGTCGGCGGTCATCATCCATGCGGCGACAACCGCCATGCGGGAATTCACCCATGAGAGGTTCTGCAAGATGGGTAGCTGACCCGACGCGCGCCGAGGCGTCTGCTTCGTAGCGTCAGCTCCATGTCAGCCATGGCGATGCTTGCAGGATCTGCGTCCACAGTTCTGTTCGCGGTGAGCACGCTGCCCATGCTGATCAGGGCAGCGCGAACGAAGGAACTCAGCTCGTACAGCCGAGGAAATCTCGTGCTTGCCAATGCCGGCAATGCCGTACACAGCATCTACGTCTTTCAGTTGCCGGCTGGCCCAATATGGGCCCTGCACACGTTCTATGTCGTCACATCGGGCCTCATGCTCTTCTGGCACCTGCGTTACGTGCACTCGACCCGCCCAGACGGCAGCCAGCCTTTTACCGGAGGTTTTCATGACGATCGAGCACATCGAGACAGCGATCATTGGCGCAGGTCAGGCCGGGCTAGCGACGGCCTATCACCTGCGGCAACGTGGGCGACCTTGCGTGATCTTGGACGGGAACCGGCGAGTCGGCGACAACTGGCGAGCCCAGTGGGACTCGCTGCGGCTTTACTCCCCGGCTGGGTACGACGGCCTACCGGGTCTGCCGTTCCCGGGTACGCGATGGTCCTATCCGACGAAGGACGAGGTCGCTGACTACCTGGAGACGTACGCCGAAAGGTTCGAACTGCCGGTTCGAATGTTGACTAGGGTCGATCGGTTGGAAGCGGCCGGTGGGAAGTATCTGCTCAGGCTCGGAGCTGACAGCATTATCGCCAATAATGTCGTGGTGGCGACTGGGACGTTCGGTCGCACTCCGAGCATTCCCGACTTTGCACTGGATCTCGACCCGTCGATCCGGCAACTGCACTCCAGTGAGTACCGCAGACCGGCGCAGCTCAAACCTGGTCGAGTGCTCGTTGTCGGGGCCGGCCATTCAGGGACCGATATCGCGTACGAGGTTGCCGCTACCCACCCCACCGTGCTCGCCGGTCGAGATCTCGGTCAAGTGCCGGTACGCCTCGACAGCTGGACGATGCGTCTGGTTTTTCCGGTCATCGTCTTCCTCAATACCCATGTGGTTACCCGACGGACACCCATGGGCCGTAAAGCACTTAAGGAGGTCCGGTTCCATGGCCTCCCGATGGTGCGGGTCAAGCGGTCCGATTTGCGAGATCGTGGAGTGGAGCGGGTGTTGGATCGGGTGACCAGCGTCCAAGACGGATCCCCTGTGCTGGCCGATGGCCGGTTGCTGAACGTTTCGAATGTGGTGTGGTGCACCGGTTTCCGGCAGGTGTTCGACTGGATCGACCCGCCGATTTTCGGAGCCGACGGCTGGCCGCGCGAGATGCGCGGCGTGGTCCCCGAAGCTCCGGGCCTATTCTTCTGCGGCCTGGCGTTCCAGTACTCCTTCACCTCTACGCTGCTGGCAGGAGTTGGCAGAGATGCCGGTTATGTCGCAGAGCAGATCGAGGTCCGGGTCGGAAAGTCACTCACGCTCGCAGCCTGAGGCCCATGGCGCGTAACCTCTGAGCGGGAGGCGGCGCATGCAGCGGGACAAGACCATCGATGAGTTGTTGCAGGCTCGCGAGGCTTACGAACGCCGTGACTGGGCAGTTGCATTTGAGCGGCTGAGCGCGGCGGGCGACCTGGGCGCGGAAGACACGCTGGCCCTGGCGACGTCTGCCTATCTAGTCGGCGATGTCGATCAGGCAGTGCGGACCCTGCAGGGCGGATACCAGGCGATGATCAAGAGCGGGGACAGTCTGAGTGCCGTGCGTTTCGCCTTCTGGCTGGCTCTGATCTTGAACTTTCGAGGGGAGGTGGCGATCGGGGGCGGCTGGGTCGCCCGGGCACAGCGGCTTCTGGAGAACGAGGCCGATGAGATCGTCGAGCATGGCTACATACTTATCCACGAGTTCTTTCAACATGTCGAGCGCGGGGACTTTGCCAGAGCGGACGAGACAGCCGTTCGGGTCCTCAACGCAGGTCGCCGCTTTGGCCATCCGGATCTGGTCACTATCGGGTTGATGTGCCGAGGCCGGTTCATGGTCTACTCCGGTCGGGTGCCAGAAGGTCTGGCACTGCTCGATGAGGCGATGGTCGGGGTATCGGCGGGCGAGGTCTCACCCATCATCGCCGGAATCGTCTACTGCTCCATGATCGATGCCTGCCAGGAGGTCTCCGACTTCTCCCGTGCGGCGTCGTGGACCAGTGCCTTGACCAGGTGGTGCGATACGCAGCCAGGCCTTGTCCCTTACACCGGCCAGTGCTCCTTGCATCGTGGCCAGATCATGCGACTGCGCGGTGCCTACGACGAGGCGCTTGCTGAATTTGCCCTCGCTCAACGCCGGTATCGCCTGGAGGGTACGACGGCACCGGCTGCGCTGGCGCTGAAGGAGCAGGGCGACGTGCTACGTATCCAAGGCAAGCTAGACGAAGCCGAGGCGTGCTACCAGCAGGCTTCCGAACTCGGTCACGAGCCGCAGCCTGGACTTGCGCTTGCCTGGCTCGCCCGTGGGCGTACCGCCGCCGCGGTCTCGGCGATGCGGCGATTGATCGCTGAGGCGCAGGGCCCGGTTGGCCGATCCTGGATGCTGCCAGCGGGTGTTGAGCTCATGGTGGCGGCCGGACTGCACAACGAGGCCCGGCGCTATGCCGAAGAGCTTTCCGAGATCGCGGCATCGTTCGGCACCCCGGCCGTCAAGGCCTTGGCGGCGTACGGGGCGGCGAACGTCGGGTTGGCCTGCGGAGAGGTGGAGGATGCCCTTCGTCAGGCCCGCGAATCGACCCGGTTGTGGACTGAGATTGGATCGCCGTATGAGGCGGCTCGGGCTCGGGTGTTGGTCGCCCGAGCCTTGCGGGAACTTGGTGATGCGGATTCGGCTACGGGTGAATTTGCCATTGCTCGCCGAGCCTTTATCGAGGTCGGGGCGGAGCCGGCAGCCGCCAATGTCGATCGGCTTCTGGGACGGCCGCGGCCGGGTGGCCTCACCGAGCGTGAGGTGGAGGTCTTGCGGCTGGTGGCCCAAGGTCGGAGCAACTCCGACATCGCCCGCGCTTTGGTGCTCAGTCAGAAGACGGTGGAGCGTCATCTAAGCAATATCTTCGTCAAGCTGGACGTATCCTCTCGCACCGCGGCGGCGGCGTACGCCCACGAGCATGGGCTGATGCCGAGCTAACGGTGGACCAAGTGGCAGTGCCCCCGACCACAGCTCGAGGCGCTGATTTCACATCGCCAGTGCACAGGAGCGTGTCCAAAATGGATCAGTTTGCACGCACTCGTGATGCGTTCTCAGCGGTAATTTCCTGCTGTCCCCGTCTAGGACGGCGTCCAGGGCTTCTGCCAGCCGCCGCATTCGGCTGTCAGAGCTTGTGCGGCGCTGGGCCCCCAGGAGCCTGGGCTGTAGGACTGCACTTCAGGGAGTGAGTCGAGTAATGGCTGCATGATGCGCCAGGTCTCCTCGATTCCATCCTGTCGGGTAAACCGCGTAGCCTGGCCGACCATCGCCGCACGGAGCAGGACCTCGTACGGCGTCGGCCCCTCGCCGCCTTCCTGGGCGAACTCCATGTCCAAGGTGATCGACTCCGGACGCATGCTCTCTGCCCGTCGTGCATCGACGATGATCCGGACGCCTATAGAGGGATCGATCCTTATTACGATCTGATCTGGCTCAGGATCCCGACCTCCCAAGAAACCCAGACCGAGATGCGGCGGCTCGTTGAAAACGAGGCGCACTTCCGTCTGGGTAATGGGCAGGCATTTGCCCGCACGGATAAAGAACGGAACTCCCGACCAGCGCCAGTTGTCGATCTCGAGCCGCAGAGCGGCGAAGGTCTCAGTGGTGGAATCTGCCGCGACGCCGTCGATGTCGCGATAACCCTGATACTGACCGCGAACGTAGGCGGAAGGGTCCGCCGGGAGCGTGGCCTTGAACAATGCCACTTTGGCGTTGCTGAGAGTCGCTGGGTCGCCACCTGCCGGCGGCTCCATCGCCACCGCCGCGACGACTTGCATGAGGTGATTCACGACGACGTCGCGTAATGCGCCAACCGGATCGTAGAAATGGCCGCGGTCCTCGACGCCGAACTTTTCCGCCATGGTGATCTGCACACAGTTGACGTAGTTGCGATTCCAGACCGGCTCCAGCATGGTGTTGGCAAACCGCAGATACAGGATTTCCTCGAGACCCATCTTCCCGAGGTAGTGATCAATTCGATATAGCTGCGACTCGTCGATGTATTGATGAAGATCGTTTGCCAGTGCGCGCGCGGAGGCTAGATCGTGGCCGAATGGCTTTTCGACGACGACCCGCGCGTTCTTGGTGAGATCTGCATCGGCCAGTCCCTTGACGACGGTCGCAAACAGCGAAGGCGGGATTTCCAGATAAAACACCGGACACTCGAAGGCCTTGATCGCCTCAGCTACGCGCTGGTAGGTCTGGGGATCAGCGAAATCGCCTGACACGTAGGAAAGTCGTGCGGCGAACCTGTCGAAGATCGTCTCGTCAAGCTGCTCGCCGGTTGCTGTGATCGAATCGCGCGCCCGCTGCACGAGTTGATCAACAGTCCAGTCGCTGACGGCAACGCCGACGATGGGGCAATCAAGCAGTCCGCGCTTCTCCAGTCGGTACAGCGAGTGGAAAGTCATGACCCGCGCCAAGTCGCCGGTAATGCCGAAGATCACGAATACGTCGGCTTGCTGCTCGGTGGGTTGCGCCGAATCGCTACGTCTTACCATCGCCGGCCTCCCTGGAGTGTCTCTGTGCCTTGATTGCACCAGATGAGGACCGCATCTATCGAGTGGTCCTTGGCATCCACGCTAGGGAGCGAGCGAGTGGCCTGTCGTCACCCCGCCCGGGTGAACTCCGCCTCTCCTAGCCGTTGTTGATGGTGACCGTTCGTGCTTCCGGGTGCAGTGTGCTCGGCCCGGCATCACCCGAGTCGGGTGAACAAGAAGGAACCGCCCAACTCGCCTCACCCGCACGAGTTCGTTACTCCGATAAGGCCCAGCGCAGCGTCTGCATGGCAGAACGTCCCAACGGTCTGATCAAGGTACGTTCGGTGATCGGCAACGCTGGCAACCGCAGCTCGGTACGCGCCCATGCCGGAACAATCGAAACGGCGCTCGCAGCCAAGATGTGATAGGCGGCTCGGCTAATACCTCCTCCGAAGGGTGGATGGACAAGGAGCAGATCGCTAGCCTCCCGAGCCGCCTGATTGGACCCGCTGAGTTCCGGCCGGTAGCTGTCCATGATCGACTTCAGCTCAGCGACCGTATCTGGCGGGTACAGCAGTCCTAGCCGCGCGGCCAGCGAGCCCATTTGGCGTACATATTCATCTGCTTTGTCCGTGGTCAGCCTCTCGGCACCGAAGACCTGAAATGCCTCCAGAAAGCTGTTCACTTCGGCGACATGCACCCACATCAGCAAGTGCGGATCATCGGCCGAGTACGGTCTGCCCTCGGGCGTGGTGCCTCTCACTCGACGATGAATTGCCCTGACCCCTGCGATCGCCCGCTCCGCGTCAGGAATCGTGCCGTACGTAGTCAGCGCGAGATATCTGCTGGTGCGCTGGAATCGCCCCCAGAAATCACGCTGGAAGCCAGCATGATCAACAACCGCCTGCAGCGCGATGGGGTGAAGTGACTGCATGAGCAGCGCCCGAATGCCACCGATGAACATCGAGGTATCGGCGTGTACGCGCCAGATCGCATCCTGTTCGCTGAACCACCGCGCACCATCTCGCCAGATCTCGGCATGCTGCGCCTCGAAGTCTCCCGCGACGCGGTCCCGCACCGCTCGGGCGATGGTGGCTCGCGGATTGGGAAGTGTCCCGATCGCCACATTTGGAGCGTACGCGCCGACAACTCCAAGTACCCGGCACGCTCGGAGCCCTCCGAGATATGGATACATTCAACGCGAAGCTCCGCAAGACGCCTCGAGAGGACAACTTCACTGTGGACGTGGGGAACTAGATGGCGACGCTGGTGACTGTGCGGTGGCGTACGGGGCTGCCCAGCGCGGTCGACGAGCGGCTGATCATCGGCGACGGCGGTCGGGCTCGGCTTCAGGTGCTGCGACCACGGATGCCCAGTGACACCGTGGGCACCTATGACGGTCAAGTTGATGAAGCCGAGGTACGCGAGCTGACCGCCGCTGGAGGTGACGTCGAGCTGGATGTCACCGCTCAGGACGATCCTGGTGTGGGTCGTGTCGCGATCGCGGCGGATCAGGTGGTGCAACGGCTGCTCAGCTCCCCGCTCGCGGTGGCACAGTTCTTCGCGCGACCGGTCGGCGCTGTTCCGCCGCTGCCGCAGACCCTTGCCCTCGGCGTACTCGGTGGCGGGTCAGAGCCGGTCGAGTTTCAACTTGATCTTGCCCAGTGTGCGATCAACTTCAGCACCGGCGGGACACCGGTGTCCTGGATTCCACTGCCGGATTTGGCGATGGGCTTCATGACCTCGGACGCCGAGGACCTGGGTGGGGTACGCCAGCGCGCCTTGGTCGAGCCCGGCGTACTCGGGGTCATCTCGGTGCCGCTGCACATCCCCGACGGGGTAAGTGAGCTGAGTGCGCGTGTGGTGGGCGCCTGGTTCTTGTCCGGTGAGGACTCTGCTGAGCATTTCGAGGCGCGTACGGCGCCTCAGCCCCTATGAGGTCCGCCGAGTGCGCGCTAATCTCCCACGCCTGCGGCCAGACGGCGGAAGCGCCTGCCCTGGAGCGTCTTCCACGAAAAGCCCGCGGGCAAGCGCGTCCGCGGTGGGCAGTGGCTACTTGCCGACTCCCTCCGTCAGGCCGCGGAGGAACTGCCGCTGGCCGATTAGGAAGAGCAGCACCATTGGCAAGGCCGCGATGGTCAGACCCGCGAAGACCACAGGCCAGTCGGTCAGCAGCCGGCTCTGCATCGAGACCAAGCCGACGGGCAGCGTCTTGAGGTTCTCGTCGCTGATGAACACCAACGCGAACACGAACTCGTTCCAGGCGAACAGCGCTTGCAGCAGAGCCGCCGAGACCAGAATCGGACGGCACATCGGCAAGATCACACTCCAGAAGATCTGGGCGTGGCTAGCTCCGTCAATCGTCGCTGCCTCGTCCACCTCATGCGGAAGCTCGATCATGTACGCGCGGATCAGGAAGACCGTGAAAGGCAACCGGAACGCGGTGTACAGCACGATCAGTGCCCAATACGTGTCGTAGATGCCGATGAACTGCAACAACCGAAACAGCGGGATGAGAGCCACAGTGGGAGCCAGCATCAAGCCACCCAAGATCAGCAGTACGACGGCGTTGCTTAGGGGGAGCTGAATCCTGGTGAGCCCGTAGGCCGCCCAGGCGCTGATCAATGTCACCGTGATGATCGATCCAATGGTCACGATGAGGCTGTTCGTGAAGTAGCGCACGACGCCGAGGTCCCATGCATGGCGGTAGTTCTCCCACCGCAGTGCTCCGGGAAGTCCCCACGGCTCGCTGAAGATCTCTTGATTGCTCTTGAAGCCGCTCAGCACCATCCACAGCAACGGATAAAAGATCGCGACCGCCAAGGCGGCGAGGCTGGCCCACACCAGCAAGCGGAGGATCACCTTGCCGAAAGTTGCCCACGGCGAGGCCGACGGCTTGACTGCCGATGGCCTGACAGGCGCCTCGACCGGTACGGCAACCGCAGTTTGCTGACTCATGCCTCCACCCTCCGGCGTTGTGTCACCCACATCTGGAGGGCAGCGATCGTGAACGTGATAACCAAGATCACGGTCGCCACCGTCGCGGCATAGCCCATGTCGTCTTCGAAGAAGGCCTGCCGGTATAGCCAGGTGCCGAGCACCTGGCTGGAGTTGTTGGGTCCGCCAGCGGTCATGACCATGACCTCGTTGAAGACCAGAAAGGCACCGGAGATCGTCAGGATCACCAGCAGTGTCGTCATTTCACGCACCATGGGCACCGTGACCGCGAAGAATGATCGGATCGGCCCAGCTCCGTCGACTGTGGCCGCCTCGTAGTACTCGCGCGGCACCCGCTGCATCGCTACCACGAACAGCACCGCGCAGTACCCGATCGACTGCCACTGGCTCATGGCGATGATGGCCCAGATAGCAGTACTCTCCTGACCGAGCCACGCTACGGCGAACTGTCCCAAGCCAACGGCTTCCAGCGCCCGATTGAGCAGTCCGTAGCCTCCTGGCATGGGCTCGTCAGGAGAGGAGCCGATGATTAACAGCGCGGCGCCGCCCCGCTCGCCACTGCGTTTCTTCTTGCTGGTCTTCGCCCTATCGGTGCCATTCTGGGTGGTCGGCGCGGTCGCAGAGTCGCAGGGCTTCCGGCCCAAACTGCCAATGCGCTTGCCGGTCAGCTCTGTCATGGCATTCTGCCCAGCGATCGCAGCCGGAATCTTGATCTTACGAGCGGAGGGGTACGCCGGCGTAACGCGGCTCTTGCGCCGCTCGGTCGACTATCGGAGCGTTCGGCCGCCGCGCTGGTACGTCGTGATCGTGCTTCTGAACCCGGCCATCGTGCTCGCGTCCTATGTGGTGATGCGCCTGCTGGGTCGGCCGCTGCCCGAGGATCCAGCTATCTCACCCACAGCCCTGCCGTTGCTGCTGTTGATCTTCTTTCTGAGCGCCATCGGCGAGGAGGCGGGCTGGACCGGTTATGCGCTCGATCCATTGCAGAACCGCTGGGGGGCGCTGGCGGCCAGCCTGCTCATCGGCGTGGTGACGGCGGTCTGGCATCTCATCCCACTGCTGCAGGGGCACCACAGCCTGGAATGGATCGCCTGGAAATGCCTGGAAACCGTAGCTGCGCGATTCTTGATCGTCTGGCTCTACAACAGCACCGGCAGGAGCCTGTTCGCGGCCGTTCTCTTCCATGCCCTGAGCAATGTCAGCGTGTCGATGTTTCCCAATGGTGGTTCGCATTACGACCCCGCCGTCGCTGGAGTGATCACCTTCATCCTGGCCGGAATAGTTGCATTTTCCTTCGGCCGCGGCGGGCATCGTCAGCCCACAGCGGCCCTGCATCTCAGTTCACCCCGAAGCCGCCGAGTGTGCACTAACTGCCCACTCGAACGGCGGGCGATGGTTAGTTACTGCACACTCGTCGAGGTCACTGCATCACTCAAAGAGGCTCCCCCAGAGTTCGCCGAATTCGGGCGGCGGACCGTCGTACCCGTTCGCTCTGAGCGCGTTATAGACGGCTCGTACAAGTTGGCGCGGCCACCGGGTCCGCTCTGAGGTCACCCGAATCAATGTCCAATGGTCACGGGCGAAGTCTTCATGGCGATCGATGTCGGCGTTCCACTGATTGCGGTCAGTGCGATGCTGATCGCCCTCGTACTCAATGATCAACTTGTACGCGACGTAAACCAGATCAACGCGGCCCATCGTGCCGCGATCGTCGCCGATGATCAGGTTGCATTCCGGCATCGGCAGACCGGCAAGCACCAGGCAGAGGCGCAGCCAGGTCTCCCGCGGGGAGTCCACTCGTTCGCGTACCAACATCACGGCCGTACGGGCGAGAACGATGCCCCGACCGTTGTATCCCTGGACCGCCGCCTGGAGTCGGCCGAGGGTCGTACGCCGTCGTCGCAGCAACCAATCTCCCGCGGTAACGAGGTCTAGCAAATTCAATGTTGAGGCCGCAATAAGCCAGCAGTGCTCGGGTGAGCCAATTCCATCTCGATGCGGAGGCAGTTCTTTTAGTCGCATGACCTTCACATCGCGCCGCCGGATCGGCCGTGGATGGGTCGTGGCGAAAGTCATGGGAAGCTCGGGTCCGACATCGACGCCGAGCAATTGCAGCCCCGTTACGCCGGTCGCGATTGTGCTGGGAGGCAACGTCAACATGACGCCTCGGACTCGGATCCGGTGCGACTCTCCGGTCGCTGCTGCGACGTAGACACCTTTGGCCAGGCGTCGGAAGCGGGAACCCTGGAGCGTCTTCAAAGAGATCCCGAGGGCCAGTGCGTCGGCAGTACGGAAGGGCTGTCCATTGAGTGCTGCCGGTATCACGCTTGGTCGCATGAGCACACTCTGCGGCCTTCTGACGCCACTTCTGTGTCCCAGAACCCAATCTGTGGATAGCTGTGCCCGGCTGCGCATGGCCAGCGAGCTTCTCATCTGTTTCTCATCAAGGGTTCGTTGGAATTGGACGCGACCTCGTCGCACTCGGGGGTCTAAGAGACCAGGCAGGCCAATGACCAGCATGACCGTGGAAGCGGTGCGACTCACCAAGAATTACGGAGGTCGCAGCGCGGTCGAGGATGTCAGCTTCACGGCCTCCCAAGGCGAGATCGTCGGCCTCCTCGGACCCAATGGCGCCGGCAAGACCACCACGATTCGATTGTTAACCACGGTGCTGTCACCAAGCGGCGGCGAGTTCTGGATAGCGGGGCATCCCTCGACATCTGCCAACGAAATTCGGCGGTGCGTCGGCGTCCTCCCCGAGAGCGGCGGTTACCCGGCACATCAAACCGGCGATGAGTATCTGCGCTTTTTTGCGCGACTGTACGGCCTGAGCCGCAGCAAGGCGCGCAGTCTGGCCGCCGATCTATTGGCCCTCGTCGGACTTGAAAAACGCGCCGGATCGACAATCTCCACCTACAGCCGCGGCATGCGGCAGCGGCTCGGGATCGCTCGTGCGCTCGTCAACGACCCTGTCGTCGTCTTTCTTGACGAGCCGACGCTGGGTCTCGATCCCGCCGGTCAAGCTCAAGTCCTCGACATCATTCGCACCATCGCGAAGAGCCGTGCCGCGACCGTCGTGTTGAGCACCCATCTGTTGCCTGAGGTCGAGAAGGTCTGCTCCAAGGTGGTGATTCTCAACCACGGCAGAGTGGCGGTCGCCGGCAGTGTCGGCGAGGTGATCAGTACTGCCTTGATCGAGCAATCCGCGCACCTTCGGGTGCCGCTCGACCTGGTGGAACGCGCCCGCAATGTGCTTGCCGGATTCCCAAACCTGACCGTCGATCAGCTCGCCGAGCAACCCGATGTGCTGACGCTTGCCGTCGACGGAGCTGGCACCGGCGGGGGATCCAGCGATGTCATGAATGCCGCACTGGCAGCCATTACCGCGGCGAATATTCCAGTTCTCCGCTTCGAGCTGGAAGGTGCGCGGCTGTCGGATGCCTTCTTCAAGATGACCAGCAGGGCCGTCGCATGACGCTCCAGGTCGCCACACCAGAGGTCGGTACGCCGCAGGACTCGCGAGCCGCGGAGGGGCGGTCCGGATGGCTGGTCGTTGCCGAGCAGGAATCCCGTGATCTCTGGACCAGCGGCCGCGGGTTGATCTTGCTCTTCTTGTTCAGCATCCTGCTGAGCGCCGTCACCTATCTGACCTCGACAAATCAGGCGCTCAACTTCCTGGAGCAGCGCGAGTCCGTCAATCTCGTGCTGCAGCTCGCAGTTGCCGTCGGCGTCCTGGTCACATTGGTCGTCAGCGCCGACGGGATCAGCGGCGAGCGGGAACGCGGAACCTTAGAAAGCCTCTTGGTCACGCCCGTGTCTCGCCGGTCAATCATTGCCGGCAAGCTCATTGCCGCATTAACCATGTGGTTCGCCACATTTCTTATCACCATCCCATACGTCTGGGTACTGGCTCGTGGTGTAGGGATCCTCGGCCAAGCCCTAGCACTCGGCTTTTTCGTTGGGACGCTAGTCGCAGTCGGCCTGGGCTCGATCGGGTTGTTGATCAGTGGCTTGTGCAACTCGAACAAGACCAGCATTGCGGCCAGCCTCTTTCTGCTGTTGATCTTGTTCGCGCCAACCCAACTGCCGAGCGGATTGCCACAGGGCTGGTTCTTTGACGTACTGCGGCGAGCCAATCCAGTCGACTCGGCTCTGGCGTACGTCTCATCGATGCTGGTGAATGGCCACAGCTGGACGCAAGACCTGTCCTATCTGATCACGCCATTGCTGACGGCGATCATCGCAGGCGGCGCACTCGTGGTTGCCGGCCCAAGGCTGCTACGGCTGATGCCAGGGGTGAGTGCCGGATGAGGACACTGATCATGGTTGTGATGCTGGCCGTTGTACTCAGCGGCGTACCGGTGCCTGCCCTTGCCGATCCGCTCAATGTCGAGGTAGTGGCTGACCCACCGGTCATCTCAACGGTGCTGGGTGACCACTTCGAGATCAGCACAGAAATCAAGAACAACGGTGACAGACCGACCGGTGAGATTCTGGCGCACCTGAACGTCGCCAACATCGAGGGCAGCGTGTACGTCGATCCTGAGGATTGGTCGTCGGAGCGCAGTCAACAACTGTCACTCAAGCCCGGTGAGAGCCGCGAACTTAGCTGGGAAATCCAGGCTGTCAACTCCGGCAAATTCGCCGCATACGTGGTTGTCGCGCCGTTCGGTAGTTCTGTCGCCGGCAACGAGGATCTGAGGATCAGTCAGCTGGTGAAGGTCGATGTTGCTCAACGGACGACACTGACCGCTGGTGGCGCGCTGCCCGTGGTGATCATGGTTCCGCTCTTGATCGGTTTGGCCGGAGCGGGGACATTGTTCCGGGTACGCCGTCGAAGGGCGACGGGTACATGACCGCATCTCCGCTGGCGGCTGCGCCTCAGCCGCGATCTGTTCCGCACCAAGATGCCAACGGAGCACAGCCCGCGGTATCGGTGATCATCTCCACGTACAACTCCGGTTCCCTGGTCGCGTACGCGTTGAATGCGCTGCAGGCCCAGACCCTGCCGGCAGAGCTGATCGAGATCTTGGTCGTCGATGATGGCTCAACCGACGACACCTGGTCATGTCTGACTGAGTTGGCAGTCCAGCGCACCAACATCAAGATCTTCCAGCAGCCGCACACCGGGGGTCCCAGCGCGGGCCGCAATCGCGCACTGGCCGAGGCGACCGGGGAATACGTCTTCTTCCACGATGCCGATGACTACCTCGGACCGGACGCACTCGGGCGACTTCTTGACCTGGCGCAACGGCACGGCTCCGACATAGTGGTCGGCCGGGTCAGCTGGACGGGCCGGCCGCATGTGGAAGCCGGTTTCAGCAAGACTGTGCCGGACGCCGACATTGTTGATGATGGTGTTTGGCGATCGCTGACCCCGCACAAGTTGATCCGTCGTTCGCTCATCGAGCGGCTGCAGCTGCGCTTCTATAACGACATGGTGCAAGGCGAAGATCAAGTATTCATGGCATGCTGCCTCTTCGCCGCTCGAAAGATCAGCATTCTCGGCGAAAGAGGTCTTTACCACCGCCGCATGCTGCCAGACGCCAGCAACCTATCCCGGCAACCGCAGACACTGCTCAACAAACAGCTGACCGCCTCCCGCATGGTCAAGATCGTCGTCGGCAACACCACACCTGGTCCGCGTCGTGATCAATTGCTGCGGCGGGTGTTCGTCCGCACTCTTCCGCCGGCGCTCAATCGCCCCTTCATGGCGGCTCAGTCGGCCGAGCGAAAGGAGTTCATCGAAGTGATGCAAGCGGAGGTCTTTCCTTATCTTCCGCAGGCTGTGCTCGGTGAGCTTGGCGACCGACGGCGGCTGAGAATGCTGACGGCCAGGGCCGGGGAGGCCACTGATCTGGCCGAGCTCAATGAGGTGTTGCGTTCGCCGGTCAGGTATGGCCAAGGCGAGCTGCCCACCTACACGCTGGGTCCGAAGCTGGACCGACTGCTCAGCGCCGAGGACCGCCAAGTCGGAGCACCGCGACTGGCCATGGAGCCGATCTTGTGTCAGGCCGTCACGTCCCGAAGCAAGCTGACTCTCGTGGTAGCCCTACAGGGCGGGACTGGCGCTTCGCATGGACGGCTCAGCCTCGCCGGCTGGCTTCCCGGGAGCGCGGATTTTGTCGATCTTGGATCTGCCGTATCCCGAGTCGGAGCCACGCTGACATTCAACGTCACCTCCCGTCAGCTGTCGCGCAACGAGACGGTTGACTCCGAAGACTCAGAGGTCTTTGGCAGCGAGCAGCGGCAGTGGATCTTACTGCTTCGGGCGCAGCGGAAGGGCGCGACGATCGGTGCCAGCCCGATCATCTGGCCCAAGGCGCTTGAGCCAGCGGCGATTCGCATACAACGCCATATCCGGCACCCTGACCTCCAGCTCGGCACCACACCTGGAGGATCGGTCATGATCACTATGCGGTCGGCGAAACGATCACCGACGTGGCATCATCGTCCGCGCTTAGTGGTCTAAACTCCAGTCAGCGTACGACCGCGAAACCGCCGAGTTGTCAGAAGCTCAGCACCATATTTGGTGCACAAATTCTGACAACTCGGTAAGACCGAGTCAGGCCGGTGCCGAAGCGTCGTGCATCAGCCGCTCCACCATGTCGTCGTCGACATCGGCAAAGAAGGTCCCGACAACGTCCTCGATCTCGTCGAATCCCTCAGCGCAGAAGAGCAGCGGCTGGTAATGCGTGATGTCGTAGGTCTGGACACCCATCCGGCTAACGTCCAACGGCCGAAGCTCGGCGTTCGCGATCTGTTGGATTTCCCCGTACGAGGACAGCAGGCCGGCGCCGTAGGTGCGCACTTCCCCGTGCTCGCGTACCACACCGAACTCCAAGGAGAACCAGAAGACTTTGGAGACGAACTCCAGCGCCTCGGTAGTCTGCACTCGCCGAGCCGCCTGCCCGGCCAGCCGGTAGAGGGCCGCGAAACGATCATGAGCCAGGCAATTGCCGTGGCCGACCACCTCGTGGATCACGTCTGGCTCAGGCGTGTAGAGCGGGACGGAGTGGTGCCGGATGTATTGGGTGGAATGGAAAATGCCGTCGGCCAGGGATCCATAGAACTCCAGCAGGGGCACGAGGCCGGCTGCCGGCACGTACTGGAAGCCGGTGAGCGGCCGGAGCATCTCGTTCACCTCACCGAGCTGCGGAATGTGATCTTCGGGGAGTTTTAGTCGCTCCTTGCCCTCTAAGTACGCGGCACAGGCCAGACGCTGATGCAGGTTGTGAAGCTCGGCGCAGACGATGCGCCAGACCTCCTGCTCGGCGTCGGTGTAGGTCGCGATAGGTGGCGGTGTGCCGGGCCGCCAATCCAGGGCGAGTGCGGCAAGAGCGTTGCGTCGGGCCCGGTAGTCCGGGTCCACGGCACCTGGGTGGTCGGCACCCAAGTGAACGGTGACGTCGTCTCCCGAGCGCGTCACGGGTGCATAGAGCTGAGCTTCTTCGAACATCGCTGCCTCCGGGGTGTCCGGACGTCGCACAGTTGTCGCTGGCAGGCGCCGTCGTTTCAGGGACTTGTGGTCCACAGACCAGGTTAGTCACACACGTAACTCGGCGCCCGTGAACCCGGTCCTCCTCGTTGGCCGCCAACCAGGCGTCCGGATCGGAGACTACGCGGTGCTGCTCGGTGCTCTGGGCCTGCCGAACGATTGTGGAACGTGCGTTGAGAATGTTGAAGGGCGAGCAGCGATGTACCGAGCGATGTACCGGGCATCCCGTCCGACACCACCGATCAGCGACGAGGCGAGTGTGCTGAGGAAGAACAGGCCGATGAAGTACAGGCCGGGCACGGCGGTGACACCACGATCGTGGATGGGCCGACATTCTTGATCAAAGACGTCGAGATGGACCCAGTCGAACGACGGACGGTAGCCGGTGCACCAGACCACGTTGGTTGCGTCAACCACCTGCCCGTCTTCCATGACCGGCTTGCCGTCACGGACTGCGATAGTCCGCGGCAGGCGCATCACCCCGGCCAGCTCGAGGTCCTTGGGCTTGACGCGCCCTAGCGGGGCCGTAAAGTCGATCATTTGCAGTCGCATCCGGCGCCCAATTGGGTTGCTCACGCTGGCCACCCGCGAGAGAAAGAACCAGAACGGTGGCGTAAACAGCCGGTCGGCAATGCTTCCCGGGCGGGTCGGCTCGCTGCCCGGATGTGGGCCCGAGAGCCACGTTCGATGAGTGGTGGAGGCCTCAAGCGCAATCTCGGCCCCCGAGTTGGCGGCACCCACCACGAGAACATCACCGTTGCGCAATTGGGTGGGTCTTCGGTACTCACTCGAATGGAGCTGCATGATCGCCGGGTCGAGCTGGGCGGCAAAGTCGGGCGCGTATGCCGTCTGGTAGCCGCCAGTAGCCAGCACCACATTGTCTGCCTCAAAACGATGATCACCGGCGGTGATAATGAAGCGATCCGCGATCTTCGTGATCGACTGGACGCGCAGTCGGTGTCGGATAGGAAGATCAAATTTTGCGGCGTACGCCTCGAGGTAGTCGGCTATCTCTTCCTTGGTCGGGCAACGGCTCTGCGGCCCAGGAACCTTCAAACCAGGCAGACCGCTGAGGTACGCAGGGGTGAACAGCCGCAGGGAATCCCAGCGGTTACGCCAGGAATCGCCGGTACGCTCGTTCCCGTCCAAGATCAGAAATGGTCGTCCCAATTGGGCGAGGTGGTAGCCGACGGCCAGGCCAGCCTGTCCACCGCCAACGATGATGGTCTCCACATATTCGGCCATGGGGCGAAACTAGAGGCTCCGATGCTGGCCCGGCATCGCTGAAATCCCTCATCTTCTCCGCTCGGCATGGGGAGATCTGCCCATCAGCGCGGCTGGTGGAGCGCCTACCAGAGATTAGGAAGTGCGTCGACGACGCAGAGCGGGTTGCAGCAGAGCCGGCGGAAGGTAGCCAGAGTCGGACTCACGGTTGATCGTGACACCCGGCGGAACGATCTTGTCGATGCGATCGAGGATGTCATCGCTCAGTGATACATCCAAGGCGCCAAGTTGCGACTCGAGTTGCTCCATTGTTCGAGGGCCGATGATCGGTGCCGTCACAGCGGGATGGGCAAGGGTGAAAGCCAACGCCAGATGGATCAGCGTGATGCCCGCGTCCTCCGCGAGCAGGGCAAGCTCCTCGACCGCATCGAGCTTCGCTTGATTGGCCGGCTTATCCATGTCATAACGACCTGGAAGCCGCTGAGCCCGACGCGATTGCGGCAGGTCTTGTCCCTTGCGATACCGACCGGTCAGCCAACCTCCGGCAAGCGGACTCCATGGGATGACACCCATTCCGAACTTCTCAGCCACGGGCAATACGTCGGCCTCGATGCCGCGAACCAAGATCGAATACGGCGGTTGCTCGGTCAGGAATCGCGACAAACCACGCCGTTCGGCAACCCACTGCGCCTCGACAATTTCATGCGCTGGGTACGTCGACGAGCCGAATACGCGAATCTTGCCCTGCCGCTGCAAATCGGTAAGTGCCCCCAGCGTCTCCTCGACGTCGGTCTCGGGGTCCGGGCGGTGCATTTGGTAGAGGTCGATCCAGTCGGTCTGTAGCCTGCGCAGGCTGTTCTCGACCTCACGCATGATCCAGCGTCGCGAGTTGCCGCGCATGTTCGGGTCGCCACGCTCCCCAGGAGGCACACCCATCTGCGAATGGACCTTTGTCGCCACGATGACGTCGTCCCGTCGCCCGCCAGCCAGCGCCTTGCCGACGATTTCCTCCGATTCCCCTTGGGAGTAGACATCGGCGGTGTCGATGAAGTTGACCCCGGCGTCGAGCGCTCGATGGATGATCTTGATCGATACGTCGTGATCGGGTTCGCCCCAGGCGCCGAACATCATTGCGCCTAAACAGAGAGGACTGACTTGCATACCGGTACGTCCAAGGCTGCGATATTCCATAGCGCCAGCCTAAAGATGCTCTATCTGGTTGATGTGGTCGCCTCCGTTAGGCTCACCGGTCATGTCGACGATCTTGTGGCAGGACATCTCCAACGGTGCCCTTGACCGCTGTCGGCTGGAGGTTGGCTCCAGCGGGCTCCGGCTTACCGGGACGGTGCTCACGCCCGCGTACGGTGATCCGCTGGAGGTTCGCTATCTAGTTGCGACCGACGCGAACGGCTTAACCCGCCGGGTCGACCTGGAGCTGGACAACGGATCCACGCGCGTCCTACTCGCCGACGGCCTCGGCCATTGGCACTGGGACGGTGGCCCGGAGTTGACGGACGTTTCAGGTGCTCTCGATGTAGACCTCACCGTGACGCCGGCGACCAACACCCTCCCAATCCGCCGGCTGACGATCGATGTAGACGAAGCCACGGAGCTTCGGATGGCATGGGTCCAATTCCCAGGCCTTGAGGTGATTCCTTCTGATCAACGCTATGAGCGGCTGGCAGCAGACCGCTGGAAGTTCACGACCGGCGATTTCGAGGCGGAGCTGGTTGTCGATGAGGATGGTTTGGTGCTGGACTACGGCGGCCTGTTCCGCTCAGTTGTCTACCGCCCTTAAGGGGTTAGGAGGCAAGCGCCTTCGCCTTGAGCTTCTCGAACTCCTCTTGGTTAATCGCGCCACTGTCGAGCAAGCTCTTCGCCGACGCAATCTGTTCGGCCGGATTGCTACGAGCCGCAACGGTCTGGATGTACTGATCGGTGGCAGCTTGCGCTTTCTGCATTTCGCCGGCCTGCCGTTCGGCCATGCCCCTGCCACGTGCGATCAAGTAGATGAAGGCTGCCAGGAAGGGGAAGATGATCAAGAAAATGATCCAGATCGCCTTCCACCAGCCGCTGAGATCCCGGTCCCGGAAGAGGTCAGCGATGATGTGGAACAGCACCATGAGGTAGAACACAAAGAAGAATGTCCAAACCAAGAGCCAGAAGAAATCCCAGAAACTGTTCATTAGGTCAGCCTTCCGCTGAGTCAAATCTGAGCGCTGCACCCGCGCTAGCCGGGACCACTCTAGGGCATCTGCATCGCGATGTGGTGAGAACGCGGTCAAGCAGAGCTGGGTCGTCATTCGGATAGTCGCTAGAAAACTGCGCGCGCTCCCATTGATCACCCGTGAGGGGTGATCCGACTCCATTCCGTTGGTGGAAACATCGACCTCAAAGTCGGCAAGAACAACGTTGCACGATCTGTACGCCGGTGGCGTGGGAGGTGGAGAGCATGACTGAGCAGGGGAGCATGTCCGATCAGGGCGGCATGGCCGGCGGTGTGGCCGGGCCTAGTGGCAGGTACGGCAGCATGGCTGAAGAAGATGGCATGACAAGCGGCATGGCTGAAGATGACAGCATGAGCGATTTGAGCGAGCTGGCCGTTGGCCCAATCGATTATTTGGCGATCGAGCTGCCAGCCGCCAGGATGAAAGGAGAAGGTCTTGCGGCGCTGGTCGATTTAGTCGACCAAGGCATTATTAAACTGCTCGACGCGAGAGCTGTCACCCGGGAGGACGACGGCACGTTCACCGCAATCGCGCTCACCGATCTGGACAACGACGGGACCCTCGACCTCGCGATATTCGAGGGCATTGAGTCCGGGCTTTTGGACGACGATGACCTGCAGCAAGCCGCCGAACTTATTGAGCCGGGGAAAGTCGTGGCGCTGCTCCTGTACGAGAACACATGGGCTCGCCCGTTCGTCGCGGCCATGAGGCGCGCTGGTGCTGAGTTCATCGCGGGCGGCCGCATCCGAGCCGACGAGGTAGAAGCGCTGCTCGACGCCCTAGAGGCCGAAGAGGCTCAGGCTCAGGCGACATAAGACCGACGTCGAAGAAGATAGAGAGGACGAACCATGGGACTCATTGGTGGCATAGCCCGGACTGCGGTTGTTGCCGGAACCGCGACCGCCGTTTCCAACCGGGTATCACGGCGGCAGGGGAACCGGTGGGCAGAAAAGGACCAGCAGGCGCAGGATGCAGCCGATGCAGAGGCCTACCGGCAGCAGCAGGACGACCAGCAGCAGGGCTACCCGCCCCAGCAGGCGTACGCGCCGCCACCCCAGCCGGCTGCTGCTCCGGCCGGTGATGACATGCTCACGCAGCTCCAGAAGCTTGGCGAGCTGAAAACGGCCGGGGTATTGACCGAAGAAGAGTTCGCCGCACAGAAAGCGAAGATTCTCGGCAGCTGAGGAAGGAAGTTAGGTGCGGCGGGGGCGCAGCCCGCGCCGCATCACTACCCGCGTCGGCGACCGGCGTACGACCTCGCGAAAACCGGCACGCTCGTACAGGCTTCTCGAGCCAAAGAACATGAAATCGTCATGGCTTCGTTCCGGCTTATCCACCGGGTACGCCTCGAGCATCCGCACGCCCTGATCTCGGGCGTAGTCGATGGCGCCAGCGAGCAGTCTGTGTTGGTAACCCTTGCCGCGGTAGGCCTTTGCCACGTACGTGCAGACAATCGACCAGACCGGGGTGCCGTCGACGGCCTTCATGACGCGTGAACGCTCTAGCTTGCGGTAGTCCTCACGCGGCCCGATGCTGATCCAGCCGACTGGTGAGCCGTCGGCGTAGCCAATGAGTCCCGGCACGACGCCGGAACGCACAAGCTCGTGGAGCTTGGCCTTGTTGCCCGGAGCCTGCGCTTTACCGACACCGACTTGGCCCACCTTGCGGTAATAGATGCACCAGCAACCGCGGACGATCGATCCGCCCGGCAGACCGAAGAGCTCCTCGAGATCTGCCCATGTCTGTTCGCTGAGAGGCCTTACCTCAAACATGGCTGAAGTTTCGCATCAATCACGTAAGGTGCCGACAATGAAACCCTTCCTGCTGCTTGCCATTCGGGCCGAGGATGTCGCCGCCGACGACGAGTATGCCGCGATGCTGCGCTTCAGCGGTCTCGACGAGGCGCAGCTCCGGCGATTCCGGATGGAGCAGACCGAGCTCGGCGTTGTTGATCTTGATCAGTGGTCGGGAATCATCTTGGGAGGTGGGCCGTTCCAGGCCAGCGATCCAGACGACGTCAAGTCTGCGACTCAGCGCCGAGTGGAGGCCGAGCTGTCGGCGTTGCTTGATCAGGTAGTGGAGCGCGACTTTCCTTTTTTGGGAGCGTGCTACGGAATCGGAACATTGGGCCGACATCAGGGCGCGGTTGTCGATCACACATTTCATGAGCCGATCAGCGGTATTCAGATCAAGCTCACCGAGGCCGGTGAGGAGGATGAACTCTTCAGGCGCGCCGGCTCCCAGTTCGGCGCGTACGTAGGGCACAAGGAAGCGATCAGCAAGCTCCCGGCGCATGCGGTCACACTGGCGTATTCGGAATCTTGTCCCGTGCAGGCGTTTCGCGTTGGGACCCGGGTCTATGCCACCCAGTTCCACCCCGAGCTGGATCTAGACGGGTTGGCTACTCGGGTAGAGGTCTACAAGTACGCCGGCTACTTCGAGCCGGAGGAGGCCGATGCCGTTATGGCGGCTGCCCGGGCGAGTGGTGTCGACGAGGTGCCCAGCATCCTGAAGGGTTTTGTGGAGCTCTTCGCTCGCTAGTTTGCCGCTACAGCTTGGTGAAGCCGCTGCCAAGAATCACAACGCCGATGATGAACATCATGACCGATGTCATGATGCGTCCGTTCACAGCCAGCCAATCACGAGCCAACAGGAGCTTCGGTTCCATCCTGTGTGGCGCTATGAGTGAACCGGCGATGGGCACGATGACTGTCGAGGTGGCGATCACGGTATAGATGATGATCAGTAGGGCGGCCTCGCCGGACTTAAGGCGGGATGCACTCAAGACAAGCCCGCCGGCAATGCCGAGAAGCAGGCCCTTCGGTCGAAAACTCAGCACCACTGCGATCGCAAAAGAGGAAAGTGAACCGAAGGAGTCCACCGCCGCGAGCCAGCGCGGCAGGCCCGTACTGCTGGGCCGAGAGCGTCGTCGGAGATATATGGCGGCCAATATCAGCAAGGCAGTCCCGATCACGATCTCGAGGACTGCGATTGCGGTGTCACGCCCCCTTCGTAGTGGCTGGGAAAGCGCCGTCGTTGCTAGCGCACTCAGCATGATCACGGCAGCCACTCCGATCACGGTGCCGATCAGAAAAGGTAGCGCCGCCCGACTGCGGTTGGGTGAGAGCAAGATCAAGATCGTGACGGTTAGGGGTACCGAGCTGAATGCAAGGGCCACCGCGATAGGGAGCAGCGCGCCGAGTGCCTGCCACATCGCGCCTGACCGTCCCCTCTGGTGCTGATTCAGCGGTTACGCTATCGGATTGGCTTGGCCACTGATCAGGATGAATGCGGCGAGCTGGACTCTCAGGCTGCCATTCCTGTTGGCAGTGGCTCGTCGAGGCATCGGTAGTGTTCGGCGTCGGGCAGCGTCCAGTCGACGCCGTGGTCGTTTCTGGTGCAGGCGAGCCAGGCGAAGGTTTTGCCTCGGTGGTGTCTTCGGCAAAACGGATCCTCATTGGTTGCCGAGGTCGGGCCGTAGGGGTGGGGTTGGTGATGGTCAAGGTCGCAGCGGTCGGCGGGTACGGTGCAGCTGGGGAAGCGGCAGGTTCCGGCCCGGATTTTGATGGCTTCGGCGAGCCGGGTGGAGGCGTGGCGGCCGAGTTCGGTGGTGTCCAGCAGCCGGCCGCCGTCGTCGGTGAGGAGCC
>Ga0307416_100000105_pt1 | contig 51970 bp, 56 predicted proteins | sample DK1Cmetagenome_2_FD_203821 | JGI IMG/M metagenome (GOLD analysis project Ga0307416, IMG submission 203821) | Maize rhizosphere microbial communities from greenhouse at UC Davis, California, United States - DK15-C-3 | ecosystem: Host-associated > Plants > Roots > Rhizosphere > Soil | place...
TAAAGGCGATTCTGGCCGACGCGCTCGGCATGCACCTGGACAGCTTCCAGCGGATTGTCGTCGACCCAGCATCCATCTCGATCGTCCACTACACGTCCGCCCGTCCCTACCTGATCACCGCAAACTCCACAACGCTCGACCTGGGTGCCCTGTTATCGCCGCCGCGCAAGAAGGGACGCGGCCGCCGGTCAAAGCCGCCGGAGGACGCCGCGGTCGGAGGCGGATTGGGCGCCTCAGAGGTGGCCGAATGAGCGTCCCCCTTTGTGTTCGGAGTTGTGTTCGGACCCACAAGGGATGGCTCGCAGTGCATTGAGCAGCTGACTTACCCTGTTACGCATGGCGATTCTGGTGCACCGCTATGACGCGCCCGATCGGTTTGTGGCAGGCACGGTTGGACAGCCTGGCGAGCGCACGTTCTTCCTGCAAGCGCGCGAGGGTAATCGCATGACCAGCGTCGTGTGCGAGAAACAGCAGGTTTCGGTGCTCGCTGAACACCTGGATCACGTACTCGATGAGGTCCAGCGTCGAAGTGCGGGCCGGGTAGACGTACCGCCCGCATTGTCTACCGCAAGCGACACCGATCCATTGGACGCGCCAATCAACGAGGAGTTCCGGGTAGGTACGATGACCATCGCCTGGGATCCCAGCATCGACCGCATCGTCATCGAGTTGTTCTCCAATGTCGAGGTCGACGATGAAGAGGCGGGCGGGGAGAACCCAGGCTCGGCCGCCGAGCAGCCTGACGAGATTGATGCCGACGAAGTTTTCGTGGTCAAGATCACCGCCTCGTACGCGCGGGACTTTGTGGCCCGGGCTCAGGCCCTTGTTGCAGCGGGCCGACCATCTTGTCCGTTCTGCCTGCAGCCGATTGATCCGGAGGGCCACATCTGTCCCCGGGCGAACGGCCATCGCCGGCCACTATTTGACTGATTTCCGCGGTGTCTGTCGATGATCTTGGCCGGCTGACGGAGGATGGCGACGTCCAGCCGCCCCATCCTGCGTTGACGGCCGACCTGCCGGAGGCAGAACTGCGGATCACCGGCCGGTTGCTACAGGCGTCCAACGCCACCTTCCTGGCTGAGCTGCATGCCGACGGCAGGCCCATCGAGTGTGTCTACAAGCCGCTGGAAGGAGAACGGCCGCTCTGGGACTTCCCGCACCGCACACTTGGGCTTCGCGAGATTGCGGCGTACGAGGTCTCTCGAATCGGTGGTTTCGACTGCGTGCCGGTCACTGTGCTCGCCGATGGGCCGTTCGGCCCGGGCTCGCTTCAGGTCTGGGTGGATGTCGACGAGGCGGCCACTAACAAGCTTGTTGATCTTGTTCCCAGTTCGGAGATGCCGAAGCATGGCTGGTTCGCCGCGGTGGAGGGCTTTGATGGAGATGATCGTCCAGTCTCGGTGATCCACGCCGATGTCGCCGACCTCCGGCTGCTGGCCGTTTTCGATGTGTTGATCAACAACGCCGATCGCAAGGGCGGCCACATCCTCGGGAGCGCCGGCCGGGTGTTCGGAGTTGATCACGGCGTAAGCTTTCACACTGATCACAAACTGCGAACCTTGTTGTGGGGCTGGGCAGGGTGCGAGCTGAATGGGCGCGAGCTGGCCGCGGTTCGCAAGGCTCGCGATGAGGCGCCGGACCAGCTCGACTCGCTGCTCAGCGATCGGGAGATTGCAGCGCTGGTACGCCGTGCGGACCTACTACTCAGCCGGCGCCGCATGCCGCGCCCCCGTGGTGAGTGGCCCTCGATCCCTTGGCCCCCGTTCTGACGCGGATCAGATCGAGCGCGTCATCGTCGGGATTCGGCAGTCGCGCATAGACGGGGCCACGGCCCATCGCAACCCACTTCGCATCACGTACTTGCACGTGGCATCAGCTGCAGATGGGTGCGGAGTGCAAGTACTTGATGCGAAGTGGGACTGGATGATGGCGGGACAAAGGCCTGCATCGAGCTGGCGCCGTACGGGTTGCTGGCTCCGTTTGCCGCCGCGTTGATGGATCGGTTCGGGATCCGCTGGGTGACCAGCCTCGCCTTGGTGCTGGTGGCGGCCGGCACCACCACCAACGCCCTGGCATTCAGCGTGGTCGTCATCATCGGAGCAGTCGGCTGCGGCGTCTACATCGGCTCCCGCCGGGAGCAGGCGGCTCGCGGTGGCCAGTCTTGGCGATGATTTGCGGGGTTCGATGTACGGCGGCCGCGCGCTCCAATCCCAGCGTCGACTCCCGCAGAACGGCAACCTCGCATGCGCTGAGGCAGGCGCCCGTGGCGGCTGACAACGGTCCGACCCTGGAGACATGACCACTACCGTGACCAACACGAGGGTGTTTCCTGCTCCGCCGTCCGCCTCTAACTGGCCGGCCCGAACGACGTCTTTGAACTCCTGGCGGATGACCGCGACGAAACGCGGACTTGCGGGTGCTTGGTTGATCGCTACTTCATCGGCGCGTTGGCGATTCGGCCAGAAGCTTGTCTATGACTGCTGCGAGGTCCGCTTTTTCCTCCTCGCTGAGAACGTCGAACATCAGCCGCCTGACGGCTGTGACGTGGCCGGGTGCGGCCTGCTTGATCGCGGCATGGCCCTGGGGGGTGATGACGACCCAGGCGCCGCGGCCGTCTTCGGTGCATTCTGCACGCTCCACTAGGCCGCGGCGTTCCATGCGTTTGATGTGATGGGAGACTCTGCTGCGCTCCCATTGCAGCAGCGCGGCGAGCTCGGTGACCCGTATCCGGCCTGCGGGATTGTCGGTGAGGTGGACCAGGACCTCATAGTCCGGCATCGACAGGCCGGCGTCGTGGTGCAGCTCGCGCTGCAGCGTGGCGGCCAGTTCTGTGTTCAGTTTTAGCCAGTTACGCCATAGGTGCTGCTCTTGGGTGGTGAGCCAGCGCACCTCGGTGTTCATGTCCACGATGGTATCGGGAATAGTTGACACATCACATAGGTTGGAGCCTGATGTATATGACACGTCACGCACCTGGTGACCTGGACAGTTTAGGAGCCCAACATGACCAACCCCGCCAGCAGCCCGGCTACTGTCGCCGATCTGGCCGGCAGCTACGTCTTGGATCCCGCGCACACCCGCCTCGGGTTTGTGGCCCGGCATGCGATGGTGACCAAGGTTCGTGGCCAGTTCAACGACTTCGAGGGCAGCGGTGTTGTCGACGCCGCCGACTTCACCAAGTCAACGGTTGCCGTGACCATTCAGGCCGCCAGCATCGATACCCGCAACGAGCAGCGTGACGCGCACTTGCGCAGCAACGACTTCCTCGCCATGGAGACCTACCCGCAGATCACCTTCATCTCCACCGGCATCGAACCGACCGGGCCGACCAGTGTGGAGGTGACCGGCGACCTGACCATTAGGGGTGTCACCCGCAGCGTCACCATCCCGTTCGAGTTCGAGGGCGCCGCCACCGACCCGTTCGGGAACCCGCGCGTCGGCTTTGAGGGCTCGGTGGTGATCAACCGCAAGGACTACGACGTCACCTGGAACGTCGGGCTCGAGACCGGCGGCGTGCTGGTCAGCGAGAAGGTCACCCTCGAGTTCGAGGTCTCCGCCATCAAAACCGGCTGACCACAGGCATCCGCTGGTTAGCAGGCAGTGGGCCGACCATCTCCGGCCGGCCCAGCCGCTGGCAAGAGTCGGCTGCCAGCGGTAGTTCGGCAAGAGTGCCTGGCCCGTACGCCCGTCTGGCGAGCACCTCAACGGGCGTCCCATTTAAGGGGCGGCCGCACGGCAGCCGGATAAGGTGACGCCATGCAGGCTTGGACCTCCCGTGCGGTGCCAACCCTCCCACCGGCACCAACGGTCCATCCGCTGCAAGCCTTCGACACAGCCGCCCAACGACTTGTTCCTATCGGTCCCGAGACGGGAACCGCGCGTATGTACGTCTGCGGGATCACCCCGTACGACGCGACCCACATCGGCCACGCCAACACCTACATCGCCTTCGACCTGCTCAACCGCGTGTGGCGGGACCGCGGCCTTGAGGTGAACTACGTCCAGAACGTGACAGATATCGACGACCCGCTGCTGGAGCGGGCAGGTGAAATCGGCATCGATTGGGCTGTTTTGGCAGAGCAGCAGACGCAGTTGTTCGCAGAGGACATGGCAACACTCAATGTGCTGCCACCGCGGCACTTTGTCGGTGCGGTGGAATCGATATCGCTAACCGTGGATTTAATCGAGCAGCTGCAGGGCCGGCAGGCGGTCTACGCCGTGGAAGACACAGAGTTCCCGGATCTGTACTTCGCGCAGGCGAGTGACTCAGAGTTTGGCTCCCTTTCCCGGCTTCCTGAGCAGCCCGCTATTGAGCTCTTCGCCGAGCGTGGCGGCGATCCGGACCGGCGGGGCAAGAAGGCCCCGTTGGATTGCCTGGTCTGGCGCCGTGCTCGGACTGGTGAGCCGAGCTGGCAATCCGTGTTCGGCGCCGGCCGGCCCGGGTGGCACATCGAGTGCACGGCGATTGCCCTTGATCTGCTCGGTGCGAACTTCCATGTTCAAGCGGGTGGTAGCGACCTGATCTTCCCGCACCATGAGATGTGCGCCGCCCAGGGCCGCGTGGCCACCGATCAACCGTTCGCCCAGGCGTACCTGCATAGCGGCATGGTCGGCCTGGATGGCGAGAAGATGTCGAAGTCGAAAGGCAACTTGGTCTTCGTCTCGACGCTGCGAGAGTCTGGCGTAGATCCCATGGTTATTCGGCTTGCGTTGCTCGCACACCACTTCCGGGACGACTGGGAGTGGAGTGACGATCTGCTCCTGTCCGCCCAGGACCGCTTGAGCCGGTGGCGGGAGGCGGTCCGGTTGGATGCGGGCCTAAACGCCGACGAAGTATTGGTCCAAATGCGTGCCGCCCTCGCGCAAGATCTGGATGCCCCGTCCGCGCTCGCAGCTATCGATGCGTGGGCAGGAGCCTCGATGGCGATCGACAGCGACGACGCCGAAGCGCCTGCACTGGTCGCCCGTGCCTGTGAGGCGCTCCTCGGCGTAACGCTCTAGATCACCGACTTGTCAGCGTCTCAACGGGCTATAGCACTCTGTGACGCTGACAAGTCGGAGTAGAGTGTGCCCGACGAGTTGAGAACTCGCGCGTGTACCGGGGTCGGTGAAAGTCCGAACCGGCGGTGACAGTCCGCGACCCCTCTGCCTCCAGTGGAGGGTTGATGTGGTGAAACTCCACAACCGACGGTGAAAGTCCGGATGGGAGGTTCACGCGAGTACGTCACCGTCCTGCAATGGTGGGACGACGTGCTCTCCACCCCGGCATTCGTGCGACCGGATGAGTGGAGGGATCACATGGATCTCCAAGAAGTACTCCTGCGGTTGCTGAAGGCCGAGCTCCATGTCGGTTCGAGCGTCATTCTGTGGCGGGAGATCATCGGCAATGGGTTCGGGTTGGCAAGCGCTCTGCTGGGCATGTGGCGCAAGGTCGCCGCGTGGCCCGTCGGCATTGTGGGCAACGTCTTGTTGTTCACCGTCTTCGTCGGCACCGCCATTGGCGGCCCGTTCGACACTCCCCAGAAGCTGGATCTGTGGGGCCAAGCCGGCCGGCAGATCTTCTTTATTATCGTCAGCGTGTACGGCTGGGTGCGCTGGTATCAGTACCGCAAATCGCATGCCGACGAGGGCGTCGGCGTACGGCCAAAATGGGCGGGCGCAAGTGGTCGGCTGCAGCTCCTCGTGGGGGCCGTGGCGCTCACCACGATCTTCTACTTCACACTGAAGGCGCTGGGATCGTGGGGTCCCCTCGCTGACGCCTGGATCCTGACTGGCTCGATCTTGGCGACGTACGGCATGGCGCGCGGTTGGGTTGAATTCTGGCTGATCTGGATCGCCGTTGATGCCGTTGGCGTACCGCTGCTCCTCGTCGCCGGGTACTACCCCTCAGCGGCCATGTACATCTTCTACGGCGGGTTCTGCGTTGTTGGCTTCCTGATGTGGCTCCGGATCGAACGTCGGGAGCGGGCCGAAACCGTTCCCAGCGTTGCCTCACCAGCAGTGGAGACTGTTGGGTAACGTTTAGGCTGGGTGCCGTGCCCGCCCCGAAATCCTTCGACAGCCTCTTCGCCGAGCTTTCAGCCAAAGTGGCTGGTCACGACCCCAGCTCCTCGACGGTTGCCCGGGTCCAGGCTGGCGTACATCAGATCGGCAAGAAGATCGTCGAGGAGGCGGCCGAGGTGTGGATGGCTGCCGAATATCAGACCAAGGAACAGGCCGCCACCGAGATCAGCCAACTGCTGTACCACATTCAGGTGCTCATGCTGGCCCTTGATCTTGATCTCGAAGACATCTACCAGAGGCTGTGACGTGCGCGACGCTCCGCGTCGCGCGGAATCGCGCTCGGAAACCCGCTGTCGTCGTCCTCGCTCGGAGACGAATCCTTCAGTGCTTGCGAGCGTCGGCATTGCGCGAGCAGCACCCAGACAAGACGGATCTCCTCGCTCGTCCTCCGATCGGCGGCGCGCGGTCCGGGGAGCACGCACCTAGGATGAGGGCCGTGAGTTCGCCGCTGCCGGGTATGGAGAAGCCGCTGATCAAGGTCGCCGTGCCTAACAAGGGCGCCTTGTCTGAGCCAGCGGCCGAGATGTTGCGCGAGGCCGGCTATAGCCAACGCTCCAATGGGGAGCTCGCGCTCTTGGATGAGGTCAATGGCGTCGAGTTCTTCTACCTGCGCCCCCGAGACATCGCGGTCTACGTGGGCGAGGGAACTCTGGACGTCGGAGTTACCGGACGCGACATGCTCCTCGACTCGCGGGCGCACGCCATCGAAGTCATGCGGCTCGGATTCGGCCGTAGCAAGTTCCGATTCGCGGCGCCGCATGGCCGCCACATGTCTGTGGACCAATTACATGGTCTTCGACTAGCCACGTCCTATCCGGGGCTGGTTGAGGCGTACCTTGATGATCTTGGCGTCGCGACTCGACTTATAGCGCTGGATGGCGCTGTGGAAACCGCCATCCGCCTCGGCGTCGCTGATGTCATTGCTGATGTCGTCGAGACCGGCACGACCTTGCGAGAAGCGGGGTTGGAGCTCTTCGGCGATCCGATCTTGGACTCGGAAGCGATCTTGATCTGTCGTTCCGGGGCCGAGCCACCCTCAGGCCTAGACCAGCTCGAGCGCCGGCTGAACGGGGTCCTTGTCGCGCGCAACTACGTGATGATGGATTACGACGTCACCGACGCGCTCGTCGAGGAGGCGTGCGCGATCACTCCTGGGCTGGAGTCGCCAACCGTCTCTCCGCTCGCGAAACAAGGATGGCGGGCGGTGCGGGCAATGGTGCCGCGAGCTGATGCCCAGCAGATCATGGATGACTTGTGGGCGTTGGGTGCCCGCGCCATTCTGGTTACCGACATCGCTGCTTGTCGCATCTAGCGTCGTTACTAGTGGCTGATCACAATCTCGATCACAACGTCTATGTGGCGCGACCTCGTCGCGTACGCCTGATCGCGATCATCTCCAGCATCACACTCTGCATACTTTTCGCGATTGGCTGGTTGCTACTACCGGCTGACATTCGCACACTGTTCCCGATTACACATCGGCTAGCGCTACTGCTCATTTTGGCGTTCCCCATTGTGATCATGGCGATCTTGGCAGGCAGCTACGTACGCGCTGACGAAGCAGGCCTACGGATTCGTAATGCTCTCAGGACACACCTGGTGCCTTGGGAACGCGTCCACAAGATCATCCTGCGGCCGGGTGATCCATGGGCTCAGCTGCTCCTCAAGCCTGCTGATGGCCAGCCATTCAAGGCTGATCTCGATGCGGAGAAGCGTCAGTTAATGGGCATTCAGGCCGTGGACGGCCCGCTCGCGACAACAGCAGTGAACGAACTCCGCGTACGCCACCGCCGCTTCCTCGCATCGCCCTAACAACGCCGACTTGTCGATGTCACTGAATGCCGCGTGACTTGAGGATCGCCTCGATTTCGGCCATCTCCTCATCGATCGGAGGTTGGCTACCCCCGGACTTCGCCGCGCCTTTTTTGGCTGGCAGCGCGCCGGCTGTCGACTGACCCGTCGCCTCCTTGGATTTTGCAGACGAGCGACGACCGATGAGGCCACCGACCACCCAAAGCACGATGCAGAGACCCAGCAACGAAAGACCGAACCAGACGCCGGGCGAGAAGATGATCTTGGATGCCCAGGTGCCGATCGCGACCACGGCATTCCACAACAATGTGAGAAGTCCGCTGAAGTACAGCGCGATTGGGACAAGTGCCAGGCCGATGCCTTGAATCACCCGGCCCTTGTTCCCTCGTCGCCATGCGACTCCGGTAGCGATCACGCCGAGCAGCGTGAGCCCGACGCAAAGCGGCAGCAGTACGGTGTCAACACTAGGCATGATCTCGGAAACCCTTTCAAACAAGGAAAAACATTGCTCAGCCGTGAGCCGTGGCCGTCATTTGGCCGTCAGCCGTCCACGCGCCGTCGATCGCGCGGCGCATTCTGTCCTCACTGCCGACCATGAGATGACCATAGGTCGACAACACAAGCTGCGCGTTTTCGTGGCCAAGTAGCTCAGCAACAGCGACCACGGACTCACCGGCGGCGAGCAACACGCTGGCGAAGTGATGGCGCAGCGCGTGGGTTGTCGTGCCCTCCGGCAGGCCAGCCTTTCGGACGGCGGGAGCCAAGATCCGAGAGCCGTAGTACTCGTGTCGCCACGGGTGGCCGTGCTTCGTTGTGAATAGCAACCCGTCGACCGGGGAAAAGGCGGCGATGTGGTGCGCGAGAGCTTCCGCCACTATGTTCGGCAGGGGGAGCGTACGCCGTGACCTTGGTGTCTTCGGTGCTACACGTTGCTTGCCGTCTGGGCTGGTCTGCCAATCGATGCGCGCCGTCCGCGCCAAGAAATTGATATCGGTCACGCGGAGCGCCATCAACTCACCGATGCGCAGGCCGAGGCCAGCTTGGGCGATCACCATTGCTCGGCAGCGTTCCGGCATCGCGTCGGCCAATGCCTGAACCTGGACAGTCGACAACGGCACGACTCGCTCGCGTTCCGACCTTGGCAGGCTGAGCCGTGCTGCCGGGCTCGATGCGATGAGCCGGTCTTGGACAGCGCTTGAAAGGATGGAGCGGAGAACACCCGCCACGAGGCGCAGGGTGCTCAGCCTTGCAACTCCGACGCACGGAGCGTGGAGAGCCGCCTGTCGCCGATTTTGGTCCCAGCAATGTGCTTGCTGATCAGGTAGGCCGTACGCGCTGCGGTGGTCGGCCGATGGGGTCGCGTCGCTGCCCACTCCCGTGCATATTCGGCCAGCGTGATCTTCGACGCGTGGTCTATGTATGCGCCGGAGAGCTTCGCGCCTTCCACGGCGGTTAGGTGCCGCTCAGCGTCAGCTTTTCTAGAAAACGTCCGTGACCGCTCGCGGCCATCAGGGTCGAGCCAACGTGCCCTGTAGTGACCGCTTCTCTTCGTTATGTGACCCATGATCAGATTCCAGCCTTTCCTACTTCGGCGGCTCCAAGATGACCCGCCTGCCGCGCCATGCGCACCCAGCGGCCGGCGGTCGACCGGGGAAGCCCGAGAGATTCCGCCACGGTTGCAGTCGGATCGCCTCGTCGCCAGCAAGCTCGTCTGCAGTGTGACGCCCTGGCATCGTGAGCGAGGTCCAAGACACCGAGCGCTCCTCAGCTCCCATCACCGATCTTCTCCATCCATGTCACATCTAGACCCCGGAGCGCCAGCAGAGTGATCATCTGTGGATGACGGCTCTCCACGTACTAAGGAGGGTATTGGTTGTCCGGTGATCACGCGCAAGCGACTATTTCGTCCTTCAACCTGCGAAGCGCGGCAAACGTCTGAGTCTGAACGGGTTTGAATCCCGTGGGGTGGTGTAGCGATCTCGGTGATCGCTACGTCCAACCGGTCACGGCGGACCGGGTCAGATGCGTCGGCGCAACTTCATTTCCCAAGTTTCACGACTGCGGTGGTGCTAGCGGCCGGGTGCGGACGGTCCCCCTGGACGCCGTCCGGGTATTTGGTACGGACGTTGGCGGTCGTCGTAGTTGCGATCACGTGTGGTGCGACCTGCCTGTCGCCCTTGGCGCTCCGGATTCCCCGGCAGATCATTAAGACGGGCGACAGCTTGGTCGAGGCGCTGCTGCCACAGGGTAGGGCCTGTCTCGAGCTGGACGCCTCCGGTTGGTCGTGGGTCCCGTTGATCGATGCCGTTGGCGGCCCGCCATATCGCAACTTCGCCAATGAGGGCGGTGCTTGGGTGACTTCCCGCCGGGGCCCAGACCGGCTGGGCGTCGTCCCGGCAGGCGTGATCTCGAATTTGTTGGGCGAGGTCGGCCACTAGTCGGGCCCGCTTTGCCAGATAGTCACCCCAGGCGGGATGCTCAGAGAGCTTCTCTGAGATGCCGGGCAGCCAAGGCACCGGCCCTCGGCCGGCGGGCGCGAGCTCGGGGAGACGCCAGTTGAGGACGGCGGCCATGTCTCCTGCGGTGCGGAGGTCTCGTCCAGTGGTGGCAATTTGCAGGTGGAGGAGCGGGTGCTCGCCGGTCTCAGCCGCTAGGGCGAGCAGGTGTGCACGCAGCGACGGCCAGGCCGGCTCGTTGGTGAGCCCGGGCACGAGCTGGTCTGCTCGGTCGAGCGCCGCCACGGTCTGGGGGCCGACGAGCTGTTCGGCCGCGACATGGAGCGCATCGGTGTAGCGCTGGACCGCCTCATGGAGCCGCACCGCCGGATCATGAAGCTCACGCAGCAAGGTGGTGGCGGAGATGGGCGCGTCGTCGCTGGCCAGGATCTGTTGCAGGGTCTCGGTCGGAGTTAGGGGTGCGACGGTTTCGGGCCGGATCACAGTGTGCGCGTCACCGTCGCTGACGACCTTTAGGTAGAGGTGGTTGGCGTGCCGGCCGCGGGTGAGCATGGTGTAGAGCTGTTGGCGGGACTCCTGCCCTGTGAGCAGTCCGTGCATGGTGTCGGCAGAAACCCCCTGAGCGCCGTGGATCGTGGTGGCGTAGCCGAGACCGGTCGATTCGCGGACGTAGTCGGCGGGAAGCTTGACGGTGCGGTGGCTGCGGTTGTGCCGGACGGTCAGAGCACCTTGTCGGCTGACGTGGGTGACGATCCAGCGATCGCCGTTCTTCACCCAGTCGGCTGCGGACATCCGCAGCCGGCGGTCGTTGGTGCGGGTGATGATCACATCGCCGACACTGGCGCTGGTTCCATCGGCCAGGCGCACCTCACGTCCAACCTTGGCGCTGCCGAGACGACGCGCGCGTGCTCTTCGGTTGAGGTCGGCGACGAGGTCTCGGGTGGGGGCGACCATGATCGGGTCGAGCCCAGCCGCTCGGTCGAAAACCCACGCGTGAAAGGCATCCTCGATGGTTTTGGCCAGGTCGCCGACGTGGACGCGCCGTGATCAAGGTAGAAGTCGAGTGCCTCTGGGTCGCCGTCGCGAAGGGCGAGCGATGCTGCCGCTTCGGCGGGGGTGGTGAAGCGGTGCAGCTCGGTCAGGTGGAGGGCGCCGTGGGTGTGTCTGATGTCGCGGAGGACACCGCCGGCGCCGATGGCGGCCAGTTGTTGATCATCACCAACCAGCCGAACACTCGCACCTCGATCGATGGCGAACTGCACGGCCGCGTCGAGCGAGAGGGTGTCGGCCATGCCGGCTTCATCAATGATCAACAACGTCGATTGGCGGATAGCGGCCGCCCAGTCGGGCAGCTCGCCATTGCGGAGTGACCAGGTGAGTTTGGCGAGGGTGTCGGTGCGGATCCCGGTTTGCTCGGCGAGGACGGCGGCCGCGGCAGCCGATGGGGCCAGGCCGACCACCTGACCGCCGTCTTGGGTCCAGGCCAACTTGAGGGCGCGCATGGCGGTGGTCTTCCCGGCGCCGGCAGGGGCGATCGCGAGCTGCAGACGTGCGCCGGAGGTACACATCCGGCGGACCAGTGCCGCCTGCCCGGCATCCAGTGCAGTGCCGTTCGCCGCCATCTCCAGCAGGGCCAAGTCGACCGCCATCTGGTCTACGGCTGACCCGTCGCGTCGTCCGGCGGTGCCAACGAGGCGGGCCTCGGCGTCGAGGATCCGCTGCGAGGTGTAGAGGGCGGCGCCGGCGACGGTGTAGACCGACGACCCGTCGACCCGCCGCAAGACCTCCGGTTCCTCGATGCCGTCGGGCGGCGCGGCCAAGGCAACAGATCGACGATCGAGCACCTCATCGACCAGCTGGTCCACCAAGGCACTCGCGCGTTCCGCCGTCACCCCAATGGTGCGGACCTGCCGCTGTGCTTCGGCCCGGACATGCCACATCTGCCAGGTCGAGCGGCTCGCCTCCATAACGCTCAGGATGTGATCGGCCGTCTGTTCGACCCAGTGGGCGTCGTCGATCGTGGCGGTCTCGGCGGGCGGTGCCAGCGCCGTCCGCACCATCGAGGCGACGCCCTCGGGCCCATCTAGCACCGCTGCAGCTTCGTTGAGCCAGGTGGAGCGTTGTTCGGTCAGGGATCGGGGTTCGTGTTTGGCGTCGCGGGTCTCCAACGTCGCCTGCTGGGCCAGGTGCAGCGCTTCGACCGGGGTCGGTGGCCGGCCATGATCGTTCTGGAACTGAATGGCGAGCTCGCCGCGGCGGGTCTCGATGTGGGCGCGGCGGGTCGACCAGCGTTTGTTCAGTCGGGGGTCGACGCTCTCTCGGATCGGCCGCTTCGTCGGGTCGGTGCCCCGTCGTTCGGCGAACCGCACGCCTAACGTGTCGCGGAGATGCTGTTCGAGTGCGGTGTTGTAGGTCTCCGACGCGGCAACGTTGGCTTTGAACAGCACACGGCCGTCGATGGACAGCCACCGTCCGTCGAGGGTCTGCACCTTGTTTGCGACCGCCACGTGGGTGTGCAGATCCGGGTCACCGGCCCGACTGTCCCGGTGGGTGAACGCGGCGGCGACCAGGCCTCGGACGTTGACCTGCCGGATGCCTTGTGGCCCGGTCCGGGTGAACAGCGCATGCTTCTCGACGAACGCCAACGCGTCCTTGACCGCGGCCTGATGGGCCTGTTCGATCACAGCCGCCACCGCCGGATCAGCCACCGCCCACAAGGTCGACACCGACTTCACCGGCGAGAAGGTCAAGTCATAGCCCGCCACCGTCTGGGTTCGCGGCCGCGAGCCTTTCGCGATCTGTCCCGCCAGCTCGTGAGCATCCATCGGCTCGCGGCCATGCTCGGCCAGGAAGAACTGCCGGGCCACCTCGCTCCGCACCCGCGCCCGATCCGCGGCCGGCAGCGGCGCGCCCACAGGCAGGCCGGCCGCCGTCTGGATCGCCGCGAACCGTCGTGCCACCTCCAGCCGAAACGCGCTGACATCACCATCGACAACCCTGAACGGGACCCCCAGACGGGACGCCTCCTGGAAGTCGAGGGTAGTAAGGTCTGGCCCTTCCAGCTGCTGCTGGCGGAGCTCGGCCAACGGGTGCAGACCGCAGCCGAACAACGCTCGCATCTGCTCGGCGGTCACCGGGTCGCCGACGGCCAGGCCGTCGATCCCGTCCATGCCGGAACCGATCCAGACGCCTGGCGTCTCGCCGCGTTCGGTGTAATAGGACGCCAGACCGGTGTGACCTTTCTCGGTCGCATCCAGCGCAGCGACCTGCCGGGTCAGATAGTCATACCCGGATCCCGCTGTGAGCTTGTGGAGGCTCATCGTCATACCCCACCCGAAGGGGTACATGCCGCCGGGGCGGTCAGGCCGACCGGAGCTACCTCCGACGGTGCATGGGGTGTGTGGCACCTCGAATTCTGGTAATCCTTGGGCGTACGCGTGATAAGTCGCTCCGCGAATGCTGACTGCTGAGGTGTCATCGTCGGCGCAAAGCTCCCTGGATGGGTGGCGACGATTATTGAGTCGATCTGCTCGTGGGTTCCGTCGGGCCAGACGACCCGGCGGGCGTCAGGCGTTTGAACATCCGTCGTTCGTCAGGCCGGCCGTAACAGCGGCGGCGTAGCGTCCGTCGTCGAGCACTCCGCGCCGGTTAGGTTTGCGCCGGCCGAGCGGTAATTTCTCCATGCCGTTCCAGCGTGCCCAGTAATGCAGGCCGATCCCAAGGGTGCCTGTCGGGCGAATCTGAATCGGGGGCCAGGGTCGCGAGGGTCACATTGGCCACCGCGGCCAGTTCGACGGCGATTTGGATGGCGGAATTGCCCGCTCCGACCGCCACACCCGCTGCCCGGCATATCTGTCGGCGCTCTGGTAGCTGGCGGAGTGAAGCAGCCGACCGGCCAGGGTTAACTCGAACGCTCCTTGCTTGCATCGAGGACGCTGCCTTTGTGCGGACGGGCAGCTGGAAGTGAGTCGCGTAGTCCGTGAGGTAGCGTGCCATGTCGTCCCGGCTTGTGTAGCGGCTGCGCCGTCCGGGCAACCGCAGTCCGGGGAGCGTGGAGAACGGGGCCGGTGAGACAGCGTCAGGCTGTCGTAATAGCGCTGCCAGGAACCTCCCCGCTGGGCGGCGGCGTCGACGATCATGAAGGTCAGCCCGGCCCGCCGAAGGGTCATCCCGTCGGCTAAGCCTGCCTGACCGGCCCCACCACGAGCACGTCGGCGTCAGGGGTCAGCTTGCTGTCGATCATGCTGACGGATCCGGTTTGGCGGCTTGGATTATGGCGCTGTACATGCCATCGGCCGCCTGGTGGGTGAAACGGATGGTTGCGGTGGTGAAGCCAGCCGCCGCGAGGCCGTCGAGGTATTCCTGCCGAGATAGGGCTCCGGCGATGCAGCCGACGTACGAGCCTCGCGCGGCGCCGGCGCTAGCGCTGAGATGGTCCTCGGACACCGCATCGCTGATGCCGATCCGGCCACCCGCGCCGAGCACCCGAAACATCTCGCTGATCACCTTTGGCTTGTCGACTGACAGGTTGATCACGCAGTTGCTGATCACTACGTCCACCGATCCATCGGGCAGCGGGATGTCCTCGATGGTGCCTTTGAGGAACTCGACATTGGTGGCCCCGGCCTGAGCGGCGTTGGCTCGAGCAAGATTGAGCATCTCGTCGGTCATGTCGACGCAATGGGCCAATCCGGTTTCGCTGACGCGACGGGCTGACAGCAGCACGTCGATCCCGCCGCCCGAGCCGAGGTCCAGGACCTTCTCACCCTGCCGGAGCTCTGCCACGGCGAGGGGTTGCCGCAGCCCAGGCTGGCTGCCACGGCTGCGACCGGCAGGCTGTCGCGATCCGCGGCTGCATAGAGTGCGTCGCCGAATGTGTCGTCGATCTCCAGCAGAGTCGCGGACCACAGCATGAGCCGCCGTCGCCGCAGTTGTCGTCGCAGCACGATGCCGTCCCGTGGCCAGATGTGACGGTGATGGCGTGCTGGGTGGCGTCGCCCTCACATCCCCGAGGCCAAAAGGTTTGTTCGATCAGGACAAGAAGGTGATGCTGCCCAGCTACGACGTAGCGGAAGAGTTGTGGTTCTCCGACGGTGGCATCACCTCAAAACTTTCCGGTGCATTTCTTCGACAATCCTTTGCCGCGCTGGCCCACGGTGTCGCTCAACCTCGGCGTCCATCCCGACTTCACGAAGACATCTGGCTTCCGCAGGATTGGGAGGATCTGACATCCCGGTCAAGGCGCTGGGTCCCTCGGGTTTGGGATTCGCACGTGCGATTTTCCAGACAGCCCTGTCGTGGCGAGACAGCACGCAGACAGCGCTGCCGGGTTACCGCAATCGGACTGCCAAGGTCTGGATGAGTCGCGACGAGGGCGGAACGAACCTTTTTATGACGCGGGAGGCCATCGCGGCTTTGGCGTTGCGCGGCGCTATTGCCGGTGCGCGGCTGCGTACCCGGTTCCTGGACGACGGCCACTGGAACCGGTTCCGCTGGCTGCGGCTCCGCACGGCCATTAGCAACATCGAGAAAGTCCGCGGCGACATCTACACGCGGCGCGGCTTCGACCAGGACGCGCTTTCCAAGGAATCCTGGCTCGACACGCTAAAGGATTGCTTCGGTGGCAGAACGGCTAACGGGCCGGTGCAGTGCTACCGACCCCTTCCGGAGTTCTGGCCGCACGCCGCTGAGCTGCTGAACACGTTTGCAAACGCATACCGTCCGCCGCACGACGATGCTAAGAACGTGATGAGGTACTGCACGCCGGAGCCTAGTCCCGTCATCCGCCAGGTTCCTCGCGTCTAAGCAGACTGTCCATTGCACTCCGCGGCCAGGGCACAGTTGTCAGCATTAGTGGTCGTCCTGGCAAGTCTCTGGCTGCTCGGGCATCAGATCGCGCTCTGAACCCGCCTACGTCGTCGTCGCTCGCAGATGAAAGAGTGCGTCTGCTCCCTCCGTGTACGATTGCTCGCTCCGTTAGCTGAGGCTGGCGCTCGTTAGCCGCTGCCTTCCTTACACGCTCGCTCGTCCAGGACAGCGGCGTGCCAGCCTGGCTCCGCACGGTGGCGCGCGATTCCGACGGTCGTAGCCGCATCGACACTGACAAGTCGGCACTAATGTGGCGGACGTGGAGGTCGTACTCGGGATTGATATCGGTACGTCCAGCACTAAGGGCCTGCTGGTCACCCCAGAAGGTCAGGTAGTGGGATCAGCGCAGCGGCCGCATCAGATCTCCTTGCCCCGGCCGGGCTGGGCGGAAGCGGATGCCGAGGGGACTTGGTGGGACGAGGTCCAGACGATCTGCGAAATCCTGACCGATTCCGCCCCCGGCCCCATCATCGGCGTCTGCGTCGACGGTGTGGGTCCCAGCCTCGTACTCTGCGACGCAGATCTTGCGCCCCTGAGACCTGCCATTCTCTATGGCATTGACACTCGGGCGACTCAGGAGATCGACCTGCAGAGCCGCCGCTATGGCAAAGCGGCGATTCTCGCCAATGCGGGGAAGTGCCTGACCAGCCAGGCGCTGGGCCCCAAGCTCGAGTGGGTACGCCGCAATGAACCAGATGTTTGGCGCGCCGCTCGCGGCTGGTACGGCTGTCATTCCTTCATCGTTGCCAGGCTGACCGGGGAATACATTCTTGATCATCACACCGCCAGCCAGTGTGATCCGCTGTATCGAGTGCCGGAATTCGACTGGCATCACGACTGGGCGATGGATATCTGCGAGCCCATGCCGCTGCCACGCCTGGCATGGCCGGGAGAGATCATCGGCACGGTCCATCCAGAGGCCGCAAATGAAACAGGCCTGGCCGCGGGCACTCCAGTGGTAGCCGGAACTATCGACGCCTTTGCAGAGGCGTTCAGCGTGGGGGTCCGTGACCCCGGGGATCTCATGATCATGTATGGCTCCACGATGTTCCTGATCCAGGTGCTTGCCGACTACTATGTACACCCGGCGCTGTGGACCACTGCTGGAATCGAGGCGGGGACCCACATGTTGACTGCCGGTACTGCGACGGCTGGGAGCCTGACAAACTGGTTGCGCGATCTCATGGGCGGTCCTGACTTCGACACACTGAAGGCAGAGGCAGCCGAGGTGCCGCTGGGAGCAGAGGGCTTGTTGGTGTTGCCCTATCTGGCCGGCGAGCGTACGCCGGTGTTCGATCCCGAGGCTCGCGGGCTCGTAGCTGGGCTCACCTTGCGGCATAGCCGTGCACATCTGTTCCGAGCGGCGTACGAGGGTATTGCCTTCGGGGTCCGGCAGATTCTCGATCTGTTCGACGAGTCGGCGACGCTGGTGACTCGCTCGGTGGCGGTCGGTGGCGGGGTGAACTCCCCGCTGTGGACGTCGATCATCAGCGATGTGACTGGCCGCACCCAGCTGATTCCACGAGAGGCTGTTGGCGCATGTTATGGCGGCGCGCTGTTGGCCGCGATCGGCATCGGGCTCGTCGATCCGAAGACCGATTGGACGGTGATCGAAAACAAGGTATACCCCGACCCGGTCCGGAGGGCCCGCTATGACGAGCTCTATCGGCTGTGGCGGGATCTCTATCCCGCGACTCGCGATCAGATGCATCGCCTCGCTGCCTGGGCCAAGCACTGAGCTGCGAGCGTCAGAAATCGTGCATCGCCGTGCCCAAACAAACTGCGCAGGCGAAGCGAGCACCAGCCCAAGCGGCGAGCTGTGTTGCGGAGGACGAGCGGAGGCGTTCGTTCCTCTGCGAGCGACGTCACAAACGCGGAGCGAAGCGACCATCATCCCCAGCGGCGAGCTGTGTGACGAAGTCGGTGGACTCCACGCGCGACTGCGCGAGCAGCTCTCCAGAAATTACGCGCGGGCGAGTATGTCCTCAGCAGTGCGGGGATCGGTGACTAACTGACTGAAGAGCTTGGCGCGCGCGGCCGCAATGATTGGCGCCACCTTGTTAGGTCCGGCGGCCACCGCGATCACCGTCTGGATGCTCTTCAGCGTCTCGATGTCGACTGCGATCAACCGCTCGCTGCCCGCGAAAGCCACCGGCTGGCCGGCGCGGTTGAAAAAGCGGGAGCACACGTCTCCGACCGCCTCGATGAGATCCGGCGAGCTGGTCAAATTCACGAACTGCGGCGCGTCGGTGCGCAGCACTGGCGGCGCCCCCACTCCGGCCAGGACGCAGCGAGCGTGTGGCCACAGGTTCAGCACCCTTTGGATGGCTGGATCGGTTTGCAGCGTCTGGAAGAGTTCGGCACCTGGCAGCGCCGGTGCGTAGAGGAACGCCGGCCGGCCGCCGATCCGCTCCGCGACAAGACGGGTGATCTCGTTGGTCTGGTACCAAGCCTCCGGCTGGTCGGTGCCACCCACCGTGGGTGCCACGATGACCCCCGGGAGCCTCGGTAGCTCGAACCGCGCGATCTCGTAGATAGTGCGCCCGGACGACACCAACATCACATCGCCGATATCGAGACCCACCGCCAGCAGGGCACGGCCGACCGCCCCCGCCAAGACGGCGCCCATCAGGTCCTCGATCGTCTGGCCGCGAGCTGGAACAGGCAGCGGCTCTGAGACGTAGACCGCGCCCAATCCCAATACTGCGGCAACACGGGTGGCGAGGTCATGCGCCGCCTCATTGTCGGCAGGGACAACGTCGATGCGAACGATGCCCTGGCGCCGCGCCTCATAGAGCAGACGCGATATTGTCGCCCGGCTGGTTTGCAGGTGTTCTGCTACCTCAGCCTGGGTCGCTTCATCCGTGTAGTACATCTTGGCGGCCGCGTACAGCAACGATGGCGAAAAATGGCTGTGACCATTGCCGCTCGTTGTGCGTACTCCGCCCGCTAAATGCCTCCGCCTCTTCACCGCCATGGCCGACGCATTCCCCTGATCCCGAAGAGACTGCCTGAACATTTGTTCAGCATGGTAATAACAATCAGAACAAATGATTGCACAGATGTCAACGATGCCGTTAGGGTAGTAGGAACGCCCCGAACTGGGCGGGGCGCCGGTAACGCGAGTTCACTGCCCGCGACGCACCATGGAGGTTCGCATGTCCGAATCGCCGGCCGAACCGGTCAACGAAATTCCTGAGAAGATGCAGGCCGTTGTCTGTCACGGACCTGAGAATTACGTATTAGAGGAGGTCCCGGTCCCAACACCCGGGCCAGGCGAGGCGTTGATCAAGGTCGAGGCGACCGGGATCTGCGCTAGCGACCTGAAGTGCTATCACGGTGCGGCGAAGTTCTGGGGGGACGAAAACCGTCCTGCCTGGGCGGAGACCGAGGTGATCCCCGGCCACGAGTTTGTCGGAAAAGTTGTTCAGCTGGACGACGTTGCCGCAGAGCGCTGGGGAATCGCCGTTGGCGACCGCGTTGTCGCAGAGCAGATTGTGCCCTGCTGGAAGTGTCGCTACTGCCTGAACGGCGAGTACTGGATGTGCCAACCGCATGACATGTTCGGTTTCAAACGGCGCACCCCGGGAGGCATGGCGGACTACATGGTCTACAACAAGGACGCTTTGGTCTACAAGATCTCCTCCGACCTTCCACCCGCACACGCCGCCTTTACCGAGCCGCTGTCCTGCGCACTGCACGCCGTGGAGCGGGCTGACATCAAGTTTGAAGACACCGTGGTCGTCGCCGGTTGTGGTCCCATAGGTCTCGGCATGATCGCCGGCGCAAAGTCCAAGAACCCGAAAGCAGTCGTCGCCCTCGATATGGCCCAGGACAAGTTGGATCTGGCCAAGGACTGCGGTGCCGATGTGATCATCAACATTGGGCAAGAGGACGCGGTCGCGAAGGTTAAGGACATGACAGACGGCTACGGCGCCGACGTCTATCTGGAGGGAACCGGCCATCCCTCAGCAGTCGGCCAGGGTCTGAACATTCTTCGCAAGCTCGGCACATATGTCGAGTACAGCGTCTTTGGAAGTGACGTCAGTGTCGACTGGTCGATCATTAGCGACGACAAGGAGCTCGATGTCCGCGGCGCCCACCTGGGCCCCGACTGCTGGCCCGCGGCCATCCGGATGATCGAGTCCGGCCGGTTGCCGATGGATCGGATCTGCACTCACCAGCTGCCATTGGCCGAGTTCCAGAAAGGCCTAGACATGGTCGCAGGCGGTAAGGAATCGATCAAGGTTTCGCTGATTCCCTGATCGGCGAGCTAGTCATGACATCGCCCCAGACCCGCAAGCTATGGGTCGGCACCAGCTGGAAGATGAACAAGACGCTGGCCGAGGCCGACTGCTACATCGACCGGTTGATAGCTTCTCCCATCGCCAACGGCATTCAACCCTTCGTACTGCCGCCGCATACGGCATTGGCCAGGGTGCGCGATCGCTTGCCGGCAGACTCTCCCGTACTGCTCGGTGCCCAGAACGCGCACTGGGCGCGGGAGGGCGGGTGGACTGGCGAGATCTCAATGAGGATGGCAAAGGACGCTGGAGCGACCTTGATCGAGATCGGGCATTCCGAACGCCGGCAGCACTTCGGGGAGACCGACCGAACGGTGGCGCTCAAGGCAGCGGCCGCAGTTGCACACGACCTCATACCGCTGATCTGCGTTGGCGAGCCGTTGGCGGTTCGTGACGTTGGTGGCGCAGAGGATTTCGTACGCGTCCAGCTACAGATCGCATTGTCGGAGCTGACGCCGTCTGAGGTTGCACAGGTGATCATCGCTTACGAGCCGATCTGGGCGATTGGCGAGCATGGCACTCCGCCGACCCTTGATCAGATCGCACCTGTGATGGCGGTGATCAACGACGTCGTCACAACTCAGGGTGGCGGCGCCCGTGCCGTTCTCTACGGCGGTAGCGTCGACCTGCAGAACGCCGCTGAGCTCCTGAGCGATCGGAGTACTGACGGCCTGTTCGTTGGGCGCGCCGCCTGGGAAGCAGCGGGCTTCATCGAAATACTCAAAGTCTGCGCTTCCCTCGATCGGGCGGAAGCAGGCTCGTCAACCACACACAGCCGAACCCTGCCGTGGACAACCACGGCAGCTCTTCTGTAGAGGAGCACTGATGTTGCAGCCAGCTGGCAAGATGAAGTCCAGGCGCAATCTCTTCATTGTCCTTGGAATCATCGTTGTTCTGGTCATCGCGATGATCTTGAGTACCAAATTTCTGACGCCGGAGGAGCTTACCGCTACCCTGCCCAAGAAGTTCGATCCAAAGCAGACGGCATCCGATCTGTGGGGCAAAGCTCAAACCGAGATTCCGGCCAACGCTCAGCCGCTGGGCGAGGTCGTGCCGGCCATGCAGAAGGATTTGAAGGCCGCGGCGGCCAAGTACAAGGCCGTCTCGCCTGCTGAAGGGGCGTACAACTTCCCGGTGAAGTTCGACGGCACGGTTACAGATGCATCGGCCGACTCCCTCCGTCTCTCGGTGCCGGGGGTGCCAAAGGAGACAGTAGTCATCGTTCCATTGACCACGGCGGTCAATGGCGCCGCCGTGCGGGACGCGATGGGCTTCAAATTCGGTGACGCTCCTGGCCAGACCGACTACCAGTTCGTCGCTGATGAGCTGAAGAAGCTCATGCAGCAACAGGTCAAGTCCGGCGTTAGCGACCCAGCCTCGCTCAAAGGCAAGAAGGTGAGCGGGAGCGGCGTAGTCGTCGTCTTGTCGCCCAGTGGTACACCGCCGCCGCCGGCAAAGCCGGTGAACGTGCAACCCGTGACCATTAAGGGCGGATCGTGACTGAACACGTGGCGCTACTCGATCAGCACGATGTAGCGCCCCACGATGGCGCGGTGGTCTTGCAAGCAGTCGATATTGCGAAGACCTATGGTGTGACCCGAGCCTTGAAGGGCGTCAACTTCGAGGCGCGCCGCGGCAAGGTCACTGTGTTGTTCGGGGAGAACGGCGCCGGCAAGTCGACACTGATGAAGATCTTGTCGGGTGTTGAAAAGCCGACTGCTGGCCAGCTGATTCTCGACGGTGAGCCGATCAACCTCGAATCCACCAACGATGCTGTGGCCCGCGGCATTTCGATCATCCACCAAGAGCTGAATCTGGCCTCGAACCTCAGCGTGCGAGACAACATCTTCATCGGCCGAGAGATACGGGGCCGCAGCGGCGCCATCGACTACGGCAGGGAACGAGAGATCACCCAACAGGTGATGGAGCGTCTCGAAGAAAGCATTGACCCCAACACCCTGGTCCAAGATCTTCGCGTCGGCCAGCAGCAGGTGGTGGAGATTGCTCGAGCGCTGGCCGCGGATGCCCGCATTCTGATCATGGACGAGCCGACCTCGGCCCTGAGTGCAACCGAGGTGGAAGTGCTCTTCAAGGTCATCCGGGAATTGACCAGCCACGGGGTAGCGATCGTCTACATCTCCCACCATCTGGAGGAGGCGCTGGAGATCGCTGACTACGCGGTCGTCTTCCGCGATGGTGAGCTCGTCGCCACCGAGGAAGCGGCCAATGTTGATCTCAGTTGGGTGGTCAGACAGATGGTGGGCCGGGAAGCTGACTACGACTTCCGCGACGAGCCGCGAGACTTCGGCGACGTCGCGTTGTCGATCCAAGGTGTCACCGTCGCAGAGCCGGATACCGGCCGGGTCGTGGTCAACAATGTCTCGCTGGACGTACGCCAGGGTGAGATTGTCTGCCTGTACGGACTGATGGGTGCTGGGCGCACCGAGCTGATGGAAGCCCTTGCCGGCCGCGATCCAATCTCCGGCGGCCGAGTAATGCTTGGCGACCAAGACATTGCAGACCTGGATATTCAGGAGCGCATCGCCAACGGCATGGGACTGGTGCCAGAGGATCGGCAACGCGATGGCTTGGTCCAGATGATGACCGTCGGCAAGAACATGTCACTGGCGAGCTTGCTGTCGACAGTCAAGAACCTCTTCATTGCGCGGAAGACCGAACGAGACAACGTGGACCGTCAGATCTCCGACGTACGGGTCAAGACCGCCGGTCAGGACGCGTTGATCACCTCGCTCTCTGGTGGAAACCAGCAGAAAGTCGTGATCGGAAAGATCCTGCTCACCAATCCAAAAGTAATGCTGCTCGACGAGCCGACCCGTGGGATCGATGTCGGAGCCAAAGGTGAGATTTTCGCCCTGCTCTTCCGCGAGGCCAAGAAAGGTCTAGCCGTTCTCTACGTCACCTCGGAGGTCGGCGAGGCCATCACCGCCTCACATCGGCTGATCGTGATGAGTAAGGGCCGACTCATTCGAGAGTTCGACCCACGTACTGCAACCCGTGACCAGATTATGGCCGCTTCCGGCGAGCACGACACCCACTACGACCAGGAAGTCCCAGTACAAGAAGGCGCAGCACAAGAAGCGGCAGAACGAGAAGCGGCACATGAAGCACCAGAAGGAGCCTCCCAGTGAGTACGACGACAACGACTCCGGCGCCTCCTGGCGCACCGGCAGCGAACGAGAAATCCGAACGCAGCCGATTCAACATGAATACGCTCTTGGTCGAGGGTCGTGCACTGATCGCCTTGATCATCATCATTGCAATCTTCGCGATCTTGAGCGACAACTACCTTACAGCCGGCAACCTGACAACGATCACCAAGCAGGTGGCTTTCAACGCCATTGTCGCGCTCGGAATGCTGCTGGTGATCCTCAATGGTGGCATCGATCTTTCCGTCGGATCGATTGTCGGTTTCACAGCGGCGGTGGCAGGCAACCTCTTCCGAGGCGTTCACATACCGGGTACCGACGTGACCATGTTCCCGTCGCTGTGGGTGATCATCGTCCTGTCGCTGGCTGTGGGCATGCTCGTGGGGTGGGTGAATGGGCTATTGATAGCCCGGCTCAACCTGGCTCCGTTCATCGTGACGTTGGGCATGCTGTATGTCGCGCGTGGGCTGACAGAGGTGTTGCTGAACGGCCAAAACATTACGAACGAGCTGTTTGGCCAGCCGGGGCTCAATAACACGGGCTTCTTCACCATCTTCGCGAGCAAACCACTCGGCTTGCCGCTCGCGGCGTGGGTGATGATCATTCTCGCCATTATTTTTTCCATCGTGCTGAACCGCACGCCATTCGGCCGCTGGTTGTACGCCACGGGCAGTAATGAGCGTGCCGCTCAGCTCTCCGGTGTGCCGGTGATAAGCGTCAAGACTTGGATCTACGTCTTGTCCGGTCTCTGTGCTGCGATCGTCGGGATCCTCCAGATGGCCAACATCAGCTCCGCGACTGCTGATCTTGGGACGTTCTACGAGCTGAACGCGATTGCTGCTGTCGTGATCGGTGGTGCGGCGCTCTCTGGTGGTCGCGGCACGGTCCGCGGCACGATCATCGGCGCCTTTGTTATCGGCTTCCTGGCCAACGGCCTGGTGATCGTCGGGGTGTCGCCTTTCTGGCAGAAGGTGATCACCGGTGCCGTGATCATTCTCGCTGTCGCGGTCGATCAGATCCAACAAATCGCACAGCGGCGCCGCAGCGCGGCACGAGCAGTCGCGGCCGCCAAGGCTGCAGCTAGCCAGCGGGAGACGGTTGGAACCAGCTCTTGATCAATGCGTACGAATCGGGGGTGCGCACCCATCACCCACCAGATTTCTACCAATTGAAAGGGAAAGTGATGATCAATCGAATCGCAGCACGATCGCTCCTGGCAGGCGTGGTCTTGATCAGTCTCGCCGCCTGCGGCGGTGGTGGCTCCAGCAGTGCCGGCGGTGAGGCCGCGCCCTCGGGATCAGCAAGTGGCGGTGGTGGCACCGCGGGTGGCCCCATCGCGGTGATCACCGTCGATCCGTCCAACCCGTACTGGAAGGCTGAGATCGACACCGCGCAGGCTGAGTTCAAGAAGCTCGGATATGAGCCCACCACGTCAGCTCACAAGAATGATCCGGACACCCAGAACCAACTGATCGAGACCGCTATCAATGACAAGGTCAAGGGCGTGCTGCTCGATCCGGCCGGTGCTGACGAAAGCGTGGCGGCGGTCCAGAAACTGGTCGACGCGAACATTCCGGTCGTCTTGATCAATGCCGAGATCAGCAAGACCGGGCTGGCCAAGGCGCAGATCGTCTCCAACAACGCTCAGGGTGCAGGGCTTGGCGCCGAGGAATGGGCCAAGTCCATGAATTACAAGGGCACCTTCGTTGAGCTGTTCGGCAAACCCAGCGACAACAACGCCCAGGTGCGGTCCGACGGCTACCACTCGGTGATCTCGCAGTACCCGGACCTGAAGCAGGTGGGCAAGGAGATCGCCAACTGGGATCGTCAGACAGGTCAGGACAAGATGGAGTCCCTGCTCTCGAAGAATCCTGACGTCCAAGGTGTCATTGCGGGCAACGACGAGATGGCGCTCGGCGCGATCAACGCATTGAAGGACAAGGGCAAGCTCGAGAAGGTCAAGGTGCTTGGCTTTGATGGCAACCAGGACGCCGTCAATGCCGTCAAGAAGGGCGAGATGGTTGCCACGGTGCTGCAGCCGATCGTTGAGGGCACCAAGAAGGCCGCCGGGCAGCTTGACAGCGTGATCCGGACTGGTCAGACCGGTGTGGCTGAGGAGAAGCAGGCCCTTGACTGCACCCTGATCACCAAAGACAACGCCGACCAGGTGAACAACTTCGTCCTCAGCGGAGGTTAAGTCGAAGGTGATTCCGGAGCCTGCCGATCCGGGTCCGACAGGTCAGTAACGTTCGTCTGAGCCCGTGCGCGCTGAGCCTGTCGAAGGGCACCGCGTGCAGGCTCAGCGAACATTGCCAACCAGTCCGTCAATCTCTGGAGATTCCCTATGACGCATCTGTATAACGACCCCGCCGAATTCCCGAACGACGTGATGAAGGGCTTCGCCGCGGCGTACCCGCAGTACGTGCAGCGCGTTGAAGGTGCTTCTGGTTTCGTCCGGGCGGGCGGGCCGCTGGAAGGGAAAGTCAGTCTGGTGATCGGTGGCGGGTCTGGCCACTACCCGTCATACAACGGGGTAGTGGGCACCGGATTCGCCGACGGGGCTGTGCTCGGTGGTGTGTTTGCATCACCGTCAGCGGAGCAGGTCTATCGGGTAGCCAAGGCAGCCGATGGAGGCGCGGGAGTCGTGCTGGGATTCGGCAATTATGCCGGTGACCGGTTGAACTTCGGTTTCGCGGCCGAGCGGCTGATCGGTGAAGGCATCGATACCCGGGTCGTGTGGGTGACCGATGATGTAGCCTCGGCCAGCCGAGAGGAGCAGGAAAAACGGCGCGGCATCGCCGGCACCTTCACCGTCTACAAGATGGCTGCGGCGGCGGCCGAAAACGGTGGGAACCTCGACGAGGTGGAGCGTGTCATGCGCGCGGCCAATGCGGCGACGTACTCATTTGGCGTCGCCTTCCATGGCTGCACGCTCCCCGGTGCCGACAAGCCGCTATTCACAGTCGACGAAGGCCATATGGACTTCGGGTTGGGAATTCATGGCGAGCCCGGCATCACATCGGCGCGCTGGATGTCGGCAAAGGACCTGGCCGTAAAGCTCGTCGAGACCGTCCTGGCCGAGCGTCCCGAAGGGGTGAGCGGTCGCGCTGCCGTACTCGTCAACGGGCTTGGCGCTACCAAATACGAAGAGCTGTACGTGCTGTACGGCCACATCAACGAACTCCTCGAGGCCGCCGGAGTCGTGCAGGTGTCCTCCGAGGTCGGGGAGCTCGTCACCTCCTTGGATATGGCAGGCTGCTCGCTTTCGATCACCTGGCTCGATGAGGAGCTGGAACGCTACTGGGTTGCGCCTGCGGAGACCGCGGCTTTCCGGCGCGGCACCGCCGTCGTCAGCGAGAAATTCACCACCCGGCGCGCTGGTGCAGGGCATATCGCCGAGACAGTGACGGTGGAGGCAAGCGAGGAATCCATAGCGGCAGCCGCGGTGGCTCGGAAGGCGGTCGATGCGATTTATGCGACGATTGAAGAGAACAAGGAGTATCTCGGTCGGATCGACGCGATAGCCGGTGATGGTGATCATGGCATCGGTATGTCGCGCGGCTCCAAGGCCGCCGCTGAAGCTGCGAACGAGACAGAAGGCGGGGTCGAGACGGTGCTCAGCGCGGCGGGGCACGCCTTCGGTGACACGGCCGGCGGCACAAGCGGCATCCTGTGGGGGCTGCTCCTCGAGGGGGTCGGCAAGGGTCTCGGGAACACCGAAGCGGTGACCTCGAAGCGCCTGGCTGATGCGGTGCAGAGCTCGGCAACTCACTTACAGGGTTTCAGCAAGGCTCAGCTCGGCGACAAAACCATGCTGGACGCCCTGTTCCCGTTCGTCGACACGCTGGTCGGGAAGGTCGATGGCGGAGCTTCGATATCCGAAGCGTGGCGATCAGCCGCGGACGCCTGCAGGACCGCAGCGGAGGCCACTGCTCCGCTTATTCCTAAGATCGGGAGGGCGCGGCCGCTGGCAGAGCGCAGTGTCGGAACCCCAGATCCAGGCGCCATCTCGCTCGGCCTGATTGTTACCGCGATCGGTGACGTGCTCGGGGAGGCGGAGGCTGCCGCACCTGAACCAACTGAGTCCGCAGACACGGAAGGACAACCCACATGAGCGACCGCATTCGGCTGTTGGTTGGAAGCGATAGCGCCGGCTACGACTACAAGGACCGCATCTTGGTCGATATGCAGGCCGATGACAGAGTCGAGGTCACCGACCTGGGCGTCTATGAGGGCGATCTCGATGCCTCTTCCTACCCGTCGGTTGCCATCGCGGCCGGGGAAAAGATCAGAACGGGCGAAGCCGACCGCGCCATCCTGGTCTGTGGCACCGGCATCGGAGTGGCGATTGCCGCCAACAAGGTGCCCGGCATCCGGGCGACGGTGGCCCACGACTCCTTTAGCGTCGAGCGGTCCGTCCTGTCGAACAACTGCCAGATCCTCACCCTTGGACAACGCGTGATCGGACTTCAGCTTGCACGGCGGCTGGCCAAGGAATGGCTCGACTACGTCTTCGACCCGAGTAGCCCGTCTGGGCCGAAGGTTGCCGAGATCAGCGAGTATGAGGACTCGATTACCGGCTGAATATGTCCGGACGTGGTCCACGCCTCGACGGGACCACGTCAACAGTCCTGCTGTGCATGCGTTCATGCCAGAGGCACTTTGGACCGGCAGTCCCCTTCGCCGACTGCAGGAGCTCGCGGCTGCGCTGCGTGGAAGGCTAAGCGCCCGTTCGCGAGTGACGAAGGAGGCGAATCGAGCGGACTGCTTGTCAGAGTGCAATCAGGCACGTATAGCGGAAGTGGGCCCACGCCGAACTTGCTTGAATGAGCGAGTTCACCGGGGCATACGCCATGGCGTGGGCCTTGACTGCGGGCTGGCCGGATCGATTCGGATGTTCGCGATCTTCCGGCGCACATTGGCAGGTGCGGCGACGGACGGCTGTTCGCGGCGCGACGTGACCTGCTGACGATCAAGACCACGGCGGAGCAGTGCAGCGAAATCTATCGGCGGGGCGATCAAGCTGTCTAGTTTTGCCGGGCCTGGAGCTGTGAAGGACGTGCTCGAACAGTGCAGTTCGTCGCCCACATCACCGACTCCCAGCTGATTTCTGATCGGTGTTACGAGTTCTATCGCGCGTGCGGGAAGCGATACCAAGATGAGCATCGCTGCCGAGCGCCTGGCCGTCATCGCGGCGATCACCCTAACGATCACGTTGCTCTTGCCCGTGATGGGCGTGAATGTGATCCGTCAACGATTCCACAAGGTGGATATCGCTGACTATCTAGTAAATATGGCTGGTTGTGATTAGCCCACACTGACCAGGCACTGATGAGCTACCGAAATGAGGTGGACCGAGCGACCATTGTTTGTGGTCAAAGTGGGTGGTGTGAATGGACGTTCGACTGATTACGGGTGGGGTAGTCACTGATCATCAGGTGGAGGACCTGGCGGAATTGCTGCGGCGCGATGACGGCCTGGTATGGGTGGATATCCCTGAGTGCGACCCTGTTGCTACGCAGGCGCTTGCGGAGGTGTTCGGTTTCCACCCCCATGCGATTCGCGACGCTGCCGAGCGCAACCGGGTCCCGAAGTTGCATGCCTATGCCGACCACGTGTTCGTCGTGTTGCATGCCCCGGAGCCCGGTCGGCAGGGGCACGTGCACTACATCGAGCTGGACCAGTTCATTTGTCAGCGCTACTTGGTGACGGTGCACGGGCCGATCAATCCGGCGGTCAATCCGGCGGTGGCGCTGCGGGAGACGAGTGCGGTGCTGGCCAGGATCAGAGCGGGACGGCTGAAACCTGACACGGGCTTCGAGCTGTCGTACGCGATCGTGTCTGCTCTGTCCCGTCAACAAGAGGAATTCGTCGAGATGGTGACGAAGGATGTCTGGCGAATCAATTACCAGATCGAGGACAAACGCTCGCTTGAGCAACAGGTCACTGGCGGGGAGGTCGGCGATCCGGAGGAGTTCGTGAACGAGCTGTTCCAGGCCCGGCACGGCCTGCTGACGGTACGCACCATGGCTGCGCTCAGTGCTGCGATCTATGGGCGAATGGCCACAGTGGAGCGGGTCTCACCCGAGGGCGGCGCATGGTGGTCGACCTCGCAGACCAGTTCGACCGAGTACGCAGCGTGGCAGAGGGTGAGAAGGAGTACTTGGAGGGGGTGATCGACTTCTATCAGACCGTCCTCAAGCTGCGCTCCACGCTGGCCACGCAGGCGCAGAACGAAGAGGTTAGGCAGCTGACCCATGCCAGCTACGCGCAGAACGAGGAGATCAGGAAGATCTCTGCCTGGGCTGCGATCCTATTTGCCCCGACCCTGGTCGGGACCATCTACGGGATGAACTTCGAGCACATGCCGGAGCTCAATTGGATCCTCGGTTACCCGGCCGCAGTGATCCTCATGTTGCTGACCTCGGTTGTTCTCTATACCGTGTTCAAGCGGCGCCGTTGGCTGTAAAACGGCACCGATGGCTGCAAGTGTTCTGGGCTGCGTTGCAACGTGGCGGGTTTCATCTCCGACGCGGCGGTCGAGGCTGGCACGTATCGCAAGCAGGGCACTCGGTGGGTGATCGCGAACGGTGGGGTCCGTCCGCGCCGCGGCCGTGGCTTGGGGGGCCGATGTTCGCACGTGTCCGTTATGCTTTGTCCGAGCCAGTTTCTGTTCGTCGCCCGCCGGCGAGATAGCCTGCTAGCCGAACCAGTGACTGCTTCCTGACATCCCTTCCGCGATACAGCAGTCGGCAGACCTTGCCCAGCCCGGCCCTGGCGCGTCGTCGGACATCTACCCACGAGTTCCCGACGTTTGAGGGCGTGTAGACAGCCTTGGTTGATCACGAAGGCGATCGGATGTGATGGGCTGCCCAAGATTAGCCCAATCAACCTGCGGAGCTGTGTGAAGCAGCGGAGTCGCTTGCTTCAAATAAGGCCGGTGTGATCACTGGCAGTGGCAGCCCGACCGATCCAACTCGCACTTGGCCGAAGTCTGCAAGCCGGCATCGGGCTGGTACGCACAGCAGGCAGCGTCTACGACACCGGTCTACACAGGCTAGCCTCACCGGAGGACGTATTCGGAAACCCCGTCGACCCTTCCGGGGTCGAGCGGCAGGAGTCAATCGTGCTGTGCACGATCGAAGCCGTCTGGCTGGGGACGAATGGCGGAAACGACGGGATTGCGCAGCCAGGGCTGCCCTGCTGGATGGCCTGTTACGCCGAATTCATCGACAACGGCGGTCGGGTCCGGCTGTGCGGCGCCTGCATCAAGCCTCGGGGAATCACAGAAGAGCACCTGGTTGAAGGGGTCCACCATCGTGGGCGCTGCGAAGGTAGTCGAGAAAGTTGGTGCCGGGACAAAGAGGGTGGCGTTCGCCCAGCGGATAGGGGTGACCGGCGCCGGCACCCGGTCATCCACTTCTGGTGCGACGACCGCTGGTGGCCCGCTAAAGCGGACCACCAGCGCGTTCTCCTGGCTTCGCGCTGCCGTCCCCGTGTGGGGCATCCTCAGCGGGTCCGGCATGATCGTCTTCGGTGGGCTTTACCCGTTCGTCAGCATCCGGCTGTCCATGCTGGCTGTGCTCGCGCCGCAGTACCCCGGCGTAGGGCGTGTTAGCCCATCGCCGCGGTGGCCGGGTCGATCATGGCGGGGACGGTTGGCACGGCAGGCAAAAGGTTCACCATCCAGTCCGCTCGGGCGCAGGTTGTTTCCGGCGCGCCGATGTGGCGGTCGAGGCGGCGGCCGCGGCCATTCCGTAAGTCTCTGCTAACTTGCCGGTAACCATTAGCGGCGCCAGCCCGTTTGTGAGCCGTCGAGGATGAATTGGTCGATTCGCGGTGTTGATCTTGTTCTTGCAACCTCCAGGCAACCTACGAGTGTCTCGTGCCTTTCCTTTATGCCTCCGCAGCGACCCGGACGGTCATGCAGGAAAGAACTCGCGAACAACCCCGCCCCCAATTGACCTTGAGGTCCTCATTCTTTGCGGAGTCGTCCTGCTGGCGCCGGTGCCGACGGCCGGCTAGGTCGATCACTCGTTGGACAGCGCGCATCGATGACCGCCTAAGTCTCGGATCGCTTGGCCGAACTCACCGAGGTCGGATTCGTTGCCAAACGAGCAGCCCTGGCTCACGCTGATCGATGCGGGTCGGATGAGTTACTCAGGGTGTCGCCTCGGAGGCTGACTTGGCTGCTGGATAGATCGATATTCTCCATTGGGAGATCGCTCCCTACGAGTTTCTGTGAATCTCCCGCCTAGCCCGTACTCGCTCGGCGCCACTAACACATTCGGTGCCAATATCTTGCTGGGCGCTCGGCTCCGACCTGCTTCCAAGATCATGTTCCGTCAAGATTCCGTCACTCGTTGAGAACTCGTGAGTGACAACGACTAATGCTGAGCAGTGAAATACCTAGTGAGAAGGCGTTTCGGGGCATTGCCCCTGGTCGGTAAGCCGAGCCGAAAGGATCGAAATCCAACACCTGCCACTTCGAGATCAACAGTCCTTGACTAGGCCATTCGCAAAGTTGATCTTCCTGAGGAGTTCATCTAGTCCCACCGTAGACGCGAGCGATGCTACTCATGGTTGCTCCGGCATGATGCGCCGGCGGGCTAGCTCGGTGCTGGCATTGCCGAGAAGCCGGCACGCATTGCTGACCACCTCGGCGAACCTGGCCGGCGAGACCTCACTGACGCGGGGCCAGGTCACGAGCACGGTGGGGTTGGCGTCGGGGCCACTGCTCTTGATTAGCTCGACCAGCAGGCTCGAGCCCGGCGCGATGTTGCCGTATGCAAGCTGAACGCGCTTCATGTCAAGCCCCAGTCCGGGGGCTGCGGTTGGAGTGGGGACTGCGCCGATGGGCGCGGCTAGATTCGTCATCAGCGGTGCTCCCTTCACGTGGGGTGTGCCGTTAGCCATCGGCCGGTGTGACGAGCACCGCGCTCGTCGTGTGTGTTCAGAACTGGTGCGCCTGCAGGGTTCGCGGGTTAGAGAGGGAACGGATACGGGGAATCTCAGGACGTGTCGCAAAGCGCAATACCTCAAGATCACCGCTTGGCCGTCATTTGGCCGTCAGACGTTGCAAACTGGCGTCAGACGCTGCAAGGTGCTGCGGGGTGCTTTTGCCTAGTCAGAGCGGGTTTGATCGTTTTCCACGCCTGGCAGAGACCCCCCAGACTCAGTACGGTGTCAACAGCAGGCATTCTTCCAATGTGCCACGCGCGGCTGAGGGTAGCGATGGGGGAGAGCACCCGGCTCCCCCCGAATGAGGGTGGAGACGTGAATCACCAACGACAGCTGACAGCTTCCGACTTCCCCGGTGACACGGGCGCAGCATCGATCGATACCCGCCGCCTGATCGCTGCTGCTGCAACAGAAGCAACTCCGACGGCATACTTACGCGCGATTGCCGCGCTCTGCATCGATCGACTCCTTGTTCCGGTCGTCGCTACGACAGCCCGGCTCGGAGAGACGCTCGTGGGACTGGCCTCGGACAAGGAGGCGGAGATGTCGCTCGTGATACTTCAGGTGCGAGACGGCCGTCGGGCGCTGCTGGCTTTCACAGGTCTTGATGCGCTGCAGAGTTGGCAGCAGGATGCTCGGCCGGTACCGGTCACAATCGATGTTGCCGCGCAAGCAGCGCACAGCGAGGAGCTGACTGTCGTACTCATTGATGTGGCCGGCCCGCACCCGCTCGTACTCGAAGGCGATGTGCTTGCAGAACTGGCAGCCGGTCATCGGCTGGTTGAGCTGGCCGATGGTCAGTTCGGCTGGATCATTTCCGAGCCTGAAGGATCCCGGCCCGAGTAGGGAATACGCTGCGGCAGCTCCGCGTTTGATCCGGGAGTCGAGACAGCGAATATGTGGCCTATCTGGCACGCGGTGATATCTTGACTCCGACCGATTCAGTCGAGCACTGAGTCCGCAAGTGGAGACCTGATCTCCCACCCGCACAGCGTCAACCAACGATAGTTGTCGGGTTGGTCTGCGAGGACTGCGATGTGATGTCCTCGCGGGTTTCGGGGTCTTCGCGTATGCGGGGACCCTTCGTTATTTGGGTCGCCGCGCACGGATTCTCGGTGCCGTCTGGTTGGTCAACCACCTACAACCAACTGGAGGACATATCAGCACCGAACCGCGAATCAACGATCGAATTCGCGTCTCCGAGGTCCGCCTTGTCGGACCGGCGGGGGAGCAGGTCGGCATCGTACGCATCGAGGACGCGCTGCGTCTTGCGCGAGAGGCCGAGCTGGATCTGGTAGAGGTCGCGCCGATGGCACGACCGCCAGTCGCCAAGCTCATGGACTACGGCAAGTTCAAGTACGAGAACGCCCAGAAGGCACGCGAGAGCCGACGTCATCAGACCAACACAGTGATCAAGGAAATGAAGCTTCGGCCCAAGATCGACACCCACGACTACGAGACCAAGAAGGGTCACGTCGTACGCTTCCTCAAAGCGGGCGACAAGGTCAAGATCACGATCATGTTCCGAGGACGTGAGCAGTCCCGACCCGAGCTGGGCTATAACCTTTTGAAGAAGCTGGCTTCCGACGTCGACGAGTACGGGTTCGTCGAGTCTGCCCCTAAGCAGGACGGTCGGAACATGCTGATGGTTCTCGGTCCACTTAAGAAGAAGACCGAGGCCCGTGCCGAGGTCAAGGCCGAGCGGGATCGCCGGGCTGCCGAGCGGCTCGCCGATGCGGAGGCGGAGCGAACCGAGCAGGCGGGTCGTCGGGCGCAGGCTGCCGCTCAGCCTGCAACGAAGAGGCGTCGGGGACCCGCGGACAATCTCGATCCCGACATAGATCTGAGCTAGCTAGACACGGTCCTACGGCACCGCCGTAGCACAGCACGACATACAGAAGAAATGGATCAAACATGCCGAAGATGAAGACGCACTCCGGGGCCAAGAAGCGGTTCAGGTTCACCGGCGCGGGCAAACTCATGCATCGCCAGGCGGGCAAGATGCACTTAAACGAGCACAAGCCCAGCACCCGCACTCGGCGCCTCGATGGCGACAAGGTCCTCGCGCCTGGTGATGCCGCCAAAGCCAAGAAGCTGCTCGGCAAGAGTGCCTGAGAGCCGATTTCCCCCAGATCTAAGGAGTAACTGCGATGGCACGCGTCAAGCGCTCCGTCAATGCACAGAAGAAGCGTCGTGAAGTTCTCGAGCAGGCGTCCGGCTACCGTGGGCAGCGTTCTCGGTTGTACCGGAAAGCCAAGGAGCAGGTCACACATTCACTGGTGTACGCCTACCGGGACCGCCGCGCTCGCAAGGGTGATTTTCGTAAGTTGTGGATTCAGCGGATCAATGCGGCGGCCCGCGCGGAGGGCATGACCTACAACCGCTTCATTTCCGGCCTCAAGGTGGCCGGAATTGAGGTGGATCGGAAGATTCTCGCCGATCTTGCTGTGACCGATCCCGCGGTGTTTAAGGCGCTGGTTGAGGTGGCCAAGGCGAATGCGCCTGCCGCCGACGCGACAGCAGCCTGAAATCGGAGCGTCTGAGCTGCCCGCAGCCTCCCAGGCGATGCTGCGGGCAGCTCGACGGCTGTTGCGACGAAAAGGCCGCCAAAGCGCGCGGCGTTTCCTTATCGAGGGTCCGCAGGCACTCTCCGAAGCACTGGACCGACCGGGTACGGTCATCGAGTTGATTGTCGCCGACGACAGCCTTCACCATCATCAAGAGCTCCTCGACGCCGCCTCCAAGGTAGGAGCCCGGATTGCCGTTACATCCGCTCACGCCGTTGACGATTTAGCCGCCACAGTGACCCCCCAAGGGTTGATTGCGGTCTGTCACATGGTCCATGTGTCAGCGGTCGATGCGCTCGCAGGCGCACCCCAGCTCGTGGTGCTTTGTGATCAGGTTCGCGATCCAGGAAACCTTGGGACGGTGATCAGATGCGCCGATGCATTCGGTGCAGATGCCGTGCTTGTCAGCCGTGACTCCGTCGATGTCTATAACGCCAAGACGGTACGCGCCACCACCGGAAGCCTCTTCCACGTGCCGGTCGCCGTCGCTGTGGATTTGACCGAGGCCGTCACTCTGGCACGCGACTCGGGCCTCCAGGTGTTCGGTGCCGACGCCGCCGCACCGTGCAAGATCGATGATCTCGCAAAATCGGGCGAGCTGAACCAACCCACCTTGTGGGTGATGGGCAACGAGGCCTGGGGGCTACCAGCCGAACACCAATCGTTGCTTGATCGTTTGGTCGCGCTGCCGCTCTATGGACGCGCCGAAAGTCTCAATTTGTCGACGGCCGCGGCCGTCTTCCTCTACGCCTCCGCCACTGCCCAACGTCGGTCCAGTGAGTAAACGGCGTGACGGCGTATGAACAACATTCCTAGACTGTCCGAGGCGCACCGTGCGTCACAGTCGAATCTCCGAGGGAGCCATGTCCGGGCCGAACTCCAGCTACGACCCAGTTGAGGTCACGCCGCTGAGTGCCGAAAGCGTCGACGCGATGGTCGCGGAGGCTTTGGCGGCGTTTGCGGCCGCGACTTCGGTGGCGGAGCTGAAGGAAGCTCGATTGGCCCATGCCGGAGACCGCTCACCGATCGCTCTCGCCAACCGTGAGATCGGCGCCCTGCCGCCACAGGCCCGCAAGGATGCCGGAGTACGCGTCGGGCGGGCTCGCGGCACGATCAACGAAGCGCTTAAAGCGCGCGAGAAGCAGCTCAAGGCTGCCGAGGTGGCCCGGATCCTGGTGGAGGAGCGGGTCGACGTGACGCTTCCCGTTCAGACTCAGCCGTTCGGCGCAGTCCACCCCGTCACCGCACTGATGGACCTCATGGCTGATGTCTTCATCGCGATGGGTTGGGAGGTCGCCGAGGGACCGGAGCTCGAGGCCGAGTGGATGAATTTCGACGCGCTCAACTTCATCCCCGACCATCCGGCTCGCACCATGCAGGACACCCTGTTCGTCGAGCCGGAGGACGGCGGGATTGTTTTGCGGACACATACCTCGCCCGTCCAGGTCAGGGCTCTACTCACCCGCGAATTGCCGGTCTACGTGGTCTGTCCGGGCCGGGTCTACCGCTCCGATGAGTACGACGCGACTCATCTGCCGGTCTTCCACCAGATCGAGGGACTAGCGGTCGACAAGGGCATTACGCTCGGTCACCTGCGCGGCACGCTTGATCATTTCGCGCGAGCCATGTTCGGTGAAACTCGGACTCGGTTCCGTCCGAACTACTTCCCCTTCACCGAGCCATCGGCCGAGGTCGACTTGGAATGCTTCGTCTGTCACGGTGCTTCAGTCGGTGATCCCAACAATCCCTGCCGTACCTGCAAGAGCGAGGGCTGGATCGAATGGGGTGGCTGCGGTGTGGTCAACCCCCGAGTGCTCCAGGCCTGCGGCATCGACACAGACGTCTATTCCGGTTTCGCATTCGGCATGGGCGTGGACCGCACGCTGATGTTCCGTAACAACGCCGAAGACATGCGCGACATGATCGAAGGGGATATACGTTTCAGCCGAGCACTGCTGGGAACGGCGCGATGAGGGCGCCGCTGAGCTGGCTGCGGGAGTACGCAGCGCTGGCTGATGATCTTGACGGCCGTTCGCTTGGCGAAGCGTTGATCAGGGCTGGACTGGAAGTCGAGACCGTTGACCAGGTCGGTGCCGAGGTCACCGGCCCCTTGGTGATCGGCAAGGTGGTGGCGTACGAGGTCGAGGTCCACTCCAACGGCAAGTCGATCCGCTGGTGCCAGGTCGATGTTGGCCGACATAACGACAGCTCAGGTTCACGCAGCGTGGTCTGCGGCGCACACAACTTCGACGTCGGCGACTTCGTGGTGGTTGCGCTGCCCGGCGCAGTGCTGCCTGGCGGTTTCGGGATTTCCGCGCGGAAGACCTACGGCCACGTCTCCGACGGCATGATCTGCTCAGCGAAGGAGCTCGGCCTCGGTGATGATCACACCGGGATTCTCGTGCTGAACGAGCCACATCTGGAGCCGGGGAGCGACGCTGCGTCGGTGCTCCACCTACGGGAGGACGTGCTCGATATAGCAGTCACTCCCGATCGCGGTTACTGTCTTTCCATCCGCGGCATCGCTCGCGAGTCAGCGCAAGCGGCCGATGTCACCTTCACCGATCCGGTTGATCGCGTGATCCCGGCTGAATCGACCGATGGTTATCCGGTTGAACTGCAATCTGACGCTTGCCCGCTCTTCGTGGCCCTTACCGTCACCGGTATCGATCCGACTCGGCCCAGCCCGCGCTGGCTGGCCCGCCGAGTCCAGCTCGCCGGAATGCGGTCCATCTCACTCGCAGTAGACATCACCAACTACGTCATGCTCGAGACCGGTCAACCCATCCATGCCTACGACGCGGAACTGCTCGACGGTGCCATCGTGGTGCGCAAGGCCGCCGAAGGCGAGAAGCTGACCACCCTTGACGACGTCGTGCGGCCCTTGCATCCAGCCGACCTGTTGATTACCGATGCCTCCGGACCCATCGGTCTCGCCGGAGTCATGGGTGGAGCGACCACGGAACTCTCGCCGCGCACGCGTAATGTCGTCATCGAGGCGGCACACTTCGACGCGATGACGATCGCTCGGACCTCACGACGCCACAAGCTGTCGTCCGAGGCGTCGCGGCGATTCGAGCGCGGCGTTGATCCCCAGGCGAGCTATGCCGCCGCACATCGGGTTGCTGAACTGCTGATTGAGCACGCCGGTGGAACGCTCGTAACGGCCGAGACGGTACGCGGCACGGTTCCCGGCCGGCCGAGCACCACGATTCCAGACACCCTGCCCACGCAGATTCTGGGCATCGATGTTGATCATGCCTCGGTGGTACGCCTACTTGAGGCAATCGGGGCAACGGTCACCGCTGACGAAGAGCGACTGACGATCACACCGCCCAGCTGGCGGCCCGATCTGCGAGATCCTTACGACTACGTCGAAGAGGTTGGCCGGCTGATCGGCTTCGACACTATTGCGCCGGTTGTCCCGACGGCACCCGTCGGTCGTGGGCTAACGCGCAGCCAACGGGCCCGGCGTGCGGTCAACGCCGCGCTCGCGGCACGTGGGTTCGTGGAAGTGCTGAGCTTCCCGTTTGTATCGGTGGCCGATCTTGACTCAATGGGCGTTCCGGCTGATGATCGGCGGCGTCGCCTGAACAAGATCGTCAATCCACTGTCGGAAGCCAGTCCCTATCTGCGCACCTCGCTGCTGCCGGGGCTGTTCGCCGCCGTATCGCGCAACCTCAGCCGTGGCAATGATGATCTCGCGCTCTTCGAAGCGGGCTCTGTGTTTTTCGCCAACGATCCATGGCTGGCCGCGCCACGACCGCCGGTTACCCAGCGGCCATCGGCGGAGGAACTGGCCGCAATCGATCACGCTCTAGGCCAACAACCGCGTCATCTGGCAGCGGTGCTGACCGGCCACTGGCAACCGGACAACTGGATGGGACACGGAACTCCGGCGGGCTGGCAACAGGCCATTGCGTTCGTGGAAGCAGCTGCCCTTGCGATCGGATTGCACCTCGATCGTAGAGCGGCGAAATATGCGCCATGGCATCCCGGCCGGTGTGCCGAATTCATGCTGCCTAGTGGCGATGGAATCGGTTATGCAGGCGAACTGCACCCGAACGTCTGTACAGCGTTCGGCCTGCCGGCCCGCACCGCCGCGGTCGAAATCGATCTTGATGCGTTGATCGCGGCCGCGCCTGCGACCGGCGACGTCCCGACGATCTCTGCGTTCCCCGTCGCCAAGGAGGATGTAGCACTGATCGTTGACGAGGACATGCCGGCAGCCGTGGTGGAACGGGCATTGCGGGCCGGTGCCGGACCGCTCCTGGAGTCGATTTGGCTGTTCGACATCTACACGGGCCCGCAGGTCGGCAAAGGCAAGAAGTCGCTGGCGTACGCGCTCCGGTTCCGGGCTCCGGATCGTACTCTCACCGATGCTGAAGCCGGCGCTGCCCGGGACGCCGCAGTGGCGTTCGCCGCAGAACGCACTGGAGCAGCCCAGCGAACGATCTAGCTGTGGGCGATGACTTCCGAATCCGAGTGAGGTCTAAGTGCCTATGACAAGCGCAGATCCCACCATCGAAATCAGGCTGGATCAGCCATATGTGGCAATCCCCGTAGCCGTGCGGATGGAGGAGCTCGGTTCGGTCGTCCCTCCGCTGACTGGTCAGGTCTTCGACTGGCTGGCTGCCCATGGCATCCATTCCGCAGGACCGCCCTTCTGGCGGTACGTCGTTGTCGATATGGAGGCCGAACTCGAGCTTGAGACCGGAGTCGCTGTCGCCATTCACATTGAGGGTGACAACCAGGTCCGCGCTGGCGTGCTGCCCGCCGGCCGCTATGCCACGGTGCTCCACACCGGTCACCCAGCCACTCTCGAATCCGCAACGCGGGAGCTGTTGGAATGGGCGGCTGAGCGCGATTTGGAGTGGGACGCCAACGGCAGTAGATGGGGTTGCCGGCTCGAGGAGTATCTCAGCGATCCGGCTGAGGTACCTGACCTGAATCAGTGGCAAACCAGGTTGGCGTTCCGGCTCCGTGATTAATGCAAACCGCTGCGACGCTACATCGGACCGAATCTGATCTCCGCATCGGAGTGTGCTGCGAGAGCGGCAAGATCACCAGGATCACTGGTGAGGATAAGCGCCTTGGCGTACTCCCCAGCAAGCGCGACCACGATGGCGTCCGTCACAGATAGGGTGGCGGCGCGTCCTGATTTCGTTCGCATATGAGCTGCCACGCGAGCCAGCGGTTCAGTTACTGGCCAAATCTGGCATAGCTTGAGTAGCCGGTTCACGTGGAAGTCTCGGCGATGGTCGCCGGTGAGCACCTCAGCTAGGACGACGGCCGGCACATGCGCCGGCCAGAGCAGATCACCTCTTAGTCTTTGTAACCGTCCCGGCCGATGCAGCAGGCCTGTCACTCCGCCGCTGTCCAGGATGACCGCCGTCATGCGGCGCCAGAACGTTGATCGGAGGCGGTAAGGCTCGGCACCTTCCGCACATCGCACCTCCCAACACATGAGACAGCGATGCATTAATTTGTCTGGTCTGGCATACTCATGCGAATGAGTGCGCGCGTTGCGGTGGCAGGGGCCACCGGTTATGCAGGCGGAGAGCTGCTCCGACTGCTGCTTGCGCACCCAGAAGTGGAGCTTGGGTCACTGACGGCTAGCGCCAATGCCGGAACGCTCCTTGGTCAGCATCACCCACATCTGGTTCCGCTGGAGGATCGGCTTTTGGTAGAAACTTCACCCGAGCAGCTCAATGATCATGATGTGGTGTTCCTGGCTCTGCCGCACGGCACTTCGGGTCAGATGGCTGCGCAGTTGCATTCGGACACTCTGGTGATCGACTGCGGTGCCGATTTCCGGCTGGAAGAGGCCGAGGCGTGGCAGCGGTTCTATCAATCACCGCATGCCGGCACGTGGCCGTACGGACTGCCTGAGTTACCGGGTCAGCGGGGCAAGCTGGCTGGCGCGCGTGCGATCGCTGTCCCGGGTTGCTATCCCACATCGGCAACGCTTGCCCTGCTGCCGGCGATTACGCAGGCTCTGACGACTGCGCATGATGTAGTGGTTGTTGCGGCGAGCGGTCCCTCGGGCGCTGGGCGCTCGGTGAAGCCACATCTGCTGGGCGCGGAACTGATGGGCTCAGCCAGCGCGTACAGCGTTGGTGGCACTCATCGCCATATCCCCGAGCTGCTTCAAAACTTTGTCGCCTGCGGTGCTTCAGAGCCATCGGTGTCTTTTACGCCTGTACTCGTCCCGATGGCTCGCGGGATTCTCGCGACCTGCACGGCTCCGCTCGCTGATCATGAGACGGCCCATGATCAGGTGTACGCGGCATACGCCGAGGCGTACGCGGACGAGCCATTCGTCTGGCTGCTGCCTGATGGCCAATGGCCGCAAACCAAATCGGTACTGGGATCAAACGCGGTCCAGGTCCAGGTAACCGTTGATCACGATGCAGGTCGGTTGGTGGCCGTCGCCGCCTTGGACAACCTGACCAAGGGCACCGCCGGCGCTGCGGTGCAATGCATGAATTTGGCGCTCGGCTTCCCGGAGACGACCGGCCTCACGAGCATCGGACTGGCGCCATGAGCGTAACGACGGCCTCGGGCTTCCTGGCATCCGGGCTTGCTGCTGGTCTGAAGACCAGCAGTGGCAAGGATCTCGCTCTAGTGGTGAACACCGGCCCAGATCAAGCTGCCACTGGGGTCTTCACGACCAACCGAGTTAAGGCTGCCCCCGTTCTGTGGTCACAGCAGGTGTTGGGCGACGGCCAACTGCAGGCGGTGATCTTGAATTCGGGTGGAGCCAATGCCTGCACCGGGCCGGAGGGTTTCAGTGATACACATCGGACAGCTGAACTTGTTGCAGGCGCCGTCGGCGTGGGTGCAATTGATGTGGCTGTCTGTTCGACGGGCCTGATCGGGCTCAGACTCCCGATGAACAAGATCGCCGATGGAATCAACAACCTTGTTCCACTGCTCAGTCGTGACGGCGGACAGGCGGCGGCGGAGGCGATCATGACGACCGACTCCGTACCCAAACAGACCAGCTATGCCGACGAGGGTTGGTCCATCGGCGGGATGGCAAAGGGTGCCGGCATGCTGGCACCTGGTCTCGCCACCATGCTCGTGGTGCTGACTACCGACGCCGTTGTCGATCAAGAACTGCTTCATGATCAGCTGGCGAGCGCATGCAGCCGCAGCTTCGATCGGATCGACAGCGATGGTTGCATGTCAACCAACGACACCGTGATCTTGATGAGCAGCGGCGCTTCCGGGCTACGCCCGACGCCCGGTGATTTCCAGGCCGCGCTCGACGAGGCCTGTCTCGATCTCGCATTGCAGCTGCTAGCCGACGCAGAGGGTGCGGCGCACACGATCGCTATTCATGTTGAACATGCGGCATCGGAGGATGACGCGGTCCAAGTCGGTCGCGCGATCGCCCGAAGCAACCTCTTCAAGTGCGCTGTATTTGGACAGGATCCGAACTGGGGACGGGTCCTCGCCGCCATCGGAACGACCACGGCCAAGTTCGAACCGGATCGCATTGACGTGTCCTTCAACGGCGTACAGGTGTGCCGCGACGGTTCCATCGGTGATCCGCGCGACCTGGTCGATTTGAGCGGACACGATGTCGAGGTCCACGTCGATCTGCGCAACGGCACCCACTCGGCGACCGTCTGGACCAATGATCTGACCTATGACTACATCAAGGAAAATGCGGAGTACGCCACATGAACTCCCCAGAGACTCGGCCGCTCTCGCTAGTCGAGAAAGCATCGATCCTCACCGAGACCCTGCCCTGGCTGGAGACGTACGCGGGCAAGATCGTGGTGATCAAGTACGGCGGCAACGCCATGATCGACGACGATTTGAAGCGAGCCTTCGCGCAGGACATCGTGTTCATGAAACGGTGTGGCGTCCATCCTGTTGTGGTGCACGGTGGCGGGCCGCAGATCTCTACCATGCTCGACAGGCTGGGCATCGCATCCGAGTTCCGGGGCGGCCTCCGGGTCACCAGCCCGGAAGCCATGGAAGTGGTGCGTATGGTGTTGGTCGGCCAGGTCGGCAGAGATTTGGTCGGACTTATCAACACGCATAGCACCGTGGCCGTCGGCCTCTCGGGCGAGGATGGTGGCCTGTTTACCGCCGAGCGCCGCGGTGCCGTCATTGACGGGCAGGAAGTCGATCTTGGTCTGGTCGGGGATGTGGTCTCTGTGCGTACCGAAGCCGTGGAGGGCCTGATCAGCTCAGGCAGCGTACCGGTCGTAGCCAGCATCGCCCCCGATGCCAACGGTGTAGTCCACAACGTCAATGCCGATACCGCAGCGGCGGCATTGGCCGTAGCGCTTGAGGCTGATCGGCTGGTCGTGCTGACCGACGTGGAAGGCCTTTATCGGGACTGGCCGAAGAGCAACGAAGTCATCACCGAGCTGTCGGCGAGTGAGCTGCGCGGTTTGATGCCTAAGCTCGAGGCGGGCATGGTGCCGAAAATGGAGGCCTGCCTGCGGGCAGTCGAGGGTGGGCTCACCCGAGCGACGGTGGTCGATGGCCGTGTCCCGCATGCGCTGCTCTTGGAGATCTTCACCAACGTCGGTATCGGGACGATGGTGACCCAGGAAGGGCTGATCCGGCTGGGCAGTCGGGTTTTCCCGCGTGAGGAAGGCATCCCGCCAGACGAATATGCCAATGGCGAATTCGGGCCGGCACCATTGGCGCCTGAGGCAGTGTCATCATGACCGCCGATCCAATGACAGTGAGGCGCGAACTATCCGGTCCGACGTCCTCCGGCGCAGTGCTGGACGCTTATGCGGACTCTGTGATGAACACCTTCGGCATGCCGAAGCGCGTCTTTCTACGTGGCGAAGGCTGCCAGCTCTGGGATGCAGAGGGACGCCGATACCTTGACCTACTGTCAGGCCTGGCCGTCAACGCACTCGGTCATGCCCATCCCACCGTGCTGGCGGCGGTCACCGGCCAGATTGCGACCTTGGGACATGTCTCGAACTTCTTCGCCACGCCGCCGCAGGTCGCTCTCGCCGAAAGACTGGGCCGTATGACCGGCGCCGATGAGGCGCGGGTCTTCTTTACCAACTCCGGTACCGAGGCGAACGAGGCCGCATTCAAGATCACCCGGATGACTGGGCGCACCAAGATCGTTTCGACCGAGGGCGCTTTTCACGGCCGTTCTATGGGTGCACTGGCGCTGACTCACAATCCGAAATACCGCGCACCGTTCGAGCCGCTACCGAGCGAAGTGATCTTCGTGCCGTATGGCAATGCGGAGGCGCTGACGGCGGCGGTGGATGAGACGACCGCGGCAGTGGTGCTGGAACCGATTCAGGGCGAAAACGGTGTCGTCGTTCCTCCGGCTGGCTATCTCAGCAAGGCTCGGGAGGTTTGCGACCAGCACGGTGCACTGCTCTGGATGGATGAGGTGCAGACGGGCATCGGCCGGTGCGGCAGCTGGCTGGTGCATGTCGAGCAAGGCGTCAGAGCTGACATCGTGACGGTAGCCAAGGGTTTGGGAAACGGGTTTCCGGTTGGAGCCTGCATTGCCACTGGTGACATATCGCGACTGCTCGGCCCGGGCAGTCATGGCAGTACCTTCGGTGGCAACCCCGTCGCTGCAATCGCGGGGCTGGCTGTGATCGCTGTCATCGAGCGGGACGGGCTCCTCCAGCAGGCCAAGATGCTCGGTGATCATGTCAGAGAAGCGATCATGGAACTGGGACATCCGTTGATCAGCGGCGTACGCGGACGCGGCCTACTGCAGGCGGTGATCTTGGAGCAGCCGGTCGCGCCGGCTGTGGTCGATGCCGCGCTTGCCGCCGGCTATGTGATCAACGCGCCACGTCCCGAGGTGCTGCGCCTGGCTCCACCACTCATCATCAGCGCTGCCGAGCTGGACAGCTTCGTCAATGTGCTGCCAGCTCTTATCGATCAAGTAACTGCTGAGGCGTCATGAGGCACTTCCTGGTCGATGATGATCTCAGCGCGGCCGAGCAGCTTGCAATCTTGGATCTAGCTGACACACTCAAAACGCATCCCTACCGGCTGGATACCTTCAGTGGACCGCGTACGGTCGCAGTGCTTTTCGACAAGCCCTCGACGCGCACCCGGATCTCCTTCGAGACCGCGATCGCCGAGCTCAGGGGCCATCCCATGATCATCGACGCTGTCCTGTCCCAGTTGGGCCGTGGCGAGTCGATTGGCGACACCGCACGTGTGCTGGGCCGTCAGGTCGCCGCAATCGTCTGGCGCACCTCGGGCCAAGAGCGCTTACAGGAAATGGCCGACAACGCTGGTGTGCCGGTGATCAATGGGCTTACCGACCAGTACCACCCCTGCCAGGTGCTTGCTGATCTGCAAACGATCCGGCAGTACAAGCAGCAGTTGGCAGGGCTCACCTTGGCCTATGTCGGTGACGGCGCGAACAACATGGCGCACTCATACCTGCTTGGCGGCGCGCTCGCAGGAATGCATGTCCGGATCGGCGCCCCCTCGGGCTTCCGGCCCGACCCCGCCGTCATCACGCGAGCGCGCGAGCTGGCGGTCAGCTCTGGGGGCAGCGTACAAGTACATCAGGAGGCCAAAGAAGCAGTGGCCGACGCGGACGTGGTCGCCACCGACACCTGGATCTCGATGGGCCAGGAAGACTCACGCGACGACCGCCAATCGATCTTCATCCCGTACGCGGTGACCCCGGCACTGCTGGCGCTAGCCGATCGCGAGGCGATCGTGCTTCATTGCCTGCCTGCTTATCGCGGCAAGGAGATCGACGCCGCCGTAATCGACGGCCCCCAGTCAGTCGTGTGGGATGAGGCTGAGAACCGTAGACACGCGCAGAAGGCGCTGCTTGCCTTCCTCGATGAGCATGCAGGGGATGAGTGACTTGTCTACGTACTCTCGAGCACCGCTTACTAAAACTGCCCGGCATGCCAAGATCATCACCTTACTGGAGCAGCATGAGATCCGTTCGCAAAGTGAGCTGGCCGAGCTCTTGGCCGACGATGGGGTTCAGGTCAATCAAGGCACCCTGTCTCGTGATCTGGTCGAAATCGGCGCCCTCCGAGTACGCAATTCCAGCGGGCATCTGGTCTACGCAGTCCCGGCGGAAGGTGGCGACCGGAAGCCCCACGTCGGTGAATTCGCCAGCTTCGAGGGCCGTCTAGCTAGGCTGTGCGCCGAGATCTTGGTCTCGGCCGAAGCTTCCGCCAACCTCGTCGTGCTCCGCACTCCGCCGGGGGCCGCTCAATACTTCGCGGGCGCGATCGATCGGGTCGGCTGGGAATCGATCCTCGGCACCATCGCAGGAGACGACACGATCTTGCTCATTACCCGCAGTCCCAGCGGTGGCAGCAAGGTCGCAGAGCAGTTTTTGATCATGAGCCGAACCGGCAAGTCCCCCAACGGCTCAACAGGTCCGCATCCCAACCACAGCGAGAAGGAAGTCCCATGAGTGATCGGCCCAAAAATAATCGGCCTAAAGATAACCGGATTGTGCTGGCGTACTCCGGCGGCCTCGATACTAGTGTCTGCATCGGCTGGCTGGCCGAGGAGACCGGTCGCGAAGTCGTAGCCGTCGCCATCGACGTGGGCCAAGGCGGCGAAGACATGGATCTCATTCGCCAGCGCGCCCTGGACTGTGGTGCGGTCGAGGCGGTCGTTGTGGACGCCAAGGACGAGTTTGCCGAGGACTTTTGCCGTCCGGCGCTACGAGCTAACGCGCTGTACATGGATCGCTACCCGCTGGTCAGCGCCCTTTCCCGGCCGCTTATCGCTCGGCATCTCGTCGAGGCAGCCAAGTCTCACGGGGCGACGATTGTCTCTCATGGCTGCACAGGTAAGGGAAATGATCAAGTTCGGTTTGAGGTCGGCATTGCCAATCTCGCCCCCGAGCTAAGCGTGATTGCCCCCGTTCGCGACTATGCCTGGACGCGGGAGAAGGCAATCGCCTATGCGGAAGAGAAGGGCTTGCCTATCCAACAAAGCAAGGCCTCGCCCTACTCAATCGACCAGAACGTCTGGGGACGTGCAATTGAGACGGGCTTCCTGGAAGACATCTGGAACGCACCGATCGAGGATGTCTATGCCTACACTGCCAACCCAGCCGTTTCCCGGAAGCCCGACGAGGTCATGATCACCTTCGAGGCCGGCAACCCGATTGCGATTGACAATGAAAAGGTGTCCATGCTGCAGGCCATCCAGATCCTCAATGAGCGTGCTGGTGCCCAAGGTGTCGGTCGACTGGACATGGTGGAAGACCGGCTCGTCGGCATCAAAAGTCGAGAGGTCTACGAAGCACCCGGAGCGATTGCCTTGATCATCGCCCACATGGAGCTGGAGAACGTGACGATCGAGCGGGAGCTGGGCCGCTACAAGCGTGGCATCGATCAGCGCTGGGGCGAGCTCGTCTATGACGGCCAGTGGTACTCGCCGCTGAAGCGGGCGCTCGACTCCTTCATCGACGAGGCGCAGCAACCGGTCAGCGGTGATATCCGGATGATCTTGCATGCCGGAAAGGCCACCGTCACTGGGCGCCGCAGTGACACCAGCCTGTATGACTTCAATCTCGCCACCTACGACGAGGGCGACAGATTCGATCAGTCCCAGGCGCGCGGCTTTATCTCGCTGTATGGCATGTCGAGCACGCTTGCGGCGCGCCGGGACGCCGGGTTGTCTTGATCGCTGGACCAAACTCACTGCCAGCGGATCACAGCGGGCGGCTCTGGGGAGGCCGGTTCACCGGCAATCCAGCTACGGCAATGGCGGCCCTGAGCCGCTCCACCCACTTTGACTGGAGGCTGGCATCGTACGATCTGGCCGGGTCGAGGGCGCATGCCAAGGCATTGCGGCAGGCCGGATTGCTTACCGATACAGAGCTCGCCGCGATGCTCGACGGTCTTGATGGACTGGCATCCGAGGTCGCTTCCGGGGCCTTCCGGCCCTCGGAGACCGACGAGGACGTGCATGGCGCACTCGAGCGGCGGCTTGTGGAGATGCTCGGCGCAGAACTGGGAGGTCGATTACGCGCGGGCCGATCGCGCAATGACCAAATCGCAACCTTGATCAGGATGTACCTCCGCGATGCCCTGCGCGCCTTGGCGGCGGAGCTGATCAACGTCATCGACGCACTCCAGCAGCAGGCGCGCGATCATTTTGGTGTTGCCATGCCGGGGCGTACGCACCTGCAACATGCGCAGCCGGTGCTACTTTCCCACCACCTGCTTGCCCACGCGTGGCCGCTGCTGCGCAACATCGATCGGATTCGTGATCTTGATCGCCGGTTGGCGGTCAGCCCTTACGGCTCGGCCGCCCTCGCCGGAACATCACTTGGTCTGGATCCGGAGCTCGTTGCGATTGAGCTCGGCTTCGACACCAGCGTGGCGAATTCCATTGATGGCACCGCATCTAGGGATCTGGTGGCAGAAGCGGCCTACATCTGCGCCCAGATCGCTGTCGATCTTTCCCGGCTAAGCGAGGAGGTGATCATCTGGGTGACGCAGGAGTTCGGATTTGCAACGCTGGCCGATGAGTGGTCGACCGGGTCAAGCATCATGCCGCAGAAGAAAAACCCTGATGTCGCCGAGCTTGCCCGCGGCAAGGCCGGGCGGTTGATCGGCCATCTTGCCGGGCTGCTGGCAACGCTGAAAGGCTTGCCGCTGGCATACAACCGAGACCTGCAGGAGGACAAGGAGCCGATCTTCGACTCCATCGACCAATTGCTGATCATGCTCCCGGCGATCGCTGGGATGGTCTCGACGCTAACGTTCCATCCCGATCGGCTGGCCGAGCTGGCACCGAAAGGTTTCTCGCTGGCAACCGACATTGCCGATTGGCTGGTACGCCAACAGGTCCCGTTTGCCGCAGCACACGAGATTGCCGGTGCCTGCGTACGCCGCTGCGAGACTGCGGGAATCGAGCTGATCGATCTCAGCGCCGCCGACTTCGCCGAGATCTCGCCATACTTGACCGCCGAGGTCCGCTCGGTGCTCACCGTCGACGGCTCGATCAACAGCCGCTCCGGTCGCGGTGGCACTGCGCTAGCCCGCGTTCGAGAGCAGTTCGACGAGGTCAGTGTCGCGACGGCTTCAGTGCGCGAGTGGATGGCTGGGACCTCTCGACGGCCGTAACCTGGGCGCTGAACCACGTCGTGGAACGCTGTCCACAGCTCTGTGGCGGCATGGAGCATCATCCACGGATCCCCACCGGACCCGCACGCTGCGCCCATCCATCCGCATGCTGCTAGGCAACTGGAAGCAAAGGAGTCAGCGAGGGAGTCAACAGCAACTACCTCGGGCACGTCGAGATCGTGCCCAACCTCAACCAGACAGAATACGACTACCTGCACGCATTCCCACGCAGCCGTCGGAGTGACCGGCCCGGAGGCCCTTATGCCGTCAGGCCGGACGACCGGCTTGACGACCGTCCGTGGCTGGCCGGCGCGCGACCGTGGCGCGGTCCAGTTTGGATTCTCCGCCGCCAGAGCTGGAACGGCTGCCATTGCCCGAGCCGACTCGGCGACGTCGCAACAGTATGAAGACCTGATCCCATGTGTCTACAGAGGTGCTCTCCGCGCTTGGTCGGCGGAGCGGGCTGGCAAGCTCAACGGCGTCGAGGCGGCGACTGGTGTTCTGGCGCTCGCGGACTTGCCCATCGAACGCCATGCGCTTCCAGCTTTGCTGCTCGGCTCATGGACATTGCGTCATCGGCTGCGTTTGGTCGACGGTCTCTATGTAGAGCTGGCGCGGCAACTGGGCCTGCGGCTGATCACTACCAACCAGCGCCTCGCGCGGGCCGCACCGATCGCCGAGACGATCGGTTAGGCAGACTGGCGCTACTGTGGTGCCCCGTGGATACGGTGCTCAACGAACTGAAGTGGCGTGGCTTGGTAGCACTCTCCACCGACGAGCCTGCCCTTGCCGAGCATCTGACGTCGGGGCCCATCATCTTTTATGTGGGCTTCGATCCCACCGCGCCAAGCCTGCACATCGGCAACTTGGTCCAGCTCATGGTGGCCCGGGCTCTCCAGCGCGCGGGTCATCGTCCCTTGCTGCTGGTCGGAGGATCAACCGGGCTGATCGGCGATCCGAAAGAGACCAGCGAGCGGGTCCTTAACCCTAAAGAGACTGTTGCCGGCTGGGTGGAAGGCATCCGCCGTCAGGTCGAGCGGTTTCTCGACTTCTCTGGTCAGAACCCTGCTCGGATCGTCAATAACCTTGACTGGACAGGGCCCATGCCCGTGCTCGATTTCCTAAGGGACATCGGCAAGCACTTTCCAGTGAACCGGATGCTCGCTCGTGATGTGGTACGGCACAGGCTGGAAGAGGGCATCTCGTACACCGAGTTCTCTTACGTCTTATTGCAGGCGATGGATTACCTAGAGCTCTTTGGCAACTATGGCTGCACGCTGCAGTTCGGTGGCAGCGATCAGTGGGGCAACATCACCGCCGGGGTGGAGCTGATCAGGCGAGTCGAGGGCGAGCGGGTGCATGCATTTGCCACGCCGCTGCTCACTAAGGCTGATGGCACCAAGTTCGGCAAAACGGAGACCGGGACAATATGGCTCGATGCGGCGATGACCTCCCCGTACGCCTTTCATCAATACTTCTTGAACGTCGAAGATGAAAAGGTCATTGAGTACCTGAAGGTCTTCAGCGAACGGAGTCCAGCCGAGATTGCAGAGCTGGAGCGGCACACATCCGAAGCGCCACACCTTCGCGCCGCGCAGCGCGCTCTCGCCGATGACGTCACCGACTTGGTCCATTCCAAGGCCGAGCGCGAGGCTGCCGTCGCCGCTGCCGATGCACTTTTTGGGCGCAAGGATCTGCGCGAACTCAGTGAATCGACACTCGCGGCGGTTGTCGCCGAGGTCGGCGGTGCTCCTCTTTCAGTGAACGACGAGCTGCCGGCGATCGTGGATGTCCTTGAGCGCAGCGGGGTGGTGCCTAGCAAGGCGGCCGCTCGACGAGCGATCACCGAGGGCGGAGCCTATTTAAATAACGCTCGACTGCAGGATCCAGATGCCGTGCTAACCCCGGATGACCTTCTCCACGGACGTTTCGCCATCGTCCGCCGCGGTAAGCGCACCGTTGGCGCCGTAACGGTGGTGGGCCGCTGAACGGCCTGGTCTGGCGGGGGCGCAATTGGCTCATCGTTCCGGGAATATGCGGCTCTTCTGCTGCGCTGTACTCAGTGCGTCACGTGTCACGCGAGTCGTTTGACCGCTTCGCGATGCAGGCGTAAAGTAGATGAGGCCTCAGCGGGGTGCGGGACGCTCAAAGATCGATTGATCCGTAGCGGCCGACCCGGAGGAACCCACTGGCCGACGAGATCTCCTTCAAGATGTGCTCCTAGAGCTCATCAAATCGGGGGGCTACCGACGCTCGCTGGGTAGAACAAGAAGTTTGAGCCAACAAATGCAAATTTGACTCGAACCTCCCAGACCCGTAACGTGGGTCGTTGCCCCAAGCCGAGCACAAAACCTCGGCGCGGTGTGCGCCCGAAACTTGAGAACTCAACAGCGTGCTAAAAGTCAATGCCAAATAATGCACAAAAACCCCGTGCTCGGAGGACGCCTTGGCGTTATCCGAGTTCGGATTCCTTTGATTGATTGACAAAGATCCAGCAATGGGTCTTGATCAGCGATCAAACGTGTTGAGACGAAACAAAACCGGCCCTTAACAGCGTCGGATTTGCATAGATTTCAACGGAGAGTTTGATCCTGGCTCAGGACGAACGCTGGCGGCGTGCTTAACACATGCAAGTCGAACGGTAAGGCCCCTTCGGGGGTACACGAGTGGCGAACGGGT
>Ga0307416_100000106_pt1 | contig 51399 bp, 46 predicted proteins | sample DK1Cmetagenome_2_FD_203821 | JGI IMG/M metagenome (GOLD analysis project Ga0307416, IMG submission 203821) | Maize rhizosphere microbial communities from greenhouse at UC Davis, California, United States - DK15-C-3 | ecosystem: Host-associated > Plants > Roots > Rhizosphere > Soil | place...
GCGCAGATCTCAATTAGCAGCCAGGGCACCCCGGAGAGCCGGGCGGACATTCCCAATTAGCGACCACAGCGCAAGGCGACCTCAGCCACACCCGGCCCTCCTGGGCCGTGCACAGTCTTACGGAAGGTGACCTGATCCTCGGTGCCGGCTGCCGGTCGGCGATCGGGACCCTGGTCGAACGGGTCACCGGGTTCCTGCTGCTGCGGCACCTGCCCGAGGACCACACCGCCGCCACCGTCGCCGATGCGATGAGTGTCGCGATCCGCCGGCTGCCTGAGCAGCTGTGGCGGTCGCTGACCTGGGACCAAGGCAGCGAGATGGCGCTGCACACCAAGATCACCGAGGAGACCGGTCTACCGGTCTACTTCTGCGATCCCCACAGTCCATGGCAGCGCGGCACCAACGAGAACACCAACGGGCTGCTGCGCCAATATTTCCCCAAAGGCACCGATCTGTCGTTCTACGGGGCCGGTCTGCTCAACCAGGTCGCCGCCGAACTCAACGCCCGACCCCGCAAACGCCTCAACTTCGAAACCCCCGCCGAAGCGCTCCAACGGCTACTATCCCAGCCACCCGAATCTGTTGCATCGACAGCCTGAATCCAAGCATCGATATCTGCCATTTGCCGTTCAGTCGTGATGCATTTTCCGGTCACTGGCAAGCCGAGCGACTTCGTCCTCGATGGTAAGAAACAGGGCCTCGTGAACCTCGTGGCCGGCATACCGCAAAACCAGCACTGCGGCACCCACCAGACCGTCCCAAACCGGAATCAGCGGATCACCGACCAGAGGCACGAGCTCAGCCCTAAGGCTGGGTGGCGCACTCAGCATGCCGCGGATGATGACGCTGCCGCCCACTACGACCGGACCGCCCAAGTCGGGCGTTTGTACGGCCGAGAGGAGTTCTGCGAGCGCCGCTGATGCGCCGACCAGGATCGGCCGAACAATTTGATCATCATGGACTGCGAAGGCGAGGGGCGCGAACTTAGCCAACGCGATAGGGGGTCGGGCATACAGCGCCGAAACCAACTGCCGCAGCGCCTCGGCACGGCCTGCAACGGTCGCCGGATCGGCCTCAATCGCCATCGCCTCCAGAACTAGGCGAGTCAGCGAAGTATCCGGAGCCTGGCCGTCGAGAGAGGCGACCACAGCTCGGGCCACGGCATGCCCGATCCAGAATCCGCCGCCCGCGTCACCGAGAAGCCAGCCCTTGCCGCCCACCACTCGCTCCAGGTGACCTCCGCGGATTCTGGCCGCCACAGTCCCTGTTCCCGCTATCAGGGCGTAACCATCCAGCGCGTGAGTTCCAGAGTGAAAGATGCCGAGTAGGTCATGCTCAAGGACCACATGGTCCAGGCCAAGTCCAGCTAGCCGACCTGCGACCTGCTGTTTAAACGCAGGCGTTTTCTCGCCGGCCATGGCAATCAAGCCCAGCGCGGGTCGGCGTGAGCCAGTCAAGTCGGCCAACGCCTGTTCGGCGGCAGAGCCGATGGCATCCACTGCACGGTCAATACCAGCGGCGGTGGGATTTCCACCCCCCGCGCGGCCGTAACCGTACGCACGCCCAGAAATGTCCAGCACCACCGCGCGTGTGCTGGTTGCACCGGCGTCGAGGGCGAGAAGAGTGAGCAAGGGTTTCATTTCGGTCTCATTAGTTGCAGGGAAGCCAGCTAGACGCTAGCGTAAGAGCGAATTTCACAATCTTTGGACTAGATTGATATTGATTCTCACACCGGGCCGCGCTGCCCACACGAGGGAGCAAAGCCCTGCAGTGCAAGACCGCATCCGGTCCCTGCTCCCGGAGATGCCGTCGGCGGTGGCACGGGTGGCGGAATATCTGCTTGAACATCCGCAGGCACCGCTGAGCCTGTCCATCAGTGAGCTGGCCGAGCAAGCTGGGGCGTCACCGGCAACCGTGACGCGTTTCTGCCGCACCGTCGGCTACCCCGGATACGTCGAACTTCGAGTCGGCATCGCTACCGATGTGGGTCGCAGTGCCTCAATCGACTCCTGGACCGCGGAGATCGGCGGCGAATTCGGTCCAGATGATTCCCCGGAGGATCTGCTTCGGATGTTGATCGGCAGCCATACGAAAGCACTGCGGGAGGCGACGTCGGCTATCGATTTGGCCGTCATCACCGAGGTCTCCCGGCGAATCGCGCTGAGCTCACATGTCGACATCTACGGCGTGGTGGGCAGCGCGATGCTCGCAGAAGAGCTGCAGGGCCGGCTTTACCGCATAGGGATTCCGGCGTACGCCTGGTCCGAGGTTCATAGTGGCCTCACCAGTGCTGCGATTCAGGATCCGGGCACGGTGGCAATCGGCATTTCGACCACTGGGCGAACCGAAGAGACGATCGAGATGCTGGCCGAGGCGGGCCGTGCCGGCGCCTTTACGGTTGCTGTCACCAACGACCCCACTTCGCCGCTGGCTGAGCTTGCTGACCGGAGCATTGTGACGTCGATCTATGAACAGTTCCGGCAGCCTGACGACCTGTCTGCCAAACATGGCCAGCTTCTCGTACTGGACCTGCTGTACCTACTTGTTGCTCAAGAGAACTTCGACACCTCGAGCTCAAAGCTGGCCGCCTCCGGTCTTGCCGTATCGTCGCATCGCAGACCCCGGCGGACCCCGCCGCGACCGGCGCCGGTCGCCGTCACCGATGCGATGGCTGATGGAGACACTGTTGCTACCCATGAGGCGACGAGCCGGTGACCCAGAGTGCAGTTGCCCCCGCCGGAGGCGCCTTTGCGAGCGAAGTGAATCAAAGACTCGAGCGCCTCGCCACATTGGCTGCTGCCGGAGGCCTGGACGCGGCGATTGATCTGCTGACCGACGCCATTGAGGCTGGTGCGGTCATTCAGGCGTTTGGGACGGGTCATTCGGAGGCGTTCGCGATGGAGATCGCGGGGCGGGCGGGCGGTCTGATCCCTACGAACAAGATCGCGCTGCGCGACCTCGTGCTGTACGGCGGCCTGCGGGTTGACATGCTGGGCGGATCGAGCCTAGAGCGTAATCCCGATGTCGTGGCTGAGCTGTGGGAGATCTCGTTGATCCATCCCGGTGACGTGTTCCTCATTGCCTCCAACTCCGGAGTCAATGGGTCTGTTGTGGGTATGGCGTTGCTGGCCAAGGAGAGTGGCCATCACGTCATCGCCGTCACCTCACTCGAGCACACCGCCAAGGTGCAGCCCAAGCACCCCAGCGGCCTGCGGCTGTCGGAGATCGCCGATGTCGTGATTGACAACCTAGCGCCGTACGGCGACGCGACTCTTGATCTGCCGGGAGGCGTTGCCGTTGGCTCGGTTTCCTCCATCACCAACGCGTTCATCGCACAGTTGCTAACTATCAGCGTCGCTGAGCGCATCAGCGACAAAGGACAAATGCCCCCGCTCTACCTCTCGGCCAACATCCCCGGCGGGGACGAACACAACCATGCCCTGGAGAAGAAGTACGCGGGGCGGATCCGGCGCCTCGGCTGAGCCGAGCAAGAAGCTACAAAACCAACAAAGATCAATGGGAAAGGGACATCAGATGGACATCAACGCCAGGTCGCTCGGGCGACGGGACTTCCTCCGCGGCTCACTCGCCGCGGCGGCCTTAGCCGCCACTGGCTCGCTCGCAGCCTGCGCCACGTCAGGCACCGGCACCAGCACCTCACAGAGCTCCGCGCCAGCAGGTCAGGTAAGCGACACCAACCCCTTCGGAGTGCAGTCGGGCTCGACTGTTGATGCCGTGATCTTCAAGGGAGGATACGGCATCGACTACGCGGAGTTCGCCGCCAAGCAGGTCGAGGCGAAGCAGCAGGGTGTCACGGTGAAGGTGTCGCCCACGACTAAGGTCGCACAAACCTTGCAGCCCCGTTTCGTGGCAGGCAACCCGCCGGACGTTATCGACAACAGCGGTGCCGGCTTGATCGGCGTCAACACAATCCGCGACCAGCTGGCCGAGCTGAACGACGTCATCGAGGCAAAGAACTACGAGGGCACGGTGATCAAGGACACGCTTTACCAGGGCGTCACCGAGCCAGGAACCTTCGACGGCAAGTTCATTGTGCTGAACTACGCCCTTACGGTGTACGCCATCTGGTACTCGGCCTCACTCTTCGAGCAGAACGGCTGGACGGTGCCGAAGACCTACGACGAGATGCTGGCCCTCGGCAAGGAGGCCAAGGGCAAGGGCAAGTATCTGCTCGGCTGGGGCAAGGAAGCGGCGACCTATTACCAGACATTGGCCATCAGTTCCGCGATCAAAGAGGGCGGCAACGAAGTACGGCTTGCGTTGGACAATCTCAAGCCCGGCTGCTGGTCACTCTCTCCGATTCAAGACGCATTCAACGGGCTCAAGAAGATCATCGACGCCGGCTACATGAAGCCGGGCGGGGCGGGCACAGTATTCACCGCGGCCCAGGCACAGTGGAGCGACGCCGAGGATTTCATCCTCTACCCGTCCGGTAGCTGGATCGAGAACGAGATGAAGGACCAGACCAAGTCGGGCTTCAAGATGACCGGTGCGCCCGAGCCTGTCGTGTCGAGCAACTCGCAGATGCCTTGGGAGGCGCTGCACTCGACTGCGGGCGAGGGCTACATCGTCCCCTCGCAAGGCAAGAACGTTGCCGGTGGCAAGGAATTCCTGCGCGCGATGCTGTCGAAGGACGCCGCAGTGAACTTCGCGAAGACCAAGCTCTCCTCCACCATCGTCAAGGGCACGGTGCCCGCAGACGGGTTCGGGTCGACAGCACTGCAATCCCAGATCAAGATGCTCGAGGCAGCAGGGTCGAACATCTTTTCCTGGACCGTCCTAAATCCTGCCGACCTTTATGGCATGAACACCGATCAGCTCGTGGTCTGGAACAGCTTCCTCTCGGGCGACTCAGATGTGGCCAAGCTCACTAAGGGTCTGCAAGACATCACCGACAAGGTCGCCAAGGATGATTCGATCAAGAAGGTGCAAGTGTCATGACCACGACCGCCAGCGGGGAGCTCGCCACCCCGGTTAGCGCACCGCCGGGCGGTCTGCGGCGGATCGGCTCTGCCCGCTGGCGCCGGCGCAACCTGACGTTCGACAAGATCAGCTTCTTCGTGGTCTTCTTGATCATCCCGGTTGCTTTCTACATCGCATTCGTGGTCTCTCCGTTTGTGCAGGCGGTTTATTTCTCCTTGACTGACTGGACAGGCTTCACGCCCGCGATGAACTTCATCGGGCTATCCAACTACGCGAAGCTGTTCACCGACAGCACCTTCCTGCAAGCCATGGGCAACAACATTCTCATGGCGATCGTGGTCCCGATCGTGACGCTTGGGTTGGCGATGTTCTTCGCCACCCTCGTCACGGTCGGCGGCTCCACCCGCGGCAACATTCGAGGGTTGCGCAGCTCAAGCTTCTATCGAGTGATCTCGTTCTTCCCCTACGTCATCCCGGCCATCGTGATCGGACTTATCTGGTCGCAGATCTACGACCCCAGCGCCGGACTGCTGAACGGCATCCTCACCCGCCTCGGTTTAGAGCAGTTCACCTCCTTTGCGTGGTTGGGCGATCCGCGTACGGCACGGTGGGCCGTCATGTTCGTGATCATCTGGGGCCTGGTGGGCTTCTACATGGTGTTGTTCATCGCCGCAATCAAGGGCGTACCCGCCGAGGTCTTCGAGGCCGCCCGGATTGACGGGGCCGGACGTTTCCGCACGGCGATTTCGATCACCATCCCGCTTATCCGGGAGAACGTGCAGACCGCCTTCATCTACATAGGGATCCTCGCGCTGGATGCTTTCGTCTACATGGCCGCGCTGGAACCAGGTGGCGGGCCCAACAACACAACCCTGGTAATGGCGCAGCAGCTTTTCACCACTGCGTTTACCAAGGGGCAGTTCGGCTATGCCTGCGCGATGGGTGTCGTACTCGCAGTGATCACGCTGGCCTACGCCGGCTTGGTCTTTCTCGTGAACCGGATCTTTGGTGGCAAGAGTGAGGTCGGCGAATGACTCAGATTTCTCAAGTCGGCGCCGCCCCCGCACCATCTGGCGAGCGAGTCTCATTCGAGCCGGCCGAGGCTGGCGGCCCTCCGGCGACGCCGGGCGACAAGGCGGTAACCGGCTTCTCGCATACGGTCTTGATCATCTGGTCCATCATGGTCATCCTGCCGTTGATCTGGGTCCTGATGTCCTCGTTCAAGACCAGCTCGGAAATCTTCGCCTCGCCGTTTGCACTCCCGGCGCACTGGAGCTTCGTCAACTACGTCAATGCCTGGACCACGGCGGGCATCGGAAGCTTCTTCGTTAACTCGGTGATTGTGGTCGTCTGCGCGCTGATTCTGACAATGCTGTTTGGCTCGATGTCGGCGTACGTGCTTGCTCGGTTCAGCTTTCCTGGCAACCGGGCGCTGTACTACCTGATGCTCGCCGGGCTCACGTTCCCGATCTTCCTCGCGATCGTGCCGCTGTTCTTCGTGCTGCGAGGCATCGGTCTGCTGAACACGCTGCCTGGGTTGATCTTGACGTACGCCGCGTTCGCGTTCCCGTTCACGGTGTTCTTCCTCTATGCCTTCTTCCGATCACTCTCGAAGTCGATCGCCGAGGCTGCCGCTGTGGACGGCGCGGGGGAGTGGCGAATCTTCTTCCAGATCATGCTGCCGATGGCTAAGCCCGGTCTAGCAACGGTGGCGATCTTGAACTTTGTGGGCCTGTGGAATCAGTTCCTGCTGCCGATTGCCCTGAACACCAACCCGGACAACTACGTACTGACCCAAGCCATGGCGTCTTTCGCGTCGCAAGCCGGCTACTCGGTGGACTTCGGCGCGCTCTTTGCGGCCGTGGTGATCACGGTCGTACCGGTGCTGATCATCTACTTGATCTTCCAGCGCCAGCTGCAGGGCTCGGTTTCGGCGGGCACCAACAAGTAGCAGGCGATTGAGACGGGTCGTTGACACTTGCGTCGATGTCGCGCATGTACACCTGTAGCAGGCTGGCGTGAACGAGCGATCACGGGTCTTACTGCTAGTGCGCCGCTACTGACGGTCCTCAGCCGAGCCCTGGGCGAGGCGATAGACCCGCCGCCGCCCCGGCAGGCCCTTGAGCTCGTACTCGCCGGCGTCCTCGAGCTCGAGATCTGATCCTTCGAGGAGACCGACAGCTGGAGCGGAGACAAGCACCTCACCAGGCTGCGCGAGGGCAGCGATGCGGGAGACGGCATGAACGGCGATGCCCCGAACGTTGCCGGCCTGCCGCTCGACCTCGCCTGAGTGGATGCCCGCGCGGATCTGCAGCCCGTCATGCTGGGCGTGCTCGCGAATGGCGGCGGCGCAATGGACGGCGCGCGCCGCACCGTCGAAGAGGGCCAGAAAGCCATCGCCCGTGGTCGTGACGTCTAGGCCGCGGTAGCGGTCGAGCTGACGACGTACACGGTCGCCGTGGCCCGCGAGCACTTCCTTCCAGGCAGCGTCGCCCAGCCGCACAGCCAAATCCGTCGAGCCCACAATGTCCGTCATGAGCAACGTGGCGACGACGCGCTCTCCAGACTCCGGCGGTTTAGCCCAGCCGCGCACACCGGCGAACTCGATGGTCACATACGGCTCGTCGCCGACGACCCTCGACAGATGACCGGGCGGAATGTCGAATGCCTCGCCGGCGTGCACGATGCGGCGCGCGCCGCCGTCCATCTGGATCTCGACCTGGCCCGACAGCGCTACGCCCTGATGGTGGTGCTGACAGGTCGCAGTGCCGGCGACCGGCTGAACGTGTTCCGACCAGCTCCAACCCGGTTGGTGCACCTGACGAGAAACATAAACCTCGCCGAGGACCACGACCTGCACACTGACCAGCGGCTGTGTGACGACTTCATCCGGCTCGTCGAACGACTTGCTCACGATGGCCACCGCGCCAGAATACGGCGCGGGGCGTCAGCCGTGGATCGCGGTGAGCGAGATGATCATGATTGCGGCGATGTGGGCCATCTAGGTCAGGGGATTGATCGCCGAGCCGGCTGGGCCATGTAGTGTTCGTGTCTTTTGTCATAATGTCGCTTATCGGACAACTGGCTGGGTGCGAGCCGGACTGGCAGTCGAGTCAGGTGGTCGTGTCGATGGCTAGTCCCTGGGCGGGGCAAGCCGTGAGCAGACGTATCGCCCGCAGCGGCAACCAGATCGGCGCCAACGGTCGTCCGATAAGCCATGGGCCGTCCCACGTCGATCACCGATAGGCGTCGGATCGGTGAATGACACCGACGACTGTCACGCGACGCTTCTCGTTGCTGATCCGATAGATCACTCTGTACGTGCCGCGGCGGGCGCTGTGGCGGTCGTCCAGTGGCGGTCGCAACCGCTTCCCGACCCGCTCGGGATTGTCCAGCAGAGGACCCAGGATGAACTCGTATGCCGCGAAGGCCACCGATTCCGGGAGATGCTCGGTGAGCTGCAGTCGAGCCGTGGGTGAGATCACGAGCCGGTAGCGCTCCTCCGTCACGCCGTCTTCTGGCGACGGCGCATTGCTTCGGCCAACTCCTTCTCGGACTCGCCCTCGCCGCGTGCAAGCTCGGCATCCGACGCAGCAAGCTGTCGGATTGCATCGGCGTCGGACAGGATCGCAATGGTCTCCTCAAGAGACTCGAGGTCGTCTGGCGAGAGCAAGACCGCTGACGGCCGGCCGTGCACTGTCACAATGACGCGATCGTGTTGCCGGTCGACGCGGCCAACAAGCTTCGAAAGGTGTGCCTTAACCTCAGCCAGGGACAGAGTCTCGCTCATGGTCACAAGTATGACTAGAAGGTGCGAGGAGTTCAATGATGGCGCAGCGCCGAGCCTGCCAAAGAAATAGATGATGGGAACGTCTGGGCCAGGCGTCCATGGTGGCGGCGCCGAATCGGGACACCGCGGCGACGATGCTGGTGGCCAGCGGCAACGGCCTAACCGAGGTCCAGTGCTGGCGGTTCGGCGGCAGACCCGCTCGGCGCCGACAGCAATTCGAGGGCGTCTCCTCAGCTGCCGACGTAAGCCGCAAGGTGCTCGCCGGTGAGGGTCGAGCGGGCGGCCACCAAGGCCGCCGGCGTGCCCTCAAAGATGATCCGGCCGCCGTCGTGCCCAGCACCGGGACCGAGATCGATGATCCAGTCCGCGTGCGCCATGACCGCCTGGTGATGCTCGATGACGATCACCGACTTGCACGAGTCAACAATCCGGTCGAGCAGTCCGAGCAGCTGCTCGACATCGGCCAGATGCAGGCCGCTGGTCGGCTCATCGAGGATGTAGACCTCACCCTTCTCAGCCATCTGGGCGGCCAGCTTGAGCCGCTGCCGTTCGCCGCCAGACAACGTAGTGAGTGGTTGGCCGAGCGCGACGTACCCGAGCCCGACATCGGCGAGCCGGTCGAGAACCTTGTGAGCCGCGGGCGTCCGCGCCTCGCCGTCGGAGAAGAACTCTTCGGCCTCGTTGACCGACATCGCGAGCACTTCGGCGATGTTCCGGCCGCCGAGGGTGTACTCCAGCACCGCCGCCTGGAACCGCTTTCCCTCGCACTCCTCACAGATGGATTCGACCGTGGCCATGACACCCAGTTCGGTGTACACGACGCCGGCGCCGTTGCAGGTCGGGCAAGCCCCCTCGGAGTTGGCACTGAACAGTGCTGGCTTCACCCCGTTGGCCTTCGCGAACGCCTTCCGGATCGGCTCGAGCAGTCCGGTGTAGGTCGCGGGATTGCTTCGTCGGGAACCGCGGATCGCACCCTGATCGATCACCACGACGCCGTCGCGCCCGGCAACCGAGCCTTGGATCAGCGAGCTCTTGCCGGAGCCGGCCACGCCTGTGAGCACACAGAGCACGCCAAGCGGGATATCGACGTCCACGTCTTGCAGGTTGTGCGTTGAGGCACCGCGAACCTCCAGTACGCCGGCCAAGGAACGCACCCAGTCCTTGATCCTCGCCCGGTCGTCGAGGTGGCGACCAGTGATCGTCTCACTCTCCCGCAGCCCGTCAACGGTGCCCGCGAACACCACCTCGCCCCCGCCCAAGCCAGCACCTGGGCCCAGATCGACGACGTAGTCGGCGATGGCGATTGTCTCGGGCTTGTGCTCTACGACGAGCACGGTGTTGCCCTTGTCCCGCAGCTGCTGTAGCAGGTCATTCATTCGTTGAATGTCGTGCGGGTGCAGGCCGATCGTTGGCTCGTCAAACACATAGGTCACGTCGGTAAGCGCCGAACCGAGGTGCCGAATCATCTTGGTGCGCTGCGCCTCCCCACCCGAGAGCGTGCCTGAGGGCCGGTCGAGTGAGAGGTAGCCCAGCCCGATCTCAGCGAACGAGTCGAGGAGGTGTTGCAATCCGGCAAGCAGTGGAGCCACCGACGGCTCGTCGAGGTCCCGGACCCAGTCGGCCAGGTCGGTGATCTGCATCGCGCACAGGTCAGCGATGTTCTGCCCCTTGATCTTGGACGAGCGGGCCTGGCTGCTGAGCCGGGTCCCGTCGCAATCGGGACAGGTCGTGAAGGTCACCGCCCGTTCCACGAAGGCGCGGACGTGCGGCTGTAGCGCATCGATGTCCTTTGAGAGCATCGATTTCTGGATCTTCGGGACCAGGCCTTCGTAAGTCAGGTTGATCCCGTTGACCTTGATCTTGGTCGGTTCCCGATAGAGCAGGTCGTGCAGCTCCTTTTTGGTGAATTTCCCGATCGGCTTGTCCATGTTGAAGTAGCCGCTGCCGCTGAAGATGCGGCCGTACCACCCGTCCATGCTGTAGCCCGGGATCGTGAGCGCGCCGTCGTTCAGCGACTTGGTGTCGTCGTACAGCGCGGAAAGATCGAAGTCGGTGACGGAGCCCATGCCCTCGCAGTGCGGACACATGCCGCCGTGGTAGACGGCGTTGCGCACCACGAGGCGCTCCCCCTCACCTTTGTCGGCGGTCATCGACCCGCTGGCCGTTCGCCTCGGGACATTGAAGGAGAAGGCGGTGGGCGGACCGATGTGCGGCTGCCCGAGCCTGCTGAACAGGATCCGCAGCAGCGCGTTGGCATCGGTAGCGGTGCCGACCGTGGAGCGGGGATTGGCGCCCATTCGCTCCTGGTCGACGATGATCGCCGTCGTCAGCCCTTCCAGCAGGTCGACCTCCGGCCGGGACAGCGTGGGCATGAATCCCTGCACGAAGGCGCTGTAGGTTTCGTTGATCATCCGCTGCGACTCCGCGGCGATCGTGTCGAACACCAGCGAGCTCTTGCCTGAGCCGGAGACGCCGGTGAACACCGTCAGCCGGCGCTTCGGGATTTCGACGCTGACATCTTTGAGGTTGTTCTCGCGGGCGCCCTGCACGCGGATCAGATCGTGACTGTCGGCAATGTGTACCGCTGACGACTGCGTCAATTCTCAGCTCACCGCCTTCTTCACCAGCTCACCGATCTTTGCTTCTTCCTTAGCCGTCAACTCCTTCAGCGCGAAGGAGGTTGGCCACATGGCGCCCTCGTCGAGGTTCGCCGCGACATCGAAGCCGAACGTGGCGTACCTCGATTTGAACTTCGCCGCGGATTGGAAGAAGCAGATGATCTTGCCGTCCTTGGCGTACGCGGGCATCCCGTACCACGTCTTCGGCGTGAGGGTGGGCGCGCTCTCCATGATGATCGCGTGGAGTCGCTCGGCCATGGCGCGATCTGATTCCGGCATCTCGGCGATCTTCGCGAGTACGTCGGCTTCCCCGTCGGCCTTCTTCTTGTCCGAGCGCGCCTCCGCCTTCAGCTCCTGGGTGCGCTCCTTCATCGCGGCTCGTTCCTCGGCCGTCAACCCCGTGAATTTGTCGTCCTCGGCCGCAGTGCTCCTAGTGGACCTCTGCGCAGCCTTCTTTCCAGGTCGTTTCTCAGCCATTGCGCACTGCCTCCTGGTGCCCATCAACTCCCAGTGGCTTGAGTTCTTGAATGCGTAGCAGGTTGCCCGAGGGATCGCGGAAAGCGCAATCGCGGATCCCATAAGGCTGGTCGATCGGCTCTTGGACGACTTCGGCGTCGCCGGCCTGCAACCGCTCGAAGACGTCGTCGAGATCGCTGGTGGCCAGGTTGATGCTGGCGTAGGTTCCCTTGGCCATCATCTCGGCGATCGTGCGTCGCTCGTCGTCGGTGATGCCGGGCGTCGCCTCCGGCGGGTACAGCACGATGGAGATGTTCGGCTGGTCGGGCGGGCCGACCGTGATCCAGTGCATGCCCTTGTATCCGACGTTGTTACGAACCTCGAAGCCGAGGGTGTCTCGGTAGAACGCCAGCGAGGCGTTCGGATCGGTATGGGGGAGATAACTTTCGTGAATGGTGATGTCCATGGGACTCACGCTAGCTGTGGCTCTGGGACCGCCGCTTCTCGATTCCTGATCGGTCTAGTGATTTGTTTCGCGACGCACGGCGCCATTCCCGCCGTCGCGCGCGCCTCCTCGCGGCGATAGACGCTGGGCGGCACACCCACCAGTTCGGTGAAGCGAGTGCTGAAGGTGCCCAGTGACGAGCAGCCGACCGCGAAGCAGACCTCGGTCACGGTGAGATCGCCACGACGCAGCAGCGCCATCGCACGTTCGATGCGCCGCGTCATCAGGTAGGAGTAAGGCGACTCACCGTACGCGAGTCGGAATTGGCGGCTGAGATGTCCGGCAGACAAGTGCGCGTCGCGGGCAAGAGCCTCCACGTCCAGTGGCTGTGCGTAGTCGCGGTCTATCCGATCGCGGACGCGGCGCAGCTGCGCAAGATCACGCAGACGCTGGGCCTCGGCGGATCTACTGGTCACCTGCTCGACGCTACACGCCTCATCCTCTGCGACGAGAACCGCAGGTAACTGCGTATCAACCGCCATCGCGAACCCTCCGACGAGTGACTCGGAAGAACGGATGAGACCTTGATCACCACCGCACCGACTCGCGAGGCAGCGCTTGTCGGCCGTACCGAATGGCTGGCGGCCGTTGCGGTGGTTGGGGTGGCCCTGGCATGGGGTGTCAGCTTTTCCGTCGTGAAGGCCACTCTGAGCGAAGTCAGCCCGTCGCGTCTCGTCGGTTGGCGCTTTGTCGTAGCTACGTTGACCCTGCTTGCGCTACGGCCTCGCGTCCTGCGTGGGCTGGACCGGCGAACGCTACGCCGTGGAATGTGGCTCGGAGCGCTGTTGGGCACCGGTTTTGTGCTCTGCACTCACGGCATGCAGACCACATCGGTGTTGATCTCGGCATTTGTCACGGGAACGACCGTGGTCTTTGCTCCCATCATCGCCTGGATCTGGCTTCGTCGCCGGCCTGCCATCCGAGCGGCCACTGCGGTATTCCTGGCTTTGGCCGGCCTCGGGTTGATTACGGTGCGATCCTTCGCTGCCTCGCCCGGAATGCCGTTGATCTTGACCGCCGCGATCTTGTGGGCAGTTCATCTGGTCGCGCTGGAGCAATGGTCTCGTGCGGGTCGGCTGTACGCCCTGACCGTGGTCCAGATGGCGGCATCTGCCGCAGTCGCAATCGTCTGGCAGCTCCTTATCAACGATCGGCAAGGCCTCTGGCCAGCGATGTCGCTATCCGCCGCAGCGGCCACCCTTTTCCTTGGAGCCGCCGCGACCGGCGCCGCCTTCGTGACATTGAGTTGGGCGCAGACCCGCCTGGACGCGACCACGAGCGCGGTGATCTTGACACTCGAGCCGTTGGTCGGAGCCGGCCTTGGCGCAGCTCTTGGCGACAGCTGGACCGCTGCGACGCTAGGTGGCGCAATTGCCGTCATTGCCGCCGTTTATCTAATCGCACGGCCGGGCATTGGAACCGCTCGCGACGGCCGAAACGATTTACGGTGCCGTGCGGCCCGAAGGCGTAAAGGCCGACAGATCGGCCGTAACCCCAAAATGATCACTCGCCCAGACACCGTTCACGGCCCGATCGAAAATCCTCCGGCAGGATACGACGTCAAGGGTCGGTCCATGGTCGTTGCAGCGTACGAGGACGTAGTCGATACGCCGCCCAGGCTCGAGTTCCCACTCGCCGCCCTCGCCAGTCGCGGTCAGCGCGTTCTCGGTCGTGAATGTGTGTCCCGGTTCGCTCGGGTGTCGGGTAGCCCAAGCGTCGCGATAGCAAACGCTGCCGCCGTTGAGGGATTGTGCACCGGTCCAGTAACGGATGCTCGCGGCATCAGGCCGGGCGTTCAGATCGCCCACGACGATGATGTGTGACGGCCGGGCGGCGACTTCCCGTTCCAGGTACTCGGCAACGACCACAGCCTGGCGCTCGCGGTCCACTTCGCGAGTTAGCTCGAATGCCGTCGCGTGGTTGACGAACATGACAGGCCCAACTGGCTGCGGTACGTCAATCCTGGCGACCAGGGTCGAGCTGAGAAGCTCAGTTGTCCCATTACCCATCGGCACATCAACCTCGTCTTGAGCAGCGACCGGCCACCTACTGGCAATGGAATCCCCTTGGCCGTCAGCCAACCTGACACCGTGATGAAGCAGGTGGTAATCCTCGCCAAGCACGTCGCGGGCCTGGTCGTAGTCGGAGGTCTTGATGACCTCCTGTAAGGAGACGAGGTCGGGCCTCAGGTCGGCAAATCCAGACCGAACTACGGTTCGGCGCGCATCCCAGTCGGCTCGCGTCCCGAACAAGTTCAGCGTGGCGACGCGGATGTGTCCGTTTGCAACGCCGCTGACATCTGTCATCCCCTGGTTGCTCCTTGCGGTCGGTCAGCTTGCCCAGCGCCGATCGCCTCCGGTCAGCACCCGACCGAACCGCAGGTCTGGAAAGTGCGAGCCGACCCCGATCACATGTGGCTGCTCCAGCTTGCGCCACAGCTGTTCCGGGTGCGGTCGGCGAGTGCGACATCCAGATCGCCCATGGAGTGCCAAGCCGGCTCATCGAGTTGCACGGGGCAGGTGATCGCATCGCCGAGCAGCAGTGCACGCTCCCGGCCAGAGGTGATCAGCACAGACAAGTGCCCCGGTGTGTGTCCAGGAGTCGACAGGGTTGTGACGCCAGGAGCAACAGACACATCCCGGTCGACCGGCCGGAGCACGGACGAGTGCAGACGGCGGAATCCATCCCGGATGTGCGGATACATGTCGCAGGCCCGTTTACAAAGTGGTCCCAGTCGGATGCGCCGAACCAGATCGTCGCGTACCCGAAAACCGGCCGCGCCTCAAGATCAAATAGCCAGCCAATGTGATCGGAATGGAGGTGAGTGCAGACCACATCGGTGATGTTCTCCGGAGCAGTGCCAACAGCGGCCAATCCAGTAAGGAGTTGCCCTCCGACCAGTTGCATTCCGTCGGCGAGTTGCTGTTGTTGGGGACCCAACCCGGCATCGACGAACACTACTCGATCCGCAGTTCGAATCAGAAAGCAGCCGATCGGCAACCAGGCTGTTCCTCGCTGATTGAACACATCAGATCGAGTATCCGATGCCACAGCCGGACCGAAATAGCTTGGACGTGCCACGAACGTACCGTCGGATATTGGATGCACCGGTAGGTCACCTATCCGCATGACGGGCTACCGGTATTAACCGGCTGATGAGTCGGGCGCAAGATTCGCCGCCATCCTCGACAGCACGTCAATTGTTGTTTGATCTCGGACCGCCTTCGAGCAGGTTGAGCAGCTGCCACTGGCGACGAGACAACCCGTCCTCAGCAAGCTGCCGCTCGAACTGTCCGTCGATGAGCCGGACCACTCTCTTCAGCCAGTAGCCGATCGGCCTGCCAGATTCGGTGTTGATCATTAACTGACCGCACTCCCCCACAAGTTGATCTTGTAACTCAGTAGCGAGCCATTCGAGCCCAAAAGAAGCAGTAGACGCCGAAGCACGCGATTCCGATAGCCATGATCGTTAACAGCACGGTCCCGAACGGTTGGCCTCGAATCGTCGAAAGCGCAGCATCCATACCGCCTGCTTTGTCCGGGTCGTAGCTGATCGCCGCCCAGATGAACAGCCCTCCGATGATGGCGAACGCAATTCCTTTGGCGCAATAGCCCACGGTTCCGAGCCGTCGCACCGCTTGTGGGGCACGCCCGTCAAGATCTTCGATGAAGTTTTGCTTCACGCCCTTGATGATCTGAGCGATACCGACGGCGATCACTGCCGCGCCAACTGCGGCTACCAGCACGCGGCCGAACGGAACTGCCATCAACTTGGCACTGAGAGTTTCTTCACCATCACCGGAACCCGATCCCCCTCCGGTCGCCACGGCTACTGCCAGTACGCCCAAGGCCAGATAAAAAATGGCGCGACCAGCCGACATGAGTCGACGCCGCAATCTGCTGTCACGACTCGGTGCATCGCGTCCAATCGTGGCCTCGACCGCCTGCCAGAGGGTCAATGTGAATAGTCCGATCGCCATAACCCAGAGCAGTACGCCACCGAGCGGCTGCTTTCCTAGCTGACTCAGGGCACCCTCACTCGATGCCTCAGCTCGTTTCCACAGCACGAGCTGGATGGCGAGCCACGCGAGCACAAGATGAAGCAGGCCGTAGCTGACCAGGCCGATGCCGATCAGCGCGTGGTACGGGCGGCTACGTCTTACCTCAGCGATGCCCGCTGCCGCCTCGCGCTCGATCATGGCTCGGCCCGCCCAACCCTCAGCCCGAGGCCCTCTGGGCGGCCTTGACCGATTTCTTGGTCTCGCGCACCTTCTGCAGTGAATCGTCGTCGACGATGTCAGCGACCGACCTGAAAGTGCCCGGCTCGCCGTAGTAGCCGGCTGCGGTACGCCAGCCGTCTGGTGTCACCCCGCGGAGCTTGCCGAGTACGGCGGTGAAGATCGCTGCCTTGTCCGCCCCGAAGCCGGGGAGCCCCTCCAGCCTGGCCTTGAGTTCATCACCAGAGCGGGCGTCTTTCCAGATGTTCCCAGCCTCGCCTTGGTAGTAATCGACCAGCACCTGACAGGTCTGCCGAATGCGCTTCGCCATCGCAGCGGGGAATCGGTGGATCGCCGGTCGCTCAGAACACAATGCGACAAATTCGGCTTCGCTCATGGCGGCGATCTTGGCAACCTCCAGGCTGCCGCCCATTCGTTGCGCGACTACCAGCGGGCCGCTGAACGCCTTCTCCATCGGCACCTGCTGATCTAGGACCATGCCGATCAGTAGTGCGTTGTCGTCATCGGTCAGCAGTTGATCGGCTTCGGGATCGCCGGTGAGCCGAAGCGGAGCATTACCCATGTCGGCAATTCTGCCCGAGCGCCAGCGGGCCGAGCAGTGGCGTCCTATTCGAACATCACGTACTCAGGACTTGGGTTGAGGCCGAGTACCTCCTTCGGCGTCATCAACCGGCCGCCATGACGCCGATCTTCGGTAAAGAACAGCTTGAACCCGGCGTGTACGTACTTCGGTGTTGTCTTGTTGACCACCCGATAGGTGTTCTTCTTCGGTCCCGGATGCCCGAGCCCATCGACAGATTTGATCACGACCACGCCATCATGGGCCTTCAGGCCGGACTCCTTACGCACCACGCTGCTGGCGACCTGGTGATAGACCATCACCTTCTCTGGCAGGTGGTATTGCTGGACAAGTCCGGAGAGGTAGCGGGCCACCTCGTCCAACTCGGCGCCGGTGGTATGCCCGTAGACACCCCCAGGTCGTTGACCTCGATCCATTGCCCACTCAGGATCCAAGGCGACGCCGACATCGGGTTGCTTGAGCCACTTCTGGAAGGCCTTCGCCTCGGTGATGAACTCCGACCGGCCCGGTTGCAGATTCAGCAACATCACCGCCCGATGCTTCCTGGCCGCTTTGTGATACTTCGCAATCTGCGCGTCGGTGAGCCGCATCCGGTACTTGCCATCATGACCAGGACCGCCTTGAACCACGGTCGCGATCACCTCCACGACTGGCAGGATTTCCCGCCCAGCGGCGTACGGCTTGGCTCTCCATTCGATCTCACCGACCCGCTGATCCAGCGGACCTGTCCCGAGCCTGCCGAGGGTTGACGCCCCGGTCACACCGGCATACCCCACCAGTCGATAGCGGGGAAAAACCTCACGGCCGCCGCGCGGCAAGCTGGCCTGTGCCTGCTTGGGCTTTGCGCTCGGTTTGGCGGCCTCCGTTGGAGTACGCAGTGACTCAGCCTGCGCCAGCTGGGTCGTGCTGGACTTTGCGTCTGGTGCTTCTGCCTGCCCTGGAGAGCGGCCCAATGGCTTCGCGGATGCGGGCGCCGCGCTCACTGACCCAATGTTTGGTGATGCCAAGGGCTCCTGAGCCGCACCGCAGGCGCTGCCCGCCAATATGACCAGTAGAGTTGCTGCGACGTGCCGGACAACGATCATGGTTGTTACCCCCGGCGTCTCATGCGCGTTTCGGCGTAGTGACTGGAATCAGTACGCTACCGGAGCATCGGCGACCTACCCAAGTGTCAGTTGCCAGGCTAACCTTCTGCGTCAGGAGGTTGGCGATGCGAATCTACGAACTACTCCGCAGCAAAGGCTTCGATGTCATCACCGTCCGGCCGACAACGACCGTGGCTGAAGCCCTCGCGCTGCTCAAGGAGTACAACCTCGGGGCCGTCGTGGTATCCACCGACGGAAAAGAAATCTCAGGCATTCTGACTGAGCGTGACGTGGTGCGTCGGCTCTGCGATGGTCCAGATTTTCTGGATTCATCGGTCTCAGACGTTATGACCAGTGAGGTGCTGACCTGTCGGCCGGAGGAGTCGGTTCAGTCGCTGATGGACACGATGACGGAGCAACGCATTCGTCATCTGCCTGTCGTCGACGACTTCGGTCGACTGTCTGGTCTGGTGAGCATAGGTGATGTGGTGAAGTCGCACATCTCCCAGATTGAGTTCGAGCGCAATCAGCTAGAGGGCTACGTCACCCACAGCTAGCATTGCTCCGCTCGCTAGCGCTCGCTCCGCGCGGATCGCGCTTGGTAGCCGCCTACTTCGTCGTCGTTCGCGCACAAAAAGCGCGTCCGCTCGCTTCTCCTCAGCACGGCGGCGCGCGATCCGGGGTTACAAATTAGTCATCCGGCCGGAGATGCCGTGGGCGACCTCTTTGAGCGCCTCCGACAGAGTTGGGTGCGCGTGCACGTTGCGTGCCACCTCTTCGGCAGTGAGATCCCAGAGCTGCGCCAGCGTCAGCTCTGGAAGCAACTCGGTTACATCCGCTCCGATCATGTGCAGGCCTAGGATCTCGCCGTATTTGGCGTCGGCGACCAGCTTGACGAACCCAGTTGTCTCCCCCAGCCCGTGTGCTTTGCCATTGGCACTGAACGGGAACTTCGCGGTCTTGACGTCGTACCCCTTGTCCCTAGCCTGTTGCTCGGAGTATCCAAATGAGCCGATCTGCGGCTGACAGTAAGTCGCGCGCGGGATCATGTCGTAGTTCACCGGCATGGTTTCCGCGCCGGCGATGGTCTCGGCCGCGACAACACCCTGCGCCTCGGCAGTGTGCGCCAGCAGCAGCTTGCCGGTGCAGTCGCCGATGGCGTAGATGTGCGGCACCGTGGTGCGCATGTACTCATCGATCTCGATCGCACCGCGATCGGCGATCTTGACACCGGTGTTCTCCAGCCCGTAACCCTCGGTACGCGGGGCGAAGCCGATTGCCTGGAGCACCTTGTCAGCCTCAAGAATCTGGCTGTCGCCGCCGGCCGTCGGCGAGACGGTGACCTTGACCTTCTCACCTGAATCATCGATCGCCTCGACCTTGGTGCCGGCGAGCACGATCACGCCAAGCTTCTTGTACGCCTTGGCGAGCTCGGCGGAAACCTCCGGTTCCTCGAGTGGCACGATGCGATCAAGAAACTCCACAAGTGTTACCTGCACGCCGTAGTTGGCCATGATGTAAGCGAACTCGACCCCGATCGCCCCCGCGCCGGCGATGATGATCGATTCCGGCAGGCTGTCGGTCATGATCTGCTCTTCGTAGGTGACCACCCGTTCGCTCAGCGACGTTCCCGACAGCAGCCGCGTCGTTGCTCCGGCCGCAATGATCACGTTGTCGAAGGTAATGGTTTGGGTGCCATTCGGCCCCTGGATGCTCAGCGCGTGCCCGTCAGTGAAGCTACCCCAGCCGTCGAACTCGGTGACCTTGTTCTTCTTCATCAAGAAGTGCACGCCCTTTGCCATCCGGTCAGCCGCGCCGCGGCTGCGCTTCCAGGCAGCACCGAAGTCGAAGCTCACGTCGCCGCTGATGCCGAAGACATCAGCCTGATGGTTGAAGATGTGCGCTATCTCAGCATTCCGAAGTAGCGACTTGGTCGGAATGCAGCCGACGTTGTTGCAGACGCCACCCCAGTACTTGAGCTCCACGATTGCGGTCTTAAGACCGAGCTGGCCGGCCCGGACCGCGGCCACGTACCCGCCGGGACCTGCGCCAAGGACGACGACTTCAAAGTGCGCATCCATGGCCCAACTTTAGGTGTGCCCCCTTGGGGAGAAAGCGGAGGGCCTGATATGGTCGTGGGCTGTCACCAAATGATTATTTTCGGGAGCCGATGTATCTCAATTGGTCATCAAATCGGTGAGTTAACCAAAAAGTATCTCATATATGAGTTATCGTGCCCGAGTGACTGCCCATGACTGAAACGTATCTGGACCGAATCGGCGGCTTGATCCGTGACGCCCGCAAGCACCGCGGGCTCACCCAGACTCAGCTTGCCGACGTGTTGGGCACCAGCCAAAGCGCGGTACACCGCATCGAGGCCGGCAACCAGAACCTCAGTCTTGAGATGGTAAACCGCATCGCCGAAGCGCTCGACTCACCGCTGATTTCGGTGGGCGGGGGCGGACCACTGCATTTGCGGGTCCAGGGCGGCGCGAATCTCACGGGCACGATCGAAGTGCGTTCGTCGAAGAACGCTTCAGTGGCATTGCTGTGCGCGTCGCTGCTCAATCGTGGCCGCACCGTGATTCGCCGAATTGCGAAGATCGAGGAAGTCAACCGGATCCTCGAGGTGCTTACCAGCATCGGCGTCCGAGCTACCTGGTCGGCCGACGGCAATGATCTTGAGCTGATACGTCCTGCTGAGCTCTCCCTCGACGAGATGGATCTCGATGCGGCACGCCGAACCCGCTCGGTGATCATGTTCCTTGGGCCACTGCTGCACTCCTACACCAGGTTCAAGCTGCCGTACGCGGGCGGGTGCGATCTCGGGGCTCGTACTATCGAGCCGCATCTGCAGGTGCTGCGGCAGTTCGGCCTTGACGTCTTGCCGACGGATGGCTTCTACCGCTGCACCGTTGATGAGTCGGTCGAGCCGACCCGGCCGATTACCCTCACTGAACGCGGCGACACCGTTACCGAGAACGCTCTGCTGGCGGCCGCACTGTCGCCGGGAGTCACGGTGCTGCGCAACGCCAGTCCGAATTACATGGTTCAGGACCTTTGCATCTTCCTCACCCATCTCGGTGTCGAAATCGATGGCATCGGAACGACGACACTGCGCATCCACGGTGTCGACAGCATTAACACCGATGTGGAGTTCGCACCGTCGGAGGATCCCATCGAGGCGATGAGCCTGATGACGGCCGCCATCGTCACCCAATCGGATCTGACAATCCAGCGAGCGCCGATCGAGTTCCTTGAGATCGAGCTCGCGATCTTGGAAGAGATGGGTTTGGACTACGTCCTCAGCGAGGAATATCTGGCGGCCAATGGGCATACCCGACTGGTGGATCTCAACGTCCGGCCTTCGCAGCTGCGCTCCCCCATCGACAAGATCCACCCGATGCCGTTCCCGGGGCTGAATATCGACAACCTGCCCTTCTTTGCCGTCATCGCAGCCACGGCTCAGGGCAAGACGATCATCCACGACTGGGTTTATGAGAACCGGGCGATCTACCTCACCGAACTAAATCGGCTCGGCGCCCGCGTGCAGCTGCTGGACCCGCATCGGGTCATCGTCGAAGGGCCGACACGTTGGCGCGGCCAGCAGGTGGTGTGTCCGCCGGCGCTGCGCCCGGCGGTCTGCATCTTGCTAGGAATGCTGGCTGCTCGAGGGGAATCGCAATTGCGAGATGTCTATGTCATCAACCGCGGCTATGAGGATTTGGCCAATCGGCTGAACGCCCTTGGTGCCAATATCGAGGTCTTTCGCGACTGAGCGGCAATTGCTAGCGCACGCGTACCGGCTTGAAAGCGTGACTGGGATGGATCAGCTCGTCTTGAGCGGCAATCAGCGCCAGCTCGCTACGACCCAGACCGTTGGTGATCTTCAGTACCCCATAGATGACAGCGGCGGTATGCGCGAGGGTCCTGGGTAGGTCCCAGGCGCGCAACAAAGTGGCCAGAAAGATCGCTGCTGTGAGGTCGCCGCTGCCGGTGAAGGTACGTGCGAGTCGTCGCGTAGACACCAGCCACGCGCCATTCCCATCCACCGCGAGCATTTCGATGGTGTCTGGCGGGCCGTCTTGGCGGACGACGCTGGTGATCAGGACGACTTCTGGCCCGAGGCTGCGGGCCGCGTCGGCGGCGTTTAGAACCTCGTCCATCGTCGATGCCGGCATACCGGTCAGCGACCTCAGTTCGAACTGGTTGGGCGTAATGATCTGGGCCGCCGGCACGACCTGCTGCCGCATGAAGTCAGCGATTCCCTCTCGCACGTAACTGCCACGATCCTCATCGCCCAAGACCGGATCGCAGCAGTAGACCGCCGCTGGATTACGCTGCTTGACCAAAGCCACGGCCTCCAAGATCATCGCGCCGATGTCTTCGCCACCTTGGTACCCCGAAAGCACCGCATCGACTTCACCGAGTACGCCGCGCTCGTCGATGCCGCGTACCACGCTGATGAGATCTGAGGCGCTTAACAACGGACCTCTCCAGGAGTCATAGCCGGTGTGGTTCGAGAAGTGCACCGTGATTACCGGCCAGACATCCACGCCCATCCGCATCAGCGGGAAGCTGACTGCGCTGTTGCCGACGTGCCCGTACGCGACCGAGGACTGAATCGACAAGATCGTAGTCATGTGTGATTGCTCCGCTCGCTCGGCGCTCGCTCCGCACGAAATTGTGACATTCAGGCCGCGGCTGTTGAGCCAGCCGGATGCACATCACTGCCGTGACGTATTGACGGCTGTGCGGCGAAACGATCCCGTCGGCCGGGCCGCGCATCGGCATCCGCCGCATGAGTCCCAAACGCATGCCTTTGTTGACGCCAATCTGGGCATCCGCAGCCTTCTTTGGCGGCCCACTTTAGAGTGGTGGTCATGTCCCCCGGCGTCGACGACAACAACGTGACCGACGCTGAACTACCAACAGTCACATTGCCGCGTGCTGACAATACCGCGCACCGGGCCGGCCGCCATCCCGATGAGCATGAGCAGGACCATCATCACCACCACATCCTGATCGAACCCGAAGAGGACCGCTGGCGCTGGCGTCGCAAGATCAGAGAGAACAAGCGCAAGCTGATGCTCTACCGGATTGCTGTCGGCCTTTTCGGTCTGATCTTGATCGCTCTCGGGTTGGTCAGCGGACCACTCCCAGGTCCCGGCGGCATCCCGCTTGTGTTGCTGGGGCTGGCCGTATGGTCCAGTGAATTCGAGTGGGCGCACCAGCTGATGATGTTGTTCAAGAAGCAGCTGCACCGCTACAGCGGCTGGCCCAGAGCGACAAAGGGTGCTTTCTGGGTCGGCTTCTTTGCCTGCTGTGGGCTCATTGGATATGTGTCTCTGCTGGCGCTTGGCATTCCTCGCTGGGTTCCGGGATCGGTTGACACCCTGCTGCAGCGCCTCCCGGGTCTCTGACCCTGCCTAATCGGCACAATGAGCCCATGCGGGCCGCCGATTACGCGTACTTCGATGTGCCCTTTACCCCATTCGCACATCGCGGTGGCGCGAAGTATCTGCCGAACCTCCATCGCGAGAACAGCATGCACGCCTTCAAGCAGGCGATCGCCCTTGGCTACCGCTACCTGGAAACCGACGTGCACGCTACCCGTGACCGCGTGCTATTGGCCTTTCATGATCGGTTACTCGACCGAGTGACCGATCGCGCAGGCACAATTGCCGACCTGACGTATGACGAGGTCTCGGAGGCCAGAATCCACGGCATCGATCCCATTCCGACGCTGTCCGAGTTGCTGACCGAGTTTCCCGACGCCCGGTTCAACGTCGACGCCAAGTCGCCGGCAGCCGTCGCCGTACTCGCGTCGACCATCGAGGAGTACGAGGCCTACGACCGGGTCTGCATCAGCTCGTTCGGAATTCGGCGGCTCTACGACCTGCGCCGCCGGCTAGGTTCGCGCGTACCCTCAGCCGCGAGCGCGTTGGGAATTGCCGCTAACCGGTTCGCGCCGTGGCTGACCTGGGCTCTCAATACGCCGGCTCCGGTGCTGCAGATGCCGATCTCTCTTCCCATGCGGGGCCGCCGCATCACGGTCTTGACGCCCGCACTGGTGCAAGCCGTTCACCGAGCCGGCAAGAAGGTGCAGATCTGGACCGTGGATGACTCCGAAACTATGGAAAGGCTCATCGATGCCGGTGTCGACGGTATCTTCACCGACCGGATCGACATATTGAAGGAAGTGCTGATCGCGCGCGGTTTGTGGCCCGAACAATAGACACCCAAAGCCGACGGAGCGGGGAGCTATGACCGAGGGTGAGGGCGCGGCGGAGGCTGCCGCATTGCCGACGCAGCTTGCCGTTGGCGCGCGGATCAAGCGCCGCATGGTGCTGGCCTGGGCCCTATGGGATTGGGGATCCTCGGCGTACAGCGCCGTCATCACTTCCTTCGTCTTCGGTCCCTACATCGTCCGTGGTGTGGTCGGCGATGCGCAGCCTGGCGGGCTGACCGCCAATACCTGGCTAGGGATCGCCAACGCGGCGGCAGGTTTCTTGGTTGCAGCCATCGCCCCAGTGACAGGTCAACGCGCCGATGCGGGAGGTCATCGCAAACGCAGCTTGGCGATCTGGAGCGGACTGGTCATTGCCGTCATGCTCGGCATGTTCACGGTGAAGAATGACCCCAGCTACCTGTGGATTGGGCTGGCCCTCCTAGCCGCGGGCGCTGTCTTTCAAGAATTTGCCGTCGTCTCATACAACGCGATGCTGCCCCAGGTCTCCACACCGGAGACCATTGGGCGGGTGTCCGGTTTCGGCTGGGCGATGGGTTATTTCGGCGGCATCTTCTTACTGCTGATCTGCTACGTCGGATTCATTGCACCCGGTGTCGGATGGTTTGGCGTGACCTCGGCAGGCGGTCTCAATATCCGCGCTGTAGTGGTCTTCTCTGCTGCGTGGTTCGCGATCTTCGCTATTCCGGTGCTGCTGGCCGTCCCCGAGAAACCGCCCGGCCCCAAGCGTCGGCGCGTCAGCTTCTTTGCCTCCTACCGACTGCTCGTCAACGACATCAAGGCATTGTTCCAACGAGACCAGAATGCGGTCCACTTCCTCATCGCGTCGGCGCTCTATCGGGATGGTCTGGCGGCGATTTTCAGCTTTGGCGCCATCTTGGCGGTCAGTGTTTACGGGCTCGCACAGTCGTCGGTGCTGATCTTCGGAATCGCCGCCAACGTCGTTGCCGCGTTGGGCGCATTAACGATGGGCGCCGTCGAGGACCGGATCGGGCCGAAAAAAGTGATCATGATCTCGCTGATCGGGCTCATCACAACCTCAGTTATCTTGTTGTTCGCCCAGGGCGCCACCATGTTTTGGATCTTCGGATTGATCTTGACCTTGTGGGTCGGCCCGGCACAGTCCAGTTCACGGGCGTTCATGGCACGCCTAGCACCAGTCGGCCGGGAAGGCGAAATGTTCGGCCTGTACGCCACCACCGGTCGGGCCGCCTCCTTCCTAGCCCCGGGACTTTTCGCTCTCTTCTCAGGTTTGTTTTCAGACCGCGTCGGTATCGTGGGGATCGCTCTCGTACTGCTGGCCGGCACGTTGGCGCTCGTCGGTGTGAAGTCCCCACCAAGACAGCAGGTCCAGGTCTCCGAATAGCGTCCATAGACGGCCAATGGGTATTCCAATCGCGGAACATATCCGGCCGGCCGCGAGTTGAACCTTTCGGGTTGGACGAACGTCAGGAATTAAGACGGAGGTTGTGCTCATGGCTGATCGTTCATTGAAGGGCACTGGTCTCGGGGCCAAAAGCTTCGAGGACGAGGCCGGTGTCGAGTTCGCAGCTCGTCAAGAGGTGGGCTATGACTGCCCCCGCGAGCACCACTTCACCCTGGTGTTTGCCGCCGAGGCCGACATTCCATCGGTGTGGGAATGCCCGCGATGCGGTGCCGAATCGCTGCGTTCCGATGGTGAGCGGCCGGAGCTGAAGGAAGAGAAACCGGCGCGTACCCACTGGGACATGCTGCGCGAGCGGCGTTCCATCGCCGAACTTGAAGAGCTACTTGCCGAGCGCTTGAACCAGCTGCGCTCTGGTGAGCTGGGCTCGACTGCACTGTCCCGAAGCACGCGACCCAAGAAAAGCGCATAAGACCTAGACCGCGGCCGCCTTCTCGTCTGGCGCTGCTGTACCCCCGAGCAGCGGCGCAGACTCGAGAAGGCGGCCCTTTGATTGCTCCGCTCGCTCAGCGCTCGCTGTGTTGATTGCTCGCTCCGCTCGCGGCGATGTTCGCCTAGGATTCGCCGTCTTCGTCGGATCCGACGAAACGATCTGTCGCCGAACGCGACTCTTTTCGACGCGTTTCGTCCGCTCCTCCTGCAGATCGGCGGCGCGAACATCGCGGGCGCGGATCGCGCCTGGGAACGCGCCTACTTCGTCGTCACTCGCCGACGAAAAAGCGTTGTCGGCTCGCTCCTCCTCAGCACAGCGCGTGGCGCAATCCGAATTTGATTGCCTCGCTCGCCAAGCTCGCTGTGTTGATTGCTCGCTTCGCTCGCGGCGATGTTCGCAGTGCAGCCGCCGTCTTCGTCGGCTCCGACGAGGAACGCGGTCGGATTAGGCAGAGTCCTCGTTCGGCGGCCCGGGACGAGAGGGCTCCTCGATCTCCCCGGCGATGATCGTTGGGGTCTCTGGCTTGCGCCGCCCATTGGGCGGCGGCTGCTCGACCGTCTCTCCCTCAATGAGGTTTTCGGTATCCAGGCGGGCTCGCATCACCGGAATTCCCAGCCGGTTGATCCGGCGGGCGACGAAGAAGGCGATGATCTTCCGGGCGACCGGTCGAGTCCAACGCAGCAGAAACAAGAATCCGATGATGTCGGTAAGGAACCCGGGCAGCATCAGGAGTACCCCACCGACCAGGATCAATGCGGCGTCGGCAAGCTCACCGGTCGGTACCTTGCCCTTGGTAAAGGCGTCATTGAGCGCCTTCCAGGCACGGGCCCCTTCGTGACGCATCAACAAGACCCCAACAATCGCCTCTACGACCAAGATCAGTACCGTGGGCAGCAGTCCCAGCTGCTGACCGACCTGGACAAGCAGCCAGATCTCCAGGATCGGAATTGCGATCAGCAGTAGCGCCAACAGGACCAGTGGCCATCCGTGACGAAGCCTCATGAGGCGAGTGCTTTCCTCTTTCTGACAAGGGAGCGAAGTTGCTTGGCCCGGTGCCCAATTCCCCACATCGTGGTGAGTGCTAGCGCCTCGATGACGATTTTCTGACTCATCTTCGAGTCGCCGTACTCGCGCTCAATGAAGGTGATCGGAACCTCGACGACTCTAAACCCTGCCTTCAAGGCTCGCCAAGCCAAATCCACCTGAAAGCAGTAACCGGCCGAAGCGACGTTGTCCAATCCCAAACCCAGCAGCGTCTTGCGGCGAAAGGCGCGGTAGCCACCGGTCGCGTCCCGTAGCGGGATACCCAGCGCGATCCTGGTCCAGAGGTTTCCACCACGGGAGAGGATTTCCCGCGACTTTGGCCAGTTGACTACCTCGCCGCCCTTGACCCACCGCGATCCGAGCACCAGATCGGCGTCAGTGAGCGCGTCGAGCAGCTGCGGCAATTGCTCAGGTTGATGTGACCCGTCGGCATCCATCTCGACGAGAACCTCATAGCCGGCGTTCAGACCCCACTCGAAACCTGCCAGGTACGCCGCGCCGAGCCCTTCCTTCCCGAGCCGGTGCATGACGTGGACGTGGTCATCGGCTGCCGCGATCTCATCAGCCAGCTTTCCGGTGCCGTCGGGTGAGTTGTCATCGGCGACGAGGATGTGTGCGTCCGGTACTGCATTACGAGTCCGGCTGACGATGCGGGCGATGTTCTCCGACTCGTTGTAGGTCGGGATGATCACCAGGATCGGTCCGAGGGCTTCGGAGTGGGTTCTCTCCTCTTCCCTCTGGGGCTGGGCCGTCGGGGGCATCTGTTGTGTCATGCTCCGCTCCCTACGCTCCCTCCGTCTACTTGCTCGCTCCGCGGGGATCGCGCCCTGAGTACGCCGAGTATCGCGGCGAAGCAAGCCACAACCGCCAGCAGCGCCAGGCCTCGCTCTAGCCACGGAGCGACTCGGAGCGCTGGCGTCAGCGCGTTCCGCAATGGCATCTCTACCACCATGCTTCGCGCGGTGAACTCCTGGGTACGGATCGCGACCGCGCCGTCCCGGGTGATGAAACCAGAAACGCTGTTGGTGGTCGCCACCGCGATTTCCCGGCGGGTCTCCATGGCACGGGCTCGGGTGATCGCGAACTGCTGCTCGATCTGTCCGGTGGCCCCATACGTCGCATTGTTGCTCTGCACCATCATCACCTGGGCTCCGCCGGTGATGGCTGTATAGATCGTCTGGTCGTACGCAAGCTCGAAGCAGATCGCGTCGCCGACCTTGATCGGCCGCCCGGCTGCGGTGACGTCGAGAACTCCGGGACGGGTCCCAGGAACGGATTGCGCACCCACCTGCTGCAGTAATGGGATCCGCGGCAGCAGTTGGGCGCGGAAGGGGATCCACTCTCCGAAGGGCACCAAGTTCTGCTTGTCGTACCGGGCAACAACGCCTCGCTCGGGATCCCACCACAAAGCTGTGGTTTGACGCTCGTTGGGGCCAGGACCCTGCATCACCGCGCCGACCAGAATCGGACGATCGGCAACCTCCACCGCCGCTTGCACGGTCTGCCTCGTGATCGGATCCACGGTCGGGTCGATATCGGTTGAGTTCTCCGGCCAGAGCACGAAGTCGGGCTGTAGTTCCTGGCCGAGCCGTACCTTTGTCATCAAGTCGATCGTTTCGGACAAGTGGTTGTTGGTAACCGAGCGGGCGCGACCCATCGCCTCAATGCCGCGGCCCGGAATGTTGCCCTGCACGATCCCGACTCTGACGCTTCCCGCTGACGTGGTCGCCGGCTCGACCTGGTAGAGCCGTAGGGCTGAACCAAGCAGGGCAATGCCGAGTATGGCTGCAGCGGCACCGATGATTCGCCAAGAGCGGCGAAGTCGTTCCGACGACAATGTGCGAAGCGCCAAGATCGACCAGGCGATGAGCTGACCCACCAGGGCGACTACGAACGAGACACCGGCAACACCGATGATCGGAAAGAACCCGGCCAGCGGCGTGTCCACGGCGGTGTACGCGATCCGGGTCCAGCCGAAGCCGCCAAACGGAATCCGTGAGTAGGTGTACTCAATGAGCACCCAGCAGCACGCAGCGGCAAGTGGCCACCAGCGCAAGCGGCCCACCAGGCTTGTGGCAAGTCCCAGTAGACCGAAGAACAGCGACGTGAAGATGATCAGCGCAACGGCGACCCAGGTCCCGAGCACGTGTACCCAGCTGATAGCCAACGCCAGCATCGCCAGCCCGAAGAGGTAACCGAGTCCAAAGGCAACGGCCAGTCGTGTGCCGCGGACCGCCAGAGTGAACGCCGGGATGCCGACCAACATCAGCGGCCAGAGGTCGTAAGGCTGCCAGCTCAGCCCGACGGCGACCCCGGCCAGCAGCACTGCCCCGATGCGAAGCGGCACCGGTATTTGCTGGGATTCTTGCGCCGGTTGAGTGACTGGTGTCTCAGCAACGAGCGAACGCGTCAGAGACGCGAGGGGCCGAGACACGGATCGAGCCTACCTATTTGATTGCCTCGCTGGCCAAGCTCGCTCGGCGCGGATCGCGCTTTGTGGCCGCCTACTTCGTCGTCGTTCCGGGACGAAAGGCGTGTCCCCTCACTCCTCCTCAGCACGGCGCCGCGCGATCCGAGTTTGCTAGCTCCGATTGCTTGGCGCGGACGAATGACTCGGATCGATAGATCATCTGCCCTGCCGAGACGGTGGCGAGACAGGTCGGAAGCGGCCCGTCATCGAGCCGAGGCATCGGCAGAGGCTCTTCGAGATCGATACCTGTGACATCCCACACGGCAAGGTTGGCCAAGGCTCCGACCGTAATGGTCCCAGCATTGTCCGCGAAGGCCGCCCAGTGCGCCCCTCTGGTTGCGGCGTCAAAGGCGGCAGCGACGCTCATGCGCTCGCTCGGTTGGCAGTGCTGTGCGGCGGCTCGTACGGTCGCCCAACCGGCGAACGGTGTCACTGGCGTATCGGTGCCGAAGGCCAGCGGCACGCCGGAGCGCGCCAAGGTGGCAAACCGGTTCATACGGTGGGCGCGATCTGCGCCGAGCCGCTGCTCGTAAAGCTCGCCCTGCTTGCCCCAGATCGCGTCAAAGGCTGGCTGCACGCTGGCGATCACGCCAAGCTCGGCCAAGGTTGCGATGCCAGAGTCAGAGATCATCTCCACATGCTCAAGGCGGTGCCGGGCAGCGCGAATCCTTTGCACGCCGATCTTGTCCCCCGCCTGCCTCAGCCCGGCGATCGCCGCGGCCACCGCGTCATCTCCGATGCAGTGGAGCCCGGCTTGGAGTCCGGCTTGGGTACACGCGATCACGTGATCGGCTATCTGGTGTTCGGACAAGTAGCGGGCACCGTGCGTCTCGGCGTCGGCGTAGGGCTCATGCAGCGATGCGGTACGCGAACCGATAGCCCCGTCCACGCAAAGATCACCGGCAAGACCCGCGACGCCGGCACGCTGCGCCCACTCGATAGTGGGCTCGGTGGCGAGCTCGCCCCAATAATTCACTACGCCGATGCCGAGCTCCGCGGCTGTCTCCCGGACTCGTCGCAGATCCTCTATCGGCCCGAGGTGGGGACCGCCTAGTTCGTGGACCGCTGCGACGCCTTGTGCTGCGGCGGTATCCAGTGCCGTACGGGCGGCCGAACGGCGCTCCTGGTCGGTGAACAGCCGATCCAGGTTGCCGCGACACAGATGATGAGCCTCCCGGGTGAGCAGCCCGTCGGACCGGTATCCGATTGTTTTGGAAACCCCTGGGAGTTGATCAAGAAGGCTAGATGAGACGACGGCAGAGTGGACGTCGATGCGGGCCAGGTAGACCGCGACTCCGCCGGCTGCCCGGTCCAGTTCGCTACGCGTCGGCGGCACGTGCTCCGGCCAGGCCCGCTCGTCCCAACCATGGCCGACGATGATGTGCGAATCAGGATGGCTTCGCGCGTATGCGGCGACACGCTGCACGGCATCGTCTCGGCTCGTCGCGTCCTGCAAACCAAGACCCACCATTGCTTGGCCAGTCTGGATGAGATGCACATGCGCATCGACAAAGGCCGGTGTGATGAGCTGTCCATGAAGATCAATTTCTATTTGCCCGGGCGTGGCTCGGCGCGCCGCCTCGTCGCTGCCGACGAAGCTGATCAGGGATCCATCGGTCACCACCGCGGTGGCGCCTGGACGGTCGGGCGCATAGACGCGTCCCCCGACGAAGATCACAAGTCAGTCCGGATAAGAGCTTTGATTAAATCTGCGGGCGGTCCTCAAATGGAATTGAGAGCACCGTCGTCGTGTCAGTAGACACTTTAGCCGCCGATCGGATACGAGCCAGCGTGGATTCTAGATGCGCCATCGTGGGCGCCTGAACCTTTAGCAGATAGCTGGCTTCTCCTGCCACGGAATAGCAGGAAACGATCTCTTCAATATGTTGCAAACGTTCGGGTGCATCGTCGGGTTGCCCAGGATCGAATGGTTTGATCGCGACAAAAGCAGTGACCATTAGACCTAGTTCAGACGCGTCAAGTTTGGCGGTGTAGCCCTTGATCACGCCACGCTGCTCTAGACGACGAACCCGTTGCTGCGCAGCCGATGTGGACAGGCCGGTCTCCTTGCCGATGTCTGTATATGACATCCGGCCGTCGCGCGCGAGGAGGGAGAGAATACGACGGTCGAGCTTCTCCATGGGGGCTATCGTGCCAGTATTCATGGGTGCGCTCACGCAAAATTATGCTTTTGGACACCGCTTCGTTGTACTTTCGTGCATATTTTGGCGTTCCCGACTCATTTCGTGGTCCCGACGGAACACCGGTCAATGCGCTCCGTGGATTGCTTGACTTCATCAGCCAGCTCCTGAAGAGCTACAAACCATCCCATCTGGCGTGCTGCTGGGACAACGATTGGCGTCCGCGGTGGCGGGTCGATCTGATCCCGTCTTACAAAGCTCATCGCGTGGCCAAGTCCGGCGACACTGTGCTGCCGGAGATGGCCAAGTCTGCTAGCACGGCGGGTGAGGTAGTACCCGACGGATTGGCGGTACAAGTCCCGTTGATCTTGGCCGTTCTAGACGCCTTGGGCATCGCGGTCGTAGGCAAGGACGGCTACGAAGCCGACGACGTGATCGGAACCCTTGCCAGCACCGCACCGATGCCGGTTGATGTGGTGACCGGCGACCGTGATCTTTTCCAGGTCGTCGACGATGCACGGCAGGTGCGAGTGCTTTATACGGCACGTGGTGTCGGCAAGCATGAGGTTGTCGACAACGCTTGGGTGCAGCAGAAGTATGGGATTCCAGCGGCGGCGTACGTGGACTACGCCACGATGCGCGGTGATGCCTCGGATGGATTACCTGGTATTTCGGGCGTTGGCGACAAGACTGCTGCCTCACTGCTTAACTCGTACGGCAATCTGGAGGGGATCCTAGCGGCAGCGAGCGGACCAAAACCCAAGATCAGCAACGCAGTAGCAGCCAAGCTCGCTGGCGCGATCGACTATCTGGCGGTTGCTCCGTCGGTGGTTGCCGTCGCACGTGATCTTGATCTTGGCGTCTCCTTCGATGATCTTGTCTGTCCAACCGCACCAGCCAAGCCGGAGTTGTTTGCCGAGTTGACCGAGCTGCTAGGTCTTGGCGGAAGTGCTGACCGAATCCTGACCAGTCTGTCCAATGACCCCTAACATCCTGCGCTCCATTCCACCGGATCTGAGCGCGATGACAGCGCGGCCCTACCGGGTGGCGCTCGCCTCGAATGCATCCCCTGCTGCGGTGATCGCTCAGCTCGACGCTGATGATCATCCAGGGGCTCTGTGGGGCGACTGGTTCGGCGGTGGACTGTTGATCTTTCGCCGACCGATCCGCGTACTGGACCCGGTTGATACGGCTAGCGGCTTTGGCTGTCTCGATGAGCAGCCAGCAGTGATCGGCTCCGATCCGGACTCGCCGATAGTCGGCGGTGGCTGGCTGGCCTGTTTCGGCTACGACCCAAAGACCACAAGCCTGGCCTTTTACGACTCGCTGCTGCGCTGGCGGTCAGACAGTGGCTGGTCCTTCGAGTCGCTTGGGCTCACAGGGCGAGAACCGGAGAATGAGGCGGCCGCTGCGCATTGGAAAGTGGCGCTCGGCGCAGCACCATCTGAGTCACCCAGGGTGCCGCGGGTTGGGCCCTTCACCGTTCTGACGGATGTCAGGTACGCCCAAGATCGCTACCTCGCCGCCGTGGAAAATGTGATCAGCCGGATCGACCACGGGCGTTTCTACCAGCTGAACCTTTGTATCCGGCTGCACGCGCAAACTGCGAGCAGTGCACCGATGTTATTCGCGCACGTGGGTGATCAATTGCGGCCCGCCTTTGGGGCTCTGATCACGGGTCCGACGACGCACGGTTCGTCGCGCATGATCGCAAGCTTTAGTCCTGAACTCTTCTTGCGGATCCACGACCGCACAGTCACTACGGCTCCGATCAAGGGCACCGCTCCCCGAGGGCCCGACGATGGCGGAGCGGGCGCGTTGCGCGCCTCCGCAAAAGATGCGGCCGAGAACATCATGATCGTCGATCTAATGCGCAACGACCTGTCCCGGGTCTGCCGGCCCGGCACCGTCGCCGTTCACGACTTGCTGAAGATCGAGTCCCATCCCGGCGTCTGGCATCTCGTTTCGGCGGTGCGCGGTGAGCTTGCTCAGCAGATGACGACTGGTCAAGTGCTTGATGCCGCCTTTCCACCTGGATCGGTCACGGGTGCGCCCAAGATCTCGGCACAGCAAGGGATCGCCGAGCTGGAGGCCGAACCCCGTAAGGCATACACCGGCTCCATCGGTTTGGCCAGCCCAGTGGCGGGTGCTGATTTCAATGTGATCATCCGGAGCTTCGAGCTCGCCGATGGTCACCTCGAGCTCGGTGTCGGCGGCGGGATCACGGTCGATAGCGTGCCGATGCGGGAGTGGTATGAATGCCTGCAGAAGGCGGCGCCGTTGGTCGCTGCCGCTGGATCGACGTTTGATCATAAACTGGTCGATCAGCCAGCTGCGCCAGATCCAGCTCTGTTGGCATCGGGAGTCTTCGAGTCGATCTTGGTTCGACAGGGAAAGATCATCCGCTTGGCCGCCCACCTCGCACGGCTGGATAGGTCCTGTCGGGAGTTATACGGGTATGGGATTCCCGATGATCTTGTCAGTTCGGCGTACGAGCTGGCGAAGCTGCATGGTGACCGCTCGCGATTGGCGATACGGATTCTGGCCCGACCCGGCGATGGCCGGCTTCATTTGCGCCTCGACGCTCGCCCGCTCGGGCCGAGGCCGGCCAGCTCGAATCTGCGGCATCATTGGCGACCCGACCGTTCCTGGAGGCACAAGTGGATCGAGCGCTCAGCGCTTGAGGCTGCTGAGGCGGCACTTTGGCCCGACCAACCGTTCTTCACTTCAGCTAACCGGCCGTATGAGGTGAGCGAGATGAGTCGCGGCAACATCTTCGTGCAAGATCGGACGGGGTCCTGGTGTACGCCGCCTCTCGATGAGCAGGTACTGCCGGGGGTGACCCGTCGTGAGGTTGTGGATCTACTTGATGACCAAGGGGCACCTGTGGTGATCCGGCGCTGCTCATTGCAGGACCTTCTGGAGTCCCGCGGAGCCTTCTGGACCAGCAGTCTCAGCGGTGCTGTGCCGATCGGAGCCGTGAATGGCACCGTGCTGCCAGATCTCTCGGAATTCACCACCGAACTTAACGATCGGCTCGGCACAAGTTGATGAAGGCCCTGTCATGCCGCTGTAGGGCTTCGCGCTCGGTCCGGTGGTGATGGCGGTGAGTCTGCCCTTGAGACTCCACATGCCGTTGCGCCCGGAAAGTGGTCACGTATGACATCCAAATCGGCGATTCAGCTGTCGCTGTCGACCACTTTCGTTACGGAGTGCCAAGCGCGTTGTGGGTTACCGCCCGAGGCCCCGCGACAGTCAGTGTGGGCCCAGCCACTAATGATCTCAGTTGTCGGCTGCTCGACCCCGGCACTGGCCGACCAGCCACCACCACCATGCGACCACCTCCAGGACGTGTGCAACTCCGGTTCCAGGCGCACAACCAGCGTGGAACCGTGTGGAAGATCATGTTGGTAAAGAGTGTGGATCATCGCGTGCATGAAGGTGTCGAGCACGGCGTACAGGACTGTCACATCTGGGCGTTGTTCGCGCCCCACCGCCTGGCGGATCTGTTCTTGATGTATCCAATCTTCGGTGAAGTCGCGGGCACAGTCGAGCCACACCGGGGCTGGCTGGCCGGGGTAGACCCAGCTCACCGGTTCACCCAGCGAATCGAGATCCACTTGCTGCCAGTACGACATCATTAGGTCCGATGTAACAGCGAGAAGATCTTGAATGACCTGATTGCTTATACGGGCGCAGGCTTCAACCCACTGCTCGTTGAATTTGTTGAGGAATTGAGCCAGCGTCTCTCCGACGCTTGGTCCTGGTCCCGGGTAGTCATCTCGTGACCGGGACAACCGGCTTACATCGTCGCCCAAGAGATGAGCGGCGATGTCACTCACGAGCCAATGCCCGGCGGCAGTAGGGCGGTCCCAGTCGGGAGGGCTAAGGTCTCCCAGTAGCTGCAGCAAAGAACTCCGTACCTGCTTGAACAGGGGTCGGGCGTCGAAGGGCTGCAACGTCGACTGGCTGCTGTTCACTCTGGCCAATTCCTCTCCTCGCGACGACTTCACACCAAACCGCGGGAAGCAGGCATTCAGCCCATACTGCACCCTTCGAGAAGCTCAGGGCCATGCCGCCCACAGGCTCAAGGCGCAACCGCTGCCGGCGTACGCCGGCCGGCATCGATTACCTCCCGCGCAGCAGCGAGGAACCCATCGGCGTAGTTCTCATCAGCAAAATCACCGAGATAGTAGATCTTGGTTTCTTGTCGGACGGCCGCAAGCGGATCAGCTCCGAGGAGGTCGTCGCACACCTCGGCCAAATTCGACAGATCGTCCCGGATCACGTACGCCGCCCGAGCGGCCGGCGCATCAACCAACAGCTGCTCGGGCGTACGACCGACCGACACCATGGCAAACGGCTTGCCCGAATGCAGATAGTCCGAGACCACCGCAGACACATCGCTGATCATGGCATCAGAGGCGTTGAAACAGTCTTCGACGCTTAGCTCATTCTCCGCCGCCGGCCCCCACAGATGCCGGCGTCCACTCACTTCACGGTCGGCATCGAGCACCGCCCCGATATCGGAGATCATCTTCACCGCATCTGGATACCGATAGTTGAACGGATGTGCCCGGAAGATCACTCGAGCGCCATGGGCAAGAAGTTGTTCTACGATCTGACGACCGACGGGCAATGAGTAAACGCGGCTGTCGGCGAACGGGCCCTGCCAGGTCGGGGCGTACAGCACCGTAGGCCTCTCGATCTTGCCAATAGGTCCGGCGGCTGGAGTGATCAGCTCCACCTGGGGCCGCCCAACGATCTTGAACTTCTCAGCCGGGACGCTCACGCCATGGCGGGCGTAGCGATCGATGCCGGCCTGGCCCGCCGCGAAGATCAAATCGTAGATCGCGTGCACCGGATTGAAGCATGCCGGCTTCTCGGAGTCGCCGTGATTGAGCCAAACATGAGTCAGCTCCCGGCGCTCGACCAGATGAGTGTTTCGCGCGGCATTGTTGACATAGAACGCAGCAGTCATGGCGTCGACGATGATCTCATCGAGACTGCGCAAAGTGCGCCGGTGGATGATCGGCACCTTGACACCCTGCTCGTCGCACAGCCTGGTGATCTCGGTCAGCATGGGAGCCGTACGAGTCACGATGATGAACGGCCGGCCGATCCGCACGAAGTACGGCAACCACATCCCGACCTGGTAATTGGCTCCCACGGTCGAGGCGAAGTACACCACAAACTCTGGACGGTACGCCTCCAGCGCGGGACGCAATCGCAGCTCGCCACGCTCATTCTCAGCTTCCTGCCGCACCGCCTGGATCGTGATCTCGACGGCTCCAATAGAGATCAAGAAGACCAATCCGAGCAAGATCATCAAGTCTGCGCCGGCCAAGATCAGCAGAAAACCGACGATGATAACGACACCCTCCACGATGGGCAGCAGGCCTCGTGGAATGGGATCGGAAATCTCGCGAAGCGCAGCAGGCAGGTTCCGACCGACGAGCGGACTCCCCCAGGCCGCTCGAATCCTTCGCTCGACGACAATCGCCATCAACAACATGCCGCAGGCCGCGACGACCGGCCAGGACAACTGTCCAGCATGGCGAGCTGTGATCGCCAGAGTCACCACCAAGACGGCACGGGTTGCGTCGCCTTCAGTGAGCAAGCGCGACCATCGTGCCGGGGTGAGCACCGTGCCGGACACCGACTGAAACGCCGCCCACACCGACAGCACAGCCAGCACAGTGGTCAGCCACATCGGCCCATCCGCCAAGGCCGTCGCGAGCGCCCCAAGCGCGAAAGCAGTTCCAGCAAGATCAAGTCCTACCCGGGCAGCGAGTTGAGCATACCTAGACCAATTGCGCCCCGGCAGTGCACCGCCATCCTCGTCCCCCGGCGGACGAGCGTCTTCAGACTCCCGACTGCCCTGCTCGGCACCGGCCTCCTCAGCCTGGTCGTCCTCCATGTCCTCTAGCGACTTGCGGGAGACATGGCCTACCGCCTCCACAAAAGCCGACGCGTAGTTGTCCGCCGGAAAATCACCCAAATAGTCGGCGCGAGTGTCGGCTCGCTGAGCAGCCATCGGGTCGGCGCCGAGCATCTTCTCCAGCTGAGTCTCAAGATCGGCCAGATCAGCCCGGACAACGTAGGAGGCCCGCGCTACCGGATACTCCACGACGAATGCCGCAGGCTCGGCAGGTACCGCGATCATGGCGAAGGGCTTGCCGGAGAACAGGTAGTCCGACACCACACTCGAAACGTCGGACACCATGGCATCCGAGTCATTGATGCAGTCCAGGATGCTGCGATCCTTTTCCGCCGCAGCCCCCCACAGATGCGCCCGGCCAGTCTTGCGGCGGTCTGCCTCCAGCAGCGATTGGATCCGTACGATGGCGGCCGCGTCCTCCGGAAAGTCATAACTGAACGGATGGGGGCGGAAAATCACCGTCGCCCCCCGCGCCAGCAGGGCCGAGACAATCCGCTCACCTGCAGGCAATGAATAGAGCATGGTCTCTTCGACGTGACCGCGCCACGTCGGGGCGTAGAGCACCGTCGGCTCCGGCACATCAGTGATCCGCGTTGTGCTCTGCTTGACGTTCTCCACCTGTGGCCTGCCGACGATGGTGAACTTCTCGGGCGGAATTCGTACCCCATGAGCGGCGTACCGGCGAGTCGCGGCAGGCCCCGCGGCAAAGATCTGGTCATACATCGCATGGGTCGGGTTATACGACGGGGGCTTGTCGGAGTCGCCATGCCCCAGATAGATGTGAGTCAGGTGCTGGAAGCGAACCAGTGCCCCATTACCGGAGGACGCATTGACGTAGAAGGCGGCCTTGAGTGATGGGACTACCAGCGCATCGACATCAGCAATTCCGCGCGCCTCGACCACGGGTACGTCTGTCAACTCAGCCAGCGCCGCCGCCGGGATGGCATTCCGCGCGACGATGATGAAGCGCAAGCCGGCGCGTTGCAGGTATGGCAGCCACATCATCACCTGGTACGACGCGTCATCGGGACGCGAGGTATAGACCACGAACTCCGGCGCGTACGCCGCCACAGCTCGGGGCACTAGCCTGCGCAATCGGCGCGCGAGGACGATCTTGGCGCGGCCGTCTATGGCCAGTACCGCGACCGGCACGACGGCCAGCACGCTGATAGCGACCCACCACCACGACGACGCGCCCAGAGCGGTGAGCAGCAGACCGGCCAGCGCAGCGGCTGCGCTTGCAGCCACCGATAACGGGCCAAGATCAGGCAGGGGCCGCCGCGTTGGGAGATTCGGCAGCTTCGTAGCCACCGGCACCTTGAATCTGGTCGAGCGAGCGACAAACGGCTCAACGACGATCGAGCCGATCAGGATCGCGGCAGCCAACGCCGCGCCGAAAGCTTGGCCCCGATCTGGAACCGATGTTGCCAAGCAGACTGCCGCCGCCACCACCGCGGTGCCCCGCAACACCAGCGATCGACCGAGCGGACTCCAGTCTTCGGTCCGCTCGAGTGCAGTCAAGACCAGCTGACCCGCCATCCCAACTGTCGAGATCAGCACCCACAGAGGGCCCCACCGCGAGCCGACGAGCGCCAGCACGACACCGACGAACGCCAACGAGACGATAAGACAGTCAAGGACCACATCAGCGGCTCGCTTGGCCGCCGATGGGCTAGAAAAACGCATTGATTACTCGCTCCGTCGCATGCCCGTCATGAAGCCTGTTGAACTCCTTGTTGAACAATTCCCGTGCGGCAGCGTACTCGGAGACGATTGAACCGAGGTCCATTAATGCCTCAGCAACCTCAGTCGTGGTAGCCAATATCGGACCCGGGGCGGTCGGTAGAAAGTCGAACAAGACCTTGCGCGAGCTCAGATAGTCCTCCAGGTCCGGTACGAAAAAGACCACTGGCTTCCCCATAATCAGCCAGTCGAAACGCACCGAGGAGTAGTCCAGCACTGCGACATCGGCTGCGACCAGAAGGTCGTTGATTTCGGGATAGGCCGATACATCCCACACTCTTCCTCTCGTCGGGGAGAGCCCTTCCCGAAGGTTGTAGCTGTGACCACGTAGCAGCAGTACATAGCGATCACCCAGCTGCTCGGCGAGCGCCTTGAGGTCAAGACCATCGAAGAATTTCGCCGACCAAGCACCAGTTGCGACGGTGTCTCGCCAAGTCGGCGCATACAACACCACTATCTGGTCCTCATCGATGCCAAGCTTTGCGAGGACCCGAGAGCGCACTGAGGCAGTATCTGCGGTCACCAGGACGTCGTTGCGCGGGTAGCCGGTCACGAGGACGGTACCGGTGAATCGGTACTCCCGCCGATAAAGATCAACGCAGAATGACTCCGGTACCACGATTGCGTCCCAGGCTTGACTCCGGCGGGCACATTCGGCGTCGATCACCGACTCCGCCCGCCCCTGGACCCGCCAGAGGGAGACCCCCATCGACTTGAACGGATACCCATGGAAAGTCTGGAGATACCGCTGGTAAGGCCGCTTCCGGAAATATCGATCGAATTCGATGTTGCGGCATAGGTAGCGGCTACTACCCAGGGCGGTGTACCACTCAGGGCTCTCGATTAGCAGCGCCCGACCACCCTCCGGCACCGCGACCGCGGAGTCCATGACTCCCCACAGCAGTTCCAGATCCGGTCGCCGAGCGCGTAGCTCGGCATGGATTGCGAGCTGACTATCGGTAGCAAATTCGCCGCGGTAACTCTGGAAAAGCACAGTCTCGGTTGGGTTGAAGGACGACTGCTGGTACCAGGTGGCGAGCCGTTGTTGGGCGACCCGGCTGCGCTGTTCATCAGCAAGTGGTGGGCCCAGGTTGATCGCGAGCTGGCTTCGGCGATCGCGGATCAGCCGGTAGTGGTGGTAGGTGGTCTGACCTTCGTCGGGCAGCCGGACGGCCAACTTGTCGGAGCAGAGCAGTCGCGCACCTGAGGGCAGCTCGATTCGGTACTCATCTGTCGGCAGCGGAAACTCTGGCCCGCCCCAGCGGCTAATCAGCAAGGGAAAGACCAGTCGTACGCGGTCGCCGGCTGCCTCCACGCGGCGGACTGGCACTTCGGCAAGCCGGGCCGATAGCCGAGCCTCCGCACAATCGGAAGGCTGGAGTCCGGTCAATCGAAGATCAACGCTCAGCTCGTCCTGGGCCACTGCGATCTTTTCCGCTTGCGCCACCACGTAGTCGGTCACCAGATTGCAGTAACCGGTGATGGAACGCTGCCAGCAGGCATCCCCAATGCCGCCGCCTATCTGAAGATCGTGTTCGGCTTCCCTCGGCCAGGAAACCCGATGCTGGTGGCCGGCGGAGTCAACCACTCTAAACTCCCACACGATGGCCGGCCCTGTGCCGACTGGCAGGTCGAGCTGGAAGCGCTGCAGGCCATCCGAGCCGACTCCAGTCAGGTCGGCGGCAACGCGACCGAGACGGCTGGTGGCCGTTACCGCCAGCAAACTGCCAAGAGCCGGATCGACGAGCGCAATTGCGCCGCCTGCAGTGCCTGCACCATCGGTGCCGAGCGCTCGGGCCTGGACGCGCTCCGGCCGGACGTGAAGCGCGAACCCGAGTTGTGGATCCAGTTTCGGGACGACCCGCGTCGTGTCGTCGAAGTCGCGCAGATTGCGGCCCCACATCAGGTGACCACTGCCTCCTGGTGCAACAGCCTGAATAGCTCCGCTCCGCTGCACACCGCATGCTGTAACCGTCAGCCGGAGTTGCCAGTGGCCGGGATGACGGTCGATTGCACGGGTGTCGATGCTGATGATGAAGCCGCCAGCGGCGACATCTTGGTAGCGGAACATCGACCAGTCGTTGGCCGCGACTTTGTGGACTTGCAGCACCTCGCAACGATGTGCAGCGCCGCTGAGGGGTTCGATCAGTGAGGCAGTCAGCCGCGGTGCATCGGAGGTCAGGTCGAGCCCTCGAATGAAGGCCCAGCCGTGCACTTCGAGCCGCTCGTTGTCCCAGGCAATGCGCTCGACGCAGGCCGATAGGGCGCTTTGGCTCTCGCTGAGTTCCAGGCATTCCCTGGGGGCCGCGGCCGCACCGGGGAGTTCACCCGCTACAGCGTAAAGGCGTCGGTCGCGTATCTCAGTCTGAGGAATGGATCCATAGAGCGCGCCGTGCTGGAGCAGTTGACCAAGATCAGCCCAGTTGCCGTTCGCAACGAGCCATAGCCGAAGTTTGCGATCGATGCGTACCTGCCGCCACGCGGTCTCGTCAGCCTGGGCGAGGCATTCCTGAGCGGCCTGTTGCAGACGTTCTCTATAGGAAGCATCAGCGCGATGCGCGTCGGCGGCGAAGTCGGCAAGATCAGCGTCGATCATCCCGCCCAACCAGTACGCCGCGATTGTGGGATCCGCTGCCTCACGAAGGAGCTGCCAGGTTTTCCAGAGCCAGGTCAGGCGCGAGTCGAGCTCATCCAGTGTGAGTGGATCCGGGAGCAGCTTTCCTGGGGCGAGCCGAGTGCGGCGTACGCAGCTGACGGTCCGCAGCAGATCGAACTGCTTGGCTCGGAGCGTTGCCTTGACAATCGCGCCGACTTCCCCGTTCTCCGACTTTGGAAAGCCTCCGATCTCGATGCTCCAGAAATCCCGCCGAAAGACTCGGTTGCTGACGGCGTTATCCAAGATCGACAGCGGAAAGTCGCCCAACGTCCGCCTTGGCCGGTCAAGATCATGTGTCACAGTTGTCCAGCCCGGGCGACGGCGCCGTCCTTGCACCACCGTGCGTACGTTGCCGGCGGCAAAGTCCGAACCGGTATGCCGCAGGGACTTGATCAAGCTCAGATAAGCGGTCCGCGGCACGGTGTCAGTCGCATCCAGGAACGCCAGAAACGGCCCCCGAGCGACCCGAGCTCCGGCATTGCGCGCTGCGTTCAACGATGCCGGCGGCTGGGACAGGACGCGAAACCGCGGGTCCTGAGCCGCCAGCCGATTGGCAACCACACCTGTGTCATCGGTTGAGCCGTTGTCGACCACGATGATTTCGAGTCTGGACAGAGTTTGCGATTGGAGACTGGTCAAACACTCAAGCAGATTGGACCCGGCATCACTCGCGACGACCACCACGCTCAATACCGGCGCAGGAGCCGACGAGCCAGCCGATGCCTTCCTGACACGGCGCACAAGTTGTCGCAACGGCAACTGGATCGGCGCTGGCAGCCGGTGCGCCATCTGCCGCGCTAACGCGCTGAGTCGTCTGCTGTGTTGGTTCATAGATCCTTGGTCAACCAGGCGCCGCCCTCCCTAGATTCAGTACGCGCGTGCGCAGCCGCCGGAGCTTCCGTACGAGCCGCCGGGTGAAAGACGGCTTGTTCTTCGCTCGTGCTGCAACAGGCTTAGCTCCCAGTTTCGGATGCTTAACGAGCCCGACGTCAAGACACAAGCCTGAGGTGCCGTGGGTGAAGTACGCCGCCATCGTGGGCGGCCCATCCTTCATTGGCTCGGGAAGAACTTTTCCCGGTTGACGTTCCTTGGTGAGCAGCGCGCGACGGCGCATGCCGAGACCCATGACACCGAAGTGCACGTGCAGATCCCATAACCCGTCGGCCAGTCTGCCACCTCCAGCGATGGTGTTCGGATCGATCGTGGCGGTGAACGCCGCCGCAAGCCCCATGCGATGGACCTCAGCGGGTACGGGCCAGATTTCGCCGGTGTGGCGTTCGGTGAGGTCTACTCGTGCCGGGGAGCTCGCCATGCCAAGCCACACCGCCTCTGGGGGCGGGTGCCCAATAAGCGCGGTGAATCGTTGCTCCGCTAATGGCTCCTCAGGCATGTCAGCGAAGATCGCCTCAACCTCTTCGACGATGTCGCTTGAGGACTCAGTGGTCGAGCTGTCGGTCGCGTCGACCGACGCCACGCTATTGACCTGATCAGGATCAGCATCGGCGGCGGAAGGCCCAGTCGCTTCCTCGGCCTGTGAGACCGGCGTTGTGGCTTCGGGCGCGATGTCGGACAGCTGCGCCGTGCCACTGATGTGCAGGTTGCCGTTGACCCACCCCACCTGCAGGACGCTCGGATAGACGGCCCAAGGCGCGGCCTGTTCGGCGATCCGTCGTACCTCCGTCGAATCTCCGGCAAGGAGAGCACGGGCAATCCGCTGTTGCATTGGCTGCATCAGCGCAACGACTCCCTCGCCGAAATAGCGGGAGGCGATGCGGTGGGCGTTGCTTAAGAGTTCGGCAGCCTCGGCCGGTGCAAAACGCAGCCAGCGTCGATCGCTAAGGCGCTGCACCATCTCGACTTGAAGCCAGCGGCGGAAGATCCGGTCACGCTCCACGCCCGGCTGGGTGTGAGCGACGACGATGTCGAGTGCCTCTGCAAGGTTGTCGAAGTAGCCGCGCCAGTTTGTCTTGCGCAGGCCTGCATTGGCCCGGTCGGCCCGCCGGATATGGAAATAGCAGGTGTAGTCGGCGTAGATGCTCACAACCTTGGCTAAGAGGTAGCCAGTCACCACAAACTGATGATCTTCAAGGCGCCGCCGGCCTTCGGGAAATCGAATGTTGTGCTCGTTCAAGAAGTCGCGACGGAACAGCTTGTGTGGCGTCAAGCTGTCCATGATCGCCGAGTCGGTTAGCGTGCATTGACGCACTGTTTGAGTGAAGACCACACGCGGGATGCGACGCCGCAGTCCAGCCATCTTCGGCAGCACGATGTCGGAACCACAATCGGTCGCAAAGTCATAGAGCCGCTCGAGCGCTTCAGTTCCGAGCCAGTCGTCATGATCACAGAAAAACACGTACTTGCCCTGGGCGGCATCGATCCCCACATTGCGCGGCTGCCCAGGCCAGCCTGAGTTGGGCTGGTGAATCACGCGAATGTTTGGGTGCGTGGCGGCAAGCTCGTCCAGCAACGCTGGCGTCTCGTCCGTGGAGCCGTCGTCGACGCAGATAACCTCGAACTCATTGGCTGGCAGGCTCTGTGAGGTCAACGAATCGATGCACGGCCGGAAGTACTCGCCCGGGTTGTACACCGGCACCACGACACTCACCTTGAGCACGAGATCGACTCTTCCACACTGGACGTAATGGACGAAAAATCAACGCGGGGCCCGAGGCTCACCGCCGATGTCGCGACTCCAAAGTGGTCATGTACGACAGGCTGAATCGATCGCGGCCTGTCGTATGCGACCACTTGCCACGCAGAGCGAGCGATTGGATAGTGCGAGCCTTGGCGAGCGGAGCAATCAAGTACGGATCGCGCGCCGCCGTGCTGAGGAGGAGGGAGGGGACACGCCTTTCGTCCCCGAGCGACGACGAAGTAGGCGGCTACCAAGCGCGATCCGCGCGGAGCGAGCCTTGGCAAGCGGAGCAATCAAGTACTGTTCAGCCGGTGACTAGATTGCGCAATGTTGCCGTGATCCTGGCGGGAGGTACCGGGACGCGGGTTGGCCTGAACATCCCCAAACAGCTGATCAAGATTGCCGGCAAGCCGATCATCGAGCACACGATCGCGGCAATGCACCAATCTCCGCTGGTGGATGAGATCGTGGTCATGATGGCGCCCGGCTATCTCGACGACATACGCGCCATCGTCAAGAAGGGCGAGTATGTCAAGGTCAGCCAGATCCTGGAAGGCGCCGAGACTCGCAATGAGACCACCGCGGCCGCGCTTGCAGCGCTCGGGGATGACGAGTGCAACGTGCTGCTTCATGATGCGGTACGGCCACTGGTCTCGCAAACGATCATCGCGGCAAACGTAGCGGCGCTGCAGACCTACGAAGCAGTTGATACCGCAATTCCCTCTGCGGACACGGTGATCCAGGTCCACTCCGACCGCGACAGCATCGCCGACGTACTGCCACGACATCTGCTACGTCGAGGTCAGACGCCCCAATCCTTCCGGCTGTCGACGATCAAGGCGGCGTACGCGAAGGCAGCGCAGGATCCTCATTTCACCGCAACCGACGATTGCACCGTTGTGCTTCGGTATCTGCCCGAGGTTCCGATCGCCGTCGTCGCGGGGCATGAGCGCAACATGAAGGTCACCGAGCCGATCGATGTCTACATCGCGGACAAGCTGTTCCAATTGACCTCAGCGGATCGGCCGACGCCACTGACCGAGGAGCAGTATCACGATCGGCTCGACGGCCGCACGGTGGTGATCTTCGGCGGCTCCTACGGGATCGGTGGCGACATCGCCGAGCTCGCCCGGCGCTATGGGGCCAACGTCAAGACTTTCTCCCGGTCGACCACCGGCACCTATGTCGAGAAACGAGCCGACGTCGCGAAGGTAGCTCAAGAGGTGCTCGACGAGACCGGCCGGGTGGATTTCGTGGTCAATACCGCCGGAGTGCTGGTCCGGGGCCAACTTGCAGAGACTTCGGAGGAGACGATCTACTCCTCCACCGACATCAACTACCTGGCGCCGATCTTTGTTGCGCAGGAGTTTTTTCCGCATCTAGCTGAATCCTGTGGCTCGCTGCTGCTGTTCACCTCCTCGTCCTATACGCGGGGCCGGTCAGGCTATTCGTTGTACTCCTCGGCCAAGGCCGCGATCGTGAACCTGACGCAGGCCCTCGCTGACGAGTGGGCTTCCTCCGGTGTTCGGGTTAACTGTGTCAATCCGGAGCGCACCGGAACGCCAATGCGCACCAAGGCCTTTGGGGAGGAGCCGCCGGGCACTCTGCTCTCATCGGAACAGGTGGCGCGCCAGTCGCTGGACGTTTTGCTTTCTCACCTGACCGGCCACATCATCGACATTCGTCGCGAGGAGGGGCCCGCCGCCCTAGGCAACGGCTGACTATGAAAAGACGACGTCGCTGACGACGAGGTTGTGGTCTGAAGGACGAGTGGAGTCGACTCGCTTCATGACGTTCTCGTATCTGAGCACCCGCTTGCTTCCCTTGATCATTACGTAGTCGAGGCGGATCGACTTGGCTGCCAGCGTCGTGTCAAAGTGATTGACCGTCGGGTACTTGGCATTGATTCTGGTGTCTGTGCGGAAGGTGTCGTAGAAGCCTTGGCTCACTAGATATCCATGTGGCGCATCTCCGGCGCGGTTGGTCTGCCACGAATTGAAGTCGCCGGCGTAAATGATCTCTTCGCCAGCCTTGCGAAGGCTGTTGAGCTTGAGATAGACGGCGCGAGCCTGTCTCCCGCGCAGCGCGTTGTAGCTCTTTTCCGTGCTAAGCGAACTGCTATGCCGGTCGTCCAGGTGCACCGAGATGACCCAAAAGCGCGTCCCAGTCTTGCGATCGGCGAACTTTGCGTACGCGGCGCTGCGACGCACCGATTCGCTGTCGGAGCTGCGAATCGGCATGTTCATGCTGCACGAGGCGTTGTAATTGCTGGAACCAGTCTTTTCCGGGCAATTGCTCAGGAGCTTGAACTTCCTGGTGTCGTAGAGGATGCGGGTGCCCTGTGTCCCGTGGTTGGTGCCTGGCTTGACGTACGGGGTCGTACGGACGAGCTGGTAACGACTATCGCCAACCACATTCCGCAACGAGCGCTCCAAGCTGGTTGTCTGGCGCAGATGCCCCGTTGTGGTTCCCTTGGTACCGTCCGCGCGTCCCGGCCCGAGTTCCTGAAGCGCCAGGACACCAGGGCTACGGCTTGCGATCTCACGTGCCACATCGTTCGCGCGCTCCAGCCAGCTACGGTCATCGTCGGCCCGCGCGGTGCGAACGTTGAACGTACCCGTTCGCAACTTCAAGGAGCTCGGCTGCTCGCTGACGGTAAAGACCTCGCGTTTGCGCAGCCTTGACGTGCCGGTTCGGGTGGTCTTGGTGGACCCGGCGCCGACGGCCTCGCCCTTGTCGCCGGCGGCCTCGGATGCATCCCGCTTTCCTGGGGTCGTTGTTGCGCTGATACTCGAATCGGCCACCGATTGGACGCGGCTGGGCTTACCTGAAGTCGAGATCGAGCCGACCGAAATGCTCGCCGCACAGCAGACAGCGACCAGACCGACAGCCGCAGCGGCGGCGGCCAAGCGCTGAGCACGCACGAATGCTCCTTTGCGGAGAGCGTGAATCGGCGGTGGCCCCCGAGCGGCACCCCGATGCAACTTCCCCAGATGCGACTCAGATGCCGCTTCCTGGGCCGGACTAAACGAAGACTAAAAGTCGGGCCGTCTGAACGCCACCGTTACCAGCCTGTTATGGATGTGACAAGGATCACATTCGTCGTCACACGAGACTTTCTATGGTTCTTAAGCGGCGAAATCTCAGGGGAAGTTGAAGAGCGGCGGAGCGGTCGGATTCCACACCGCACGGGCCCCGAGATCGCCAACACGCACGATCCAGATCAACGCCACCACCGCCGCCACCACCAGCAGGGCCGGCAGCACAATGCGGATGATGGCAGGCTGCTTGACGGCGTCGGCATTGTCGACGGGAGTCTTTCGCACGGCGAACACGTTGAGCAGGCCGATAGCAGCAAAAACGATCATGATGTAGAAGAGCTGATTGGCTAACAGCGAGTGCTGCAAGATCAAATTGCCGACCGGGTTTCCCGGCTTGATCCCCTGCGCCGCCTCAAAGGCCAGGCCGCTCTGCCGGGCGATAAAGGTCACCGCGGTTGCTCCGACAACGACGATCGCCAACGGCCAGCGCGCCCACTCACGAGTTCTAGGAATTGCAAACAGAACCGCCAACAGGGCGGCCAGCGGAATGCCCACCACAACCGCATGGATCACCAACGGATGGAGCGGCAGATCCCCGATCTTGTCGAACATAGGTACTCCTCAGAGTCGGTGATCCGGACATGCGCGAGTGGCCACACGTCCGCTTAAACAACTAGACGACGCCATCAGCTGAATCGTTCGATCACGGTCTAGAGCACTAGCCTTCCTGCCGAGTCACTGCGTTCCTTGCGGTCCGCAGATCCGCGACCAATCCACCAAAGGCCTCGTCGCGATCTTCGCCAGTCGCGCGCAGCACGGCTGAGGGATGCACAGTCGCCAGCACCGGGCGGACACCGACCGGGGTAGCGAGTTCCAGTACCTGACCACGCTGCTTCGTCACCCGAAACGAACTACCCAGAAGTGCCCTGGCAGCCGTGGCGCCGAGACAGACGATCAACTGCGGATCAACCAGCGTTAGCTCCGCTTCCAGCCAGGGCAGACAGGCCCTGATGTGTGAGACCTGAGGTGTCTGATGAATCCGTCGCTTGCCCCGCTCAGTGAACCGGAAGTGCTTGACCGCGTTGGTGACGTAGACGTCTTCCTTCGTCACGCCGGCTTCGGAGAGGGCGTCTTGAAGCAGCCGTCCTGCTGGTCCCACGAAGGGAATCCCCTTGCGATCTTCGACATCGCCAGGCTGCTCACCCACGAGAGCCAAAGGGGCCCGGGGGTTACCGGCCGAGAAGACCACCTGAGTTGCGGGCTTCCACAGTTCGCAACCTTTGCAGTCCTGAGCCGCTCGCCGTAGCGCCTCCATGTCGGGGTGCTCGGGCACCCATGGCTCCGCCGTCTGGGTCAAGTGCTTACTGTCCGTCCCCGATCGAGCCGGCCCAGGTGCCGGCCTCGCTGTGGGCGTGCTGCCGTCCCTCGAGCTTGATCACGTGAATCACGGCGTTGATCAACGCCAGATGCGTGAATGCCTGCGGGAAGTTGCCAAGATGCTGGCCAGTATGTGCGTCGATCTCTTCGCCATAAAGATCAAGTGCACCAGCCAGGGTTAGCAACTTGGCGCAGAGCTTTCGAGCTCGCTCGTACTCGCCGATCTCGCACAATGCCGATACCAGCCAGAAGGAGCAGATGGTAAAGCTCCCCTCCTCGCCTTCGAACCCGTCGTCGGTTTCGTCGACCTTGTAACGCAGCACAAGATCGTGCACGGTGAGCTCGTCCGCGATCGCCAGTACGGTCGCCTTGACGACAGGATCGTCGGCTGGCATGAAGCGCACCAATGGGGCCAGTAACAAAGAGGCGTCCAGCGCCTTGGTGCCGTAGTGCTGAGTTAGCACGCCGCGCTCGTCGACGCCGTTGGTCAAGATGTCTTCCTTGATCTCTTGAGCGGCGAGCTCCCATTCCGCGGCCTTACCGTCTTCGCCGGTCATCCGGGCGATCTTGGCGCCGCGGTCGACGGCGACCCAACACATGATCTTGGATGAGGTGAAGTGCTGCAGCGGGCCGCGTACCTCCCAAATGCCGGCATCCGGCTCCCGCCAATACTTCAATGCCTCGCTGACCTGCTTGTCCAAAATCTGCCAGATGCGGTTGTCGAGGCGGTTCGCTGCCTTGAAGTGCAGATAGACCGAGTCCAGGAGGGCGCCCCAGACATCGTGCTGCTTCTGGGCGTACGCGGCATTTCCGATTCTGACCGGGCGCGAGTTGGCGTAACCTGGCAGCCAGTCGAGCTCCTTCTCAGCGAGTTCCTTTTCGCCACCGATGCCGTACATGATCTGGATGTCGTCCTCACCCGCAACCAGGTCGGCGATGAAAGAGAAGAAGTCCACCGCCTCCCAATCGAAACCGAGCGAGTAGAGGCCCCACAGGGCGAACGTGGCATCCCGGATCCAGGTGAAGCGGTAGTCGTAGTTCCGGTTTCCTCCGGGCGTCTCCGGGAGCGAGGTGGTGCCTGCAGCGGCAATCCCGCCCGTAGGGGCGTATGTCAGGCCCTTAAGCGTGAGCGCGCTGCGTTGCAGGTATCCGCGCCAAGGATGATCAGGGAACTGTCCGCGCGCCAGCCAGTGCTGCCAGTGGTGGGCGGTCCATACCTGGCGCTTGTACGCGTCCGCAAAGTCCATCGGAGGTGGAGCCCCGCCCCAAGACAGTGCGACATAGCGGACGTCACCCTCTTTGAGCAGGGTCCTGGCGTTCGCCTGGCCACCCTCGAAGCCGAGCCGCAAATCACTGGTGAGGGTCAGTTTGAGATCGACGCCCTCCGCCGAGCAGACACCTTGGTAGTAGCTGTTATCGGTGTATTCCCAGTCCACGTGGGCGCGGCCGTAGTCGAGTACCGGTTCACAGTCCACGGTGGTCTGCACTTCACCAGAGGCACAGCGGATGGTGCGCAGGAAGATGTGCTCGGCCTCGTAGTCGTTAGGAGTCCGACGATAGGTCCTGGAACGGTCGGTCGGATGGTGCCATGGACCGATGAGCAGCGCGTCTCGGACGATGATCCATCCGGTCGGCGTACCCCAGCTGGTCTCCAAGATCATCGTGCCCGGCAGGTACCGAACATCTGCGGGCACGTCGACGTCGACTGGAGAGATGCGCCAAACGCCGGCGTTGCGACCCAGGATGCGACCGAACACGCTCGGAGAGTCGAAGCGAGGAACGCACATCCACTCCACGGCGCCGTTTGGCGATACGAGAGCGGACACCTCTCCATCGCTTAAGAACCCATAGTCTCCAATCGGAGTCTGCCGGAGCCGCGACGTGGCGCCGGCGACGTGGGCCTGCGGCTTGTTTTTCCTGTTCGCCATGGGGAAAGCATTCTCGACTCAGCACGTCCTGGCAAGCATCTTGGGTAACGCCCTCAGGCCTGATCATCACCGCCCAGCTC
>Ga0307416_100000108_pt1 | contig 50938 bp, 78 predicted proteins | sample DK1Cmetagenome_2_FD_203821 | JGI IMG/M metagenome (GOLD analysis project Ga0307416, IMG submission 203821) | Maize rhizosphere microbial communities from greenhouse at UC Davis, California, United States - DK15-C-3 | ecosystem: Host-associated > Plants > Roots > Rhizosphere > Soil | place...
CTGGCACGCAACGCCACCAACTGCTCGTCCGTGGTCATCAGAACCCGCCAGCCGCCGCAGGGGCGTTCGGGTCCTTCACCGTCAACGGCTGGTTACCGGACGGCTCGAAACCATCAAGGCTTAGCAGCTTGATCAGCGACTCCGGGGTGCCATCAGCGCGGAACCCGATACCGTAAGCCTCAAGCTTCTCCTTGAGAACCTGGATCTCCTCCAACGCCTTGTTACCCTCGGGCGCACCCTCTTCGGTTGCGCCGGCAAGCTCAGCGAGCTTAGCCGCACCAGCCGCACGACGGTTCTCCGACAGAATCAGCTTCGCGTCCTCCGGGCTGATCGGCAGCTGCGCCAACGTCGCCTCAGTACCCGGCTGGAAGTTCCCCGAACCCACCTGCTGAGCAACAAACTGCGACTGCTCAATCACCGAACGGGTCCGCGGGTCCTGCCACCGCGACGACAGCCGGCGAAGATCCCGCACCGCAGACTCCGGCAGATCCCCGTGCATCAGGGTCAACACATCCCGGGCCAGGTTCACACGACCAACACCCATAGAGAGCTGCTGCTCCTTCGCCACCCGCACAAGATCAGCCTCCGCCGCATAAATCGCATCAGCCGACGACGGGTTCGAGTCCTGCACAACCCCCAGGTAAGACATCGGGATGCTGGACTCACCAGAGAACACCCCGGCAAGAAGCCGGTACTGATCCGAATGCGGCTGCATCGACATCTGAGAAATCTGCTCAACACCCACACGGTGCCGCTCATCCGTCATCTCATCCACATCATCCGGGAGAGCCCAGACGGAACCGATGACAGCTTCCCACCCGGTACGGACACGGCCCTCAGCGTCCTCAAACGCCTCCTGCCCGCCACCAAGGAGCATCAGCCGCGGAGCACTATAGAACTCCGCAGACACCTCCTGCCGCAGCAGGGTACGGACAGCGCCGTCCGTGATCTTCATCATCGGCCGCGTAATCCGCGACTCCCCAAACGGCTTCTCAAGAGTCCCACTGTGAACGAACGGGGTGCACAGCACACGCCGCGTACCCGTCGCATACTCATCCTCAACAACCCAACCCGTCGCAGTCGCCGCACGCCGCACACACGACAGCACACGGCCCGGGAGATACAGGTTCACCCTCGTCCCACCCAGCAGCTCGAGCGCCGCAGCCGTCAGGCCCGAACGCGGGTCCACGTTAGCCGACGCCGTGAGAGCGGAGTGAGCAACAGGCAGAACCTCCGGCTCACCCAACGACACATCACCACGGGTCGTGAACACGAAGCTCACCCCATGCCGGATAGCCGAGTTCTTCGCCACATGCTCCACCAGGCGCAACCTGGGATCACTGAACTCGTCCTCAATGTCATCCATCAGGGACGACCGCACCGGCATAGTGAAACCCTCCGGCACCAACCTGGACCCCAGAACATCACAAGCCTTACGCGGCCACCCCAACACCATCACAAAATCCTGCATCTGCGGCGGAATACTGAACCCCAACCGCTCAATGCCACGCTCAAACTCCGCATACTCAGACCGAACCCGATTACGGAACTGATGAGCAAGGATCTTCTGATACAACCCATTCAGAACATCAAGCTCATCCCTATTCAACTCACGCACTAAGCCGCCTCCTAAGCGAACACAGCGCCACGGCGCTTAGCAGATTTATCCCCAGAAGGGCGATTCAACGAACCATGAACAGCAAGAGTCGCAGACACCAACGGCGACACATCAACACTCTTAGAAGTCCAAGCCCACAACTTATCCTTAGAAGACGGCTGAGCACCCGACACCGCAGCATCCAAATCAGCATCCCCCTTATGGGCTAACTGACCCTGAACCACCTTGTCGTAAAACACCCCACACGCCTTCTTATACACATCAGACCGCAGGAACTTGATCGGCACACGCGCCTGACGGAACTCAAGGCCCAAAGAAGAGACTGCGCTGAACGCATCCGCCAGAATCGGGACCTTACCCTCGGCAAGAAGATCAGCCAGATACGCCGGCAACCAATCAGTACCCATCTCACGCGCCAACAACTCAGTAAACAGAGTCCCGTCCTCACGGAAACCAGCAACACACACACTGCCGTAAGAACGATCCGGCGGAACATCCACACCCAAAGACACGCGGGTTAGCTTCTGATCGATAACCTCGCCATTAGTGACCATCTCCGCGAGGGTCTGATCAAGGCAGGACGCCCACTTCTTCGGAGGGATAAAGGACTCGCCACCAATGGGGGCCCAAATTCCTAGCCTCTCGCGCCGAAATTCCTCTTCACCCATGGAACCACGCTCAGTGCGGACGAAATCCTCAGAGATCCGAATGCCTAGACCGGGATTCCCCTGATACCAGGCATCAATATCATCCGAGTCAGAGTCCTCGGGCGAAGACCATTCCATGTAAGCCAAACGCTGATCAGACTGCGCGAGCCCCTGTTCACGCACATCGTGCAACACCTCGGACTCAGGCATGCCGGCGGAAGAGGCAAACCACATCTGCACATTGCCGTGCAAAGAACGCGCCGCCATCGTCGGCAGCAGGGAAGCCATCATCGCCTGCTTCAAAGCGAACGCTTCGTCGAGGTACACTGCGTCCCCGGTGATACCGCGGCCCGACTTCAACGAACGCGCCATGAACTGAAGCTTCGTGCCGTCACGGGTCTCGATAGCCTCTTCGCCATCAGCACGCCGCACCCGGTAAACCATGCGATCCAGAGCAGGGGTGCCCTCGATCAGCGACAAGATGCGCTCAAAGTGCTTCTGCGCCGTCCTAAACTCGTGGGCTGTGTGCACCTGGAGCCGTTCACCCCAAAGGAAAAGGCCCGCCAACTGGCGAGCCTCCATCACACTTCCCTTGCCGCACTGCCTATTGACCTGTATGGCTACACGGGTAGCAGCGAACTTCCCATCAGGGCGAACACGAGTAGCACCCTCCGCAGCAATAACCTGCCACGGGTCAAGGTGGAGACCGGCGACAGCCGCTAGATCAATCATCTCGTCCGCACGTTCAGCAGACGCAGTCGGGTCATACTCCGGGGGGAGCCAAACGATCCTAGGTTCCTGTACTCCTACGCGCACTTCGGGCCGCAGCAAGCTCATCCTTCAGGCTCACCCCCGGGTCCGCACTAGAAAGTTCCTTGATCAGTTCCACCAGCTCTTGCCGGCGCTTCGATAACTGAGCAATCGTGTTGTGAGGCGCGTCCTGCATAGCGGCCTTCACTATCTTCAAGTTCTCTTTCGCATCCTCGAGAGGATCAATCTCATCCACGGGCGGTGCACTCACCACAGCCTCCAGAACAGCCCTAGAAGACGCTGTGCGGCGTTCATCCCGGGCCTTATTGACATCCTCCCGAACCGCTGTCAAACACGCCGCACAGGGCTCCTCACCGTTTCGGAGGTGCCTGCGATACGCGGCAGGAGTTCCGCACGGTTTCAACTCACGAGCCACCACAGACACCTCCTAACAGACTGGAATCCTTGCAGAGTCAAACAACTAAATTGAGTACACACACGCCACGCCATTGCCGCCCGGGATGGAACTAATGGGGAGGGAGAGGGGGATGGCGGTGGGTCGCTGTTATCCAGCGGATGTCACCATTGCGTGGTTCGTCGAGTGGGCGCGGGTTGACGTGCCGCTCTCTTTGCCCGGAACTCTTCAACGGTGAGATCCTGCTTCGAGCCATTACAGGATTTGTGACTAGGCAGCAACAGTCCGAGGGTCTTGCCCCCTCTGTGGAGTGATTCGACGTGCTCCGCTTCGAACGAGTCGCCCATCCTGCGATCTGCCAAGAAGTTGATGGGTTTCCCGCAGAGATAGCAAGGTGTGTTTTCTGCCATGCATTTGCGTTTCAACGCTTCGCGGCGTCGCCTGTACGCAGGATCGTCGTAAGGTCTGCCCATTGCTCACCTCTTGCTATGCGGTCAATGTGTATCCAGTGAGCGCGGAGTTGGTCGGGTCAACCTCGGATAGTGCCGCTTCGAGTTCCGCAATACGTTTGAGGTAGTAGTTGCGCTCAAGCATCTCAGCCATGTTCTCGCGTTGGCTGACAGGCTGGAGGTGCTCAGGGTTACAGCACAACCTATTTGCGCACACGTGATGAACAACAGGCTCGGACTCGGGCTGGCCGTACCTGGCTAGTGCCGCAAGACGGTGGGTGGCATGCCATTTCTTGCCGATAGTTACCCTGCCGTACCCCTCCCGGGATGACTGTCGCTGCCATTCCCAGCACCCCCCTGGGGTTACTTTGCTGTCCGCCTTGAGTGCGTCGAGGAGGGCGGGCATGTCGCCGTCTTCGAAGGCTTTGCGGATAGGCCCCCTACTGTCGCGTCGTTTCTTCACGCGGTGTCGCTTAGCGCTCTCGTCCATCAAGGATCGGAGCGTTTGCATGTCGTTCACGAAGGAAGGGTTGTACGGCAACAGTTCCTTGGATTGCGTCCATCCGTGGATGTGCCGCAGGTGGCAGGACTTGGAGCAGTAACGGGATCTGTTGTCCTGCGTGCTGAAGTTGTTGGCACAGTACCCGCAGGTCTTGTTGTGCCATGGGTCCTGCTTGTGCCTGTCGGGCCTCTTGCTCTTGCTGGCCTTGTCTCGGCACTTGGGGTCGCAGTACTTCCGCTTGCGATCGGTCTTGAAGTCGTTGCCGCACTGTGCGCATTCGATGATAAGATAGCGCATAGCCGCTCCTCGTTAGCGGTTAGGCCCCGGGTAACAGTGTTGACGCACTGCCGGGGCCGTTTTTGTTTGTTCGTTTATTGTAGCAAAGGCGTCCGACGTTTAGTCGCAGTCGCCTGTCTCTGCCGCGCATTCCCAGCACCATGCACCGAAGATGGCTTCGTTGCCGCATTGGCCGGCGCATGTTCGTCGTGTGGTCATTGTGGCTCCTCGTGTGAGGGAAGTTGTGAGCCGTTTTGGTGCTCTCACCACCCAGGTGGCTAGCCTGTTACCCAGCAGCAGCGGTAGCGAGTCGCCCGGCGCGAGGTAAACCGTGGGGGTTAGTTGGTCCCGTTGGGGTGTGCGGGGCCTGTGCCGTGGTTTGTGGTGGTGGGGTTGGGTGTCCCGCAGATACCGAACGGCTGCTCGGGTTCCTCGAGGATGGCGATGATCTCGTCAGCCCATTGGAGTGCTTCTTGGTGTTCGGTGTCCGAGTACCAGTCTTCGCCGTCTTGGATCATGCCGAGGTGGCGTGCGAGGGTTTCACGGCGGTCACTCATCGTCTACTCTCCATGTGATCTTGCACTCTCGTGTTTCGTGGATTTCGCCGTCGATGGTGAACCTGGAGAAGCTGGGGTCGTGTGAGTGCGTGACCTTGGGGGTTTGACTGACCATGGTTTCCACGGGGTCAAGGTTGACCCGTTCGTAAGCGGTGAGCGTTCCCTCTACGACTCTTAGCCCGTCGCCGTCGTCATAGACGAGTTGAACCCATCGGGGCAGGTTGAGGTCACTCATCGTCATTGATCCATTCTTGGATGTCGTCGATGGCCCTGTTGTATCCGTGCCAGAGGTCGCCACGGAGTCTGTCGGCTTCGCGGTAGAGGTGGAGGAGTAGGGCGTCCAGGTCACTCATCGTCGTCCTGCATGAGTTCTGCGGGGAACGCAACGTCTTTGAGGTGGTCGCTGATGGGCCACTTGTCCGACCGGATGATGTACTCGCCTTCGCGCAGTGCGACAAGCTTGGAGCCGTGGCCCTGCGTGAACCCGCCCTTGCTGAACTTTTCACTCATCGTCGTACTCGGCGTCGGCGTAGTCGGCTGAGGTGACGAGTGCGAGCATTCCGTGGGACACGATGCCTCCGGTGTGCTCACTGATCCCCATGCTGAGGGTGTCAACTCCGGGCTCCGTCATGGATTGGCCGCGGATGATGATCACGCAGTCGGTTGCCACGAATCCGTCAGCCAGGGGGACGTCAATGTCCATACCGTTGAAGTCGAAGATCATTGGGTGTCTACTTCCCTAGTGCTCGGAGGAGTGCTTCTTGGAGTTGGTCCCAGGTGGTGCCGGCGGGTTTCCGGTACGGGATGCGCAGCTGGCCCATCCAGAAGACGTTGCAACGGTCTAGCGGGTCCTCGAGCGGCGTTTCGCTAGGTCCCTGTCTGCTCGCCATATCGCCTCGTCTGCTGTGGGGTCGGCGTGGGTGCGCCTGCGGTCTTGGAGCCAGGTTTCTACCCGTGTGGGGTCGATGCCGTAGGACTCAAGCTCATGCTGCGCCGCGGTATCGGCCCTGAGCAGATCCATCAGATCAACGCGCATCAGGGCCTCCTTTCGTGGTTCATTGGCCAAACACCATTCCGGTTAGAGGACCGCGAGTGATGCGAGGTCGAACCCGTCGTCGTTGATTCCGAAGACCAGTAGGCCAGGGTCGCCGTCTTCGCCCATGGTGTTGTTCACCCATGCGGAGCCGTTGTCCAGGGTAGGTGCCTGAAGGTGCCAGCGGGACTTGCCCGTGCGTGGCGACCGCCCGGATGGCTGAACCCGAAGGTGGTGGTAATGGCCGGTCAAGAGGACGTCGCAGTCCATAACGCCGGCGTGGGACATCTTCCCCCACCATGTTGTGACCTTGTCGGGGTTCGTCGCCTGGTGCCCGTGTGCGAGCCCGAGGAGTGTTCCCCGGACGTTGTACGTCAGGGTCTCCGAGAACTCGTCAGCGGGCCGGTGGAAGCGGACTGGGAGCCCGGTTTCGTTGGCGAGGTGCTCGAGCCGCTTGGAGATGTGGATGCCCCAGTCGTCGTTGGGCTTCCCCGCGAGGCCCTTGCCGGACCGCCACTGTGCGTGGTTGGAGGGGATGCCGAGGACGTCCACGGTCGCGTGCGCTGCGCACAGCCGGATGGTCTTCCACAGTTCGGTCGCCGCGATGTCTACCTGATCCATGAGGGACAGGTCGTTGGTGCGGATCTGCGAAGAGACGTTGTCGAAGCCCTCAACGATGTCGCCTACGTCCGCAATGATGATGTGCTCGGAGTCGTTGCGGGACAGGTACTTAGTGAGGGCTGTGCGCTTCTCCTCGAGCCGCTGGAGCAGGTCGAGGGTGTTGCCGTTGCGGTCTACCTTGCCGGTCTGGATGTCAGCCCATGCGACGACGGTGGTCCGCGGCGCGGTGCCCTTGGTCGCCGTGTAGTGGGTGTTGCGTGCTACTTCGGCGTAGAGGGCGGGGAGGTCGAGTTCAGTGGCCTTGGGGCGGATTTCGGCTTTGTAGGCGGTGAGCCAGACGAGGTCGCGTTCTCCGCCTTCTTTGGAGGACTGCTGCCAGCGGGATACGCGGACGGTGTCGGAGGCGACGGTCCAGCGTTCGGGGTCGGCTCCGAGGTGGGTGAGGATGTCGTCCCAGTCGCGGATGGGTTCGGGGTCGGTGGTGTGGTAGGTGAGGTTGCCGCCGTCGGGGCCTAGTTCGAGCTGGTCGCGGCGGTTGTGTGTATCCGTGTGAACCTTGTGAACCTCGGCGTGGCATTTGCATGCGCCGGCCTTGTGGGCGTTGCGGAGGTCGTTGACGGTGGACTTGGATGCGAAGCCGAGTGCTTGCGCGGCAGCACGTGAGGGGACGTCGTACCAGTCTTCGGGGGTGGTGCCAGTGTGCTCGGCGGCGATGGCAAGGTTGCACTGTGGCACGCGGTCTCCTTGGGGGTGGGAGTGGGTGAATGGGTGAGTGGGAGCGGCGGGACGTCTTTTGATGTCGTCACCGCCGCTCCCGTCGCATGGTCGAATGGGATCTACCAGGTACGAAGCGTTAGCTCCGGGTCAGCCCATTTCCTAGCGAGCCTGGGCGGCCCATGCGAAAACCCCTTGCGTGGCCCACCCATAAGCCGGTGCAAGGGGTCGTGTGTGTGAGCAGTTTTTCGTCATGCTCGGGACGGTTGCGGGTCCTTGCGGGGTCCCGCTCCACCTGTGGTGGTGGTGTGTGGGTGGCTCTCGAATGCCCTTGCGGGTTATTCGGTGTCCTCTGTGGGGTCTAGCTCTTCTGCCATTTCTTCGGCGTAGAGGGCCGCGTTTTCGATGGTTTTGGGGTCCCATCCGGAGTCGTGGGTTCTGGTCCCTGTTGAGCGGAATGAGGCGGCGTAGTCGCGGAGGGCTTGTGCTTTGAGTTTGTTCGCGTCCATGTTCTTCATCCTGCCATTTGGGTGGTGTGTGGGAGCAGGTTCACGGTGGGGACAAGTGGCCGCACCTTGGGGGTGTGTTCCTTCCGTCCTGCCCAGAGCAGGTGCGGTTGACTCCTACGTGGCTGTCGGGGGAATCGAACCCCAATCGCGCACCCCGTTAGCTACACGAGATACGGTCACCTACACAGCCTGCGCACGGTGGCTAACCGTGCTGCCATGCTGAGTCCCTGCCCGTCGGGTTTATCAGCATCAAAACGCCGCAGAAGCGGCCTTGGGGCGCAATTCCCTACGCCATCACGGCGATGGGTGGAGCCTGCACCTGATACCGGGAAGATAGCCCAGCCGCTACAGGTCTCGTGGTAGGTGCAGTCGCGAGCTGCTTGGCCGTCTTGGGTGTCCGCTCCCTAACGTCCCTACCTGTTGGTCGTTCCCCTGTTCATTGAGGTTGTGCCGTTTTGGCGGCGACCAACGTTTTACCAGGAAGCACTAGAAAAACCTTTTGGGGTGCGTCAAGTGCTTCCGGGGCTAACTATACACATGGTTCATACACCACGCAACACCACTGCCACACTAATTTTCAGGCGGCCAATCGTGCTCCGAGGTCGTGGAGTTGCGGCCCTTCCCATTTCGCTTCGCAGACCCGGCACTGCGCGTAAACCGGCTGCGCCCCTGGGAACGCGATGATGGCCGTGTCGTAGCGGGCGACGTTGTCTTCGTCCAGCGTCTCGACATGGGATTTCCCGCATTCGGGGCAGTACCCGCTAAGGGGCATCCTCTTGCTCGGTTCGAGGATTTCGCGGATCTGGCGGACCCATCCGTCGCACAGCTCGTACAGGCGGAGTGCTTCGACGGGGTCGGTGGTGTGGTTGACCCATCCGCGGAGCAGCGTCTTGATGTCCGCTTTCTGCACGGCGGGGTGGTTCCCGTAGGGGGAGCCTTCCCGGATCGTGCGGTTGATGTGGGTCCAGGTGTCGAGGGCGTCTAGGTTGATCGGGGGTCTCGAGCCACCACCAGAACCGCCACCGTCGGAGGAGCCGTTGCCGGCCCCGGATGGGTTGATCAACGATTTGAGCGTGTCGAGGAGAGCTTCCTCCATGGCGATGTTGCCGTCCACGGAGCGGAGGTGATCACGGGTGAGGGTATGGGTCACGTCGAGCAGGGGGGTGCTCATGCTGCGTCCTTTCGGATGAGGTCGAGCAGGTCTTCGTCCGGTGTCGGTTCGGGGGGTGTGGCGCGTTCGATCCTCTGCCGGATGAGGGGGATGTACGGTTCGTGCTGTTCGATGAGGATGGGGTTGAACCCTTCCCGGATGGCGGCTTCGCCTGTGGTGCCGGAGCCGGCGAAGGGGTCGAGGACGGTGCCACCCGGGGGAACCAACAATTTGCAGAGCCAGGACATGATGCTGAGGGGCTTTGTTGTGGGGTGCTGTATCGTCCGCCCACCATCGTCCACGTACGAGGGTCGTTCCTTCTTCGGTGCCTTAGCGCAGTACTTGAACGGGGCGTCCAGGGCCGCCAGGTTCTCCGCCACGTGGAAGAACCGCGACGCACCACCCTCGTCGGCGCTACGCTCGTATCCGGTCGCCCGGACGACTTCGCCCTCACGGCCCTCGTTGGACCGCCAGTTGCTACGCATAACGTCGCCCGGCTCCTTGCTCCGCCCGCCGGACTTGAGCGTCCCGGACTGTTGGTCGAGCCGGTCCGCGTTGGCCCTGTCGAGGACCACGTTCGCCGGAAACCGGCCCTGCGCGTTCACGGTCTGCTGGGGTCGGTTCGCCCCGTACACGTCGGAGGTGACCGTGTCGGTCCTGCCCGGGTTCTTCGCCTGGGAGGTGGCGAGGTCTTCGGGGGAGGCGTGGGTGATCCTGGTGGCGTCCACGTTGATCGCCCCGGTGCCCCAGGTGAGGACGTTCGCGGCGACCGTGCGCTCCGACAACGGCTTCCGGGCGATAATTACGGGCTCGTGAGCGGGTTTCGTCGCAGTACCCCAACCCTCCCAACGCTTCGCCTCGTCTGTCCCCTCAGATCCAGCAGCCTTCTCGATCGCCTTGCTGACGTTGAGGGATTTCGGCATTCCTGATCCGTAGATCCACGCGATGCTGTCACGAATATCAAACCCAGCGAGCCGAATACCGATGCCCATAAGATCCTGTGTCCGCGTGCCGGCAAAGACGGCCATGTGCCCGCCCGGCTTCAACACCCGGTAGACCTCGTCCCACACGGCCGGCGGGGGCACGAAGGAGTCCCACGCAGCGCCCATGAAGCCCCCCTTGACGGCGGGGACGTGCTCACGGTCACCGTTCACCCACGCGGCGATCGTCTCCGCCACCTGGGTCGGGGTGGTGTTGGACAGGCCATACGGGGGGTCTGTGATGACCGCGTCCACGGAGTTGTCGGGCATTGCCCGGAGTTCTTCGAGGCAGTCGCCGTTGATGATGAGGGTCATTCGGTCTCCATTTCGTCTGCGATGTCCTGCAACCTGAGCACGGCACTCACGTAGCCCTCGTGCCAGTTGTCTTCTTCGGAGTCGTTGCGGTTCATGAGATCCGCAGCCGCATCACGGAGTGCCTGGGCTTTGATCTGGTTGACGTTCACTCGTCCCCGGTCTCCTTGAGTGTGAATCGTCCGTTGTCGTCTGTGACGTAGGTGCGGTTGCCGATGGTGACTTCGATGGTGTTCACGCCGCCCCCTTGAGTCCTGCGAGGAGATCCGGGCGGTAGCCTGCCCAGGACTCGTCCTTCTTCTTGGACCGCTTGACCTCCACAACCGGGACCTGCTGGTAGCCGAGGCCGACGATGTGGTCGAACGCTGCGGGGTCCTTGGTGACGTCCACGGTGGTGTAGTCGATGCCGAGCTTGTCGAGCCGCCGCTTGGTCGCCTCGCACTGGACACACGATGGTTTCGTAAAGAGCGTGATGGTCATGGTTTCTCCTTGAGTAGTTGAATGAGGTCGTCGACGGTCATGAGGACGAATTGGTCCCCGGGGTATGTGACGCCTCGTCGTTTGGCGACGACGACCCCGAGTGCGGCGTTGTCGTTGGCTCGTTCGGTTTCTGCTTCGCGGAGCCATTCGGAGGGCTTGAGTTGGCCCGCGTAGTTTTTGCACTCCACTACGACGCGGTCGCCGTCTCGGTCTCGTACTCCGCCGATGTCGCCTTTATCGGCCGCCCCGGTTTTGACCCTGCGGTCTATGCGGTCGTCTAGGTGGTCGCGGAGGTGGTCGGCTATGTCCCGCTCGAACGACGCCCCAGCTTGTTTCGCGGAGGCCCTGGTGCGTGTCACGGGGCCTCGTAGGGGTTGGGGGTTGCGACGCCGAGGTTGGCGTTGCGTTCTCCGTCGCGGACACCTTCAGCCCAAGCCTGGGAGGCGATGTGGGGTGCCGCGGCGTCGATGATGTCCGTGATGCCACGGGTTCCGATGTTGTGGCCAAGTCGCTCGACTGCGTCAATGGCTGCGTTGATGGCGGGGGTGAGGTTCATTGGTTCTCCTTGAGGGTGATGATTTCTGCGGTGAGCACGAGCCCGTAGAGGATCGTGCCGGCGACGAGTAGTGCGATGAGGGTCATGTACAGGTAGTCGATGTGATCGAACCGGCGGGCCATGTCGCTCCTCATTGGTGTGGCCCGCCCCGGGTTAGGAGCGGGCCACGTTGGGTGGGTTGGATCAGAACGGGGCTCCGGGGAACTGCTGTGCGCCGTTCTGGGGGGCGTTCTGGCCCCAGGCGGGTGCGGGTGCCCCCTGGTTCCCCCAAGCGCCCTGAGCGGCCTGCTGCGGCTGCTGGGGGTTACCCCACTGACCAGACGCGGCAGGCTGACCGCCACCGGCACCCTTGCCACCCTTCGTCACCACAGCGGAGGCGTTCTTCAGGCTGGGGCCGATCTCGTCAACCTCAAGCTCAACCACCTTGCGGGTCTGCCCGTCCTTCTCATACGAACGCTGCTTGAGACGCCCCTGAGCGATCACACGGGCACCCTTCGTCAGCGACTCCGCCACGTTCTCAGCGGCCTCACGCCAGATCGAGGAACGGAGGAACAGGGTGTCCCCGTCCTTCCACTCATTCGAGTTCTTGTCAAACGTACGCGGGGTGCTGGCGATCGTGAAGTTAGCGACCGCAGCACCCGACGGGGTGAAGCGCACCTCCGGGTCAGCTGTCAGGTTGCCGATAACGGTGATCACAGTGTCATTAGCCATTTGGGTGTTACCTCTTTCGTTTGGGTGGTTGCTCAAGCTTCCGTGCGGAAACTTGGTTACTGCGGGTCCATCTCGTCGGCGCGATCATGCATCCATACCACTGCGCCTTCCATGGTCCTGATGCTGTTTCGGTAGGAGTACAGGTCCTCGGTTGCGTCCCGGAGTGCCTGTGCGTACAGGTGCGGGGCCGCGGCCTCTAGCGCGTACTCCATCCGCCCAAGTTTCGTTTCCGTGTCGTACTCCCACCAGGAATAAGCACGCTCGGCAGCTTCTACGGCCTTTTTAGGGATGTTCACGGGTGTCTCCTTGGGTTACTTGTTGAGGATGTGCACGGGGTAGGTGAGGCCGGCGGCGTTGTTGACCCGGTGGTCGCCGAAGTCCACGGACTTACGACCCGCAACGTCGGTGACGGTCCCTTCACGCCCGGTACCGTCACGCACGACGTCACCATGGCACAGGACCCACGTGTCACGCGGACCCGTCAACGTGATGACCTCCTCCGTATGGGCGGTGCGGATACGGACGGCGGATGCACGCAGCTCACGGATAAGGGTCTTGATGAAACTCAACGGGGGTCTCCTTCGGTACATGGTTCATAAACCAGAATACAGCAATTGCTAGGCTGCGGGCTTGTAAAAGTCGTACAGTTCCTCCCGTTTGGCCTGAGCCGCAGCATCAGCTTCTTCGACGGTGTCAAAGGTGCCCAGGTAGAGGTATCCGTTGTTGTACCCGATGATCGCACTGTAACCACGACCGTGCGGGTGAACTCCTCGAACCCCGGTGGTCTTATTGTCGCGATTCGCGCCCTGGTGGTACTGGGCGTTCTGGTAGGTGTCAGCGATCCGAAGATGGGCGGGGTTCACGCAGAGAGTGTTGAAACACTTGTGATCCAGGTACATCCCCTCCGGGATCGGACCCTTTGCGAGTTGGTAGGCGATTCGATGCGCGTACTGCGACTTGTCATCCCACCGGCACCGCCCGTACCCACACGTGGACCTTCCACCATTCCACTGCCAGCAGTCCCCAGACTTATCCACGTAGGCCCAGAACCGCTTTACAGGGTCCTTGATGTGGCGGGGGAGGTCCGGGTTGTGCGGGTTGATCTTGCGGGGCTTCCAGTTCGCGGGGCGCTCAACCATGAAAATGTGCTCCGGGTTTACGCACAACCTGTTACGGCACTTGGCTTTCACGCGCCCACCTTCGGGGACCTGCCGGCCACTGTGGTGAGTCCAGGCGGCACGACTTGTGGTGACAGCACGCCTAATCTCACCTTCTTGCCATCCAACTTTGGGGTAGCCGGGGGAGCTTACCGCGTAGTTGCTGTTCCAGCAGCCGTTTGAGTCTGGCGTGTAGTTGGTGGCTGCGCGGGCCGCGACGCTAGAAGGGATGGTTACGGGGGTCGCCATTTCTCTCCGTTCGTTGTGGTGTCTGGCTTATACACCATGATACTAGAACAATGCTAATGTGTCACGCTTAAAACCGGGCCAAATGGTGAGAGCACATGCATCCGCGGCGGTCACGCTTCTTCGCCGTTGGATTTGCAATGTCAGTACATGCGTCATGGTTTCCGGTTTCGCAGGCGGGGGATTCGTCCCGGTCGTCGTTCATTTCACATCCCAAATCGGTAGTTACGGTCGGATTGCATCATCGAGTTGACCGAGGCGTAGTGCGGTCGCCAGACGAGGTTGATGGTGTCGGTCTGCCCGTGGCGGTTCTTGGCGACGATGAACTCGATCTCGTCGGCCTTCTCTTCGTCACGGTGGAGCAGTAACACGTTGTCTGCGTTGGCTTCGATGCCGCCGGACTCACGGAGATCTGACATTGTTGGTCGCTTGTCGTCGCGCTGCGTGGACCCGCGGTTCACCTGTGCCAGTGCGAGGACGTGGCAGTCGAAGTCCTTGGCGATCGCCTTGAGGTCTTCGGTGATCCTCGAGACCTGCCGTTCCCGGAGTTCGTTCCTGTCAGCCGGCGCGATCAGCTGCGCATAATCCACGACGATCAGCGGCACGGGGCCGCGTGAACGCCACGTGCGGATCGTTGCCCTCATCTGCGCGATGGACCGCTTGGGCTTGGCCTCCAGGAACACCCGCCAATCGGGTGCTTCGCCGCGGAGGCGGATGATCTTCTGCCAGTCGGCGTCGGAGAAGTTCACAGTCTCGATCCTCCCGAGGTCGATGCCCTTCTCCGTGGCGACTATGCGTGCCACAACTTCCCGCTCCGACATCTCGAGGGAGAAGAACCCGGCACCGTACCCGTGAGCGGCAACCGTGGCGCAACCCGCGACCAACGACTTGCCGGTGGCGGGGCGGGCACCGAGGATCGTGAGCTGCCCCGGCTTCCACCCCCCGTTGAGGAGGTGGTCCAGTTCCGCCCACCCTGTCGGGTACACGGGTGCTTCGTGCGGGTTCTCCCACTCGTGGATAGCGTCCTCGAGGGCGTCAGCGAACGTGCGGATCTGCACGCCCGCGGATTCGTTGGCGATCTTCTCGAGGGTCGCCCTGGCGTCGTCCAGCGGGGCGTCGGTGTCATCCCATGCGGCCTCCGACGCTGTCTGTTGGAGCTTCGCGCCAAGCTCCTGGATACGGCGGAGCTTCGCCAGCCCGGTCACGATCCTGGCGTGGTGCCCTGCCGTACCCCGTGACACGTTCGTGCCGCGGATGAAGTCGTTGATGTATTCCAACGTGACCCCGTCAACGCCGGACGGCGGGATCACCTGCGAGATCGACAGCGGGTCCACGGGCCGGCCCATGCGCTTCTGATCGAGGATGAGCCGCCACAGCACCTCGTTCCGCGGGTCCCAGAAGTCCTCGGGCTTCACCTGGATCTCATCCAGTGCCCTCGGGTCCATCATGGCTACGTTGATGACGGACCATTCCGCGTTGGGGTCATGCCGCACTGCCACGGTTGATCACCTCCCATGCTTTCTGTCGTCGTTCGTCTAGGTGCGCGGCGACCTGCTCGCGCTTCCACGTGACTTCTTCTTGAAGGGTCAGGCCCTCGGGTGGGGCTGGGCAGGACCAGTGGTCCGAGCCGCCAAGGATCTCGTCGCACTCGGTCTTAGACCATCCCGGGATCTGCGTGCCGTTCGCCCGGGTGATGGTCACCACCTGGCCGTAGTCGTTCCACCGCTCGTCCCGGAGCCACCGTTCAGCGTGGGGAGGGTTCGGGGTGAACCCGTCCGTTGCCTTCTCGGTCGCCTTGGCGCGGAGGTACATGCTGAGCATGGTCTTCAGCTCAGCGGCACCGTGTTCCTTGGCGCGCTTCTTGTACTGGGTCAGCGCCTTGCTCTTGGCCCCCCTGGCCTTCGATGGGTATAGCTTCCACCAGTCCTCGAAAGCCTCAGCGAGACCGTCGGAGACGTCTTGGTTTACCTGGGGGATCAACTGATGGTTAATAGGGGATGCACCAGTGCCCGGGGCCTCCCCCGCAACGACATACCCAGGGGGGGTAGCATCCTGCGGGGGGGTGCACGTTGCCCCCCCTACCTTCAGTCGGTACCGGTTCGAGGTGGTGGAGCCGTTTGGTCGCTTCCACGGGATGATGTCGATGTACCCGGCTTCGTTCAGCCGCTTGGTCGCACGCTTCACCGTGTCGGGGGACGCCCCGATCCGCCCTGCGGTCTTCTGGTAGGACGGGAAGCACATGTGCGCCTCATCCGCGTAATCAGCAAGGGCCACGAGGACGAACTTGTCGGTCATGGGCAGCTCTTGCTTGAACGCCCAGGTGATTGCTTCGTTGCTCACTTAGCCCCCTTCCGGGAGTGCGAAGAAGTGCGGGATAGATAATCAATTGCATTCGCGAGGGACTGTGGATTGTCTCTGAACATGCCGAGACCAGAATTGCAGTGGAAGCAAAGCAACCCTCTGATGCATTTGCCGCATGATCGTGCGGGCTCAGGGCAGCAGTCGTGGTCATGGTCGATTGCCCACTGCTTCTTAGGCCCTGCGTTGGTGGTTCCACAAATTGCACAGCGACCGTCCTGGTCGGAGATCATCTGCTCAAAATCGGCTTCCGTAAGTTTGAACATCCGCCACAACCTACGCCGGCGGCTCCCCTCAGGATCTGGTTGTTGAGGGTTTCGAGTTCTACGCCCGATTCGTCGTGCGATCAGGCATTCATACTGCCTTCTCCCATTTCTCTCACGGGTAGACAGTTCTACAGGGCCGCATATGGCACAAACACCAGTGAGCGCATCTTTGTCGATGTCTTTGACCGAATGGCGGGGGAGTGGCTTCAAGTCGCCAGCCCTTCTCATTTGGTGGTAGTGCCTGACGCAAACGTCTCGAGTGAAGATAGGGCTGCCGCATTCAGCGCGAGAGCAGGTAGTATTGGTCATATCAGCGACTCCTTCCTAGTCGTTGATGACTTGCCCCTCCGGCTGTGTCGTCAGCACAACCGGAGGGGCTTTTTGCACCTTTTATTGTCTCATGGATGATACACCGAAAACCAGCAACCGAAATGGGTTGTTGTTCGGTGGTTCATCCACGCACCATCTAGTGCCGCCGCGTATTCGTTCGTTCGTTGAGTAGGTCGGTCATGTCCTGTTGGATCAACTGGATGAATTCCCGGTTGGTTGGGAGCTGCCCCCCGTCGAGTAGGGTGAGGGCGCGTGCGTGGCGGGTGCGGATGCGGTTGAGGCGGTCACGGTTCATCGGTTCTCCTGGGTGTTGAGTTTGTCGGCTTGTCGTTGCGCGAGTTCCTGCGTGGAGTAGACGGTCCCGAGGGCGAAGTCCCCGTTGGAAACGAGGTACATGCCCTGATCAAGTGTTACGGCCCACTTGCGGGGCTGATCTTGGGGGGTGCCTTGGCCGGCACGAAGCGCGGCGATGGTGGCGTGCAGTTCGTCGATGTAGGCGACGAGTTCGTCGCGGTCGCATTTCGCCTCATACAGCAGGTAGTATCTGCGTTCCCGGATTACTGCGAGTTCGTCGGGTGCCATTGGGTCTCCTCGTGGGTTGTTGCGTCGTCGAAGGCTGCGAGCCATGCGGTGAAGTGGTCGAACAGAAACCACATCACGCCGGGTCCTGGTAGTAGTGGCATTCGTAGTCCCGTTCCCACGGGGGCGGTCCGGCGGGGTTACTGCTGTGCACGATGCTGATGTCCGCGATCCGACCCACGACCAGATACGAGGGCCAGTACTTGTCGTCGCGACTGTTGTACTCGGCCACGGCGTCTTCCTTGGTCTCATACCAACTCGGTTCGGTGTTGTTGCCGTCGCGGGTCCAGATAATGCCCCAGATTTCGGTGCTCATGGCCCCTCCTGGAAGTATTTCCCGAGCGTGCGGCGCAGGCTGGTTTCGTCGCGGGCTTGGATGGTGAACCCTGCCCCTGCATCGCGGTGGGCTTTGCGGGCGGAGGGTGTGGCGTCGTCCCAGGGGGTGACCGTGGCACCAGACTGGCCCGGGTGGATGATGTAGGTGTTCACGCTGCACTCCCTAGGTCGAGCACGCCGTTCTGGAGGCGTGACTTGAGGGTGAGGTCCAGGTAGTCCCGGTTGATGTCGATGCCTACGTACTTGCGTCCAAGGGCCTGTGCTGCGGCACCTGTTGTCCCTGACCCGTTGAAGGGGTCAAGCACGGTTCCGCCTGGTTTACAGCTGGCGAGCACCGCACGCCGCGGGATTTCGAGGGGGAAGGTGGCGAAGTGCGCCCCGGGGAACGGGGTGGTGGCGATCGACCACACATCGCCGGGGTTCTTCCCCTTGGACCCGTCCGCGGTGTAGGCGCGTCCGGTACGGCGGGCACTGCTGCCCGTGTTCAGGGATGCAGCCTTGTTCTTCCCACCGAACACCCGCGACCCGTCGCCAGCGTCGGGGTAGACGAGTTCTTCCCGGATTGGGTCGAGCTCGAACCAGTACCGCGCCGACTTGGCGAACAGGAACAGGTGCTCGTGCCGCGCCGATAGTCGATCCTGTACGGGCTCGGGCATCGCGTTGGGCTTGTGCCAGATCACCTCGTTGCGGAGCGTCCACCCGTCGTCGTCCATGGCGATGGCGGTTCTCCACGGGGTGCCGAGCAGCCGCTTGTTCTTCCCGTACCCGTCGCCAAGGTTCAGCCACAGGGTTCCGTCGTCGGCAAGAACGCGGCGGACCTCACGGAACAGCCGCACGAGGGTGTCGATGTACTCCTGCTGCGTCGCCTCCGCGCCGTATTGTCCTTCTGCCCCGTAGTCCCGGAGACCGTAGTACGGGGGTGAGGTGACCACGCAGTCGATGGAACCGGATGGGAGGGTTGTCACGACGTCGAGGGCGTCCCCGTGGTAGAGGGTGACGAGGTCGTCCTGGTAGTAGGTGTTCACCGGGTCACCGCCTGGATCTCATCCGCACGGGCGTTGAGCTTCGCCTGCACAGTGAAGCCGCTGTACCCCTCGATGCCGCGGAAGGCCCACGCCTCGGAACGGAGGGTGGTTTGTGCGATCCAGGGTGCGGCGGCTTCCACGATTGGTCGGACGAGGGCCCGCACTTCGTCCCTCTCCGTGTCCGACAGGTGATCCCAACGACGCACCGGCTCCGGGGGCACAGCGGTCCACCACGTCTCCCAGTGGGTGCGGGCGGCAGCATTGATAGCGTGTTCGAGGTTCACTTGGTCTCCAAGTCATAGGCGTAGCCGATCAGGTCAGCACGGGTGTACTCATTCCCCGGGATGTCATTCACGAAGTCGCGGAGGGCTTGTGCGGCGATCAACGGGGCCGCGGCATTGACTGCCCGCTCTACCTGCGATGCGAGGTATTCGCGGTGCTCCACGTCGGTCTCGTAGGTGAGCGTGGGCCACGACGGGCCCCAGTGGTTGAACTCAGCGCGGGTCGCCGCTTCGTAAGCGTGTTCGAGGTTCATAGGGTTCTCTCTTTCAGGATGTGCATGAGGTGGCAGAACGTCCCGGACACCGCGTACAGGGAGTGCCCGTGGTAGGCCCGCCACGTACCGTCCGGGCGGTGGGTGATGGTCACGCGGCCTGCCTTGACTGGATGAACCTGCGCCGCGCCGCCTCCTGGGCGACACGAACCCGCTGCACCTGCTGTTGCCGGCGGATACGCTCCTGCCGCTCAGACATGAGACGCAGGAGGGCGGGGTCGGTGATCTCGGGTTCCGGCTCCGGTGCGACCACAGGTGCCACCTGAACGGGCGCAGGCTTCGGTGTGCGGCGTTCCCGCGTGCGGTCACGGTCGGCGTTGTAGCAGACGTAACAGAGGCCCTTACCGCCGTGCCTACGGGCGTCAGGTGCGTAAGCTGCGGGGTCCGCGTGGTTCGGGCGCAACGGGGTGTCGCACTCCTTGCACGCCTCCGGGCGGGTCTCACGCCGGTACGTGGTGAGTCCCTTGTCGTCACGCCAGCACGCCATGCACATGGAGTTCCCACGGTGCACCACGGTCCCTGGTCGTTCTAGGAGCGTCACGGACGTTGGGCGGAGTGGTCGGTGGCAGCCCTTGCATTCGGTGGCTTTCTGCTTCCCGAGGCGGGGTGCGTCTTTGTAGCAGTTGGGGCAGCGCCCGCCGGGGTAGGCGCGGAGGGTTCCTGGTGCGTCTGCTGCGGGTGTTTTGCGGTGGCGGAGTGGTCGGTGGCAGTCGATGCATTCCATGGGGTGTCCTTGAGGGGTGGGGGAGGGGGCCGGGGAAGAGGCCCCCTCCCGGGTTACTTCTTGGGGGTGTGCGGCTGGGCACCGCGATACACATACGGGCGGAACCCGCTGCCGTTGCCGGCTCCTACTGAGCGCGGAACGGGTCGGGAGGGGTGAGCGGGGGCATCACGCAGCTCGCGCAAGGGGGACTCCTTCGATGTGTTCGAGGGCCTGCCGCCCCAGGTACTCCGAGTACGCCGGCGGAATACTTTCCTTGAGGTCTTCCCAGGTCATCCAATCGATGCCCATAGCGTCCTGCCCGTCCTCCAACGAGGTGGCCTTCCCGCCGCGCTTGGAACCGTCTGGTCGGAAAAACTCCCGTGAATCCCAGTGGTCGCCGTACACGCCAACGGGTTGCCCCTGCGCCTTGTGGTCGCACTTGGAACCGATGAGGGGGAGGTTCGACTCGAAGTCGCGGTGCCGGCGGACCCTGAGCCCGAACGACGAACCACACAGGCGGACCGGGTTGATGAGCGGGGCCTGCGGAACGTTCTCGATAATGAAATTGACGTCAGCGGCGATGAGGAGGTCGCGCACCGGGCCGACAAGATCCGGGTGCTTCGCCTTGTTCGCCGTCGCCGTCGAATACGCCTGGCACGGGGGTGAAGCGTGCACAAGGTCGAAGCCCCGCAGGTACTCCACGTCGGTCAGCACCTCGAGCGCGTCCCCCTGCATGAAACGGAAGGGGAAGTCGTCGTGCGGTTCGATGTCGACGCCGGTCACGTGGAAGCCGGCACGGAAATAACCCATAGCGGCACCTCCGGCCCCAGAAAACAAATCGAGTAACTTCAGTGTGGATATCACTGGGTTATATCCGTTCCTTCGATTTTTCCAGTAAGAGTGAGTTCGTAATGGTGGTTAGCGCACAACAGCCGGAATTTCTCAATATGCCGCCTGATATAAGCGATGTTACGTGGATGCCTGTAAGCCATATCTTTGGTTGTCGGAATGTAGTCCACATGGAGCCAGTACCTATTAGTCACGCCACATACAACACATGCACCACCGAGAAGCGCCAACGTGTCTATGCGTTCCTGTCTGGCCTTGTCTACCCAATAGCCAGGGTTTTTCTGGAGACGCTTCCTCGCATACTCCCTCTGTGCATCAGGATTCGCCTCATGCCATCCCTTGATCGTCTTAGACTGGGCCGTCTTGGAGCATGATTTTGAGCAGTACTGCCTGTTGGCATCCGCAGTAGTCAAGACCTCGAACTCTGTGCTGCATAGCCGGCAATTGCGTTTCTGGGGATAGCCACCCCGGGTTCGTTGAGCACAATTCGGTGAGCAGAACTTTTTGGTGCGCCTCTGCGCTTCCACCACGTTCCCGCAGCTCTGGCAGGTAATGGTCAAACTCACGCTGCATCCTTTCTTGATCTGGGTTGTCCCCACCCCTTTTCGAGTTCTAGTTCCGCGTCGATGAGTGCGATGGGCATTTCGGCGGGGACCATGCCCCACTTGCACCGGATGGCGTCGATTTCTTCGGGGGTGTCCCACCCGGTGACGATCAACGCGGCGAGGTCGTTCACGGCACCCGCCCAGGCGTACTCCGAGACGGGCTTGAGGTGTGGGTGATTCACCGGGCACCACCCTGGGCGCGACGGATCGTCTGCGGCTCCTGCGGGGCCTGTACGGGCTCCACAGGGTCAACCGGGGCTTCCTCCGGCACCGGGTGCGACACCTGCCGGGGTGCGACGTCAGCGAGCCCCAGGGAGTCCCACAGCCCGTCAACGGTGAACCCCGGGTACTGCGTCGGCTCCTGCAACTGAAGGACCGTAGACCGGATACCGGAGATGATCGCGACACCGCGTTCCGGCATCTGCACGACCCCGTCCACGTCGTAGGGGAGGGACTTCTCCGTCTTGATCTTGTCGGCCTTGATCGGGGTGGGGCGTCCACGCTCGTCCATCACGGTCACGGGCTCGAGTCGGGCCGTCAGTAGCGCGGGGCCCTTGTGGGCGAGGATGGCCTTGACGGCACGCTGCCAGTCCTTCTTGCCCTTGTTCCAAAGGTCCATGCTGATCTGCCCGCGGTTGCGTTCCCGGTTGTTGGCGATGTTCTGGAGGTCGTCGGTGACCATGTCCCAAAGCCGGGTCATAGAGTCCACGACAAGGAGGGTGGGGAGTTCGCCCTGGGGTTCGTTGGCGATCTCGGTGAGGGTGTTGACGATGCCCTTCACTGTGCCGTCGTGGTAGACGATCTCAAAGTTCGCGCCGGGGATAGCACCGTAGGCGTCGGGGTCGGTCTCACCGATGGAGACCCAGAGTGTGCGCCCAATCTTGGGGGAGGCGGACGCGACGGCGCAGGTCCAGGACTTGCCGGCCTTCTCTGCGCCTGCGATGAGGAGTGCGGGCCAGGATGGCTTGGCGGTGGGCTTACGGGTGACGAGGGGCATTACGCGGTCTCCTTGAGGGTGTTGTAAAGGTCGAGGGGTGCCTTCTGAAGCGGGGGCCTCAGCATCTTCTTGCGGGCGTTGGTGTTCTTGTACGTCTCGTACGCGGCGAGGAACTGCTCATACGCCCACAGGATCTCCTTGCGGGAGGTGCAGAGCGGGTGGCAGTCGACACCGTCCGCGCGGATGTGCACCACGGCGGCGTACTCGATGACGGGCATGAGCTTGTCTTTGCCGGCGGCGTCGATGTACTTGTCAGCCATGGCGTAAGCGGCGACCTGGAGGCTCGTGTCCCCGTAGACGGAGCGCGAGGTCTTCAAATCGAACATCGTCGGCTTGCCGCCGTTGATGAACCGGGACGTTGCAACTAAGTCAAAGGTTCCCGCATAACGGGGGTCCCTCGAGAACACTGGTCGCTCCACCAACATGGGCTTCACCTCCCACTCGTCCAACCAGTCCGCGTAGTGCTGGATCTCGGCGGCGAACTTGGAGGCGTCAACCTCACCCGTCGTCGCCAAAGCCTCACCCGCGTTGTGGATGTCGGTTCCACGGGCCGCAGCGGTGTCCCGCGTCTTCTCCGGGGCCTTGGCGACCTCACGCACGAAGTTGGGGTCCGCGGGGTTGAGAGTGTGGAAGTTGTCCCGCACATACTCGGCTGCCTGCTTGGCGTACCAACCTGGGAGGGCGTTCTTCGGCACGCCGCCACCGATGATCGTGGTCACCCCCGGGACACGCTTACCGTCCAGTTGATAGGCGTGCTTGACGGGGTCGAAAGTCAAAGGCGTTGTCATGCTGCTCTCCTTTGTCCCCAGCCGTGGTCGCTCAACCATTGGCGGGTGTCGTATTCGTAAGCGTCTGCGGCATCATCCGTGGGGAACTCGCCTGCAAGGGGCCAGGTTTCGATCAGGATGTAAAGCCCCGTTGGGTCGAGCCTCTGGGAACCGAGGTCAATGGACACGAGGTCTCTGATGAGATCCATCGGCCTGTAGTTCCCGGTGGTGTCTGCCTCGTGGCATTGGGTGGCGATGTGGTGAACGACGACATCCCGTGCCCTGTCGATCTCCCACTTCTCTGGTGGGTTCGGTGGTGGTTCCGTCGCATCAAACGGGCGGACCTCAAGGCGGTGCACCACGGGGGTGAACCAACGCGCACGGTGCTTCCATGTATCGGGTGCTCCGGGCATCAGGCTGCCTTCCGTCGTGTTTCGGCTTGCTTCTCGTGTTTGCCCTGCTCGAACGCGATGTCGAACCGCTTAGCGCAGGCTTTGCGGCGGTCGTCGTCCATGTCGTCTGCGATGCCCCCGGGGTGGTACGGGTTCTCATGGATCACATCGAGCAGCGCGCACCACTTCTTGCGGGCTTCGGGGGTCCACTCGTGTGGGTCGCAAAGCTCAACGGCTTTGCCCCACCACATGCGGCCCGCGACCCTGCCCAGGTCTTCGGCTTCCTCAAGGTCGTGCACGAACCGGGGGGTCGGCTGCGTCGTGGTCATTGGTTCGCTCCTAGCGGGGGTGTGCTGATCGTGGCGAGAGTCGCATGCACCTGGGCCAGCGCCGCAACTTCACGAGCCCTGGGGTCTGTCAGGTTCGAGCGCTTGGACGTCAAGAAGTTGAGCCAGTATTCGGCCTTTTCGTAGTGCTGTTCGGGGGTCATGGGTTTGCCTTTCGTCGGTGCTCCTCCACGGGGCACATTGGGTTCCTGCGGGTGAAGGTCTTGACCATCCGCCCAACGTCACGGTGATCAGACCAGCAAGCACAACGGGTCACTGTTCCTCCTGGGGGGTTCGTGCGAGGTGCAGGACGCACCCGGTGATAGCGGCCAGGGTGAGGGTTACGGGTGATCCACCAGGCAACACGTCGATCACGCCGAGAACGGTGATCAGGGTTTCCAACGGTCACCCCCAATCCAGTTCATCAGACCCTTGACGCCCCAGCCGACCAACAGCCAGCTGGCGAGGAATAACAGGTTGAAATTGTTCACGATGCCCTCCTAGGCGGCGTGGTAGGTGTTGCGGTTCTCCCACTCGGTGATCGCGGACGACGGGATGCGCCACTCTTTGCCGGTCTTGATCGCACGGATACCACCAGCCTTCGGGCCGATACGGCACCACTGACGGATGATGTGCGGGGAAAACGACGTCATCTCCGCGAACTGATCAACGGTGAAGTACATCGGGCTCACGCGGCGACTCCTTCCGCAACCGACTTCGTGAAATGCTGCGCCACATCCAGACGCCCACGCTTGTGGAAGTACGAATGCGCCGAATGCAACGACCGGAGCCCCAGCCGCTTCACAATGTTCTCCGGGTGCTCACCCATGCGGATCAGGAACTCAACGTCCTCAAGGCGGTCACGGAACATCTGGTCGCACTTCGCGGCGCGGAGTTCAACAAGGTTGTTACGGCTCACCGGGGGGTCCTTTCGTTGTGGTGTGCGATGGCGAGGAAACCAGCTTGGGTGGGCCGGCGTCCCTGGGGGTGGGTGTCGCGGATGTCGTGGGCGATATCCGCGAGGTGGTAGTTCGCGGGGTTGAGCCCGCACTGTGTGAGACGGAACGCGACGTCGTTATTCATGACGACTCCTATATCGGGGGTGGGTGTTCACCAGTACGGGACTGGTCTTCCGCCTCAGCGGGTTTGGATGGGCTGAGCCCAGTGCCCCGCCGTGCCTGTGATGCACGGGTGACCGCCGTTGCGGGTTCGGGGCGTGGCAGTTTGTCTCGATCTCCCCTTCTTCGGGGAACCCTGCCAACGGTCCATATGGAGTTCTCAAACAACCGCCCGTTCCCTACTTCGCCGCCAGGCTTTTCGTTTCGAGCCAACCCGTCCGGTTCCTTGCGGTGCCTTGTGGGTCGTTGTGTGTCCATAGTGCATGGTTTTTCAACCAGACACCACACTGCGGGGGACATGTGACGAACTGTTACACGTCCAACTTGCGGAGCGTGAACAGCTCCTTGACCGGCTTCTCCAACGCAGTAGCGATCCGCTGCGCAACCTCCACCGAGCACCGGATGCGGGCACCGGACTCGAGGTTCCCGATCGTCCCCGTCGACACCCCGGCGACCTTCGCCAACCGGGCCTGAGTCATGTTCGCGAACCCGCGCACCGTGTACAGGGCGTCAGCGTCGCACTCGATCACCCAGTGACCTGCGGGGCGTCCACGCTTGGCCCGGGTCTCGTGCTTCGGAGCTGCCGGCTTGCGGGTTCGGCGGGTGCGGGTGGCGGTGGCAGTCATGTCATTCCCTTTCGTGAAGTGGTGTTTGGAGCATAAACCAGTGAGCACACAAACTCACGTATCCCCACGAAAAATGACGCATCGACCTGCACTGATGACCTCGGGACCAACTTTATTGTGAGTGCGATCCTCACATTTCGGTTGGCCTAAGCTCAGCCCTGGGCGATGCTCATCTCACCAAGCACCAGCAACCGAAGGTCAGGTGATGGGCAATGCGCAGCATCCCGCCCCCATAGCTACAGGCACCACCCAAGCCACCCGCACCACCCACCCAAAAGGACACGAAATGGCACGCAGAGAACTCCCCCAGGAATGGCGAACGCTGATGGACCAGAAGGGCCTCTCCTCGGTCCGCCGGCTCGCCGAGAAGACCGGCCTCCAACACACCACGATCCTCCAACTCATCCACGGCTCCGTGCACCAGCCCAAGCGGGTGACGATGGAGAAGGTTGCTGAGGCGTTGGACGTCCCGCTGTCCACGATCGAGCGGATGTCGGGTTACACCGCGGACACCACCGAACCGTGGCAGCCCCCCACCCACTCCGGGCACCTCACCCTCGAGGAACGCGCCGCACTGGACCAACTCATCCGCATCATGACCGCCGACCGGCTCCCCAAAGGCCGGCAAGCCCCGCAGCGCCCCTCAAACGTCCACCGCCTACACCCGGAGCGTGACCGCCTCGACGTCGCCGCAGACAATCACCAGGGCCCCGATGAGGGCGCACTGTTCGAGGACTGGGTTGCCGAACTGGACGAGGAGGACGACCGATGACCCGCCTCATGTACGGGGCCATCTGGGGTGCGTCCTGGGCGATCTCATGGTTCTGATGGTGGATGGTGTGAAAACCGTATTAATGCCACTACATGTAACGTCCTGGTGTTACGGACGTAAACGTTTACCCCGTCCGCCACCTGGGGTACATGTGTACGAATGCAGACCCCCCACCTGCCACTGGCAACCCCCGACCCCTGGTACATCGCCGAACGCCTCGGCCTCACCATCCACGACCAGCACTTCAACGACGCCCGCGGCTACGCCTACGGCCCCCACGACGTGTTCCTATGCAAAACCCTCGACTGGTACGGGCGGCGATGCACGCTCTTCCACGAGGTCGTGCACGTAGCCTTCGGGCACGTCGGGCACCAAGACCCCATCACCGAACTCCACGTCCGCTACACCGTCGCCCGTGACCTCATCCCCTGGCCCAACCTCATGCACGTCGCACGACCAGGACCAGCCGCAGCCATCGCCCGCGACCTGGACGTCACCCCCGCCGTCCTCCGCGACCGCATCGACGCAGCCACCCCCACTGAACTCCGGGAGCTGCGCAAAGCCCGCCGCAGACACAAAGCCGCCTAACCCACGAAAGGAGCAGACATGCACATAGAGGACATGCACAAGCGGAAGGACGGCACCCTCAAGCCCACGCACGGCAAGGGCAAGCGGTGGCGAGTCGTCTACACCGAAGGGGCCGCACGGCGTAGCAGGTCGTTCCGCACCCAGGACGAGGCGCGGGCGTTCATGGTCGCCACAGAGCACAAGCAGCGGTCCGGGGAGTACGTGCCCACTCGGAACCGGAAGGCTCTCGTGTCGGACCTGCTGCCCGCATGGGAGGCCTCGCTCATCCGACTCAAGCCGTCCACGCTGCGGGAAGTGCAGTACACGATCAACGACAGGCTCATCCCCAAATGGGGGCACCAGCAAGTCGGTGCGATCACCCGCCAAGACGTTCAGGCGTGGGTGTACGAGCTTCACAACAGTGGACTGGCCCCACGGACCGTGGACACCACATACGGGCGTCTACGGGCGTTCTACGGGTGGTGCGTGAATGAAGGGCACGCGCCGGCAACCCCCTGCCGGAACATCACCCTCCCCCGCGGGCACAGCAGGGAGCGGATCTACCTCACCCCCGATGAGGTGCGTTCCCTGCTCGAGCACGTCCACCCCCACCACAGGCTGCTCGTCGAAATGCTGGTGACGACAGGGCTCCGCTTCGGTGAGGCATCGGAGCTGCGGGTGAAGGATCTCGACTTGCCCCGTAGACGGGCCGCTGTGGACCGTTCGTACACGAGGGGGACCGTGACCCTGCCGAAGACGCATCGTCGGCGCACGGTGCCGCTGACGGCTTCCCTGGTGGATGGTTTGGCGGAGCGCACCGAGGGCAAGGTGCGGAACGCTCTCGTGTTCACCAACGAAAGCGGCACAAGGTTGGATGTGAACAACTGGCGGAAACGGATCTTCACCCCAGCGGCCCGGGAGGCAGGGTTGCCAGACGGGTTGCGGGTGCACGACCTCCGTCACGCAGCGGCGGCGTTGCTCATCCGATCAGGCGCGTCGGTGAAGGCATTGCAGACGATGCTGGGTCACGCGGACGCCAAGATCACGCTCATGACCTACTCATCCATGTACTCCGATGAGCTGGACGACCTCAGCGAACGCATGTCGGAAATGCTCGACGACTCGTCATGACACACCGACAACACACAGAATGACCATCACGCATAGTCAAGTGCCGTATACCGCCACGTCAACAACGTGGAGGTCCGGTGTATCAACCGGAAACCGGGCGTCGGAAAACACCCTAGTCAGAGGCCCATTTCCCGGGGTGACTAGGCGAAACGGCTCCTGACCGCCGAGTAGCGTATAGGGCTGTGTGTTGGTTTATGAACCGGCGCGTAGGGGCGCAACACACATTTGGAACACATTTCCTGGCACATCCGGCGGCCCCGTACCGCTGTCGGTTGCGTTCGCTAACCTGGGATCACCCGAACCGAAAGGACGCGCCATGCGTCGTTACCTCACACTCCCGGCGGTGCTCCTGTTGACCGCGTGCGGCACCGCTGTCCCCACCTCCGCACCCGAGCCCACAACGGTCGCGGAACCCTCCCCCACGACAACGCAGGACCCCACCCCGGAGCCCGCACCCGAACCCGTCGCACCCCCGCAGCCCGCAACCCCGATCCCGGACAGTTCACCCGCACCCACGGACGCGCCCCCGCTGCTGGACACCACGGCGGTCGTGCGGAACCTCTCCACGATTGACCCGGAGATCGCCTACGCCCACGGGCTCCTCCCCACCGCCTACTACCCGCTCGTGCACAACCCCGCCCTGTACTGCTCGGTTGAGGACATCACCGTGTGCGGCACCGAGAACGAGATCATGGCCGCGTTCTCCGAGTGGGTCACCCCGGAGTTGGACGCGATCCAAGAGGAGAACGAAGCACGCATGGCAGACGAATACGGCATCCCCGCACCCGCGGAAACCCCCACCACGGTGGACGACTTCGACCCCGAAGACCCCACAACCTGGCAAGGCGTAGACGAGAACGGCAACAACTGGGCCGCGATCCCCCCGCCCCCGCCTCATGTGACGTACAATGGTGAATAAACCGAACCCCAAAGAGAGGGAAGCTATGACACACGCAGAGGGCAAGATCCAAGAACTTATGGTCCGCAACGCCAACGAAACCACGTCGCGCATCCTCCGCGCATTCGCGGACAAAACCACCATCACCATCCCCGAAGACGCACCCGTGTCCCAGGACTACCGTGACGGCGTGCAAGCAGGCGTTGACGCAGTCCTGCGGAGCCTCCGCGAACTCGCAGACGGCCTGGGCAAGTAACTCCGGGTACGAGAAAAACGCCCCCGAAGAGCCGAAGCTCAACGGGGGCGTTCTCGTGTCCGATGGGGACTGTCCGGGGGGACTGGTAGACGCTAACAGATCAGCGGATGCGGACCCACACCCAACGGGCGAAGACCACACCAGCGATGGTGAAGTACGTCAGACGACGTGCCATGGTGGAACTCCTCTCAGGCGTCGTGGATGACGGGGGTCACGGCGTGGGCGGTCGCCTCAGCGGCAGCGGCCTTAGCCTCAAGATCAGGGGCAGGCACCGAGACCACACGCTCAACGGTCGCGTACTGGTCAGTCGGGGTGGCCTTCGCCTTCGCGTACACGGCACCAGTCGTCAGACCGGAGGTGGCGAGGACGGCGAGGATCGCGGTAGCGGCGGTCTCCGCGTCGAAGATCCCCACCAGGAAGCACCCGATGAGCACAGCCACCGCGAACAGCGGGGGGAGCAGCGACACGAGGGTCGCGGCGATCGTGACCCGTCCCGCAGTGTGACCGTCAGGGGTGGTGATAGTGGACGCCGCCATTAGGCTGCCTCGCTCTCAGTGTCGGTGGGGATGTTCAGTGCGGCGGCGATCTTCACGACCAGCTCACCGATCGCCTCAAGCTCCTTGCCCTGGGCGACGACCTGCCGGCGGACCTTCTCGACACGGTCGTAGTTCCACGCGACCTGTGACGCCTCGTTGGAGACGGTGCCGCGTTCCTTGCCGAGCCCCTGGAGCGGGACCTCGTAGTTCATGACCGCTGCGGGGACGTTGTCGAGGCCGGTGCGGATCTTGCTGATGTGCCAGGTGAGGTAGTCGCCGAGCTTGTCGCCGCCGCCGAGGTCGGCGTTTTTCACTTCCTCGCGGATGACGGCGCGTAGTTCGTCCTTGGTTGCCATGCTGAGCCAGTCCTTTTTGGTGGTTGCGCCTTCGCCTGCGCCGGTTCCTTGTGGGACGACGACGGGGACGGTGCCTGTGATGGTGGTGATGCTGGTGTAGGGCTCGGTGATGTACGGGCCCGGGTGGATGCGCCCGTATGTGGGGGAGGCGTAGTTGGGGTTGGCGGGCATCGCCTCAAAGTGGAGGTGATCCCCGGACGTCGCGGCCCCTGTGTTCCCGGTCTCACCGACGATCTCGCCGTAACCGACACGGTCACCCGGGTTCAGGTGTGTCGACCACATGTGCGAGTAGGTGGTGATCAGCCCGTCGTCGTGTTGGATGACGACGATGATCCCGCCGAACGCAAGGTCGAAGAACCACCGTTGCGCCCACCCGTTGGCCCCGCCTGGGAGTTTGTGGCACCAGTCCGCCCACAGGACGGTGCCGGGTGCCCGTGACACCGCGTAGGTCCCAGTCCACGCCCCGTAGTCTCTTCCGGTGTGTCCGCCGGAGGGGTTGAAGCCGCCAGGGTGGGAACCGAACTCCTGAGTAATCGGGGTCCCTGTGGGGACGGGTGACATGCCCACGCCGCCCCCTCTCGCCAAGATGTCTAGCCTGTTGAGGTCCCACCTGCCGGGGCAGAGTGTGGACGTGAACTCACGGTGCGCCCGCAGCGGGACGTCGCCGTAGAGGGTGCGGAGCCACCGAATGAGGGACGCTGCTGCGGCGTAGTCGCCGGGGGTCGCCTCGGGGCGCATCTCGATTCCGATGGTTTCGAGGTTCGTCGCCCATGAGCCTGCGTGCCACGCTGTGTCGTTGGGGGAAACGATGCAGTGCCACCGCCCGTCCGACACCACGAAGTGCGCCGAGGTCCCGTCATTAGGGTCCGCCGGCTGTTTGGCGGGGTTGCAGAAGAAGTCCACGACGTTGTCGTGCCTCTGCCCGTCGACGCCCCAGTGGTGGCCCACGATCGCTTTCACGGTGCGGCCTTGCCTGCCCGGGGTCCACTTCACGGCTGTCCGTGATTCGTCGATAATCACGTAGCCTCCTCGAACTTCGGCATGATTGGTGGTTGGTCCTGTGTGCGGACGAGGTCCCAGTTGGCGACGATGTGGTGCGCCCACCAGTCCGTGACCCGGGAGATGTAGACGCGGAGCGTGAAGATCGTGTTGTCCTGTTCCCGGACTTTGCCTTCGAGCATGTCCCCGCGTTGGGTTTCTCTCGTGAGTCGATCCTCGAGCTTCCCGATGCGTTCGCCCATGCGGGTTAGTTCGGTCCGCAGCTCTGTGGCGAGGGCCAGGGACATGGTTTGTGACTTCTCGGCAACGGCAATGTCGGCGTCGCGGCGTTCAACGGGTGCCTTCCGCCAGGCGATGACACCTGTGATGACGCCGCCGATGCCGGTGGAACCGAGGAGGATCGCGAGGACACCCCCGGTGCCGATCGCTTCGATGATGTTGATGATGGATTGCGTGGTGTTGAGTAGCATTACCCGCCACCCCCGCATTCACGTTCGGTGCGGATCTCCTCCGCCCTGGGCCTCGTATCCCTTTCAATGCGTGCGACGACGACGACCCTTGCGAGGGCGATGAGGGAGAGGATCAGGGGGATGTACCAGGACAGTGTGGTTGTGGGGGAACGGTCCCACGCCATGTACGCGAACCCTCCCCAGCCCCCGGAAATGAAGAGCCACCCGATTTGCTCGAGGGTCCAGCCGATCGACACGACCCGGCCCTTCCAATAGAGCCCCAGGGTGGCGATGATCCCGCCGGCCCCGAGCATCACAGCCATGCCGAGGGACAGGATCGCGGGGAGCCTGTCCAGGGTCCGGGAGGGTTCGTACCCGGGGAGCAGCGGTGTGATGAGCACGAGGAACGCGACGGGCACGGTGAGGAGCGCCGCGAGCCCGGTGTCTGCGGTGTGGATTTCGAGGCGGTCCACCGCTGTTGGTGGGTTGTGCCGTGGTCTTGGGACGTGTGCGGGCATGCGGCCCCTCCTAGGGGTTGAGGTTTGCGGGGTCCCCGCCGACGTGTTCGTAGCGTTGTGCGACTTGCTCGGCTTGGGCGATGAGGTCCCGGTATTGGTTGGGGAGCCTGACGAGTTCCGCCCGCCGTGCGATTTCCGCGGACAGCGCCCCGTGCTGGGATTGGAGTTCGTCGTCACTGAGTTGTGTGAGGTCAGTAGTCGGCATGGAACACTCCGAGTCTTGGTGTGGTGAGCATCATTTCGGTGGCTGTGAACCCCGTCGTCGTGCCCTGCACGGCAAGCCTGGCCCCGGTGGTGGAGACGTTGCTGATGGACGCGTTGGCGGAGGTGATCTGCCCGGCGGCACCGGAGCGGATCTGGATCGCGTCCATCGTCGTCACGTGCTGGATGAACGACGGTGCCACCCGCATGTCGAAGCGGGGGGCCATCATCCCGGAGGTGGAGCCGCCGTGGACGAGTTCCCCGGAGGTGATGGGGTAGCAGTACCGGGACACCCGGAGGCGTTCCTCCCGCACCGAGGGCACCACCAGGGGGCCGCGTTCGGGGGCGTTGAGCCCCATCACGAGCTGCACGAGGGCGATCTGGTACAGGCCCGCAGCCCCGGGGTCCTTGAACACGGTCACCGGCATGTCGGTGGTGGTGATGTCCCCGGTGTACACCTCGAGGTGGAGCACGTCCGGGTTGACCCCACCCTTGGTGTTGAGGGTCCCGCGGACCCCGGCGCACTCGACGGTGAACGATCCGCCAGCTGGGCCGAAGGCGACGACGGAGAGCATGTGCAGTCCGCGGGCGTAGCGCACACCGTTCTCCACGGTCTGCGTGACGTTCATGGTCCCGGGTGCGGTGACGTTCACGTTCATGCACGTCACCCCGCGCACCCATTTGTCGGTGGTGGAACCCGTGGGAGTGGTGCCCTTCGCCACCGTGCCCGTCGCGGTGCCGCCGCCGATCTTCCACCGGGTTGCGGCGTAGGGCACGGACGGCAGTGCTGCGAGGTCCACGCTGTCGGCGTAGTCCCAGAGTTGGAACGCCCCGTTCATGAGGGCGTTGCGGTTGTGAGTGGTCGTCACGCGGCCAACTCCTTCTCGTAGTGGTCGGTGGTTTCCATGAGCCCGATACCGGACATCGCGATCGGGATCACACCCTGCGTTGCGGTGTATCCACCGTCCTCCACGGACCACACGGTTTTGAACGTCTCGTCCAGCAGTGCACCCGCGTCAGGGGCGAGGACCGCCGTCACGATCGGCAGGGACATGGCGTAGTGCTCCGGGTACTGGTCGAGCTTCCACTTCAACAGTTCCCCGGCACCCTGTGCGTCGTAGTAGGAACCGAACGCCCGGGACTCCCCGTCGTACAGGTAGGAGTTGAAACGGATGTACCCGGTGAGGCAGATCCGCCCGTCGTAGTTGGGGGCGAAGTTCGGCGACGACGCCGCCGGGGCGTTGATCAGTCCCACCCACCCCTCGTAGGCGGTGCGGAGCGCGGCGAGGTCGTACCCGGTTTCATACAGGGCTGTGAGCCCGTACTCGAGCTGGTCGGTGCCCACGGTCCCGTTGGCCGGGTTCAGGGCGTCGCCCTGCCGGTGGAACTGGTTGTCGTTGAAATCAAGGCTGGACTGGTTCGTCCAGTTGGTGATGACACGGCCCGCTGCGATCCCGTCCGCGTGACCCTTCGTGTGGAAGTAGTCGTACCCCTGGGTCACGATCGGTGCCATGAAGTCCCGTGCCGGGGTCGCCAGGGTCCGCCACTGCTCGTCCCCGGTGATGTCGGAGAGCTGGTACAGGAACTTGCAGGCGGTCAGGTTCCACCCGGTCGCCGTGCACCGGAACACGTCACCCGAAGTGATCCGGTCCCCGATGACGACGGTGCCGGCGGGCACATCGATCACGTTCACCCCGTAAAGCGACATGTACTTCGGGTTCGGGTCAATCATGGTGCGCAGGAACTCGCCGATGCGGAGGGCACCTGCCATCCATTCCCCGGCCCCGTACACCTTGTACGCCTTGAGCAGCCCGATCCCCGCCTGAGCAGCCGACAGGGTCCCGCAGGACGTGTCGTTCAGCGCCAGCGGGATGCCACCGTAGCGGGCTTGTGTCTGGTCCTTGCACTGCATGGACAGGAGGTAGGAGGCGAGGTGATCTACCAGCGGGCGGACGTCGGACGCCTTGTGCGGGTAGTGGGTCGCGTACAGGGCGAGGAACTGCAACGACAGCGACGCGGAGGTGCTGTTCACGTCTTCGTCCCCGGTGAACCTGTCCGTGATGTACGGGGTCTCCAACGTGGGCTTCTTCAACCGGATACGGCGCACCGACCCGGCAGGGAACTTGTCCCCGCGGGCGTTCCACACCTCGGCGCGCATCCACGACGCCACATAGTCAGCCCACGACTCCCGGCGTTCACGGGCCACCCCGCCACCATCACCGCCACTGGTGGACGTGTTCTTCCCCATGCCGGGGGTGATCACGTCCACGGCCCGGTGGGTGGTCACGGACGCGGACCACAGCACCGTGGGGTGCCCGGACGCGGAGATCGTCACCGTCAGGTCATAAGACCAACCCCTAATGTGGTGGCCCTCCTGCGTGACCCACCCGTTCGCCCTCGCGTCAGGGACATGGAAGTCGTTCACATCCTGGGCAGGGAGTTGCTGCCCGTCCCGCAGAGTCTCCCCCGTGGGCTTGTGCGTGATCACGTCCACGGGCAGGTTCACCGTCGCCGTCACGGCAAGGTTCGTCGACGCCCCGTAATACTGGAAGCCCTCCGCGAACTCAAGCCGTGCCACGGGCACGGCAGTGGTATAGGTCATGTGTTCTCCTGGTCTGGTGTTAAAGTTTGGGCATGCACACGACCCCGCGCCATGACATCCGTTCCGCCGCCACTGAACTTGAGGAGTGCGCGGCGGTGTTGCGGGGCGCGAACGACCCCGAGATGATCCGTGAAGTCCTGGATCGCCTCGGGGTCGTCACTACTGCGTTGCGCTCTACCTAGACGGCGGTCCCGGGCAGGGTCGCGGGCCACGTGTCCGCGCAGATGAAGTTGATGTACCCGCCGTACTGTTTCGACGTGAGCATGTTCAGGAACCGCATGTTCCCCGAGAAGTACGAGACCATGCAACGGGTAGTGTCGTTGTCGTCCATGACCACACCGTTGCGCCAGTTCGCCCCAGAGATCGACTGCGGCTGAAACCCCACAGGCAGCGCGTACACAGTGACATTGCCCGCGGTGGTCGTCACGACCTGGTTGAACATCATGTGCACCTCGTCGCCCTTACGGCGCATGAACACGTTGCCGGTGACACCTGCGGGGGGAGTGACCTTCCGCCACCCCGTGTCCTTCACCACCGTCGCCAGCGGCTCCGTGGTCACAGGGCGCACGATCGCCCCCGCAATAGCCTCGTAGCCGGCGGAGTTGAAGTGGATGCCGTCCGTAGTCAGCGACGGGATCAGGGTCTCGTCGTCGGTGGACACCACGGCCACGTAGTCGAAAGCGTCCCGCACCCGCCCCGGGCGGGTCTTGAGCCATGTGTTGTACTCCCTGCGGGTGGTTTCCCGCCCGTCCGTCACCGCGTCACGGGGTGTGATCGTGGTGGCGTACTGGGTGGCGGACACCTTGTCCGCCATGATGTCCGAGACCACACCGAAACGTCGTTGAAGCTCAGCAGTGGAGGGGGCTGCGGAGTCGAATACGTCGTTGTTGCCCATGGACATGAGCACGGAGTCCGGGCGGTCCAGGTCTTTCCACACGTTCCACTTGAAGTGCTCCGGGTTGGCCTCCCAATCCCCCATGAAGTCACCGGACGCCGCGTAGTGCACGGGCAGCGCCCCGACCTTCCGTGCGTGCACGGACAGTGTGGAGTCGAACACGGGGCGGGTGGCCCCGGACCCGACGCTGATGGAATCCCCGTAGACGGCGATGACGGGGGTCGTGGCGGGGGTCTCCGCTTCGAGCCACACGAAGAACGGGACGTGCCCGGCGGACTCGAGTGTACCCGGGGTGGCGACGGTGTAATCGCCGGGGGTCGCGGTCCTGTATCCGAAGCCGCCCAGGGCGAACGGTGCCGCTGCGGCGGTGTACCCGAAGGATAGGAGCTTGGACTTGTTCCCGCCGATGTCCTCGGAGATCCAGGGGGACACCCATTCGGTTCCGTCAGAGGGGAGTGTGAACGCCCCGGAGACGGTCTTGAAGTTCGCCCCGGTGCCGTTGCCGGTGTGGTCCGCGATGGCGACACCCGTGAAGTCAGCTCCGCCGCGGGTGGTGCCGAACCTCGGGTTGATGTTCTGGATGTGCACCCGGAACCGCCCGATCGGGGCGTTGTACTGGACCGGCACACGCCACGACGCCGTGGCCCAGGCGTCCGCGACGGACTGCCCGAGAGACTGCGCCAACGGGATGCGCTTGAACCCCGACCCAGTGCCGGACCCGGAGGCGGTGCCCCCGCCCAGGAGGTCCTTCCACGCGGACCACCCTGCGGTGAGCTTCAGGCGGATGAGGATCGTGGGCTTCGAGGCGTAGAACACCTGGAGCGCCGAGGACGACCCGAACGGGATGTGCTCGATCACGCCGGACGTCGGGAGCCCGAGCCCTTGCGCCGTCGTGTTGCTGACGATGTCGTAGCGGCCCGGGCGCACGATGTCATCAATCGTGTTCCTCGTGCCCATGTACGGGGTGCCTGTCGCCCCCCACGCAGTCCACCCACCCGACACCTGGGTCCGCAGGTACACGGCACGGTCCGCGGTCGTGTACCGCTGGATCACCAGTGACTCGTAAGGGAACACCTCGAAGATGCCACTGGACTGCCCCGGGATTCCCAGTGTCGTCGCGGTGGAGCCTGAGTTGATCCACCAGACACCAGCGGTGGTAAGCGTGTCCAGGTTCGAGGACGTGGAGAGCGCCTTCTTCAGGTGCAGTCCCTCTCGGTGCCACTCCGACCACGCCGCGGTCTTAATCCGGGACCACGCGACCACGCCGGACGCCTGGAGCGTCTGATAGGTCTGGATGATCGAGGTCCCCACGTTGGCGACGACTAGTGCGCCGGCCTGGTTCGTGGGTGCGTGCTGCGTCGTGACGTTCGTGGGGGAGGTGGGCATCGGGTGCACGCCGATGGTGGTGACGGTGTCGAAGTCCGTGGATGCGGACAGTGCGGGGCGGCTGTACTTTTCCGCGCCGATCTTCCCGTTCACGAAACCGGGGATCGTGTCGGCAATGTACTTCGTGCCGTTCTCGAACACGGTGCCGTCAAGGGTGGACCCCGCGCCGATGTAGCCGATCCCGTCCGCGTTTGTTTTAGCCACAAGGGCCATACTGTGCTCCTAAACTCTGGTGGGGTCGGTTTCCATGGTGGTGACCGTCGCGCCCGTGTACTTGGTTTCGAGGGCGGCGACCGTGAGCCCGCCGTGCCACTGCTCGAACTCGTCCAGGCGGAGCGAGCCGATGACGACAGAGGTCACGAGCAACTTCAATGACATCGTATGTTCCCCGGCGGACAGGCCGTGGGAGATCCCGATGATCACGCCCGTGATCTTCACACCCGTCCGCACCGGGTCATCAATCGTGACCTTGTCCCCGAGCTGCAACCGTGCGTCCGGGATCACGTCGATGGACTCGATCACCGGGTGTGGGGCGTTCGTCTGGCCCGCGATCCACTGCCCGAGGGCTTCAACCTCCGCGACGTCCTGCACGAACCAGGACACGTCGTGCTCAAGCTCAGCGGCCCAGAACGGGCCCGAACCCGTCACGTACTCCTGGTCCGTCCACGTGATCACACCCATGCACCGGAGCAGGGGGAGCCCCCGGTCACGGTACGTGGCCTTCAACTCCGAACCCTCTTCCGCACGGGTCGCCGTGACCACACGGTCAACACCTGTCGGCAGGGACGTTATCGTCGTCTGAGCGCGCCACGAGTTCACACCCACACGCGCCAACGAATACGACCACACAGCCAACGGGGAATCCCCGTTCATGATCGACAGTTCGTCACCGTCAGCGTCGAGACCCTTGAACCCGATCCACGAACCTTGCCCGCTGTTCGCCGTCGCCGCACCCCAACCACCCAGCACCGGGAACGCAGTGGAGTCCACCGCGATCCAGTCCTGATCCGTGGGCGGGCTGATCCACTCGTCCAGGGAGTCCCCGGCCTCAAGCTCGTCCTTGGACCCCTCGTAACAGATCAGGCGGGACGACTTCGCCGTCGACGTCGCCGCCTGCCGGTACTTCACCGTCACCTTCCGGCGGACGTCCTGCCCGTCCATGCGGAACGTCACCCCCAGCAGGTCATCCGCCGCAGTCAGTGTGCGCACCACGGTGCCGGCGGTGAACTCGTGGCGGTTGCGCCACCGGAACACCCCGTCCTCATCAATCCAGAACGCCGCGCACTCCGCCTCAGACTGTGCCTTGAGGATGTCCACGGCCTTCTCGGATGCGATCGCGGGGACCGCTTCGATCCGGTGGAGACCGTCCTTCGTGCCGATCACCGCGGTACGGACGAACCGGGCCGCTGCGGGGGTGGTGGAAGTCCCGGAGACCTGCACCCCACCCAACGGGGCACCTTCGGGGGCGTAGACACGCACCAGTGTGGGTGCGCCCTCGAGCCACGTCGACGTCGTGTACACCACGGACGCGGTCACCCCGGTGTTCGTGGTGATCTTCAACGTGTACGACCCAGGGGAGCCGTTGTAAGACACGGTCAGGGTCGCGGTCTCCCACGCCCCAGCCGTCGCGCCGGTCATCGTCAGCCGGGTCACGACGTTCCCGCCGCTGTCCATCGTCTGCGCCGCCAGGTCACGCCCCGACGTCACAGACAGACGCATCTCATACGCCTGGTTATACTTCGTCGCCACATACGCCGACGTCGACTGCGCAGCCGGGGCCATGAGCGTGATGTTCAACGGGCGGGCAGACGTGATCTTCCCGTCCCACCCCGAGAAGTCAGGGGCGTAATCGGCGAGACCACGGTGGAACGCGCACCCCCACGCAGTCGTCGTCCACCACGGCTGATACTTGTTCCACCCCCCGACATCATCGGAACGGTAGGACGCCATCAGGTCGCCCTTCTCCGGCCACGTCGCACCCATCAGCGGGGCGGACACGATGCAATACCCGTCCATCGACGGGGTCGCGTAGAACCCGGACGCCCGAGCGCACACGTCAGTGATGTAAGAGGGGATGATGCCGATCATCCGGCGGTGCTGATCATTCGTCGTCGTCAACGGCGGCATCACAGCAGCAACAGCCTGATGCGACACCGCGGTGTTCAGCTTGTCGATCTGATCCACCAGCGACGTCGAATACGACGGGTCCGAGAACGACCCGTTCGAGCCGTCCGCGATCCCCGTGAACACCTTGTACTCGTTCGCCCCGTCAGAGGCGAACACGCCCACGGTCTGACCCCGGGACACGTAGTCACTGCGCGTCCACGGCGTCGGCACACGCTCCGCCACATCCGTGGTCTGCGACCACTGCACGTCACCCGTCGCAGCAGTCACACCACCCACCGACGCGACCTGCGCCGGCAGTGCGTTCGGGATCTCCCGCGACACCGACACCTCGTCAACATCCCGGGCCACCCCGTCAACCGTCACCCGGGCCGCAGGGGTGAGCACGGGCCAGCTGGACCAATTGCCGCTACGCACCAGCACCCACCTCCGTCACAGTGAACCCCAGGTTCTTGAACTGCTGCGCCTCAGAGGCCAGCACAACATCGGACGATACACCAGACACCACGGTTTGCGCGGCACCCATGCCCATGCCCCACGGGGTCGCCCCCGACGTCCACGTGATCGCGGGCCCCGCAACCGTCCCCGGGTTCGTCGACGCCGCCACAGCCAACCGGGCCGTGACCGCGCCGGCTGGGACCGTGGTGGAGATCGTGAGGCGCTGCCCCTCCGTGGTCGCGGTCGCGGAAATGTTCGTGATCGTCGCACCCCCGGCGTCGAGGAGGTGCAGGTGCACCCGTGCGCCGTTCGTGGCGTAGGCGGAGCCCGTCACCTTCTTCCCCGGGATCACCGGGGTGCCGGAGGCGAAGTACACAGTGCCGGACAGTGCCGCCAACGAGGCGGGGAGCCGGACCCCGTCCGCACCCGTGAACGCACCCGTGACCGTGCCGCCACCTGTCACCCCGGCTTGGAACAGGGACCCCCGGTGCGTCACCACGTTGGAGTGCTGCGCCAGCGGCTCAACCCACCAGAACGGGCCGTTCGACGTGGCAACCATGCCCTCGAACTGTCCCGCCTGCGTAGGCGTCAACATCGGAGCCGACACATCCCACGAGCGGAGCCCCAGGTTGGGGGCGGCAAACGCACGCCTACCGCCCCCAAGAGTCGTCTTGAACGACACGTCCCGGTCCTGCTGGACGGACACCGACCCCTTATAGTGGGCGATCTCCACGAGCTGCCCAATGGGGCCAATGTACGCACCAGACAAAGTGACTACCTCCTAGCAAACTTGGCTTCCGCCGTACGGTTAGCGGTCACGAGCGAACGCCCGTCCACCTTGATATCAACCCGCTCCGCGATACGGTCCAGGCGTGCGCGGTCCTCCGCGGAGAGTTCAACGACGTTGGACCCGCCGTTCGGGTCAACACGCTGGAAGAACTCCGACGACCCGGTGCCGTTGTAGATCGTGGACAACCCCGGGCGGAGCTTCTGCACCGTCCCCACAGGGTCATCCCACACGCCGTTCACCTTCGCCGACGTCGAATCGCCGCCGAAGAACAGGGACTTGCCCTTCTCAATCAGCCCATCAACAACCTGCTTAGCGATACCAGCGCCCATGTCCGCGAACACGTTGTCCTTGAACTTCGACGTGATCTCACCCAACGGGTTCTTCACAATGTCCCGGAGCTTCCCCAGAATCCCGCTCCACTCGCCGTCACGGTCCTCGCCGCCACCAGGCATGGGGGACGAAGCATTCCCAGCCTTACCCGCACCCCCATACAGGGTAGAAAGCGCCGCGACATCGGCAGGAGTCACACTGTTGTGCTGATACATGTTGTCGTAAGACATGATCGACCAAGCACCATTGCCACCGTGCCCCGGGTGCGCGTGCGGGAGCCCCAAAGCGTGCCCCAGCTCGTGAATCGCAACCGTCCGTCTAGCAATAGGGCTAGCAGCACCCATCGTCCGGTCATTCAACATGACCGACCTGTCGTCGTTCATGTAGTACCCGGCCCACGCTGCGGGGAAGCTACGCGCAAACACGTCAACACCGTTAGCGGCACGCCCGTTACCCCTACGGACCTTGATGGGCGTCGCCGCGTCCCACATACGGATAGCCTGGTCCAGCCCCCACCCGGGAGCGGAGCCACCAACCTGGAACACGCCAGTCCGAGCAATTGCGTGGTTGATCGGGTTATTGAACGACGCCGTACCAAACACGGGGGAACCAACCGCCATGTTCGCCGGGTTGTCATACTTCCCGAACGCAGCGGCCCCGTACTTGTTCATCGCGTCGAGCAACCCGGGGTTGGTGTTCTCGATCGAGCGTCGGGACTCGGCGCGGATCACGTGCTCCTGGCCGTGAACCACACCCGCAACATCGTCCTTACCGTGATTCCCGGTGTAACCACCCTTACGGAACCCCGGGATCGTGGGGATATTATCACCAGACCAAGCATCATTCAGCTTGTTATACCCATTCAGGAACGGGTTGATGACACTATTCACCACAAAGCTAATCGGTTCCTTGACCTTAGCCTTCAGCTTGTCCCAAGCGTCCCCGATACCGTCCTTCGTGCGGGTAAACGCATCCTTCAAACGGTCCAGACCATCACGGAACTTCGAGAACACGTTATCGTTGATCCAGTTCCAACCATCACCCAGGATGGTCCGGACCCGGCCCCAGATGTCACTAACCCACCTGCGGAACTCGGAGAACTTATCCGACACAGACTGGATAGCGCGGCGGAACACCGGGACAATATGATCCCGGAACCAGGACACCACACTGTTGATGATCGACCGAACAAAGTTCCACACCGGGTCAATCACATGGTTCTTGAACCAGTTGAACTTATCCGCAAGAGACTGGATAGCCCTCTGGAAGAACGGCACCAGCACACCGTGGAACCACGACGCCACACTATTGATGATCGACTTCACCCAGTTGAACACCGGGCTGATCACCCGGTCACGGAACCACGTGAACTTATCTGCGAGGAACTGCACCGCGGCACGGAACAACGGCACCGCAGTGTTCTGGAACCACGACACCAGCGCATTGATCAGCAGCCGCGAGAAGAACATCACCGGCCCGATAATGTTCCGCTGGAACCAATTGAACACGTCACCAATGACCCGCACAGCGGTCTGGAACGCGGGCACCACAACAGTCTGGAACCACGTCACAACGTTGCTAACAGCGCCCTTGATCCAGTTCCACACCGGCTGAATAACCTTCTCATTCAGCCACGTGAACGCCGCACCAACAGCCGCCACAGCACCCTGCACCCACGGAATAGCCGTGCCCGTCAACCACGAGATGAACCCCGCGATCACCGACACGATAAACCCGAACACAGGCTTGATCACGTTCTCATACAGCCACGCGAACTTTTCACCCAGCCACGCAAGAGCAGCCGAGATAGCCGGCCACGCGGTCGAAACGAACCACGCCACAAAAGCCGCAGTCACGTCCTTGATCCACGTCCACGCCGCATCAACAGCGTCCTTGAACCACCCGATGTTGTTGTACGCATAGATCAGCGCACCAACCACCAGGCCGATACCAGCAACCCACAACAGGATCGGGGCCATAGCGGCCCACGTCGCACCAGCAAGGAACGTCATAGCCGTCGTCTGGAGCCACGTAGCCGCAGACCAAACACCAAACGCCGCCGCCACCAGGCCGATACCCGCAGCGAACGGACCCCAAATGTGCGCGGTATCCCCGAGCCAATCGAAAACCGGGCGGACCTTCTCCCAGAAGCTCTCCACCACCGGGATGACCTTGCCCCCGAGAACGTCAACAAACGCCGTCTGCAACCCACGAGTAAACGCCGTCAACCGCGTGCTCGCGTTATCGTTGAGAGCGTCCCCCATCTCCTTCGCCTTGCCCGTGAACGTGTCAAAAGCGTCACCAGCAGGGTCAATCGCACCCAAGAAATTGGGGATCTGATCAACACCAAGATCCTCAATCGGAGTGCCAAACAGGGCGATAGCAGCCGCGGACTGTGCCGCCGGGTCCTCCATCTCCTGCAACCCGTGGATAATGTCCGCGAACGCAGTCTCCGCGGTCTCACCACCAGCAAGGAGCTTCGCCGTCATCTCCGACTGTGACAACCCGATAGCGTCATACGCATCAAACGACGCATCCGACATGTCAGTGGCACGGATCTGGAACTCTTTGATCGCGTCGCCCATCTTGTCGATGCCGATCACACCGTTCTCCGCGCCCCGCACGAGCAGGCCCATCGCGGTTTCGCCGTCAATGCCCAAGCCGGAGAAGTGCTTCCCGTACTCCGTGATCGCCGGGAACAACTCGTCCCGGAAACCAGCAGGCACCTTCTGCAGCGACCCCACCATCAGGTCAAACGCAGAGTCAGCGTCCGGGGCGAGACCATTGCGCATCATCACACCAACAGCACCAACAGCCTCATTCATGTCCACGTCAAACGCCGTCGACAAATCCAGGGCCTTCGCCGTGACGTCCTGCAAATCCTCCGCAGACGCCCCCCGCATACCGTCAATCGACGACATCACCGTCGCAACAGCGTCGCTCACATCGCCCATGGACTCGCCATAGGCGTCCGCGTACAGGGCACCCGCCACAGACCCGGCGCGCTCCGACTCCGCACCCGTGAGGCCAAGCTGGGCGGCGACCTTATCGCCCAGCTTCTCCCGCTCCATCCCTGACGTGATGCCCTCAGCGATCGACAACCCGATACCCAGGCCGGCGACAGCCCCACCAATACCCTTCAGTGACCCCAGGATGCCCTCAGAGACACCCGCGCCCGCCTGGTCACCAGCGGCGTCGAACTCCTGCACCACACCGTCAGCGGCCTTGCCAGCATCACCCTTCACACCAGTGAAAGCGGACTTGAAATCCCCGCCAAGCGCCGACTTGATCCGCCCACCAACACCAGCAAACGCCGAAACAGTGCCCTTAGCCGACGACTCCGCAGCCCGCTGCGCATCCTGAAGCGCAGACTTAGAATCCGCCAACTCCTTGTTGTACTTCTCCAAGTCGGCCTTAGCCGTGACAGACGCGGCCTCAGACTTCTGACGGGCAAGAGTGAGCTTGTCCTCAGCCTTCATCAGCTGAGAAGCAGACGCCCTCCCGGACTTCCGCTTCTCCTCAAGTTCAGCCTCAGCAATTTCGACAGCCCTCTTGGCTTTAGCCTGAGCCGCAGAATTACGCTCAACAGAAGCCGTGATCTTACCCTCAGCAACCTCAACAGACTTCCGAAGCCCGTCCAGATCAACACTGTTGGCCTTCTCAAAGTTCCGCTTCAGCGCCCGGCCCATACTCGCGCCGGCCTTACCAGCCGCGGTATCCGCGCCCTTGAACATTCCGCCAATGGACTTTGATACGGCGGACGTCTCAATTGCCAGGGAAACGTACCCAGTCGCCAACTCCACGGCTGCCATAGGGCCTCCTTCTGCCCTCATGGGCACAAGAAGGGCCCCCGCCGTAACGAGGGCCCTTCAATTTCGATTACTGCCTAAGCGACCAGTGCGAGGAAGTCTCCACCCAGGAACTCGCACATCTCCTCCGCCGGCAGGACATCCCCGCTGATCTTCTCGGACTCCTCCTTATCGCCGGGCCTACGCACCGGCTTCGGGCGGTTACGCGGGATACGACCCTGTGCGTCCTTCGTCTTCGACCACACAAGCCAGTTCTGCGCATCCACGATAGATGCCAGCAAGTAATCCGAAACCGTCCACTCGACAGCCTCATCACCCTGCACGGCACGCTGTAAAGCCGAGGTCCGGGGGAGATGCCGGACGATTACCCACAGGTCACGCCATGTGAAGTCATTCGTGCCGTCATAAACCCACCGGAGCCGGTACCCCATCTCCAACAGGTCGTACTCAAGAGCCTCCCCATACTCATCAATGAGATCAAGGAGGCTTAGGAGTTTCCCGGCGTCATCCCCAGGGACTCCATCCACGACTTCGTGAGTTCCTTAAAGGAACCGTCGATACCGTCAATGTCGTCCTGCGGGAGCTGATCCACAACCTCAAGAGACTCCTCATCGGCGTACTCCTCGATGATGGAGAGGATCATGTCCAGCTCGGAAAGCTTACGGAACTTACGCAGCGCACCAGTCGGCATGAAACCCGGGAGCGTCACAGTGCCGAACTCACACTCATACACGAACTCAGCGACAGCGGGCTTCTTGTGGTCCTGCGGAGTCTTACGGGTGGTAGCCATGGGGATGGTCCTTTCAGAAAAGGGAGTCTAAACGTTTGCGTGGGGGTCCTTTTAGGGGTGAACCTGCGGGCCGGGAGGACTCCCCAGAAAACCCGGCCCGCAGGGGTCAATCATTCAGATCAAGCAGCGGCAGGAACCGCGGCAGGACCGGAAATGTACTTATAGGCGTTGGCCCCGTTGTCGTCCTTGTAGCAGGTGATCGTGACCTCGTAGCGGATCACGTCACTGTGGACGTAGGTGACGTCGCCGACGTTGGTGATCTGGCCATTCGGGATGGCGATACGGATCTTGTTGTCGCCGTCCTTGACCTCGAACACGTAGGACCGCTTCGGGAGCGTTGCCTCGTTGATCTTGATCGCCAGGGCCTCGGTTCCGGTGGTCCCGGACGCGGTGACATTGTCGACGCCGTGGATCTCCTGAAGGACCGTGGCGTTCGTCTCGAGCAGCGTGAACGTGTAGGTGAGACCGAAGTCGGTCTGCACGGTGCGGGCGATGTCGCCGCCCCACGCACGGACGTCCTCGGTGCCACGCTCGGTGGTCTCCGAAACGCCGTCCTCAGACACGAGCCCGAGGGCGGTGAAGCCGGTCAGCGCGGTCGAAGCGTCGGTGGGCTGAGCTGCGGTGGTCGGGGCGGCGAGAACGCCACCAGCGACCGGGACACCCACGAGAGCGTTGTTAGCCATGAGTGGTTCCTTTCATCAGGCATGAAAAAACGCCCCGGGTTATCCCGTGGGCGTCAGGTGGTTAGTGGGGGAGGGTCAGCCCTTGGAGGGCTCGGCCTTCGCAGTCGTGGTCTCGGTCTTGTCGTCGGCGATCGGCGTGAACCGCCAGCCGGCGTCCTTCCACTGCCCGGCATCCTTCTCCGCAACCTCATGGGTCACGTCGGAAAACGTCGGGTGGTAGACGGTCTTGGTCTTCTCAGCCATTGGTGGCCTCCTCTGTTGCACGGAACGCGAGTTCCACTGTCATCACGTATCGGGGTTTGCGGGTTTCGTCGGGGAACCGTTGTGGGGCGGAGAGGGAGCGTCGCCAGTACACGCCCGGTTCGGTGTAGGGCCAAACCCGGAGGAGCGCGTACACCCGGGACGCGACCTCGGTGGCGATCTTCCACGTCTCGGCCCACACTTCGACGGTGAGCCGCTTCTCGTGTAGCGCGTGGTCGTAGGTGCCGGCACCGCCAGTGTCCACGACACGCACGAACGTCCGGTCGTAGGCGAAACCCTCCGGGAGGTCGTGCCCCACCGCCGGGTAGTGCTTCTTCAGGAACAGCACGGCCCGCGTTGACGCATCAGGAGGGATCATCAAGTCCATCAGGAACCCCTCCTAGCGGCGTCAAGCGCCTTGATCAGCGCGTAGGTTTTGTTGTTGTGGCGTCTCGCGTGCCCTGTTGCCATGACGGACACGGCACCACGCGGGTCCTCGAGGAACAGTTCGGTGACGATGTACCCCTCAACACGCCCGCCCTCGGACGCATCATCAGCGACCTCATCGGCAAGCTCCTTCAGGAACTCCCGGACCTTCGGCTGCTTACGCAGTTCCTCGAACCCGTCACGGTTCCACTTGATGCCGTTGTTGTTCCGCGCCATCAGCCGCTCACCCGCCTGACCTTGACCTCGGAGCCAGGGACGGTCCCGTTGAAGGGGTTCCGCCAGGCGTCGAGTTCGGACGCGCCCTCAACCTCGTAGCGTTCGCCCCGGACCGTGAACTGGTCTTGCGGGCCCACGATCAGCGCCGGCGAGAAGTACAGTGTTGTCTCCTCCACCAGCCGGAAACCCCCACCATCACGGGGCTCCTGCACCGACGTCTTCGCCACAGCGACCTTCTCCACGACCGTGTCCGTGAACGTCGCACCCACAGGGTCGCCCCACTCGTCCACACCCGTGCCGGCTTCGTGGTGGTGCCACGTGACGGGTTCCCCGCCGCGGTGCCTCACCTGCCCCACCCGTCAGGGATCGTGGTGATGGTGAACGCCTTACCCTTGGTGCGCAGCCCGCCGAGGTCACGCCGGTCGTCGTCGGTGAGGTACACCTCACCCGGGTTGTCCCCGCCGTGCGTCGTCGACTCACTGAACGGGCCCGTACTCATCTGGACGGTGCGCAGGCCCTCCGGGTTACGGAGCACCCTGGACACCATCCGGGCAACAACACGTTTGACCGTCGCCTCACGCAGCACCCCGGACGCCAGGTTGTCCGGTGTCTTGGGGAACTCGGTGAGGATCTTGTCCTCGGCGTCGTCGATCAGGGTCGCGATCTGCGTGTCGGTGGCAGGGATTTCGCCTGTGAGCCACCGAGCCTTGATGTCGTCAACAGTGGCCCACATCGGTTACCCTTCTTCGTTCTTGCGCGTACGCCTGCGGGGCGCGGGCTTCTCGTCCTGTGCGGGCTCCTGCGCCACCTCTACGGGCTTAGCGGGGGCCTCATGTGCGAGGACGTGGTCACCCACGGCCACACCGTCAGGGACGGTCTCACCCGCGGACAGGTTCAGCCCGTTGACGGACACGACCCCCACAAGGTCTTCACGAATCTTCGCCAAACTAATGCGCCTCCCAACGCCAAGGGGGCCGTAGCATCAACCAGACACCACGGCCCCCACAACAAACGGGTTACTAGAGGACGTTGCCCACGAGGGTGAGATCCGGGTTCGCCAGGATCGGCAGCGTCACCGCGTTCGAGCGGATGAACGCAACCTGCGGGTCCTCCTCACGGTAAGCACCCACAACCAGACCCGGGACCTCAAGGTTGGCAGCAGCCAGACCGTAACGCGGGTCAGCGGCCTCAATCGTGGAGCCCCACACGGTGCCACCAGCGCCCTCGGAAGAGGCCAGGACAACCACGTTGTCGGGGATGACACGCTGGCCGGCGGCACGACGCTCGTTGATCGTGATGACCGGGAGACCGCGGTCCACGAGCTGCGTGTTGATCATGTCCGTGGTCACATTCACAGCCTCGGTCAGACCGAAGTAACCCGCGGCGATCAGACGCGCACGAACCTGAGCAACCACCCGGCGGGAGGTCACAAGGTGGGTCGGGGTGCGACCGTTAGCGGCCTCGTACTCGGCAAGCCAACCCTCAAGGTCAGCGATCGGGTCAGCACCATCGGTGCCCCACAGGACGCCCGGGGTCTTCGTGAAGTCAGCACGACGACCGAAGTCAACGTCCACGACGAAGCCACCCTCGTTGATGGTCAGACGACCCGACACGAGGGAAGTACCACGGAGCAGCGCGGCACGGTTCACGTGCGCGGCGGCAAGCTCACCAGCGATCCGCTCAGAAGCGGTGACCAGGGTCTCCGGGGCGTTAGCGCCGGCAAGGATGTACTGGTCGTACTCGGAGAGCCGCTTCTTCAGCGACACGGGGGCCAGCTCGGTGGTCTTCCGACCACGGCCCTGGGAACGACCGAACGCCGACTCGGCGTCGAACGAACGGTACTCGGCGACCTCGTCCAGCGTCTCACCAATGGTCCACGAGTACGTGGTGCCACCGGGGTTGACGTTGGGGAACAGGTCCGAAAGGGTGCCGCCCTGCTGGTCAATACCTTCGACCGCGGTGCGGGCGAAAGCCGTGACATTAGCGGGCTGGATGATGTCAGTCCAAAGAGCCATGTTGTTCAGCCCCTCCTATCAGGAAACGAAAACGAAACGGGACGCACCAGCGGGGGCGGTGAACGCCACGGGAAGGAACGCGGTACGGATACGGCCACGGTCCAGGAGCGGGGCAACGGCGTCACCGTTGGACACGTCCTGATCGGTCGCCAGGAAACCCGCAAGGACCTCGGAGCCGTCAACGGCACCAGCGGTGTAAGGGACAGCGAGGCCACCGACCTTCGCCAGCGGGGTGCCCGACTTCACCACACCACCCACGTAGGTGCCGGCGGGGAAAGCGCCAGCGTCAAGGGTCACAGTCTGCGCCGTGGCAAGGCCCTCACGGGACCCGAGCCAACGGTCATCCGAGCCACCAAAGGACTCGGTGCGAACGTTGAGGTTCGTCATGGTTACTCCTCCTAGGAGTTAGAAAGGTTTGGTTACTGCTTCGGCGCGTACATAGCAGCGGCACGCGCCCGTGCGTCATCGACCGACGAAACAGAAGGCTTCCGGTCACCAGTACCCGCAGACGGGACAATCCCCGCCGGGCGGGCCTCCGCGATCGGCTTGATGTCCTCGAGGAACTGGTCAGCAGACTTGTTCAGGTCGTCCTCCGTGTCCCCCGTGAGGTAACGCGCCGGCACGCCCTTAGCGGCGGCAACACGCTCCACCAGCACAGCCCGGTCCTTCTCAGCAAGAGACTTCTCAAGCTCAGCCGCACGGGCCTCAGCCTTAGCGACCTTTTCGGCCAGCTTCTCCGCCTCGGTCTTCTGCTGCTCCTCAAGCTCGTCGAGCTTCTTAGCCTTCTCTCGGAGGGCTTCAAGCTCGGCGTTAGCGGTCTTGGCCCGCTCTTCCCACTGGCGGCTGAACTTCTTCCAGTCAGGCTCCTGTGCAGGTGCCTCCGTGGTCACATCATCCGGGACAGTGGTAGTAGTTTCGTCAGACATAGGTATAGCCCCATTTCGGGTTTGCCTCAGCCATTCCGGCTTTGGTGGATCGGCACATGGAAAAGGCCCCACATGGGCGGGGCCGTGAAAACCCACCACGAAGGCGGGAACCCGGTGCGCCTCTCACACGCACGGGAAGATAAAGGGAAAGCACCACCCGCCGAGACGGATAGTGCTTCCAAAGGAAAGCGTATCATACACCAGACACCAAAAGGAACCTAAATACGCCCATTCGCACGATACTCCGCGAGCAAACCACGAAGAGCCGGGACATCATAAGACGGCGGCAAATCCTCGAGGCTCCGCGTGGGCACGAGTTCACAAGTACAGCCATCATGGAAATGCATTGCGTCATCACCCCGGTAATCCGCGCCGAACACCGGGCCCCGAGAAGCAAGCTCCACACAGAACGGGCACAAATCACCAGGGACACGCGCATACGTCACACCGCGGGCAGCGACAGCAGAGTTGTGAATGGTTTCACGACCGAACCGCAACACAAGCCGCACCAACGAACCCGTCAACTGGGAAAGGGCAGTGTCAGGGTTGTCCTCCCACAACGGGCCAATAGCCCACCGTGCGGACGCCACAACCTGCTCCACATTCAACCCATCGCCCAGCACAGGTGCGGCACCAACCGCGTCCTCGAAGAACTCCGCAGACACAGTCGCACTCATCGCCCCATACTGATCCACCAACACCGGGGAAACAGCCAGAACATCAGCGCGCACACCGTCACGGTCCGACAAGTCCAACAACGACCACGCCTTCGCGACGTCGCGCGCCAGCGCCTCCCCGATCCGGGTGTTACTGGCACGCAACGCCACCAACTGCTCGTCCGTGGTCATCAGAACCCGCCAGCCGCCGCAGGGGCGTTCGGGTCCTTCACCGTCAACGGCTGGTTACCGGACGGCTCGAAACCATCAAGGCTTAGCATCTTGATCAGCGACTCCGGGGTGCCATCAGCGCGGAACCCGATACCGTAAGCCTCAAGCTTCTCCTTGAGAACCTGGATCTCCTCCAACGCCTTGTTACCCTCGGGCGCACCCTC